>Ga0265306_10000886_pt1 | contig 14679 bp, 10 predicted proteins | sample Helome_3_FD_192493 | JGI IMG/M metagenome (GOLD analysis project Ga0265306, IMG submission 192493) | Marine sediment microbial communities from subtidal zone of North Sea - Hel_20160420 (Illumina Assembly) | ecosystem: Environmental > Aquatic > Marine > Subtidal zone > Sediment ...
GGGAACGTAAGGAAGTTGCACCAGTACTCGAACATCTTTACCACGATATCTGGGTCTACGGACTAAAAGAAATGGGTAGTCCCATTGAGGGCCTGGGACTATCCGCCACGATCGAAAACAAGATTTCCTTTACCGGTTACCTGGGGCGGGAAATTCCAAGTGATCGTAACTGGATCGCGCCCATTAGCCACGATGAGCCGTTCATCCTGGTAACCGCTGGCGGTGGCGGTGACGGCATCGACCTGGTTGACTGGATCATCCGTGCCTACGAGTCTGGCGGGGAGCAACCGCATCGCGCGATCATCGTAACCGGACCCTTCATGCCGGCGTCCGAACAACAGAACTTTCACGATCGCTGCGAAGACTTGCCCAATGTGGAAATTATTACCTTCGACAGTCACATCGAATTACTGATGAAGAAAGCTATCGCGATCGTTGCGATGGGTGGCTATAACACTTTTTGCGAAATCCTGACCCTCGACAAGCCCGCCTTGATCGTGCCGAGATCGGTTCCCCGGCAGGAGCAGTTAATTCGCGCAGAACGGGCAGTTAGCCTGGGCCTTGCCACAATGCTCGATCCCGCGCGGGGACTCGACCCGCTAAAAATGGCTGCTGCGTTACGTGAACTGCCACAGCAATCCAGGCCCTCGCTGGCACGCATACCCGGTTTACTCGCAGGGCACGAAACCATCGCCGAAATGGTGCGCGAGTATCTCGAACCCTCCGAGCAGAAAAGCATTACCGCCTGAATTCGGAGTCACCGATTAGTTCTTCGTTGCGAGTCATGATTTATGTCCAGCACCTGCTCGGTATCGGGCACTTGCAGCGCTCGCTGTACCTGGCAGCGGAGCTTACGCGGCAAAACTTCCAGGTCGAACTGGTATCCGGGGGTATGCCACGCGAACTGACGATTCCCGAAACCGTTAAGCTCCGGCAATTACCCCCGGTTTACAGTCCCGATGGTAGCTTCAGTCGCCTGCTTGATGCCAGTGGCAAAGACATTGACGATAACTGGCGGGCCCGGCGCAAGCAAAAGCTACTCGCGCTTTTCGTATCCTTCTCGCCGCAGGTATTAATTACCGAGACCTTCCCGTTTGGACGGCGCATGATGCGTTTCGAGTTGATACCGTTACTTGAGGCTGCCAGGCACAGTGTTGATTGTGTTCAAGTCATTACCTCGATAAGGGATGTTCTCCAGCCAAAAACAAAATCCGGCCGAAACGAGGAAATTTGTGAGTTGATCGATCAATATTATGATCACGTTCTGGTTCATGGAGATCAAAAGCTTACACCACTTGCCGATAGCTTTGCCCTCGCCGCGTGTATCGATGATAAGGTCTCGTACAGTGGCTATATTTGTGCACCTGGTCATGAGTTGGCGCCCGCAGGTGAGGGTGTCGATGAAGTACTGGTTTCTGCTGGCGGCAGCGTTACCGGCCTCGAAATTTTGAAAACTGCAATCGCGGCGAAGCCTTTATCCGGGTTAAACAAACTGTGCTGGCGCCTCCTGGTAAGTCCATCTATTGATGATTCACAGTTTCGAACACTGCAGCAAATTGCTGGTGAAGGATTTAAGATCGAGCGCAATCGACCCGACTTTAGTGATCTGCTAAAACGCGCCAGGCTTTCAATATCGCAAGCAGGCTACAACACGGTGACCGACATTCTCAATAGCGATACCGCGGCAGTCGTGATCCCCTATGCCGAGGCCGACGAAGTTGAACAAACCATGCGTGCACAAAAATTGCAGGACCGCGGCCGCCTGGTTCTGCTACAACAGGATGACCTGGCCCCCGCAGCAATGGCAACCGCCATAGCAAAGGCCGACAAGCAAAATTCCGCACTCGAAGTAAACCTCGCGGGTGGGATAAACAGTGCCACCATGATCCTGGAATGGTTGCGTCGGACGGGTAAGGAAAATTGAAAAGCCTGGCTGTCCAGGCCTGGCAGTGGCTCGGCCGTGAACTCGATACCTGGGCGGATACGGGCCAAACAGTTCATTTCTGGTGGCGCGACGACGACGCGACCGAACCGGGTGTCGCCCTCGACAAACTGGTCGGATTAAGTCACAACTGGGATGTTCCGTTGGCACTTGCGGTAATCCCGATCGGACTCAATCCCGAACTCGTTGATTTCCTGCAACAGAAATCTTTGACCTGCGTATTTCAACACGGCTTTAGGCATGAAAACCACGCAGCGCCGGGGCAACGCAAGCTCGAGCTCGGCGGCACACAAACCATCGAGAAATCGATTGCCGATCTGCAGCAAGGCTACCAGGTATTAAATGAGCATTTCTCTGCTCGATTCAAACCGGTGTTGGTGCCGCCCTGGAATCGGATTGATGACGAGCTTGTTGCCCGCCTGGCCGAAATCGGATTTTGCGGAATTTCAACCATGAAAGTTTGCCGTAACGCCTATCCCGCCCCCGGGTTACGTCAGGTAAACACGCATCTCGATCCGGTTAACTGGCGTCACCAGGGCGGATTCATCGGTGTCTATCCCGCAATCGCGATCCTGGTCCAGCACCTGGTTGCAAAACGACTCGGTTACCGCGACTACAATGAACCCACCGGCATCTTGACCCATCACCTGGTCCAAAACGAGGCAGTGTGGCAGTTCCTCGAGGACCTGCTGCAATTCCTCTCGGAACACCCCGCCGCCGCCTGGCTCGACGCCTCTACCATCTGGACAACACCAAAGTCACCCAGGGAAACCCCCATCGACTGACCGGGTGGCCTGCGGCTCCCTAAAAAAGCGTCGATTTTTTAGCACCCGGTCTTTACGTCGACGGGGATTTCCCTGGGTGACCCTTACCTGTCTGGCCACCCCGGATGTATGGGTGCAAAAGTGTACCGAGGCATGGATGCCGCATTCCGAGCTAGCCCGAGTTTTCGGGTGGCTGGGCAGTAGATACTTAGCTAGTGTCGGGGTAAGTTCTCAAAACCGTGTTTTTCAGGGATGAAAAACGCGAGCGTACAGGGATGTATTCACAGCGTGTTTTGAGAACTTACTCCGACACTAGCGTTGGCAAGTTAACTAGCCGTCGCGGGTTTTGAGGAGGGGGATGGACTCGTAGCTGTCGAACAGCTTGCCGTCGGCAGAGAGTTCGAACAGGTGGAGCGCGTCCCAGGCAAAGTCGACCGGAGACTCGCCGCACATATCCCAATCACATGCGAGCGCATAAATACAACGAATAATACCCTTGTGCACCACCGCCGCTGTATCCTGTTCTTGACTGGCAATCTTCCTCAACCAGGTTTGCAGGCGGGCCTGAACCTGCCGTGGACTTTCCCCGCCCGGCGGACAGAAATCGAGCCCCCGGCCCTCGTTAATACGCATCTCGTCACCGAGGCGTTTACGTAATGGTTTCAGGATCTCCCCTTCCCAGTCACCCCAGCTCATCTCGATTAACGCCGCCTCAATGTTGACTGCATCTAGATTCAGCAGCCCGGCGGTCTGGATGGCGCGCCGCAAAGGACTGCAAAACCAACGATAGGCACGTATTTCCGGGGGCACCGACAACTGCTGGATTTGTTGCCTACCGAGTTCAGACAGGGGCTTGTCAATTCGTCCCTGTACCCGTTTCTCGAGGTTCCAGTCGGTTACTGCATGTCGAAGCAAAGCCAGTTTCATATCTTGTAATCGTCACCGAGCGATTCATTTAATTTGCCAACCAGGGTGTCAATTCCCCGATCCATCGAAAACTCCCGGTGCACCCGGGTAAATCCTGCCTGCGCCAATCGATTACGTAACTCGGGATCCCGGATCAACTTTTCCAGCGCCTGTTCCAGTTGCGTGGAATTCTTTTGCTCAACCAACCACCCGGTTTCGGCATGAACGATAAGTTCCGGAATGCCCGATATATTGGTCGACAAGCAGGCCAGGTTCTGGCTTTGCGCCTCCATCAACACATTAGGCAAACCATCACGGTCGCCATCCTCAGAAATTTTACTCGGCAGTACGAAAAGGTCCGCTGCACGATATTGAGCCAGTACCTCGGTTTGTGGCAATGCACCCATCCACTCAATGCGCTCATCGATACCAAGCTCTTGCGCCTGCTGCTGTAGCTGTTCGAGTAATTCACCACCACCGATATGAACAAAACGCCAATGCAGCGTCGCCGGCAGCGTTGCCAGTGCAGCTAACAAAAAATCATAACCCTTTTTATCGACCGCACGTCCGACGCTAATCAACCGAACTTCATTGGCCAGGTCACTGCCATCATGCATCGAAGCGGCTTGTTGTTTCTGATCGAAACGATCGAAGTCCAGTCCGTGGTACAGCAGCGTTACCTGGGCCTCAGCGACTGCTAGCTTCGACAGGTACTCTTTATTCGCCGCGGTACAGGTAACTACCCAGTCGGTGCTGGCCAGCTTTTCGCCAAGCTCCCAGCGGGGAATGGTCCAGATGTCCTTGGCATGAGCCGACACACTCCAGGATCTCCGGCTAATTTTACTGGCATAGTAGCTTACCGACGCAGGGGTATGCATGAAATGCGTATAGTAATGCCGAACCGAATCAGGCATTTCGTGGGCCATCACCAGCGCCTGCGCAAAACGTCGCAACCGGTTGCGCGTGGGATCACGCATGAAATCTCGCAGCAAGGTTGCAAGGGCGCACCAGAACCCCGCTTTCCAGCAGACCCACAGGCAGGCTCGCAACACACGCAGTATGTCGTCGTGTACGTACTCGGGCAGGTAATAGACCGGCGCTTTAATCTCGGCGTGAATTGGATGAGTGCCGGGATCATAAGGATGGCGCAACGAAATAATACAAAGCTCAAAACCGCACAATTCCAGTGCCCTGATTTCCTGGGCGACGAAGGTTTCGGATAAGCGGGGATAGCCCTTTAAAACAATTGCTAGCCTGGGTGGCATAACCTGTATTTGATATAAATCGAATGATGCGCGATAGTACACCGGCAGGGAAAGTCGTGCTACCAACTCCAGGGGTAAATCCCCGGACTAAAATTTAGAATCGCAAACCGGACATCCATGGAACCATCGCTTTACAGGTACATACTCCAACACAGCAAAAAAGATCAGATTTTATTGATATTACTGTCATTGGCCTCCCTGCCCCTGGTCTATATCACGCTCGAACTGCCGAAGAAAATAATCAACCTGCTCGAAGGCACGGATCTCCCCGAAGGGTTTTTCGGGTACGAATTTGACCGACTTGAATTTTTAATGATATTCAGCTTTGCATTCCTGCTGGTCGTGCTTGTCAGCGGGTTACTGAAATATCTTTTAAACGTTTACCGCGGCGCACTCGGTGAACGTGTGCTGCGTCGTTTCAGGTTCGAACTTTACGAGCGTATAATTCGGTTTCCGATGCCGCATTTTAAGCGGGTTTCGCAAGGTGAGCTAATCCCGATGATTACGGCGGAAACCGAGCTCCTCGGTGAGTTCATCGGTGAATCATTCACCCTGCCCGTGTTTCAGGGCGGCATTCTGTTCACTTACCTGTTCTTTATTTTTCAGCAGGATGTATTTCTAGGTCTTGCCGCAATTGCCCTCTACCCGTTTCAGCTATACGTAATACCGCGCTTACAGAAACGCGTTAACGAACTGTCGAAGGAACGCGTGGCAACAGCACGTAATCTATCAGGCCGCATAGGTGAAACCATTTCCGGCATCGGAGAGGTACATGCCAACGATACCAGCCGCTACGAGCGCGCCCATATCGGCCAGCGTCTCGGCAAGATATACCTGATCCGGTTCGCAATTTACAAACGCAAGTTTTTTATCAAGTTTTTAAATAATTTTATCGCTCAATTGACGCCATTTTTCTTTTACTCGGTCGGTGGTTATTTTGTCTTGCGCGGTGATCTCTCAATTGGGTCCATGGTTGCGGTACTGGTCGCGTACAAGGATTTATCGGGTCCCTGGAAAGAATTATTGCGCTATTACCAGCGCAAGGAAGACATCAGGATTAAATACACCCAGATCATCCAGCAGTTCAACCCGCTTAATATGATCAAGTCTGAAATCATCGATCATCAGCCTGAAAAGCTGACACTGCCTGATCGCGAAATTCAGGGCAATAATGTCCGTTACACTGAAGACGGGCTTTACTTCAGCATCGATGGTGCCAGCTTCAAAATTACACTCGATAGGCACTACGCCGCGGTAGGACTAGGCAATAGCGGTAAAGATGAGCTCGGGCTCCTTATTTCAAGATTAGTCATTCCGAGTTCAGGCAGCATGACCATTGGTGACTTGAAAATGGAACAAATTCCCGAGTCGATAACCGGCAAACGCCTTGGCTATGTTGGTGCAGGAGCCTACATGTTTAACGGCACGGTTTACGACAATCTTTGCTATGCATTGAAGCATCATCCCGTCAAAAATGAGGCCTCAGAACAGAACAAGGAACTCGAGCACGAGAGAACGCTCGCGCGGCTCGCGGGTAATACTTCTGACCGTTACGACGACGATTGGATCAATCCCGGCTCGATTGGCCTGGAAAACGCAAATCAGCTGGTTACGCGAATTATAGAGATTCTGCAATGCGTTGAACTGGATGAAGAGATCTACCAGTATGGTTTGCTATCTCTTGTCGACCAGTCTGAAAATCTCAACCTGATCGATCGCGTCATGGAGGCACGTAAACAACTCCATAACAAGTTCCAGGAACCGGAAATCGCGCGCCTTGTCGAGCCTTTCGACCAGGAAAAATATAACCTCAATATGACCGTATCCGAAAACCTTTTGTTCGGAACTGTTTATGACGAGTCGATCAATGCGGAGCAGTTGATCGACAACCCGGCTATTAAAAAAGTGCTGGAGCAATTCGGGCTCGACAACGAGTTTCTGAAAGCGGGTGAAAAAATTGCTGAAATCATGCTCGACCTGTTCTCCGATGTTGAACCGGGCAGCGAGCTTTTCGAGCAGTTCAGCTTTATCAGTGCTGACGACCTGCCCGAGTTCAACCAGCTGTTACTAGTTATCAGGAAAAGCGGTCTTGAAAACCTGGATCCCGGGGATAGAAATCGCCTGATCTCGCTGCCCTTCAAGTTGATCGTGGCACGGCATCGACTGGGACTGATAACCGAGCCAATCCAGCAAAACATTCTCGAGGCGCGAAATCGCATCCACGAAATCGCAGCGACTGAAAACCTGGGCATCGAATTTTTTGATGAGTCCCTATATAACCCGCGCATATCGGTGCAGGACAATATTCTTTTTGGAAAGCTGGCCTACGGACAGGCACATGCCCAGCAAAAACTAAATGTCCTGATTGCAGACGTAGTCGCGGGTCTCGACCTGCGTAACGAAATTATTGAAGCGGGCCTCAAGTACGATGTCGGAGTGGCCGGGGGACGCCTGTCCGCGGTTCAGCGACAAAAGCTGGCACTGGCGCGCGCGTTGTTAAAAATGCCTGATCTACTGGTTATCAATCAGGCCCTTGCAGGTCTTGACCCGGCAAGTGAACGCCGCCTGATCGAGAATGTCAGGAACGCGATGAATGACCGCGGAATTCTCTGGGTGCTGGGTCGAGTTCAGCTCGCTGAGCAGTTCGATGTGGTCATGGTGATGGAAGGCGGCAAGATCCTGGACACTGGATCGTTTACCGAAATGAAAGACAAGAACGATCACTTCCAGGATTTACTGGCCTCCGAGTAACTTCAAGCAGAGACTAGTCCCTGTGCCTGAAAAAGAGGTGTGTCGTAAACCAGCGATCGACAATTTCACGCCTGATGCCTCCCCATAAACCATCCCAGCTGAGACGCAGTGGTGGGCTAAAGGGCTTCAAACCTGCTCTCGTGCCAAGCTCTATTAAAGTTTTTCGAGTAAAACAGTTGATGTGCTCGAGTGGATGAATCGCGTCGAGGTCCTGAGTCCATCCCCGCTGCGCCAGGTCCCTGGCGACATAACGGCCATCTGGCACGCGGATATAAATAAAACCGGTCGGTTTTAAGCACTGGCACAGTGCCTGCATGGTTTGCACCGGATTGGATAAGTGCTCAAACACCTGGTTTGCATAGATAAAGTCAAAATCATCTTCAACCTTGGCCAAATCGTCAATAACTGTTACCCCCATTTTTCGTGCGTGTTCGACGCGTTGTGCGGACAATTCATAACCGACGACATTCAAGCCATGCGCCTGTGCCATCCGGCTCCAGTATCCCCATCCCATACCGAAATCCAGCACTCGTATCTGATCGGGATTCCTGTTAAACAATCTCGACAGTGTATGTATCTGTCCGGCATATTGGCGGTATAGCCTGGACTTTGCGGTTTGTTTCTTTTGCAGGCTCTGCACCTGGTCAATCCAGTTTACGTAGAGCGCCTTCATCCCGGCTTCGTTCAACACAGGGTCCTGGTAGATAAAATCACAATTTGCGCAAACGACAACTCGGTAATTCCCGGACGCCAATGACTCTAATGGCACCCTTCCCTGGTAGAACTGTCCGATGAAGGTTGCGAGGCGTTGATCATGATAGGGGATTTCGCACAGAACTCGACTGCTGGTTGATTCACATAGAGGACAACAGTCGCGCTGATGAAATCCGACCGGCATTGATTACTTGTAAGGATCTGCCGCGTCTCGCAACCCATCGCCAAAGAAGTTGAAGGTTAAGATTACCAGGATTACCGGCACCACCGGGAATAGCAGCCAGGGATACAGCGCCACCACGTTGATGTTCTGCGCTTCGTTCAATAGCACACCCCAGCTTGTTACCGGTGGTCTTAAACCGAGTCCCAGGAAACTCAGCGCGGTTTCACCGAGTATCATTGCCGGCACCGATAGCGTTGCCGAGGCGATTAAATGGCTCATGAATCCAGGTAACAGATGTCGACCGATGATACGCCCGGGCTTTGCACCCATTAGCTCGGCCGCGGCGCAATAATCTTCTTCGCGTAACGACAGTAATTTCGAACGCACCGCGCGCGCCAGGCCGGTCCAGTCGAGCATGGCCAGGATCACGGTGATGCCGAAAAATATCAGTATCGGGCTCCAGTTGACCGGTAACACCGCGGACAGGGCCATCCACAGTGGCAGCTCCGGAAAGGAACGAATGACTTCAATGATTCTTTGCACGGTGGCATCTACCCAACCCCCGTAGTAGCCGGCAAGGCCACCAATTACGATTCCCAGGGAAAAGCTGATCAGGATTCCGACCAGGCCGATGGTCAGTGATATCCGCGCACCATAGGTAATCCGCGAAAACATGTCGCGCCCCAGGCGGTCGGTACCGAGTAAAAAGAAGGTGCCGTTTTCGGGTGGACATACGAGGTGAAAGCGGGCTTCAAATAAACCCCAGAACCGATAACTGTCACCCTGGCAAAAGAAACGCAGGGGCTGCACATCATCCTTTCGTTCCGGGTAGTTACGCTTGAGGATTTCCATATCGAGCTCGTAATCCCTGCCGTATACAAAAGGCCCGATAAACTCTCCGTCGTGGAACAGGTGCACGCTCTGCGGTGGCGAATAAATGAATTCTGTATTACGGCTATGCAAGTTGTATGGTGCGATCACCTCGCTGAACATGATCGTGGCATAGTTCAGGGCCAGGATAACGCCGCAGATAACCGCCAGGCGATGTCGACGCAGCTTCCACCACATCAGTTTCCACTGCGACGCCATGTAATACTTTTCCTGTGCCGGCGTCAGCGTCTCAATGGAATGGGGATCGAAGGGCTCACGCGAAACAAAATGATCCGTACTCATTTATTCGCGCCTCCACCAAGCCGTATTCGAGGATCGAGCAGGGCCAGCGCTATATCGGAGACCAGCACACCAAACACGGTTAACACCGCAAGAAACATCAGGAACGACCCCGCCAGGTACATATCCTGGCTTTGCAGCGCGCTTAACAGGATCGGTCCGGTGGTCGGTAACGACATCACCACGGCGACAATTTCGGCACCGGAAATGACGGTGGGCAACAGGTTGCCGACATCGGCAACGAAAAAATTTAGCGCGACGCGCAACGGGTACTTGGTTAACAGCTTGCCAGGTGGCAGACCCTTGGCTCGCCCGGTGGTGACATATTGCTTTTGCAACTCATCGAGCAGGTTGGCGCGCAAGCGCCTGATCATGCCGGCGGTTCCCGAAGTGCCGATAACGATAACCGGAATCCACAGATGCTCAAGAATTGAAACCAGCTTGTCCAGGCTCCACGGAGCGTCGATATATTCCGGATCCATCAGACCGCCAATGCTGGTGCCGAAATAAACATTCGCAAAATAAAGCATCACCAGCGCGAGCAGGAAGTTCGGTGTCGCAAGACCGAGGAAACCGAGCGTGGATAAACCATAATCGCCCCAGCTATACTGGTGGGTCGCGGAATAAATACCAATTGGAAAGGCCACGATCCAGGTAAACAGGATCGTCGCGATCGAAATAAGAATAGTCAGGAAAAGTCGATCACCAACCACCTCGGTGACCGGTAAATCATACTCGAATGAATAACCAAAATCGGCCTGCAGCATTCCGGTAAGCCAGACCCAGTATTGTTGCACCAATGGCTTATCGAGCCCGTACTGTTCGCGCAGGAACTGGATTTTATTTTCGTCTACCGATTCGCCCTGGCTTTGCAGCTCGGCGATATGACTTTCAAGGTAATCCCCTGGTGGCAACTGGATAATCACGAATACCAGCATGCTGATAACCAGCAGCGTGGGTATCATCGTCAGTATACGGCGCAGAATATAGCGGAGCATTAGCGCCTGACCTCGTCAAACCAGAAAGTATCCGGTTTATAAATGCCAAAATAGGCACCCGGAGAAATATCGTAAAAACCTTTTTGCGGCACATTATGCAGGTAATTGCTGACCACGACGGGATGCGGCACATGGTTAACAATACCAATGGTGAACATATGATCGCGATGAATTGCGAGCATCTGGTGCCAGATCGACTCGCGCTGCTCGTGGGTAATGGCACGCATCCACTGGTCGTGCAGATCGACAAGTTGCTGTGCCGCCGCCAGGTCCGGTGCTTCCCCGCTTTTGCCGCTCGATTCGTAGTACGACCCCCACTTCGGCCACTGGTACTGGTACTTGGAAGTTGGCGCCAGTTCTTTCGGACTGTTCTCCGCGATCGGTATCGCGTTCTCCAAACCGGACCAGATGGACATCATCGCATCGCCTGAAAAAATGCGATTGCGGAAAACCTCCCGTGTCGAGGGAATGCTATAGAGCTTGATTCCCGCCTGCAGCCAGCTATCACTTATTAGCTCGAGAACATCGGTCTGCTCGGTACTTTCACCCGCGGTCTGGATCAGAATTTCCAGTGCTCGCCCATCCGGCAGCAAGCGCACCCCGCGATCATCACGTTCAGTTAAGCCGAGTTCATCCAGCAACTGGTTAGCGTGTTTCAAATCGTATTCGATCCACGCAGTTTTATATTCCGGCTTGTAAAATACGTCCTCCTCCAGCACGGTATTATTGCTTTCCTGGACCAGGCCGAAATAGACCACCTGGTTGATTTCATGACGATGTATCGCCAGTGAAAGTGCGTGTCGAAAACGCACGTCCCGCATTAATTCACGATACACCTTGTCGTTGGTATTCAGGTTAGGGTAAAGCGCGATATGGGCACCCTTGGCGGTTTGCCACAGGCGCACGTCAAAATTGTTGCGTTTCGACGACGATTTTAAAAAGGTGTAGTTATCCATGCGCAGGTAGCGTGCCTGCAGGTCCGATTCATTGGCGCCGGTTTTAGCAGGTACCAGTTTGCTGGAAGCAATATTGACTGCGATTGAATCGATGTAAGGCAGTTGCCGACCGTTCTGGTCCAGGCGATGATAATAGGGATTACGCATGAAAATAAATCGATCCGAAGGCGGATAGGTAGTATTAACCCAGGGCTGCAGGGTCGGTAAGTCGGGATTAGTCGCCTTGTAGGGACGATCTTGATTGACGTGGATTCCCATCCAGTTGCGTTTACCGGACTCCTGGACCATCTCGGCCAGCTTTTCCTCGGTTTGATAGCGCGCGTGAAACTGGCGCAGGTAATGCGCAGGTTTGTAAATATAGAGGGGACGCGCTCCCGCCAGAGCCGGCAGAAAATAAGGATTCGGCTTAGACCAGCTATAGCGGATCGTGTAAGGATCAGGAAACTCGACGCTGGGCAATTCGCCTTCGACGATGAGAAGCTTGTTTGGCCCCACTTTCGATAACTCCGGATTGTTGGCCACATCCTCCCAGTAGTATCGGAAGTCTTCACTGGTAAACGGATGACCATCCGACCATTTATGGCCTTTACGCAAGTGCAGGGTAAAAATGCGGTTTTCAACGATATCGACGCTTTTCAGAATATCAGGCTTGAGCTCGAGTTCAGGGGTATAGCCGACCAGGCGTGCATAGCCATAAATCACGATTTGGCGTATATCCTTCTGCTTGCCCATCAGCAGTCGCATTTCGCCCCCGTGCTCGCCAGCAACCTGGTCTGGGCGTAACTGCGCCACCTGGGCATCTTGCGGGATCCTGTCATCAATCGGCGGCAATTTGCCGGATTCGACCCGTTCGACCAGCGAGGGTGTTTCCTTGAGCCAGTCCATCGCCTGTACCCCGGCCGTGGTCACCAGGGAAAAGGTGACAACAAGACTGTTAAGTAAAAGTTTCACGCGGCCAGATCGGATGGTTTGGAACCAACCGTCACCCTGACGAAATGACCTTCGCCGAGATCCATGAACTCCGTCTTCTCGCTGCCGACAATGGTAAACGGGGACGGCCATAAAGCGGGTTCGGAGGCGGTGGACTCGGTAATGGCTTCGAAGCTCAATGGTTGTGAGAGTTCCGGATGCGGCACCGCCGAAAGCAGGGCCTGGGTATAGGGGTGAAGCGGATTCTCGAATAACCTGTCGCGCGGTGCGAGCTCGATGATACGCCCCCGGCACATCACCGCGATGCGGTTGGCGATATAATGAATCACCGCGAGGTTATGAGAAATAAATATATAGGTAAGCCCGAGTTCCTGCTGCAGGTCCTTGAGGAGATTCAACACCTGCGCCTGGATAGATACATCCAGCGCCGAAACCGGCTCGTCACAGATAATCAGATCGGGCTGCAGCGCAAGCGCTCGTGCGATACCGATACGTTGACGCTGGCCGCCCGAAAAACTGTGCGGATACCGGTTCAGAAAACGCGGATCCATACCGACCAGCCGCATCAATTCGGTCGCCATTTCGCGTTGGTAATCCATGTCGCCCATATCATGTACCACCAGCGGTTCACGCAGGATATCGAACACGGTCATGCGTGGATTTAACGCGCTATAAGGATCCTGGAAAATAAACTGCATCTTGCGTCGGAAAGCGAGCAGATCATCGCCATCAAGTGCTCGCACATCAATCGCCTGGCGACCGTCGTGATAGGCAATATCACCGTGGTCCGGTGTAATCGCACGCATGATAATTTTACTCAAGGTGGTCTTGCCGCAGCCGCTTTCACCTACCAGTCCAAAACATTCACCGCGTTCGACTTCAAAAGATACCTGGTCCACCGCGAGCAGCTGCCGTGTTTCCGAACTTGACCAGTTGCCACCATGCAGGTGGTATGTCTTGCTGAGATCATTGACTCGCAAATGCGGTTCGCTGGCGTTAGGCAACTGGTCCGATGGGTGCTTGTTAATCAGGGCTCCAGTCTCGGAATGGATCTCTCGCACCGGCACCAGTCGCTCACCCGGTTCCAGATCGAATCTCGGTACCGCGTGCATCAATGCCTTGAGATATTCATGTTGCGGGTTTTCGAATAGATGCTGTAACGGGCCGGCCTCCATGACCTTGCCGTGATACATCACCACAACCTGCTCTGCCATGTTGGCAACAACGCCCAGGTCATGGGTAATCAGTAACAACGCCATACCCAACTCGGCCTGCAGTTCCCGGATCAACTTGAGAATACGTGCCTGGATCGTAACATCGAGCGCGGTGGTCGGCTCGTCGGCAATCATTAACGACGGATGGCATATCATCGCCATTGCGATCATCGCACGCTGCCGTAGTCCACCCGAGAGTTCAAACGGAAACATATTCAAGGCCCTGGATGGCTCGGCAAAGCCGACATGTTGCAGCATCGCCTCGGTCAGCTTCATGCCTTCCTCGCGACTCGCGTCCCGATGCAGAAACAGGGCCTCGCTGATCTGATCGCCAATCGTATGTACCGGCGACAGCGAAGTCATTGGTTCCTGGAAAATTATCGAGATACTGCCGCCACGTATCTGGCGCATTTGCGTGCTTTCCGGATCGAGTTGCGCAATATCGACTCGCTGTCCGGTCTCCGGGCTATTGAACAGTATTTCGCCGGCACGAATCGTGGCGTTACGCGGCAGGATTCCCATGATCGCCTGCGAGGTAACCGACTTGCCGGAACCCGATTCCCCGACCAGGGCGACGGTCTCACCCGGGTTTACCCTGAAAGATACATCCTTGAGCGCCGGCACGGGACTGCCCTGCAGATCGAAATCTACCGCGAGATTGTTAATCTCTAGCAAGGCCGGTTGTTGGCTTTTGTCAACGATTTGATACTCCTCGATCGGTCGGCTGCCTTTTACAGGCCATTATTTTGCCATTATAAGTTATTTCTTGCGGTAATAATCCATATACCAGGCAGCGAATTTCTGCAAACCCTGTTCAATTGAAACACTTGGTGTATAGCCGGTATCCGCTACCAGGGCATCGATATCGGCAAAGGTATTCTCGACATCACCGGGCTGGGCAGGAAG
>Ga0265306_10000887_pt1 | contig 14672 bp, 9 predicted proteins | sample Helome_3_FD_192493 | JGI IMG/M metagenome (GOLD analysis project Ga0265306, IMG submission 192493) | Marine sediment microbial communities from subtidal zone of North Sea - Hel_20160420 (Illumina Assembly) | ecosystem: Environmental > Aquatic > Marine > Subtidal zone > Sediment ...
GTGCCTTCCTGGGGCATGCGCCTGCTTGTCGCCATCCTGATACTCGGGTTTCCGATGGTTCTCCTGTTTTCCTGGATCTTTGAGCTGACCCCGGATGGACTCCGGCGCGAAGCGGATATCAGCAGGACCGCGGATACGCCGCCGACCGGGCGCAAGATCAATATTCTGACCATCGTGCTTCTGCTGCTGACCGTCGGAATCGTGATCGTGGATCGCGTCATTCCCGAGACGCCCCCGGTCGACGATCCCAGCGCGAACGCTTCGATATCGACTCCCAGGCATTCGATCGCGGTGTTGCCGTTCGTCAACCTTAGCGATGACCCGGCAAACGTCTATTTCTCGGAGGGATTGTCTGAAGAATTGCTCAATATGCTGGCTGCCATTCCGGATCTACAGGTGACAGCAAGGACATCATCGTTTTCCTTTAAGGGAAAAGACCTGGATATCCCGGCAATCGGCCGATCGCTCAATGTCGCAAACGTACTTGAGGGCAGCGTCCGAAAGTCTGGCAGCCGACTCCGCATTACCGTTCAACTCATCGATGTCGAAAACGGTTTCCATCTTTGGTCTGAAACGTACGACCGTGATACGGACGACATCTTCGCCATTCAAGACGAAATAGCGGATGCCGTGGTAGGCGCATTGCGTGTTTCGATGCTCGGCCAGGCTCCCCGCGCGCGCGAAACAGACCCCGAAGCATTTTCCGCGTATCTGTACAGCTTACATTTCTATCAACAACGCACCCGCGATGGCTATGAACAAGCCGTGACCTACGCGCAGCAAGCGCTCGACATAGATCCTGACTACGCCCCGGCGTGGAACTTGCTCGGCGCCACCTACTCGAACCAGGCACTGACCGGTCAGCTGCCATACCGTGAGGCAAACGAACGGGCATTGGCTGCGGTTGAGAGGGCGCTGGCGATTGATCCCAACTATGCGCTTGCGTATTCGGCACGCGCCTGGGTGGCGATGCAATACGAGCGGGACTATGCCGCGTCGGCGGAATACTTCCGTCAGGCGCTGGCCCTTGCGCCTGACCATCCCGTCATTCTGAGCAATGCAGCGGTTCTTGCAAGTAAGCTTGGACGGGCCGAGGAAGCCATCGACTTTACACGTCGAAGCCTGGCACTCAACCCGATTTCTACAAGCGCCCACAGCAACTTATCGGACCAGCTCGCGCGTGCCGGCCAATTCGAAGAAGCCATTGATGCGGCGCGCGAAGCGATAGCATTGGGCCCGGGCAATACATCGGCACGAGTTAATCTCGCTGCCGCATATTTGTTATCCGGACAGGCCGGCAACGCGATCGAGGAAATTGAAAAAACGGATTGGGCGCTGTACAGATTGTTTATACAATCCATCGCCTACGATGTATTGGATCGAACCGAAGAGTCCAACGAAGCTGTGGCGAAGATGACGGATCTATACGCTGATGATCGCGCGTATGTTATCGCCTGCGTGTATGCCTCAAAGAACGATGCAGATGCGGCGTTTGAATGGCTGCACCGGGTGGTAGACGACAGACAACAGACGGCTGGCATAAGATCTGAACCGTTTCTAAAAAGCCTGCGCGACGATCCTCGCTGGAATCCCCTTTTGGCACGCCTTGGCTTGTCTGATGAACAAGTCGCTGCGATAGAGTTTTAGCTCGTCCTTCCGCCGGTCCAATGGCGGTTTTCGGTGGCGACTCGTCATGACTGGTCGCGAAAAGGCCCCGCAGACAAGTGTCAGGTTTTTTCCTGCCATCTAAATGTTGCGACTTCCAGTGCATCGGCGTCTGCACGGGGAGGCTGGTGCCGGTCATAGCTTTATAGCTTATTTGATTCCTAAGTCTGTGCATCGCGCGACAACCACAAGTCTCGATCTCCGTGGCAGCCGAAGATGTCCTGCCGGGAGTTGCCTCGCAGCATGACGTGGTAAAACCACCAGGCACATGGATCCGAGGTTTCCGCGACACTTCCGGCCTCCGATGCATAGCGGTGGATATTCGGCCACCGAGGCTAGAGGCTACAGAAGTGCATCCCGACATTGAACGCGACTATCTTGGCCAAAAAGCTATAAAGCTATGACCGGCACCAGCAGCGCTTATCCGCGTGAGGGGCGTAAGTGAAAAGGTGCCAGGTTTATTTTCTCCTCCGGGAAAACAAACCTGGCACCTTTTCCGAATCAAATGGCTGCTCGTGGCCGGAATCAGCCGCCCAGGTGATAAACTGCTGAGCGACTGCCACTGACCCAAAGCAGACATTGATCACTTTGCATCGGAAGAGTCGGATACAAGGCATAGAAGAGTAATTTTCGAGACACGGAATGCTGACAAAGGATAGATTGATCCGATTATGCCAAGCGCGTGACCAGCTACGAGATGTTGGTCATGCAGAATTATCTATCGCCGAGGTAGCTAAAGCGGCTGCGATGTCACGATTTCACTTCATTCGTCAATTCAAGGCTGTTTTTGGTGAATCTCCGAGTCGATTTCGAACTAGGTCGCGCCTAGATCGGGCGAAGCATCTGCTTGTTCTCGGAGAAGATTCAGTCACAGACATTTGTATGGCGGTGGGCTTTTCTAGTCTAGGTAGCTTTAGCGCCCTGTTTGCCTGCCGATTCGGCCAATCACCGTCGATGTATCGCAATAGGCTCACTGGATCGGTCAAGAAGCTGACACCAGACTGTATGGCACTATTGCGAGGTTCGTGGGAAAGCGATTCGCAATTTTCGAGAAGCCAAGATGCGCCTGTTTAGGCTATTTAATTCTCTGGCAAAGATCACTGGAAAGCCGTATGAGAATCAAACTGATTAGCATTTTTGTCGACGATCAACAGAAGGCACTGGATTTCTACACTAACGTCTTGGGTTTCAAGAAAAGTCAGGATATTCCTGTTGGCGAGTTTCGGTGGATAACGGTTGCATCCCCGGAAGGAGGAGACGCGGAGCTTTCGCTAGAGCCAAACGCAAACCCAATCGCAAAAACGTACCAAGAGGCTCTATTTGAACAAGGGATACCCATCACCGCGTTCGAGGTGGACGATTTGGAGTCGGAATATCGAAAATTATCCGATCACGGAGTCGCGTTTACTACGGAGCCAAAGGATGCTGGTGATGTGACTTTGGCGGTCTTCGTGGATACGTGCGGAAACTTGATCCAGATATATCAGCCCTCACTCAGTTGAACGGCTGCTATTGGCCGGAAGCAGAAGTTGGAGTAGTTAACTTCTGAACGGCCGCTTCCGACCCGAAGCGGAAATTGAGCATCTGCTATTCTGAGCTTCAGGAAATGCGGCCCAAAGGAGCCGTTGGCGATCGAGTGGTAGACAGTTCGTAGGCAAAAATTTAACTAACATACGAGAGAGGATAACGATATGAAATTCATGGTTACGTGGCGTGTGCAAGAAGACAGGAGGCATGAAGCACTGAAGATTTTCGCGGCAATGAGCGACGAAGAGGCAGCGAGCGAGTTCGGCGACCTTGATGTAACTGGGCGCTGGCATGATCTGATCGGCCTTACCGGCGTGGCCATCGTTGCAACTGACGATCCCGATGTACTAACAGCGTGGTTGCTCAAGTGGAACGACATGGTCGATATCGAGACCGCGCCCGTACTGGACGATCAAGAAGCAAGAAATCTTGTCCGAAAAACGATAGCCTGAATGACGAAGGGATGCCTCGTTGCGAACTTACGAAGCGAGCCCCCGCAACCAGGAAGACAGGCCGATCTCGTTCGTGGGGCCGGCTTTTTTCTTGACAAGCTGAGGCAATGCGGCTGCCGTTGTCCGAAATCGAAACCTTCATCAGTTACTAGACATGAGGTAATTCTATTGAATCATCAAACTATTGGCTTCCTGGCCCTAGTATTCTTCGCGATTACTGGTTGCCAACCCCAACCCGTGCAGTTTACGACTGAGGACGAGGCAACGTTACGCGGTATGGTCGAAGCCACCGCCCGCGACTTTAGCGCTGGGGACATGGAAACCTGGGCGCAGCAATACGCGAATGATGCGGTCTTTCAGCCGCCAAACGCCCCGATGGTCGTCGGCCAGGCAAATATCCTCGCGTGGGGGCAAGCCTTCCCGTCTCTCGAGAATCTCACGTTTTCAAACATAACGGTGTCGGGAGAAGGAAATATCGGTTATGGCACGAGCAGCTATGACATGGCATTCACCGACAAGGCCACCGACCAAGGGAAGCAACTGGTCGTATTCAGGCGACCACCTGGCGGTGCCTGGGCGATAATCGCGGTGAGCTTTAACTCTGACCGGCCCGCCCAGTAAGCGGAAGTGAGTTGGCGCTTGGGAGCGTCGAGGAAGCTTCCGACCACGGCGCGAGGTTGTGTATCTGCCCCGCGAGTCGGCCGGGGTAGATAGCCGCTTCTGGCCGACCGGCGTCCGTCACTGAACTCGTTCTTCGAGTTCGTGATCGATCGCCCAGTGAGGTACACCGAAAAAAAGGTGCCTGGTTTATTTTTCCTATCAAATAGACCAGGCACCTTTTTCTTCACGAACTTCATGTGGACGGTTGAGAAGGAAGATTGTCCCACTGCACCGAGTCACTGATACCACATAGATTGGACGACCGCTTATGGCCGTTCTGAGACGTTCACCTGTACTGCGTTACAATTTCCGCCGCCATCCGAAGACGGACAATCACGCAATATCGCATAGGAGCTGTCCATGAACTGGAACGTGTACCTCTCTGGTGAAATCCACTCTGACTGGCGACAGCAGCTGGTTGACGGCGCCAGAGAAGTCGATTTACCTGTCATCTTTACGTCTGCCGTGACAGATCATCAGGCCAGCGACGCGGCGGGAGATCTGCTTGGGGCCGAAAGCAGCAGTTTCTGGCGCGACCACAAGTCATCGAAGGTCAATGCAATCCGTACCAAAACGCTCATTGAGAAGTGTGATATCGCAGTCGTACGGTTTGGAGACAAATACAAACAGTGGAACGCCGCATTTGATGCCGGCTATTGCTCAGCCATCGGCAAACCGTATATCACGCTACATGACGAGGACATCATCCATGCGCTCAAAGAAGTGGATGCCTCTGCTATGGCTTGGGCCAAGACTCCATCGCAAGTGGTTCAGATACTCAAATATGTCATTAGCGCTGAATGACATCGCGCCAGCAATGTAGAAATGTCCGCTCCTGGCCGAAAGCAGAAGTTGGAGTAGTTAACTTCTGAACGGCCGCTTCCGACCCGAAGCGGACATTTCGGTGGTAGAGTTTGAAACGACGGCTAATGACCCAAAGGCGACGTTGAATCCTTATCGTCTTTTCAGGAGTACGCGCATGAAACTTGGCCCTTCCATCTGTCTTTTCTGCGTGCTGTTGTTAGCGGTGTTTATGTTCGAAGACGCTGCTGCTGAGATCGTGGTAGGCGACCTCAGCGTGAGCTGTGCCGAGGACCCAGCCTGTATTAACCGCCTCCACCCCGACATTCCGATGGTTGGTGAAGCGGACCCCGGCGAACGCATCGTGTTCTACGGCCGCGATGCTTTCGACCTGACTCTCGACCCAGACGAGCTCTCAACCGCCAGGTCAATTCCGCGGGAAGGTCTCGGCATTGTCCACGCGCTGACTGGACCGGTCTTTATCACCGGCGCCAAAGCAGGTGACGTGTTGGCTGTGACCATCGAGGCTCTGGATCCTGCTGATGTTGGTTGGACCCAAGCAGGACCTTTTGGCTTCGCCGGTGATCAATTTGGAACCGAGAAGCGATTTATCGTATGGCGCATCAAAGGCGATTACGCTGTCAGCGATGCGCTGCCGGGCGTACGTATTCCCAACGCGAGTTTCCCAGGGGTGGTAACAACTTTACCTGGCAAAAAGTTGCTCGCCGATGTACTGGCGCGAGAAACGCAGCTGCTTGAGTTGGGCGGTGCCGTGATGAATCCTGATTCCGACGAGGCAGAGCCAGCAGCACTATGCGGACCGGAGGGAACGAAGACAGCGGAATGTCTGCGAACGATTCCACCACGTGAACACGGCGGCAATATGGACATCCGCTACATCACGACCGGTACGACTGTATATCTGCCGTGCTTCATCGACGGTTGCGGCTTGGCAGTTGGCGACTTCCACTACGCACAAGGCGACGGAGAAGTAGCCGGTACGGCGATCGAGATGGGCGGCAGGATGACGGTCACCGCTCGCGTAGTTGAGGACCCGCCGGATCTGTCTCGCGGCCCTCACTACGAGGGTCCAGCGTCGGTGCTGAGAATACCGTCAGAGCGCTTTTACGCAGTCACCGGCTTCCCACTAAAAAAGGAAGGCAGTGTTCCTGCGGACCTTGCGTACCTGGATTCTCCAAAGGTCGAGGGCTTGAGCAACTTATCGAGCGACATCAATCTCGCAGCAAGGAATGCTCTGGCTGCCATGATTGATTACATCACGTCGGAGTATGGTTACGACCGCCCGCAGGCCTACATGATTGCAAGCATTGCTGTCGACATGCGAATTGGCCAGTTAGTTGACGTTCCAAACGTCGGCGTAACTGCGATATTGCCTTTGGACATATTTGTTGGGCGCGATTAGCGCTTTCTGCGGTTGACCCGTACGACTGCTTTTGGCCGTGAAGCGACATTAGCCTCGATACCTGATTTCCTGTTCTGAAAAAGGGTCGCTTTACGACCCGAAGCGGACATTTCGGTGGTAGAGTTTGAAACGACGGCTAATGACCCATTCCGGACATTGAGAATTTCCCTCTAGCGGACCGACTTCGAGCCCAATTTGGTGAGATTTCATCCGATTTTGGGCCTTCGAGAGCCCCGATCTAGGTAGAATCCGGAATCACCCTAGGTCTCGTATAAGGGGGAGACATGGCCTCAGTCTGGGGCGAGTTAAGACGACGCAACGTCTTTAAGGTCGCGGTGGCCTATGCCATCGTGGGCTGGCTGCTGGTGGAAGTGGCCTCCGTCGTCCTTCCCACATTCAATGCCCCGCAATGGATCATGCAGGCGTTCACCTTCCTGGTGATCGTGGGCTTCCCGCTGGCCCTGATTTTAGCCTGGGCCTACGAGCTAACACCGGAGGGTATGAAAAAGGAGAAAGAGGTCGATCGGTCCCAGTCGACTACGCGTCAAACCGGTCGCAGGCTCGACTTCATTATCATCGGTGTTATGGCGGTAGCAATCGCCTATTTCCTGGTAGACAAATTCCTATGGGTCGATGAAAAGCCCGCTACGACCGTAGCAGTCTCCGAAGAGAGGCCATCCGTTGCCATGCTACCGTTCGCCAATAGAAGTGCCAATGTGGATGATGCCTTCTTTGTTGACGGGATACACGATGACTTACTGAGTCGCGTCTCGAAGATTGCCTCGATCAAGACCATCTCGCGAACGTCAGTGTTGCAGTATCGGGATACGACCAAGACCATCCCGCAGATCGCGGAGGAGTTGGGCGTCGCCACCGTGCTGGAGGGTGGCGTGCAGAGGGCCGGAGAGCAAGTACGGATCAATGTGCAGCTGATCGACGCCCGAACGGATGAGCCTCTTTGGTCTGAGATTTACGACCGGCAACTGTCTGCAGCAAACATCTTTAGCATCCAGAGCGAAATTGCCACGGCCATAGCAGAGGCGCTGCGGGCCGCGCTATCGCCGGAGGAACAATACAGACTGAAGGTCGTTCCTACGGAAAACCTGGCCGCCCTCGAAGCTTATTTTCTCGGAAAACAGGCCCTCGCCAGGCGAACGGGTGCAGCTTTGGCGGACGCGGTCGATTATTTTAAGAAAGCGATCGAACTCGATCCTGGTTTTGCGCTGGCATACGTAGGCCAGGCGGATAGTTATGTCCTGCAGGTAGACAACGGTAACCTCAATCCAAAAAATGCGCTGGCATTGGCTGCGCCATTGATCGACAAAGCATTGGAACTGGATGACCAATCAGGCGAAGCATATGCAACGCTGGCATTAAGTCTCGCATACTTGAATGACCACGACGCTACAAATGCCGCATACCAGCGCGCTCTGGAAATTGATCCAAACTACGTAAGCACACATCACTGGTACAGCAATTTCCTCAGAGACTCTGGTCTTTACGATGCCGGAATGAAGCAGATTGAAGATGCAATCCGACTTGACCCATTATCAGCAGTGTTACATGTCAATCTCGGCACGGTTCTTTATGAACTTGGACGACCTGAAGAGTCCTTGGCCCAGTTCAAGAAAACTATTGAAATGGATGTTGAATTTCCACTCCCATATTGGTGTATCGGCGGAATATATTGGACTCATTTCGGTCAATTGGACACGGCACTAATCTGGTTTAAGCAAGCTCTGGAACGAAATCCTGGGCATGCGCGAATCACAGCATTGATTGGTCTGCTTTATCTTGATTTGGGCGGTGAAGCTGAGGCTGAACACTGGATCAATACTTCGCTTGAACTCCAATCAGATGGCATTTTTTCTAATTGGGCCAAGGAAATGCTTTTGCTCTCTCAGGGTGAAAGCACCCAGGCAGCAAACTATGCCGGCAAAGTACTCCAGCAAAAACCTGACTGGGCAATTTCACTCGCAAATTTGAGAAACCAGGATTTGCGGGCGAGTCTTGGTACTAATGCCAGCGCTCGCTACAAAAAGCAGTTTCCGATGTTGTTCGATGAAGATGAGCCGAAGATCGACAGATTCAATGTGGACGCTGCGATAAATCTCGGGTTGGTCATGACCGATATTGGCCAGTTAGCGCGTGCGCAGTTGCTGCTCGATAGGAGCCTGGATTATGCGGAATCGACATCCATGCCCAGATTGCACTGGTATCCGGTTGCATATGGAATTCCGCAGCAAGTGCAGATTTATGCACTACAGGGGAAAACCGAAAAAGCCCTGGAGGCGTTAAGGAAAGCTGTAGACCACGGCTGGCGTGGGCTCTGGTGGTATTGGCTGGAACATGACCCAAATCTCGATTCAATTCGCGACGACCCGGAATTTCAGGCCATGGTGGTGGAGATCAAAGCCGACATGGTGGCGCAGCTTGTGCGTGTGAGAGCGATGGAAGCCAGCGGCGAACTGTAGTCTATTCCAGACAGTAACTTTTTTGTGGCAACTCCCGGCGTCCGCTCCTGGCCGTTAGCGGACCAACGCACCGCACAACTTGATGTCCGCGTCCGACTCATAGCGGACGTTCACTGTTATTCTCCTCACTAGCCAAGTCCAATTGAGCAAGCGAAATGTCTGTTGAAGAAGTTTTTCAGATCATTGAGGCGATAGCCGTCGTCATTGGCGTTGGTTTCGCGATGATCCAGGTGCGTCAATACCGGCGAGACAAACACCGCGAGGCCGCGATGGAGTTGCTGCATGCGTTTCAGACTCCGAGCTTTGCGCGGGCGCTAAACATCGTATACAGCATGCCCGACGGCCTATCGAAGGAAGAGGTCGAAGAGTTCGCAGGCGCCGACTTTCATCTTGTCTACGCCATGACAACCACGTGGGAGAGTATCGGTGTACTGGTTTGTCGCGGAGAAGTCAGCCTGGACCTTGTTGATGATTTTTTCAGCGGTCCCATTGTCGTGTCTTGGCGAAAGCTGGAGAACTTCATCATTGGTGAACGTGAGTCGGTCGGTCGCGAAACGATCAACGAATGGTTTCAGTGGTTGAAGGAAAGGCTCGAAGAAACCGAGTCCGACACGCCTCCAACGCCCGCCCATATCGAGTATAAGAACTGGAAGCCGCCAAAGATCTGACCGGTTGAATCCGCAACCCATAGCGGTCGTTCCCCCTAATTCTCCTTGCTTGTCCGAAGTGCGGGCCGTACAAGTGCCGTACCGGCGGGTGTCCCGCCGGAACATGGAGAAAGGAATATTCATGAAGCAAGCAAAAAACGAACTACCGACTCGTCTCGAAGCTGGCGTCTGAGCGCGGGGACAGTTCACCTATTTCCTCCATTTCTACCACCATCAACCGGCAACAGGAAATAGGTGAACTGTCCCCGTGTTTCGGTCAAAATTGGTCACAAGAATGGTGCGAATTTGCGCTTTTCCTGACCCTGTAATGACGTGATCAGACGCCCCTGAGAATCCCGAATATACGGGAGCCCGAACAACCGCCCCTGCCAAAACGAGCCGTTCGACCGTCTGTTTCAAGAGTGTCGCGACCTTTCTCTACCGGCCAATACGAGTCATTGAGCAGGTGTGCTCGTATATCGAATTAGGCACTACAAGACCAACCGGCACTGTTCCCCGTTCAGGTGTTGCCCTTCTACTTAACACATGCGTTATGTGATCGAGTTCACGCTTTTCGGCCTGCGGGACGTCTGTCCTGCACATCCCCAAAACCCCTGTATCTAGTGAAATACGCTTGAACGTTGGACAGGCACGACCAAACACGGATACAGCCATGACACGCATGACAAAGATAAACATCTTCGCTATCTTCAGCGTCGTTGCCGGCATCGGCTTCTTCGCATCGACCAATACCCAGGTCGAGACGACACTAACGGCGACACAAACGTCGACACAAACGTCGAAACTGACGTCGGAAGTACCGACGTCTTTCGCCGCTGTGGGCGAGCCGATCGAAGCCGTGGCTGAGGGCGTGCCGATCGAGGCCGTGGCCGCAGAGTCACGTTCAGTGAGCGCAGTTTTCGAAGAGTCGGTAAGCAAGCAACCCATCCGCGAGCAGGCGACGGCCGAAACACTCGTTTCAGGCCTGGACACTCCCCGCGATGTTGTCACTCGGGTCGTGACTGATTTGCCTATTCCGGCAGTCGCCCGCGCCAAGATGAGTGCGCCGGTCGCCGCACTTGCAGACAGCGGTAGTGACGAACTCGTCGATTTGATCGTGAGTTACGAGACCCATCCGGAGCTATTCGAAGCGGATCGCATTGAAAGCCTCGATGGCGTCGTCACGAGGAATTACAAGAGCCTGAAGATGCGTGCGATCCGTATACCAGCGGATGCCCTCGCGTCGCTGGCCATTGACCCCGAAGTGAAAGTGCTGTCCCTTGACAGCAAGATCGCCGCGGCCTCAGCGGCAGCTCGGCAGACAGCCCGGCAGCCGACGGCCGGTTCGCCCAACGCGTTTGCAGTCGATTCGAACATCGGCATCGCGATACTGGACACGGGTGTTGCAGAGCACGCCGACCTGGGTCTGGTCAACCGCGTCGATATCATTCCTTCAGCCAACGCCTGTGCCGGGACGTTCCGCGACGAATTCAACAGCCCCGCATTTGGCGAACACGACGGTTCCCTGCAGTGGAAAGGCGGTTGGGTCGAAGACGATACAGCAGGTGCCGGCCCCAACTCGGGCAATGTCATCATCAGCGGTGGTGAGCTACGGCTCAAAGATCAGCCCAACACGGGAACCCAGCCGGGTGCTGCCCGCGCGGCTGATCTCTCTGACGCCGGCTCGGCCACGCTCAGCTTTGATTTCGGCACCTCATCGGGCGTGGATTCGAGCGACCGGATCACCCTCGACGTGTCAAATGACGGTGGCAACACCTACGTGACCCTGGATATCTTCGAATCCTATCAAGGGGTGGTCTCCGACTCGAGAAGCTATGACATCTCCCCCTACGCCTCATCCGACACGACGATCCGCTTTCGTGTGACCAATCTGTACGGCGGATCCAATGAGTACTTCGCCATCGACAACGTGCAGATCGACTCCGCCGCGTCGGCCGCGTCCTGTCAGAACCAGGGCGCGATAACGGTCAACGCCGAGGTGAGCTCGGGAACTGACGACGCCGAGGAATATGGTGCGGACAGCAACTTGCCCGAGGGCCCCGGTTACGTGTACACCAACAGCTCCGACCTGGAGCTGGTGTATGACGACTGGTCATTTTCCTCGGAATACGAGGACAGCCCGGGCACTCAGGCCGTCGGCCTGCGCTTCAATGACCTGGCGATCCCGCAGGGCGCCAGCATCACCAACGCCTATATCCTCTTCACGGCCAATAGCGCGGACAGCCCCTATTACCCCAATGACATTTCGACCAGCCTGGCTGTGCATGGCCAGAACACGGACCAAGCCGCGACCTTCGGCAGCGGGTACTATGGCATCTCCAACCGCCCGCGTACCGCCGCGGCCGTGAAGTGGTCGCCCGCGGCCTGGGCCACCGGCAACGAATACGCCACCCCCGACCTGTCCCCCGTGGTGCAGGAGATCGTCAATCGCGGAGGCTGGGCCAGCGGCAACAGCATGGCCTTCGTGATCACCGGCAGCGGTACCCGCTCCGCGGTGTGCTATGACGACAACCCCGCCGCGGCGCCCCGGCTGGTGGTCGAGTACGACCTTGGCTCATATGATGCCGACGACCCCTATGGCCACGGTACCCACGTCGCCGGTGTGATCGGTGGCAACGGCAGTCGATCCAACGGCGCCTACCAGGGTGTCGCACCGGGCGCGGCCATCCACTCCATACGGGTGCTCGACCACGACGGCAAGGGTGTCACCTCGGACCTCATCGCCGGACTCGACTGGGTGCTGAACAACGCCTCAACGCACAACATCCGCATCGTCAACCTGTCGCTCGGCAAGGGCGTGGAAGAGTCCAACACCACCGATCCGCTGGTTGCGGCCGTGGAACAGGTGTGGGATGCGGGCATCGTGGTGGTGGCCTCGGCCGGTAACTACGGTCGTGACGGACACATGACCGTCACCAGCCCAGGTAACTCGCGCAAAGTCATTACCGTCGGTTCGCTGACCGACAACGGTACGGGCGGCAACTTTGGTGATGACTTCGTCTCGACCTACTCCTCGAGGGGACCGACGCTTGGCGATCATGTCCTCAAGCCTGATCTCATTGCACCGGGTAACCGCCTGGTCGCACCAATGCCCAGTCAAGGCAAGCTCAAGCAAGACCTGCCGGAACGGGCGCCGGGTTGCGGTTACGGCTGTGACGATTACTACCTCGAACTCTCCGGCACCAGCATGGCCGCGGCCATGGTCTCCGGCACGGCTGCGCTGATGCTGACTGAAGACCCTTCTCTCACGCCCTCGACCATCAAGGCGCGCCTGATGCGCTCGGCCAGGAAGATCGACGCGGATCCGACCGAATCGGGTGCCGGAGTACTGGACATCGACGCCGCGCTCAGCGAGACGGGCTACGTCTCCGGCCAGGCACTGTCGCCGCTCATGGGTCGCACCGAGGAAGGTCCCGCGATTCACGTGCAGGATACGGCCGAGCTCTGGGGCGACGCCACCTTCGGTGCCGGTTATATCTGGACCGACGGCTACATCTGGACCGATGGCTATCTCTGGTCCGACGGCTACATCTGGACCGACGGCTACATCTGGACCGATGGCTATCTCTGGTCCGATGCCTACATCTGGACCGATGGCTATATCTGGACGGACGGCTATATCTGGACCGATGGCTATATCTGGACGGACGCGGTCGCCGACTACGAACCACTGCTCGATACCAGCAGCCAGACCCTCGGACTCAACGACGACAACTAGTTGAAATACGGGGACAGTTTACCCATTTCCTCCATCTCCACCGCCATCAAGCGGCAATAGGAAATAGGTAAACTGTCCCCGTGTTTGCCAACCCCTCAGATCAGAGTCGTCTCCTCGCCGATCCCGAGCGCCTTCGCCCGGGCCAGCACCTCGCTCGCGGCCAGGCAATCTTCCGCTGCACAGCCCACCGATTTGAATAACGTGATGTCCGAGGCGCTGCGCCGGCCGGCGATGCTCCCGGCCAGTACTTCGCCCACCTCGCCGAGAATGTGGCTGGCGTCGATCAGCCCGGACTCGAGCGGCACAATGAGGTCCCCCGCCTCTTCCAGCGCAGAGGGCCGGTGATCGACGAACACCCGCGCGGCCCGTACGGTCTCACCCGGGATTTCCACGGTGTGAGGCTGGTAGGAACCCACCGCATTGATATGCGTGCCGGGCCGGATGGCGTCCGCAGAGAACACCGGGTCAGCCGATGTCGTCACGGTGCAGACGACATCGGCCTGGGCCACGGCCTCGTCGGCGGTCTCGCAGATCGTGATGTCGCGGATAGCCGGATCACCGGCTGACATGTCCTCGATCAGACGCTCGGCCCGGGCGCGATCCCTGGCGGCGACGCAGGTCTGTCGGATATCACGGACACAGTAGATCGCGGCGATGTGTTCGCGCGCCTGTACCCCGGCGCCGATGACGGCCAATGTCTCCGAGTCGGGGCGGGCCAGTGCATCGGTGGCTGCGGCCGATGCGGCGGCGGTCCGGATGGCGGTCACCGTCGTGCCCTCGATCACGGCGATGGGCTCGCCCGTCTCGGGGTTGACGACCAACACCGTCGCGATGATGCGCGGCAGACCTCGCCGCGGATTGTCGCCGATGACCGAGACGATCTTCACCGCCAGCGAATCCGTATCACTGGAGACGACGTGCGCCGGCATGACGAGTGTCGTGCCGCTGCCTCCCGCGAGGTCGAGATGGCTGCGCAGCGGCATGTCCGCATCGCCGGAGGAGATGGCCAGGAACGCGCGCTTCATCGCCTCGACGGCTGCCGGCATGGGGAGTGTCTGGCGGACCTGGCTGGCATTGAGGATGAGCATCGGTTGATCTTGTTTCTCTTGTTTGTTTTTTTCCCGGCTTCAGGCCGTGCCGGTTGTGATGCGAATCGGCGCCGGACCATAATGGCGCATCCTTAAGGAGCGCCGGCGCCAGCATGAAAATCAAGCGTATCAGAGCCTACCAGGTCGATCTGCCGCTGCACGAAGGCAGCTACAAGTGGTCGGGCGGAAAATCGGT
>Ga0265306_10000888_pt1 | contig 14670 bp, 12 predicted proteins | sample Helome_3_FD_192493 | JGI IMG/M metagenome (GOLD analysis project Ga0265306, IMG submission 192493) | Marine sediment microbial communities from subtidal zone of North Sea - Hel_20160420 (Illumina Assembly) | ecosystem: Environmental > Aquatic > Marine > Subtidal zone > Sediment ...
CTTCCTTGCCAATTAAAACATGGTTGTGGCAGCAGCTTGCCTTGGCGCCCGCAATCGGCGAAAAATCGGTGTTGCCGATGAGATAGTGGAACATTGAAACGAGGTTCAGGTAATCTGGCTGCAGGGCACTCACGCTGGTTCTTGCGAGCTTTGCGGTGGACATTCCGAGTCGTTTCGCCAGTCGGTTCTTGTGCTCGATGATAAAGCCGTAGGTGATACGCTCCTTGCCGCGAGAGTCCGTGTCGACGTAAGTAATGCGCATGAGACGTACACGAAAACTCACGTCGGTCAGCTCATTCAGGATGCGGTACGCAACGAACTCACTCAGCAAAGCCTGCTCATAGCGGGCGGACCTGTCCTTGCAGTGCGTGACCAGCTTGACCTTGTCCTGTTTTTCAAACAGCGTGTTCTTGGTTTGCCCGCCTTTGAAATTCAGGCGCAAAGGCGGAAACGGACAAACGTCCCTGTTGCGCCGGAATAAACCCCTTGCGCGTATGCCAATGTCAAACTCGGAAACCTCACCGGCCTCACTGGTATGCAGGAGCTTGCCGTCTGTGTCTTGCTCTTTCGACCGATTGGCAAATATTGTCCTGAGAGGCGCAACGATACGAACCTCGAGGATTTCGTCGCTCTGAAACAATGGGTCCGCAGGGCCGCTCGTCTGAGCGTGGGAGGCCGCGAAGGAGAGGAACCACGCGGCCCCGCCCAGTGTCCAACGATAACGTGACATGGACAAACTGTACTCCGTCTGTGGTCTATCGGAATCGCCGCAGTTTATCACAGGATTTTTCGCCGCCGTAAATTGCCGCTGCGAAGCAGAGTCACTACACTCACGCCTCTGGATAAGGAAATGGACCCCGACGATTTGTTGCGCGCACTGAAAATAACCCTCCTGATTGTAATTGCCACGCTTGGGACAGCTTCAGCCAGCGAATGGCGAGTCGACGGTGTCGATCGTGTTGTCGCAATTGCGGATATCCACGGTGCCTATGGCGCGATGGTCGAGACCCTGCAACGCGCGGACGTCATCGATGATGAGCTGTCTTGGTCAGGCGGAGGAACTCATCTCGTCATCGTTGGCGATATTCTCGACAGAGGACCCAGGTCGCGCGACGCGATGGATTTACTCATGCGTCTCGAAGGAGAGGCAGAGGGCGCGGGTGGCAAAGTGCATGTCGTCATCGGTAATCACGAGTCCATGAACCTCATTGGCGATCTGCGCTACGTCAGCAAAGCGGAATACGCGGCGTTTGCCGATGAAGAGACAGCCGAGGAGCGTGATCGATGGTTCGCCGCCTACAGTGCGCGTCACGCGAACGCATCATCGCCTGAGGATCTGCGGACAAAATTCGAGCAGCAGTTTCCGGCCGGTTTCTTCGCGTTAAGACGCGCCTTCAGACCGGATGGCAAGTATGGGTCATGGTTGTTGACGAAGCCCGTTATCGCGGTCGTGAACGGCACCGCGTTTGTGCACGGTGGGCTGTCTCCGTTGGTCGAAGAGTATGGGCTGGACGGCATTAATCAGGGGCTGAAGAACGAGTTGATTGAATACGTTAATGCGTTGCAGGTCCTGGTCGATGCCGAGGTGTTGTTACCGACCGACAGCCACTACGACACCGCCGGCATTCTCGACGATTTCCTGCCGTCGCTCAACGAAGAAGCGGCTGTGCTCGAGGCCGTCGCCGTGGCAAGGAAACTGGGCCGCTCAGATTTGTTCGACTCCGACGGACCGCTTTGGTACCGAGGCAGCGTATCGTGCGGCGGGCTGATCGAGGAGCAGCGACTCAGTTCGGCATTGGTGGCCCTCGGCGCCGATCGGGTCGTCGTCGGTCATACGCCCACACCCAGTCGGCGTGTATTGCAGCGCTTTGACGGCCTGGTCATCGAAATCGATACCGGAATGCTCAACGCCTACTATGACGGCAGCGGCCATGCCCTGGTGCTTGAAGGTGACACGATCAAGGTTGTGAGCCAGGCGGGCGAAGGTCCGGTATTGCCGCTGCCGCATCCACGCAGTGTCGGTGCCCGACCCGGCATGATGTCGCCCGAAGCGCTGCAGCGCTTGTTGCAAGAAGGCGAGGTTGTCGCGCAGAAAGAGCAATCGTCGGCGCGGCAGATCGTCAAGGTCGGCGATGGCCGAACGTCGGTGTCCGCAATCTTCGAGAAACGCAAAGGGCGGGGATTTTATCCGAGTGTCGCTGCGTATCGGCTCGATCGCTTGCTGGAGCTCGATATGGTGCCGGTCACGGTGATACGTAATGTCGATGGCAAAGAAGGCAGCCTGCAGTTTGTTACCGCGAGGTACTCCGACGAGATGCGACGCTCCGCGTCCGGACGGGGTGGTGGCGCATCGTGTCCCTTGCCGGACCAATGGGGCGCCATGTACGTTTTCGATGTTCTGATATTCAATGAAGGCCGCAGCCAGGAACGCATGCTGTACGACACGTCCAATTGGAGTTTGATGCTCAGCGAGCACGCGCTGGCGTTTTCGACAAGGAAAGGTCGGCCAAAACACCTCAGGGGATTGTCGCTCGATATCTCCGAAGGTTGGAAACAGGCGCTTCTCGAGCTGACAGACGACGTGCTCGCGGAAAATCTCAGCGACGTACTGGATAAACGTCGCCTGAAAGCGCTGGCGCAGCGGCGCGACGAGCTTCTCGCCGAGACCGATTGAGGTTAATTGCGCAAGACCGCCGTATCAGTCGACAACCGCCACACACTCGATCTCGACGCGTGCCCCGAGCGCCAGGCCGCTGGCACCCAGCGCACTGCGGGCGGGCGGGTTTTTGAAATAGGTCTTGTAGACCTCGTTCATCGCTCCCCACTCTGCCATGTCAGCGAGGAACACCGTGCACTTGACGACCCGGTCCATCGAAGAGCCGAATTGCTGCAGCACGGCCGAGATGTTTTCCATCGTCTGGCGAGTCTCACCCTCTATACCACCTTCCGCCAAATCCAACGTGCCCGGAATGTTGCCGAGATTGCCGGACAGATACAGCGTGTTGTCGACCCGTACCGCGGACGAGAAAGGCAGATCGAGCCCCTCCATGCCCGGCATATTCAGGTACGCGACATCGGGCGAATGCTCTACCGTTACTTCGCAGCCAAGGAGTAACAGGGCGGGAATCAAAATGAGCAACTTCGTCATGCGGCGGCCTTGTTGTTATTTTCGAATAGCAAACTATCACACGCGGAGGGCGCGCGCAGCCGCCCCAGCATCGTATAATCGTTGAATCGCACCAACGGATGTGCTGCGAAAAACTGGGGGCGCAATGGGACGACTGACAACACATATCCTCGACACGATGCACGGCGGTCCTGCCGCTGGCGTCGATATTCGCCTGTTCGCCCTCGGTGACGAGCGGCTGCTCTTGGCAACGGCGATATCGAATTCTGATGGCCGCAGCGAGAAGCCGTTGCTCGAAGATGAGGTCATGCAGACCGGTACGTACGAACTCGAATTCGACATCGGCGCCTATTTTGCATCGCGGTCAGCCCCGGTCGATGATCCGGCGTTTCTCGATACTGTCGTTATCCGGTTTTCGATCAGGGCGGATGAGCATTATCACGTGCCATTGCTCGTGTCGCCCTGGTCCTACTCGACGTACCGGGGTAGCTAGTTAGTATGGGTCAGTCGTCCATCAGATTCGTGCTTGACGGTCAGGTGATCGAACTCGATGATGTTGATCCGACACGTACCGTACTGCAGTTTTTACGTGAAGACCTCGGCCGTACCGGCACGAAAGAAGGCTGTGCCGAAGGCGACTGTGGCGCATGCACCGTCGTCGTCGCGGAAGTGAATCGCGACGGCGACGAATTGTCGCTCAGGGCGATCAATTCCTGCATCCAGTTCCTGCCGACGATCGACGGCAAGGAGTTGATCACGGTCGAAAGTCTTGCGCCGCCGGAGTCGGCGTTGCATCCCGTGCAGCGTGCGATGGTGCGGCTGCACGGATCGCAGTGCGGATTCTGTACACCCGGATTCGTCATGTCATTGTTCGCACTTTACAAGTCGAACGCGAGCCCGTCCCGACAGGAGATCGACGATGCACTGGCCGGCAACCTCTGCCGTTGTACAGGCTATCGCCCGATTATCGCGGCGGCGCAGTCCATGTACGATGAGTTCGATGACCGTGACGCGGATGACTGGCTGCGGCAGCCGTCCAATTCACAAGGAAATCCTGCAGAGAGAATTGCGACGCTGAAAAGCCTGACGCGCAAAGACGGGCTCGCGGTGGAGCACGGTGGCCGCCGATTTTACGCGCCGCTCGATGTTGCATCGTTCGCCGCCATTTACGCGCAAAATCCCGACGCGACCATTCTTGCGGGTGGCACGGATGTCGGATTGTGGGTCACGAAACAACATCGTGCGCTCGATACTGTCATCTACACGGGGCGTGTCGCGGAGCTAGTGGATATCGCCGTCTCATCCACACACGTCGAGGTAGGCGCGGCCGTGACCTTGACGGATGCCGTGCCGGTCATCGTTGACCACTACCCGGGTTTCGCAGAGCTGTTCCGTCGCTTTGCCTCGCCGCCAATCCGCAATGCGGGAACGCTCGGCGGCAACATTGCCAATGGCTCGCCGATCGGCGATTCGATGGCCGCACTGATGGTGGTCGGCGCGTCGCTGGTACTGCAATGCGGCCACAAGACGCGCGAGTTGGCGCTCGATGAGTTCTACCATGCCTACCAGGTCAACGACCTGGCTCCAGGGGAATTCCTGGTCCGGATTCGAATACCGTTGCCGGACTCCGGGGCTATTGTGCAAAGTCACAAGTGGTCGAAGCGTTTTGACCAGGATATTTCGGCCGTGTGCACCGCGTACCGACTGGAACTCGACGGTAATAAGGTCAAGAGCTTCCGGATGGCCTGTGGGGGCCTGGCGCCAATCGTTAAGCGTGCCTCGCATTGCGAGTCGGAACTCGCGGGCAAACACTGGAATGAGACAAGCGTCGAACAGGCTTGCCTGGCACTGAACGCTGATTTCACGCCCATCAGCGACATGCGGGCATCGGCCGATATCCGCCTGCTTGCCGTGCAGAATATGTTGCGACGCTTCTTCCACGAGACAACAGGGGACGTCGATTCGACGGTCTACACGTATGGACGTCAACGTTAATTCGGCCGCAAAGCGGGGCAGCGCCGTCGGCAAAGCCTTGCCGCATGACAGTGCGCACCTGCATGTTTCAGGCAGGGCCGCCTACACCGACGACCTGCCTGAGCCGAGAGACCTGTTGCACCTGGCTGTCGGAATGAGCCAGAAGCCTCATGCGAAGATTGTCAGCGCGGATTTGACTGAGGTGTTGCGGTCGCCCGGTGTTGTCGATGTCTGTGTCGCGTCCGACATCGCAGGCGATAACAACTACGGTGCGATTGTCGCCGATGATCCCGTTTTTGCGGACGGCCTGGTGCAATACGTTGGTCAGCCGATATTTGCTGTGGCGGCGACGACCGTGGTTGCCGCCCGTAAAGCGGCGCGCAAAGCGAGTATCGAATACGACGAATTCGAGGCGATTCTCGATCCGCTGACAGCGGTCAGTAAGAAATCGTTCGTGTTGCCGAGCGAAACGCTGGTCCGGGGAGACCCGGACGACGCGCTCGAGACCTCGCCGCATCGCCTGAGCCGTCGAGTTTTCCTCGGTGGCCAGGACCAGTTTTACCTGGAAGGCCATGTCGCGATGGCGATTCCGCAGGAAGATGGCGGGTTGCTCGTCTACAGTTCAACGCAACACCCGGACGAGGTCCAGTCCATGGTCGCACATGCGACGAAACGCTCGGCGAAGGACATTGTCGTCATTTGCCGGCGAATGGGCGGAGCATTTGGTGGCAAGGAAAGTCAGGCTGCGCTGATCGCGATTATCGCGGCGATCTCGGCGGACAAGACGGGCCGGTCGTGCAAGCTCAGGCTCGATCGGGATGACGATATGATCATGACCGGCAAGCGTCATGACTTCGTGATCGACTACGATGCCGGATTCGATGAGACCGGACGAATACTCGGCATCCAGTTCGAGTTCGCGGCGCGCTGCGGTATGTCGGCGGACCTGTCGGGGCCCGTCAATGATCGTGCGATGTTCCATTGCGACAACGCGTATTTCCTCGAGAACGTTCGCATCGTCTCTCATCGCTGCAAAACCAACACGGTATCGAACACCGCGTTTCGCGGTTTCGGTGGGCCACAGGGCATGTTCGCCATCGAGTACGTCATTGACGATATCGCCCGGACCCTGCACAAAGACCCGCTCGACATTCGGCGCCGCAATTTTTACGGAAAGGGCGTACGCAACGTCACGCAGTACCAGCAGACCATCGAAGACAACATCATCGACGATATTTTCGACAAGCTGCTCGCCGACAGCGACTATGAAAAGCGACGTGCCGAAATCCGCGAGTTCAATGCCGGTGCTACTATCCTGCGCCGCGGAATCGCTATAACCCCGGTCAAGTTCGGGATTTCCTTCACGAATACCTTGCTCAATCAGGCCGGCGCTCTGTTGCATGTCTACAAAGACGGTACGGTGCAGCTGAACCACGGCGGTACCGAAATGGGTCAGGGCCTGTATATCAAGGTCGCGCAGGTTGTCGCCGACGAATTGCAGGTGAGCGTTGACCGCATTCGGATCATGGCGGCGGACACGAGCAAGGTACCGAACGCCTCGGCAACAGCCGCATCGAGCGGCTCCGACATGAATGGAGCCGCTGCCAGGAAAGCGGCGGCGAAGATACGTGCGAGGCTGACGGAATTCGCTGCGCAGCATTTCTCGGTGTCCGAGACCGAGGTCGAGTTTTTCAGCAACACGGTACGCGCTGGAAATCAGCAAATGAGCTTTGCCGAGCTTGTTCAGGCAGCGTGGGCCGCCCGCGTCTCGTTGTCTGCCGCCGGCTTCTACAGGACGCCAAAGATCAACTACGATCGCAGTACTTTCTCGGGACGGCCGTTTTTCTACTTCGCGTATGGCGCCGCCGTCACCGAAGTGGTCGTCGATACGCTGACCGGCGAAAATCGCGTATTGCGCGTCGATATTCTGCATGATTGCGGCGATTCGCTGAACCCCGCGGTCGATCTCGGGCAGGTCGAAGGCGGCTACGTTCAGGGTGTCGGCTGGCTGACGAGCGAAGAGTTGTGGTGGAACGATGCCGGTGAACTTGGCACGCACGCGCCGTCCACCTACAAAATTCCGACCTGCTCCGACCTTGCGCCGGATTTTCGTGTCGAACTCATGCGCAATGTGCGTAATCGCGAAGACACGATATACCGCTCCAAGGCCGTCGGTGAGCCGCCGTTCATGCTGGGGTTGTCAGCGTTCTATGCGATTCGTGACGCCATTGCCGAAAGTGGCGCGTCGGCGCCCGATCTGCGGGCACCCGCGACACCCGAGTCGATCCTGCGCTCGATAAACGGCCTCAACAATGAATGAGTGGATTGATGAGCTGGCGGATCTCTGTGCCGCGGATGAAGCTGCGGTTCTTGTGACGGTTGCCGGCGTACGGGGTTCCGCGCCACGTGAAATCGGCGCCAAGATGATCGTCACGGCCAACGAGACGATCGGTACGATTGGCGGAGGCCAGCTCGAGTATCAATGCACAAGAGTCGCCGTCGGTTTGCTCAAAGAGACGCAATTGTTGCTCCGCAGTTTTCCGCTGGGTTCTTCGATGGGACAGTGCTGTGGCGGTGTCGTGGAGATACTGTTCGAACCGCTGGGCAATGGAATGCCGGCGTGGCTACGGGATCTCAAGGCCCTGCACGGTCAGCGGGAGCCGGCCGTCATCGCAACACGGATATCCAGAAGCGCACCCAGCAAGTTCGTCGTGACCGCCGAACGCTTGTTTGGCGTTGGTGAGGATGACGCGTCGCCAGCACTGGTGTCTGGTGCGCGAGCCGTTCTCGACGGCGTCAGAAAACCGCGTCGCGACGTACAGCTGTTTTTTGAACCGGTTGTCGGTTCCGATCTGAACATCGCTGTGTTTGGCGCCGGGCACGTTGGATCGGCGGTCGTCGAAACGCTGTCCCGACTGGATTGCAATATTCGCTGGGTCGACAGTCGGCGAGCGATTTTCCGCCAGGTTCCCGCGAACGTGCGATCGATCGAGGCTTCGCAACCTGCACTGGAGGTTGCCGCGATGCCGCCCGGCAGTTTTTATCTCGTGATGACGCACAGTCATGCGATCGATTTCGACGTCTGTGATCGCATACTGCGCCGTGAAGATGCAGTTTATTGCGGGCTGATCGGGTCCCGGTCGAAACGGCGTCGATTCGAAAAAAGATTTCGTCAGCAGGGTCTCCCGCAGCATCGGATAGATACGCTGGTTTGCCCAATCGGCGTCTCGGGCATCAGTGGCAAGAAGCCAGCCGAGATTGCCGTCGCGGCGGCCGCCGAAATACTCAAGGTCAGCAGCGAAGCTGCACAAAGTGCGTCACGCGCGTACCCTGACAACGTTCACCCGCTGACTCGTTAGGGCCCGCAAGACATGGAAGCGTATCTCGTAGACTGGCTGAATCTTCTCGTGCGCTGGCTGCACGTGATTACCGGCATTGCCTGGATCGGTGCGTCGTTCTATTTCATCTGGCTGGACGATCACCTGGAAGCCCCCAAGGACCCGCGTGACGACACCAGGGGGGTTGGTGGTGAACTCTGGTCCTTGCACGGCGGCGGTTTCTACCACGCCCAGAAATATCGCCTCGCACCCGTTTCGATTCCGGAAACGCTGCACTGGTTCAAATGGGAGGCCTACACGACCTGGCTGTCCGGCATGGCCATGCTCGTTCTCGTTTATTGGTACGGTGCCGAGGTCTACCTGATCAGCCCGTCAGTCGCCGATTTATCGGTATTTGCGGCGGTGGGTATTGCGGCTGCCTATATCGTCGGCGGATGGTTCCTGTACGACTTCTTGTGTAAATCACCGCTGGCGCGCGACACTCGGGTGTTCGGCGTCGTCCTGTTGTTGCTCAGCAGCCTGCTCGCCTGGAGCTTGTGCCAGTTGTTCGGCGGCCGTGGCGCCTATATACATTTCGGTGCCGTGCTCGGCACCATCATGGTTGCTAATGTGTTTTTCGTCATCATCCCGGGGCAGAAGAAAATGGTCGCGGCAGCGGAACGCGGCGAGGCGCCGGATCCGGCACCCGGCATTCACGCCAAGCAGCGCTCTATCCACAATACCTATTTCACATTGCCGGTCCTGTTTGTCATGACCAGCAATCACTACGCGATGACCTATGGTCATGAATACAACTGGCTGATCCTTATCGGCATCTCGCTGGCCGGCGCGTTGATCCGCATTTACTTCGTCGAACGCCACAAAGGCCGGGCGTCCTTGTTGCCGCTGATACTCGCGATCGGGCTGCTGGCAGCCATCGCCGCGGCCGTTACTCCTCGCTCGCAGGCGACCGATGCCATGGCGGCGTCCTTCGATCAGGTACGTGATGTCGTCTACGCACGATGCGCCACCTGTCATTCGGAGGCGCCGGTGCATCCTGCGTTTCCGGCACCGCCGCTGGGTGTCGTGCTGGACACCGATGAGCAGATACGCGCGGAGGCGGCGCGCATCCATCAACAGACGGTGGTGACGCGCGTCATGCCGATCGGTAACCTGACCGCTATGACGGACGAAGAGCGCCAGCTCATCGACCGGTGGTACCAGGGGCTACAGGACCCTTAAATGTCGGATAGCAGCTACCCAAGGGATATGTGCGGATACGGTCAGCGTCCTCCCGACGCGAATTGGCCCGCGTCTGCGCGTACAGCCGTGCAGTTCGTCGTCAACTACGAAGAAGGTGGCGAAAATTGCGTGCTTCATGGCGACGCGGCCTCCGAGGCTTTTCTTTCCGAGATTGTCGGTGCCGAAGCCATACAGGGTCAGCGGCACATGAACATGGAGTCGCTGTACGAATACGGTTCGAGGGCAGGGTTCTGGCGACTGCATCGCCTGTTTACCGAACGCCGCGTGCCGGTCACGGTATTTGCAGTTGCGATGGCGATTGAACGAAATCCCGATGCCATCGCAGCGATGCAGGATGCCGGCTGGGAGATTGCGAGTCACGGCTATCGATGGGTCGACTACCAGTTTGTCGATGAGGCAACAGAGCGCAAGCACCTGCGACAGGCCATCGTAACGCACGAACGCGTATGTGGCGCTCCACCGGCCGGCTGGTACCTCGGTCGCTGCAGTCCGAACAGTCATCGAATCGCGGCGGAAGAAGGCGGATTTGCCTATAACGCCGATAGTTATGCCGACGATCTGCCTTACTGGGACTACGCGTTCGATACGCCACAGTTGATGGTTCCCTATACGCTCGATGCGAACGACATGCGCTTCGCGACACCGCAAGGGTTCAATTCGGGGGAACAATTCTTCAATTACCTCAAGGACACCTTCGATGTACTGCATGCCGAAGGCGGCCGCATGATGTCGGTTGGTCTCCACTGTCGACTCGCGGGACGCCCGGGCCGCGCTGCGGCCGTTGCGAGGTTTGTCGATTACGTGGTGTCGCATAATGATGTATGGCTGGCGACTCGCCTCGACATTGCGAAGCATTGGCGCGCGACTTACCCGGCACAGGACGATTCGTAATGGATACACACGATTTTATCGCGCGCTACGCCGCCATCTACGAGCATTCACCATGGGTCGCCGAACGCGTGGCGCCACTTGCCACCGAGGTCGATGACGCCGCACAGCTGGCTGCATTGATGGTCGACTGCGTGGACAACGCGGCAAAGGAACAACAGCTCGAACTCATTCGGGCGCACCCGGATCTCGCCGGAAAAGCCCAGCTGGCCGGCGAGCTGACCGAGGACTCCACGTTGGAGCAGGCCAGTGCCGGCCTGGATCAATGCTCGCCTGGCGAGCTGCAACAATTTCAGTCGCTGAATGCAGCGTACCGGGAAAAATTCGGTTTCCCGTTCATCAAGGCGATTCGCGACAGCAATCGAGCTGAAATACTGGATGCGTTTGCTGCGCGACTGGAAAACGACTATGACCTCGAGTTCGAAACGGCGCTCACCGAGATTCATAAAATTGCCCGGCTTCGCCTCGATGCCATGGAATCAGAATCGTGACGCGCTCGATCAGTCGATGGGTTCAGCTCGAACAACCGAGGCTGGGCACTCGCGTGACGTTCGCGACCGACGAGTTTTTCGCGGCCAAGGAGCGGCTGATCGACCCGGCGGCACCGATATTCCTTGAAGACAAATACGATGACCATGGCAAGTGGATGGATGGCTGGGAGAGCCGTCGTCGGCGGGGCCCTGGACACGACTACTGTGTGATACGACTCGGTGTGCCGGGTGTCATACAGGGATTCGATATCGATACGAGCCATTTCACGGGTAACTATCCACCGCAGGCATCGATCGAAGCCTGCATGAGCGATAAGGAGGTTCCGGAAGAAGGCTGGGTCGAGCTGTTACCCGTGACGGAGCTGGGTGGTGATTCTCACCACTATCTGGATGCGCGTGACGACCGATCCTGGAGCCACGTTCGACTCCACATCTACCCGGACGGCGGCGTTGCACGCCTCAGAATTTTTGGTGAGATTCAGGCCGATTTCAGCGGCGTCGATGGTTATGTCGACCTGGCTGCCGTGGAGCACGGCGGCCGGGCGATTGCCTGCAGCGACGAGCACTATGGCAGCATGCACAACCTGACGGCACCGGGTCGTGGCCTCAATATGGGCGACGGATGGGAAACGGCGCGGCGCAGAGGCCCCGGCAACGACTGGGTGATCATCGCGCTGGGACAGCCGGGTGTCATCGAGCGAGCCGAGATCGATACGGCGCACTTCAAAGGCAACTACCCCGACCGGGTGTCACTCGAAGGCGGGATATTCGAAAGCGACGAACAGGCGTTGAGCGACGACAGCGGCTGGCAAACGCTGTTGCCGGAGTCGAAACTCAAAATGGATCAGCAGCATTATTTTGACGACGTGTTGCAGTCTATCGGTGGGGTGAGTCACGTCCGTATGTCGATTTACCCGGATGGTGGCGTGAGCCGCATCCGCTTGTTTGGCCAGGTTCATGGCTGATCGGGCCACCATTTCGCTCCGCCCGGAACCTCTGACCAGCGAGCGTTTTGCGCCCTTTGGCGATGTCATAGAAGCGGCTCTCGACAAATCGTCGCCGATGAACGCGGCGCGATTTGAGCGCTTTGATGATCTGTGTGACGTCGATATCGGCAAGGGCGGTCACCTTGCAATGAGCGTGACGCGTTGTCGCACACCCACGGCGCTGCCGTTGAGAGTGGACATCGTGGAGCGACACCCGCTCGGCAGCCAGGCCTTCGTGCCGTTACAGCCTTGCAGGATGGTCATCGTTGTCGCGCCGCCGGGCGAGTCGGTCGATGCGAGCGATTTGCGCGCATTCGTCACCAATGGCAAGCAAGGTTTCAATTACCACCGCGGCACCTGGCATATGCCGCTCATCGCGTTCCATGCGGGGCAGGAATTTCTCGTCGTCGATCGCGGCGGCGAAGAAGCCAACTGCGAGGAATACTCGCTCGACGATGTTGTCATGCTGGAGGCAGTCTGAGCACTATGCGGCAAGCTTTCCGTTCTTCCATCTTGCACTGCCTGTCCGACCCGGGCGAGGCGTCGCTGGCATCGGCGTACGAGTACTTTGAAGATGGCCTCCTGATTGTCGACAACGGTATTGTCGCGGAGGCAGGTCATGCCGAGGCACTGCTCCCGGGCCTGGCGGAAGACGTGTTGCTTACCGAGTTTCCGGGCAAGCTGATCGTGCCGGGTTTTGTCGATTGCCATGTGCATTTTCCACAACTCGACATCATCGCATCCTACGGTGAGCAGTTGCTCGACTGGCTGCAGCGTTACGCCTATCCCGCTGAAGCACGATTCAGTGATGCGGACCACGCGCATGAAGTTGCTGGGGTCTTCGTCGATGAATTGCTGGCCAATGGCACGACCACGGCGTTGGTTTTTGGCACGGTTCATCCGCACTCGGCCGACGCGATATTTGAAGCCGCTGAAGCGAGAGACATGCGCCTGATCGCTGGCAAGGTCTTGATGGATTGCAATTGTCCGGATGAACTTAAGGACGATGCCGACTCGGGGTACACCGATAGCAAAACACTGATCGAGCGCTGGCACGGCCGTGGGCGCCTGGGCTATGCAATTACGCCGCGTTTCGCGTTGACATCGACCGAGCAGCAACTGGCGGCGGCGGGTCGGCTTGCCCGCGAATATCCGGACGTCTGGGTCCACACGCACCTCGCGGAGAACAGTGATGAGGTCGAACAGATTGCGAGGCAGTTTCCGTCCTGCCGCAGTTATCTCGATGTCTATGACAGCTTCGCGTTGCTTCGCGAGCGATCCGTTTTCGCGCACTGTTTGTACATGGATGACCAGGATCGCACCCGTATGGCGAGCGAGGGCGGCGCCGCGGCGTTCTGTCCGACATCCAACCTGTTTCTGGGCAGCGGCTTGTTCGATTTATCGGCAATGCGTGCGGCTAATATTCGCTGCGGTCTCGGGACGGACGTCGGTGGCGGCACGAGCCTGTCACTGCTGAGCACGGCCAGTGAGGCGTACAAGGTCCTGCACTTGCAGGATCATGCTCTGCCCGCCACGCGGGCGCTGTACCTGGCGACGCTGGGTGCGGCTGAAGCTCTGTATCTTGATGAATACATTGGTAATTTTCTGGCCGGCAAGGAGGCGGACTTCGTTGTGCTGGATCCGGCGGCGTCTCGTCTGAGCAGCCGACGAACGGCCGCGGCCGAGACGATTGAGGAAGTGTTTTTCGCATTAATGACGCTGGCGGACGAACGACATGTTGCGGCGACTTATGTGCGCGGCGAACAACAAAAGCGGAGTTGATGACGTCCGGCCAATTGCCGAAACGGCCTGCACAGGAGGTTGTTTCGAGTGGAACGGTCGATTTTTCCCAATTCGTGCTTTTCGATAGCGTAAGCCATTGAGACGCCATATCTTTCGTGGCCTATGCAGGATCGCAATAACAACATACTCAACAGAGTCGTTCTAAAACTTCTGCAGCCCATCGCACGCTTGTTTCTGCGTTTCGGTCGCGGCTATCGCGAGTACTCGGAGTTGTCGAAAGCCGCCTTCGTTGTAGTGGCCGCAGAAGACTACGGTGTGCACGGCAGGCCGACCAATGTGTCGCGGATCGCTGCGATGACCGGGCTGACCCGCAAGGAAATCAGTCGGCTTCGCAAGAAAATCGACAATGGCGAAGCCGCGATTTGCGAACGTGGGACGCCACTCGAGGAAGTGATTTCGGCGTGGCGCTCTCGCGACGAATTTCTGCACTGCGACGGCAAACCGGCAGTGCTGCCACTCGCTGGTGAGCGTGGCTCGTTCCAGTCCCTCGTCAAGCAATTCGCCGGAGATATTCCCGAGGGCGCGATGCGCAAGGAACTGCTTCGCACAGGCGCCGCCGAGCTCGTTGGCGAGACGATTCGGCAACTGCCTGTCGACCCTGAGAAGGAAGCGGCGGAGGCAACAATGGCGAACCAGCTGCGGGCGGGTCCCTTTCCGCTGCTTGTGGCGCTGGCCCACAATGAAGCTGTGTACCGAGACAGCGACGGCTGGCCACTCGACTTTGTTGGTGGCAAGAGGATCAGAAAGTCGGACGTTCGGCGCGTACGCAAGCTCGTGTCGGTTCGCCTGCGCGCAGCTACCACCAATATTGCCGATCTCCT
>Ga0265306_10000890_pt1 | contig 14652 bp, 11 predicted proteins | sample Helome_3_FD_192493 | JGI IMG/M metagenome (GOLD analysis project Ga0265306, IMG submission 192493) | Marine sediment microbial communities from subtidal zone of North Sea - Hel_20160420 (Illumina Assembly) | ecosystem: Environmental > Aquatic > Marine > Subtidal zone > Sediment ...
ATGAAGTCATCAAGGTTAGCCGCAGCAGCGGCGATGTGCAGATGGACATCGAAGATATCGACAGTATCCGGGCCATGTACCAGCAGGTCGGCAAAGTCGATGCGGTGGTGAGTGCAGTAGGGCATGGCCACTTCGGCGGGGTAGCCGAGATGACGACCGAGCAGTTTATGAAAGGCATTAATCACAAGGTTTTACCGCAGGTTAACCTGGTACTGGAAGGTTTTGATTACATCAATGACGGTGGTTCCTTCACCTTGACCAGTGGCGTTTTGAATCGGGACCCGATTTCCGGCGGTTCCTGCGCGGCGGCTGCCAATGGTGCACTCGATGGTTTTGTTGTCGGTGCGGCAGTCGATATGCCGCGTGGTATTCGAATCAACGCGGTAAGCCCGGAAGTTCTTGAGGTCTCCCGTGAAAAATACGACGGTTTCTTCCGCGGCCATGTTCATGTTTCCAGCGAGGATGTCGGGCTCGCCTACAGCAAGGCGGTCGAGGGTTGCCTGAGCGGGCAGGTTTTTATCGTCGATTAGCTGTTTTCAAGCCCGGTGCTTACTTTACGCAGTGCCTTGATCCAGTTTTTATCGGCGAGAAATGCCCAGCTTGCGGGATCTTCAACAATGTTCTGTTCGAAAAAACCGATGTAGTGTTGCATTAATTCACTGGCGTCGTCACTGATCAGAGGGGGGCCGTGAACAACGGATATCTTACGGCCCCGGGATTTGAAATAACACGGAACTATCGGAAGCTTCAGGCGTGCGCCAATTTTTGCGGCCCAGGGGTTGAAACCAATCCGGGTGTCGAACATATTAACCTCGATACGATTTGCCGAGCGATCGAGGCTGTCTACGGTAGCTATGACGGCTTTACCGGTTTTTAATACTGAAAACAGGGTGCGGGACAGCTCAAAGGGATTGCCACCCCGGACCATAATAATTTTGATCTGCAAGCGTTCATAAAAGTCGATCGCGACCCTGGTGCGCTCAATGGTTGCGGGGTTACGAACAACTACCAACAATGGAATTGTTGTGTTCATTTCTGGAACGGAAAAGGTGGTGCCAAAATTATGCGGCACCATCAATAATACACCACCATGTTGTTCGACCAGTTGATTTATTCGCGCGGCCTCAGCGCTGGGTAACTGGACCTGGTCCAGTACGGAATCAAGCCCATTGCCATAGAGGTGAGCATAATTTTCCATGGCACCCAGTAAATTGGTCAGTAGCTGCTGATAAACCTGCTTTGCCTGGTGTGGGTGGCCGGCTTTATGCGCTATTTTGCATATGTATTCGCAGGACAACCGCCAGGGATTTTGTGGCCACCAATACAACCCTCGCAGTAGGAAAACAGTCAGCCGTACCGGTGCCATCGCGATAAAAACAGGGGTGTGCAGCAGTAACCAGTTCAGCTTTGGCATGATGATCGATTTTATTCGGGTACCACCAAATGGCTGCTTTTTGCGATTGCCAACCTCTTCCTGTGCGGTGAATTCTTTCAGTAACAGTGCTGGAGAACTAATGGTTTCACTACGATAGTTTGTCTTCTTGTTGTCAGCATGCATTGAAATCGACTTCTTGCCAGGAGCGGGTTTGTTAGCCCCAGTCTAACAACAATGCATCCAATTCCAAATTAGCGTTGCGTAATTTGAACCGTTACTACATGGCTGCTCAGGCAGTCCGAATGAAGCCGGCTCGGATAGCAGGGCAAGCATTTATTGCATGGCGGTCGTTAACCGGAAGATGGTATTTTTAATCTGGGAAAGTTTAACTTTCAGTAACAACAACGACAGTATCCAGAACGCGGAACATATACATGGGATCAATATTAGGTAAACATGTAATTATTGCATTTCGAATAACCTGTAAATCACCTGCTAACGCGCCTCTAACCGGGGCATGAAAAGTGATTTGTCATCCACTATCAAAACATATAGTTCCCATTAATAGAGAAAATAGAATAATGAAGAGGATCTTATCGCCATGAGTGACACACCTAAAAAGGATAGCGCCGCGGAAATCGATAAAATCGAAGATTCACTGCACGAGGCTATCGATGCCTCGGATAAGCAGCAGGTTGCTGAAATTGTCGACACTATCTCCAGCCACGAAACATTGCGCCAGGTTTCCAGGATGGCGTCGACCGAGCGTGATAGTTTAATTTCGATGCTGGAGCCGGAAACGGCAGCCGAGTTGATCGAAGAGGCGCCCGCGGAACTCGGGGCTACCCTGATCCAGGATCTCGACTCCTCGGTCGCGGCGAAAATTATGCAGGAACTGCATACCGATACCCAGGCCGATATCGTACAGGAGATGGAGCAGGAGGATTCTGAAGCTATTCTTTCCGAGATGGAACCCGCGAGTGCCGAGGGTGTACGAAACCTGTCTCAATACGACCCTGACACTGCTGGCGGTTTGATGGAACTGGAGATCTTTTCCTTTTCCGTCAACGAAACAATTGGAGCCGTGCTAAAGCGGCTGACCGATGGTGATGAGGCGTTTGAACGTCATCGCGGACAGCATCCGTATATTGTCGATGAAGCCGGTAAACTGATCGGCGTAGTATCATTGCGTGACATGCTCAGAAGCAGGCGCGCTGTTCCGCTCGCCGACATTATGCATCCTGCGATCTCGGTGCTGCCTGAAACGAGTCAGGAGGAGCTGGCAAATCTGTTTCATGACAATCCGTTTCTCGGCATCCCCGTGGCTGATGAGCAGGGCATGCTGCTGGGAGTGGTGTCGAGGCTGGAGCTGGCAGAAGCTGAACTGGAACGCGCCGAGCATGAAAGCCTCGCGCGGCAGCAGGTTGGTGATGAATTACGCTCGATGCCGACCCTGCTGCGCTCCCGGCGGAGACTGGCCTGGCTGTCATCGAATATCGTGCTGAACATCATTGCGGCGAGTGTGATTTCCGCCTATGAAGAAACCCTCGCGGCGGTAATAGCTATCGCCGTGTTTCTTCCCATGGTGTCCGACATGAGCGGCTGCTCGGGGAATCAGGCGGTTGGTGTCAGCATGCGCGAACTGTCGCTTGGTCTCACGCGACCGGCCGATCTTTTCCACGTTTTAAGGAAGGAGCTCGGCGTCGGCGTCATCAATGGTATTGTGCTGGGAATCCTGATTGGCATAGTGGCATGGGTGTGGAAAGATAATGCCTACCTGGGCCTTGTCATTGGATTGGCATTGGCAAGCAATACCATGATTGCCGTATCGATCGGTGGAACGGTGCCACTGATACTGAAGAACTTCGGTATCGATCCGGCGGTAGCCGCGGGCCCACTGTTAACGACGGTGACGGACATGGCGGGCTTTTTCCTGGTGTTAAGCCTCGCAACCCTGTTCATGCCCCAGTTATTGAGCTGACCTGATGGCGGCTGAGTTCTTGGATAAGAGTTTGCACTTATAGCTGCTGGTAGCGCAGCGTATTTGCCCTGCTACGACAGGCATAGTAAGCAAGCCCGGAAGTAAGAAAAATATAAAGCGCGGCAGCAATTGCGAGCGTATCCATACTGGTGCCGATATCGATTTGCCAACCTATAACAATCGGTGAGACAGCGGTGCAGAACACCATGGCCGCGGCGCCGAGCGATTTGATCGCGCCGAGATGCTGGTTGCCATACATCTCCGACCAGAACGGGGCGGTTACGGTAGACTGAAAACCGACCGTGATGCCGGTCAGTACGAGAAACGCACCGCCCCATACCAGGCTCGATCCAAGCGCCAGAATGATCAGGCCGATACCCATTGGTAGCGCCACCAGCGGCACCATGCGGATCGCGCCGTAACGGTCGATCAGTGGCCCGGAAATCAACTTGGTTGCAACCGAAACCGTCGCATAGAGGGAAAACAAGGCGGCCCAGCCGATCAACGGCCAGCCTTTCGACTCGACCAGATGAACCTGGTGGAAGATGAAGCCGGTGAACATTAACGGCTGGGACATCAGCCCCGGTGCAAACAGGTAAAAATACCGGTCGCGAACAACTTCCGCGCGCGTCCACTGGCGTTTGCGATATACGGGGGCGTCGTCGTTTGCTTCGCGGTATAGCTGGCTCAGGTAGTTGTCATGCCGAAGCGCGTGCCCGCGCAGCAGGTAAAGAATTGCCGGCACCATGAAGGTAACCAATAGCAACCCGGCGATCTGCCAGCTCTGGCGCCAGCCCACCCATAACAGCAAGGCGACCAGCATGCTCGGCATCACCGCCTCCGCCACCGCGTAACCCATGCTGGCGAGCGCCGATGCCTTGCCTTTGTGTTCCTCGAGGTAACGTACCATCGCGGTCGAACTGATGATGAACATCAGGCCCTGGCCGAGCTGGCGTAACAGGAACAGGCTCACCAGCAGGGTGAAAAAGCCGCTGCTGAAGGACATCATGGCGCAGCCGATAGCGAGTCCAAAAACGATTGTGATAGACAGTCGTTTTAGATCCATACGGTCGATCAGCGCTCCGGACCAGATCATCACGATTGCACTGGCCAGCGTTGCCAACGAATATATACCTGCAAATTCGCCATCACTCAGGGAGAGTTCGGCGCGAATCTCTCCGCTGAATAGCGAGATCAGGAAAGTCTGACCGGGTGACGACCAGAAGGTCATCAGGAATCCGAACAGCAGCAGCTGCCATTCGGATCGAATCAGTTTTAACACGAGCTGGCGGGCTTTTCAGGCACGATCAGTGCGTCGACGGCGAGCGCTTCCCGTGAGTTGACCAGGATCGGGTTGATATCGATCTCGGCAATACAGTCGCGGAACTCGTAAGCGATAGCCGACAGGCTGACGATCGCATCGATCAGCGCCTGCCGGTTTACGGCGGGTTTGCCGCGAACGCCCAGCAATAGCCGATTCGCTTTCAGTGAGCTGAGCATTGCTTCGGCCTGGCGCGGGTTGACCGGGCACATCGCCACCGCCTGATCGGACAGCAGTTCGACCAGGATACCTCCTGCTGCGACCATGATGATCGGACCGAATTGCCTGTCGTTGACCGTACCCAGCGCGATCTCGACCCCCTGGTCGACCATCTGCGAGACCAGCGCGGTCACCCCCAGGCGCGTGCACAAATCCCGGTAGTGTTCGAGCAGATCCGCCTGAGTTTGAATATTTACAAATACGCCGTTGCTGTCGCTCTTGTGGTTGATACCGGGTTCGGCGGTCTTAAGCACCAGGGGGTAGCCAATCATAGTAGCCGCTGTTAACAGTTCGGTTTCACTCGAGACAATGTCGTGTTTGACCACTGGCAGGGCAAAGTCGGCTAACAGGCCAAGCGCCCCGGTTTCCCCCAGTGATTCGGATTCGTGATCTCCCAGTCGCTGTTTCCAGGTCGCAATCTTGCTGCTGTCCATAGTGGTCACGGGCGTGTCGTTGTCTTGTTGCAGTTTGAACTGACGATAGTGAAACAGGTGTCTGAACGCGAGCAGGGTTTCATGCGCCCCATCGATCAAGGGTATTCCAGCCGCGTGCGCACGGCGGCAGATGGTCGCGTTGGCGAGATCCGAATAACAGGTTGCCAATGCGATCGGTTTCCCGGTTTTACTGCTCACCGATTCGATCACGCGATAAATGGCTTCAGACAGGTAATAACTGTCGCGATAATTGCTGATGAACGCACCCGCGGCGACGTTGGGGTCTTGCATCAATGCGTTCATACAGGTCTCGAAACGTTCCTCGAAGCGATCATGCGAACCCCAGACATCGAGCGGATTTTCGGGTTTGAGTCCGGGATCGAGATGTTGCTGGAGAATAGCCCTGGTCGCATCTTCAAGCTGCGCAAACTCGATGCCGAGCGCGAACGCTTCATCGGTAACCAGTTCGCGGAAACCACCGGATTCGAAGGCGGCCGCGAATCCGCCCGCCGCCGCCTCGCGGCCGGATTGCAGCAACATAAGTATTGACGCCATCTCATCGAAGTCGTCGACCTCGATCACACCGTAGCGTTTGAACAGTGCCTGGAACACCGCGTGATTGCCGGCAATCGCGCCGGTATGGGTCAGGGCCATCGCCGCCCCGAGCGGAGACTTGCCAATCTTGAGGATTACCACCGGGATGTTTTTTGCATTCGCTTTTTCGAGCGCAGCAACAAAGGCTGGCGGATCGCGCACCGTTTCGAGAAACAGGCCGATGACGCGGGTGTCTTCCTGCTCAAGGCTCCAGTCCATGTAATCTGCCACGGTGGTAGCGATTTCATTGCCGGAGGAAACGCAGAGATTGAAGCCGAGTCGACAACCGTTGTGACAAAGCGTCGTAAACGCGGAGCCGGACTGCGCGATGTAACTGATTTCGCCCTTGATGATTTCGGCCGCGCGTGGAAAGATGCCGGCATAGAGGTTATGGCCGATGTTATAAAAGCCCATGCCGTTGATGCCGCAAATCTGAATCCCCGCCGTTTTTGCCATCGAAGTCAGGCGTTGCATCAGGTTTGGCTCGGAATCCTGCTCCAGTACCCCGCTCGAATAAATCGTCGCCGCCCGGGCGCCATGTTCGATAGCTGCCTTTAGCGCCGCTTCGAGATGCTGATTGCCGAGCGCGATGACGACGTGATCGACCCTGGCCGGTAGCGATTCCAGGTAGGGGTAACAAGTCTGGCCGAGTATCTCGGGATAACGCGGGTTGACCAGGTACACGCCTCCCGCATAGTCAGATTCGAGTACCATTTCCAGTAGCGTGTGTCCGGGACTGTCAGACCGTTCGGAGACGCCCACCAGTGCTATGCTGGCGGGTTTTAGCAGTGGGTCGAGCCGATGCTCAGCCATTCTTGTCCAGTCTCGCTTCACGCCATGCGAGCGCGGCCTTCATGCCCTCGCCGCGCAGGATCTGGTTGAATTGTTTGCGCAGATCGGTTTCCAGGGTTTCGATTTTAATGGAGGTTTCGGCCCCCATACGCAATGCCTTGCCGAGGCCCATGATGTCATAGGTCTGGTTGATCGCCTGTTTGGTCATCCTGACTGAATCCGGATCCATCAGCGCGACTTCGCGCGCCATGGCGACAGCTCGTTGTAAAGCTTCACCCTCGGGCACCACCTCGTTGACGATGCCATGCAGCAGGGCTTCATCGGCACTCATACGATCCTGCCCGGTTAGCAGCATTTTCTTAGCCCGTTTCGGATTCACGTACCAGGGCAGCAACAGTGCGACGATACTGCTGCCGAAACGCACCTCGGGTTCGCCGAACAGAGCGGTGGTATCGCAGACAGTCATATCACAGGCGAGCGCGATTTCGAAACCACCGGCCAGCGCGTAACCGTGCACCGCGGCGATCGTCGGTTTGCTGCAATGCCAAAAGCGCATTATCAGTTCGAGGTCAGCATCGATCGCTTTGCGCCAGTCAGCCTCGGTTTCGCGATTCGCTGCAACTCCGGCCTGCAGGTCGAACCCGGAACAGAAGGCCCGACCATTGCCATGCGCGACGATCGCATGTACCGAGTCATCTTCCTCGAACTGGTCGAGCGCACGATTGATTTCGTCGATCATGGCCGCGTTGATCGCGTTGAGTTTGTCGGGTCGATTCAAGCCGAGCAGGGCAACCGGCCCCTGCTGCTCAAGTGCGATGGTTTCGAATGTCATGTGGCAACCCGTCAACTCCAGAATGGCGGATTATAAGCGGCTTTGCGCTCGAATAAAGCCAATCGTGAATCTAATTGCCTGGTGTCGGGGATATGTATTCCCAAAATCATGGAAGCGCCGCATGTGTCAGCGACACTAGTGCCCGATCGAGGAAAATTCCCTGAAACAGGCACCCGGAAACTTGCAATGAGTAGCAAAAACCAACCCTATATAGACCTTTCATTTCTCGATAGGCTTAATAACTTAATACGGTAGTGTCTTCTGCGAACAGCGCAGGCCATGTAATATCCGAACCACCCACAACCACGCCGGAAACCAGATCTGATTTACTCATACCAGCGACATTTTTCATACACATCGGGCAAACAATGACTTTGCCTCCAGACTGTATAAATTTGTTCAACATTGCTTGTAATGATTGTCCATTGGCATGCTTTTTTTCTGGGATCCGTTTATCGGCAATGCGGACGCCTTCCACATTCAGAAACAAGGTTACCTGAATATTCTTTTCTTGCCTGACACGGGTACTAAAATTGATTGCCATGGCTGCCCGGTCAAGATTATCGCTGGTTAGGTTCACAAACAGACTCTGACTGGAATCGGAAGCAAGTAAGTGAGTCGACGCTAACAGAAAAAAGGTTAATGCGGATATCAGCCCAACAGTTGTTCTACGATAGTTCAATGTTCGTACTCCAGTAAATTAGAATATACTAAATTACTACTTTAGTTACTGCGTGCATTGATTTATATCAAGTTACGAGCCTTGCTAAATCAGTTCATTAAATTGCCTGCTGGCAATTTGGGGTCAGGTCCTGGTCATCCAGTCTGGCGGATAGTTTCAGGCTAACTCACATCAGTTGGTTGTAAGCCGAAACATCATAAAATTACCAAAAATCGATTAACGCTTAACGGCCGTGGTGTCGAAGTAATCCAACCGTGGCCGGTGTCCTTGATATGGCGGGCGTTCCGCTCTCGAATTAGTTCGAATTAATCGAGCTATTAACTAATATAAAACGATTTTTACTGTTAATTATTTTGTACGAGAATACTTCAGTGATAAAGATCCTCCGAACTATCTGCCCGCTAGCAGTGCGTTCAGAGAACCTGGTGCAACGAAAACGGAGACTATGAAAATGAATACACAGAATATGCTCAATCAGTTCCTGGGGCAATCTGACCAACCACCACAGACCAGCAACGGCTCGCAGGGTTTCGTCAGTAGTCTTGGCAACTTGACCAGCAAAATCCCGGGTGGCTTACTCGGTGGAGCGGCGGCCGGTGGAGTCATGGCCTTGCTGGTCGGCAATAAATCCGCCAGAAAATTTGCCGGTAAAACGGCTACCTATGGTGGTGCCGCGATATTCGGCGGCCTCGCCTTGAAAGCCTATCAAAACTGGCAGCAAAATAGCACGGTAACCACGAATGTTAACGCCGCCGTGCAAGACCCGTCAATATCGTCACAGCAACCATTTGCATCGCCGGAATCGCAATCAGACAGTTTCGATCTATACCTCGTTAAGGCGATGATTGCCGCGGCAAAGGCGGACGGTCATATCGACGCCGAAGAGCAGCAAAGAATTTTTAAAGCGGTTGATCAAATGGAGCTGGCTAGCGATGTCAAGGGAGTACTCTTCGACTTACTAAGCAAGGAGATCCCGGTTGAAGAAATTATCAGCGGTGCAAATGGCCTCGAACAGAAAACCGAGTTATACCTCGCTTCCTGTTTGACGATCAATCCAGACCATCCCTCGGAAAAAATCTATCTTGAGAAATTAGCCCTCGCGTTGGAACTGCCGCCGGGATTGGCTGAGCACCTGCAGTCGCAAGCGCATCAGGCCCTGCTGACTGAAAGTGCACAGTGAGCATTGAATAGAGGATAGCGTCCAGGTGAGCCTGGCCCTGTTTTATCGAATGAACAAACCGCTGGCCTTTCCGGCAAGTATTACAAGGACGAAACTGTCGTTACAGTGCATGAAGTTAAAGGCCTTCTTGAAATCATAATTCCACACGCTGGAAACTTTTACCTGCTGCCTGAAACGTCCACAGCATTTAACGTAGAAGATGAACAATGTCGAGTCGAGTTCGAGCCTGGTGCTACCGGAACAGCCACTTCGGTCTGGATATGGGACAGGTCAGACGAGTCTTTTGAGATGTATCGGGTTCGCAATGATGACAGTGAGAAACCAGTCAGGTGCAATTGGTTGTCAGTCGCCTTAGCTCTGGAGAGGTCGCTTATGAGGGGAGATTGCCTCCCACCGGGGTTTTACAAGCGTCTCCTTTGGAGAAAACAGACCCTCAAATCTTATTTCCAGGCGGCAGCATCCGACCCATAACAGACATTAACGCCTCGCATCAGCGGCCGACGAAAGCGCGTAGCGATTGAGGAGGTCCGGCTGCATGCGCTTATATTTTTAATGTTTATGGGCAATGATTTCCACAGGTGCTATGTAACCTGCCACGATATTGTCAACCATATTATTTATTTTTATCGATGTACCTTCCTTCATCAAGGTATGTAGACCAAGTGGTGGTGGACCACCGCTAGCCTCTGTTTTTTCGCGTTGTTTTCTGAAAAATTCCAACGCAAATTCACGACGATTATTTTTTATAGAAACTTCAAAACCAGCATTGATCAGGGCTTGCTGGTATTGCTCGGGAGTGGCTAGCCTGCTGGTACTTCTTTCCGTTGCCCAGGGCACCGGATAGGTTAAATCTCCTTCGTCGATTCGCATGATGTCGTAAACACCAAATATTGAGCCCTGTCGTAATACTCGAAAAACCTCCTGAAAAAGTCGATCTTTATCTGCGATATTCATCCCGACGTGCAACATGTATCCGCCGTCGAACAGCTCGTCATGAAAGGGCATCTCAGTTGCGCTTCCCTGATGAAGCGTAACTTGTTTGTCCAGATTGACCCAGGCACACAACGACTTCCCGGTTTCGACGTATTCTTCGGTTAAATCTATACCAGTAACTTGGTTGTTGTATCTTTGTGCACCAAATCTTGCTGCACCACCCAGGCCGCAACCCACGTCGAGAATATGACTCCGCTCGGAAAAATTTAGTTGGTTCAATAAGTTCTCGGTCGCTTGCCGTCCACCTATGTGAAATTCATCAACCGGTGCAAGTTCTTCGACTGTGATGTTTTCTATCGTTTTGCCAAGTTTGGTAATCGACGCCTTAATTGCTTGCAGCAGATCGCCGTGCAAGTAGTGGTCTGATATTGCTTTGTCCGTTGTCATGTTGATCGACTCCTGCCGTTTTGACTAAAAATATAACAGCTGAATTATAAGGTTATTGACCCGATAACATATTATCGATTCATTGTTGAGCGTCCGCTCCTGGCCGATTCGAGAAGCCCAGCAAGCTCACCTGAGCGGCAGCTTTGGAGAAAACCGACACTCAAGCTCGGTGAGTCAGCGGCGATTTACGACACATTCGAGACGTTCAGACGTCTTCTTCAAAAACACCAGGACAAGCTGATAAATAGAATTCAGCTAAGACCATGGTGCTCTAAAATCTAGATGTAAGATAGCAAGGGTACCTACTCCGGAAGCCCTGCTATTCGCAGTCCTTCTGTGAAACGCTCTATCTCATTCGGATCACGATAGGCGAGGTTATCCACATACTCGTTGATGGAAAAGTTCGGATTTATTCTGATTACCTCCACCGCCGCATCCCTGGCCGCTTCGATTTGGCCTGACTCACCCAGAATCTCGGCAAGGCCGATATACCCTTCGAGGGACTCTGGATCGCGGTTAACCATCTCAGAAAAAGCATCAATAGATTCGCCTATCCTGCCAAGTGATCTGGTAACCTGACCCAAAGCTGCGAGATACCAAAGTGGATAAACCGGACTCAAACGAATAGCTTTTCTAATACGCTCCATGGCTATCCCAGGTTCTCCACATTTGTTCAGAACAATTGCGGATACCCCGAGATTGTTGGCATAGTTTGGTGCCATTTCAACGGATTTGTTGGCGCTAATTGCCGCCTCATCATATTGCTTCGAATTGAGATGAAGTAATGCCAACATTGAGTAACCATTGGCGAATGAGGGGTCGCATTCAAGCGCTCTTTGTGTGTACTCGCGTGAGAATTGCAGTGCCTGTCCGCGTTCTTCCTCGGAATACCTGGCGTCTTCCTCCATATGGAAATAGCATCCTGCCAGTAGTTCCCAGGCTGCAGCATACTCAGAATCGGCGTCGATCGCCTTGCGGCAAAGCCGAATAACTTCTGGGTGGTTCGCGGTTTGGTAGGCATTCAGTAAATCACGAGCCATCCGGAAATATTCCCAAGCCTGTAGGTTCTGTGTTCCACTGGACCAAAATCGTGATTGCTCCCCTGCCAGTAATTGAACGTCGAGGGCCGAAACAATTTCACGCATTATCTCGTCCTGTACCGCAAAGAAATCTTCCAGATCACGGTCGTAGCGTTCTGCCCAAATATGCTGGTTGGTGGTAGCATCTATGAGCTGAGCTGTCACCCTCACTCGGTTGCCAGATTTGCGTACACTACCCTCAAGAACATAATGCACACCCAGGTCACGACCCACTTGCTTGACGTCAACCGCCTTGCTTTTGTATGTAAAAGTCGAGTTTCGCGCAATAACCGTCAATGCCGAGGTTTTGGATAACGCGGTGATGATGTCTTCGGAAATTCCGTCGCTGAAGAATTCCTGCTCGGGATCACTGCTCATATTTGTAAAAGGTAACACCGCAATAGATGGTTTCTTGGGTGAACCCAGCGCTTCTACCTTTGGCTGAATTTTTAGATTTGGCTTGAATATCTCACCCCCAGGTTTAAGGCTGACTGAATAGACCCTGACGGGTTCATCAAATCCCTTAACTAGATGATCTCCTAAGTTTTCGTACTTGAAAGGCAGCCTTTTTGGTACGGTCTCATATGCCGCTCCTTGAATACAAACTCCACCACTTTTGGCCAATTGCTCCAAGCGTTGCGCTAGCACTACACCTTCACCAGTCACCGTATTATCTGCAATCACCACTTCCCCCATAGCTATACCGATCCGAAGTTCAGGTTTAATTCCGTCGGGTAATTGCGCATTGTGATCGATGTTGGCCGTCTGGAAAGAAAGTGACGCGCCGACTGCATCCGAGGCCATGGCAAATTCGGCGACCAGGGCATCACCTCGAATCTCTTGGGCTATTCCATCGTGGCTGGATATCGTATCCGAAAGGCGTCGGAAGGTATCCTGAATCCTTTGGTGGGCCAGTGTCTCATCTTGCCGTACGAGCGCAGTCGAATCCACCACATCGGCATGGAGGATTACAGCAAGCTTTCGCGATAGTTGATCCTTTTTCATTGACAGCCAAAAAATAGAATCCAGTCAAGGGGAACCTATTACATACCCTGCATGGGATTTTGACCAATATTTTTTATCCTGGGCGTCCGTTCCTGGCCGTTTCGAGAAGCCCAGCAAGCTCATCTGAGCGGCAGCTTTGGAGAAAACAGACCCTTAAACTCGATATATCAGCGGCGATAAGCGACCCATAACGGACCCCCGGGTTTCGAGTATCAGTAGCGGCTCCCGGCAGGCAAAATGTCAGCGAGAGCACGGGTGCCCAGAGGACTCTGTGTGAGTGATTCATGCTGGAAAGTATAGAGCAAGCCTCTGTTTCGCGCAGGCGCCTTGGGGTTGGTTGCAAATATGTGCAAGATGCCGGTAACGGCGTTGAGTCTTAGAGCCTGGCCTGCATCAATAGTTCCAGCCGACTATCGGGAAGCAGCACACTGCGTTCGAAGCGAAAGCAATCAAGCGTTTCTTGCAGCTGGCTCTGGCTCTGGGGCGCATAGCCTGGTACTGCCGTAGCCCTTTTTCCGAGACGGATTGTATCCAGTTGGCTAATGCCGTAGAGATGGTTGCACTGGGGGCTGCTGGTATTGTGAACCGAGAACGCGTGAGCCAGGCTGTCAGGTGTCAGGTGCGGGCGGAGCACGCTAAGGAACGCCTCGGTGGTCTTTCTGTCCAGGAAGTTGAACAGGTCCCAAAAAAGGCAAATGTCGAATTCAGTCCCGGCTGGAATCGACAGTAGTTCCTCAAACTGGTGGTGCAGCGTAGGTGTATCTTCGGTGGCGACTATGGGCAGCTCCGAAAACAGGTCAATGAAGTGCAGCCTGCAGCGGTAATTGGCAAAGAAGTCCACCGTATCGGATAACGCTGGACCGACATGAAAAACAGTGAGGCGCCGCTCCTCGTCGATGTGATCGAAGAGGGCGGGCAGTAACTTGGACGTTTGTATCGCGGGCTTATCCAAATCGCGGGCTTATCCAATAGCAGTGTCAAGGCCGCAGGCGCTTCCGCTCTGTATAGCGCACCGCTGGCAATAAGTTATTTCCGTTAGCCGCTTTTGAGATCGAGAGCGAGTTTCTTGAGGTCAGCAGCAGGGGAGTTGGCTGGTTGCCTGGCTGACAGCGGTGCTGCTCCAGTGGCCGCCGCGCTGGGATCCATGTCTATGCTGCCTTTAAAGTTAGCGCCATCTTCCAGTGTTACCCGGGGGGCAACAATATTGCCGCGTACATTGCCGGATTTGGAAATGACCACCATTTCATTGGCTGAAATATCGCCAGTAACCTCGCCGTCAATCGTTACTTCCTTGGCGCGGATGTCGGCGTGCACCTTACCTGAGTCGCCAACGGAAACCTGGTTTCCATTCAGGTTGATGGTGCCCTCGACTTTTCCCTGGATATGCAGGTCTTCTTCGCCGGATACTTCGCCTTTAATACTGATGCTTGGTCCTATCATTGCGGCACTCCTCGCGGTAGCAGGTGTATTGGGAACTGATGGGGATGGAGATGTATCTGGTGCTTTTGCCGGCGTTGCAGCAGGCTTGTTTTTGGCTCGATCGAACATTGGAATCGCCACCGTTTCAAGACGTGGGCTGGCCATGCTACCAGCCCGATGCTGGATTAACCAGCATGATCTGGCGAAATGATGTATCTCTGAGACTCTATATCTCGACAAAAACCCTACACTTTTAATGTTTTCGAGAGTAAAAGCAACGAAGGTAGTAATACCAGTACCCGCAACCGTCTGGCTATTCGGCACTGGACTAATCGGATTGGTCGGATTCAGCAAGCGCA
>Ga0265306_10000891_pt1 | contig 14648 bp, 14 predicted proteins | sample Helome_3_FD_192493 | JGI IMG/M metagenome (GOLD analysis project Ga0265306, IMG submission 192493) | Marine sediment microbial communities from subtidal zone of North Sea - Hel_20160420 (Illumina Assembly) | ecosystem: Environmental > Aquatic > Marine > Subtidal zone > Sediment ...
TGCCCATCGATGATGCAACTTCATTGAAAGCAAGGCTCGGCCCGCTGGAACATAAATTACTAACGGCAACCGTCGAATTATTCTGCAACCGCGATATTACGCTCCAACAAAGTGTGGTTTTATATCGGGGTGAAGGAATCAGGCAACCCTTGCAATTAAAACCGGATGGCAGATTTTTTTAAACACCGTGTTATGGGTCCGTTGCACACGCGGGTAATTTGAAATCCAGTCATTACTCGCCCGGCAACACCGTACGCAAACCCAAAGCATGAATCTCATTACCCATCAATTCACCCAGGGTGGCATATACCATGCGGTGTCTTGCCAGCGTGGTTTTACCCGCAAATGATGCGCAGCGAACCACCGCTTCAAAATGAACCCCGTCATCACCGCTTACAGTTACCTCGGCATCCGGCATGCCTTTAAGTATCATTTGCGCTATTGTTGTGCTATCCATAAACTATCGTCCTCTTTTACCGGTCAATGTTTCATAAAAAAAACAATGAACGGGTGAAAGTTTCATTATAAATAAACCGCATGGCCGGGAGGGCAAACGGACTTGACCTTTCAGAAGCAATCATCATAGTGGATTACATTGTCATTAAAAATACCTCTTTCATGCGGATTATTCTTAGCGCTAGATACTATGGCATGAATTTCAGTCAGGATTCCGATTCCACGTGCTGATCGCAATCATACAATTGGTTGCAGGTTTTCTGTTGCTGGTCTGGGGTGCGGACCGTCTCGTGGCAGGCGCATCGGCATTCGCAAGAAACCTCGGTGTATCCCCGTTGGTCATTGGTCTGACTATCATTGGCTTTGGCACCTCAGCGCCTGAACTGGTCGTTTCAGCCGTTGCCACCTTAAAAGGGAATTCCGGGCTCGCTGTTGGTAATGCTATAGGTTCAAACATCGCCAATATGGGGCTGGTGCTGGGTGCGACAGCGTTGATCTATCCGCTGCGCATGGAGTCCACCGCCTTGAAACGCGAATATCCCATGTTGCTGTTAATCATGCTGGTTTGCTTTCTGATGGCGCTCGATGGCGTTTACAGCACAGTTGAAGGCTGGATTTTAATGATCAGTTTGCTGATGGTTGTCATCTGGATCATCCGGATCGGCCTGCACCGGCCACTTTCAGATCCACTGGCAGAAGAATTCGATGCTGAAATCCCCAAAGACATTCCTACAAAAATCGCCCTATTCTGGCTGGCAGTCGGGCTTATCGTGCTACCCATCAGTTCAACTTTCCTTGTCGAGGGTGCAATCACGATCGCGCGGATTTTACATGTTACCGACACTGTTATTGGTCTGACCATTGTAGCTCTGGGCACCAGCCTGCCGGAACTTGCAACAGCGATAACCGCTGCTTTGCACAAGGAAGATGATCTGGCTATCGGTAATATCATCGGTTCCAATATTTTCAACCTGCTGGGAGTTCTGGGTATTGCAGCGGTTATCCATCCGATAACATTGCTGCCCATAATCCTGGCACGTGATTTCCCGGCTATGTTTCTGATGACAGGTGCACTCTACCTGATGGCTTCAGATTTTCGGGGTCCGGGCCGCATTGGAAGACGGTCGGGAAGCGTACTTTTAGTCATGTTTATCGGCTATGTCATTTTGGTTTGGATGAGTTCAACCAGAATTCAAATGACCTTACCGGGTTGAAATTTTTTTGCGCATCGATATTCCGATCAATTGCCCTTAATCAATTCGGGTTAGAATAGCTATATGGACAGTTTCGCCTTGAAAGACCTTGCCCGGAACGTCATCAATACCGAAGCCACTGCCGTGGCCAGCCTTGTATCCCTAACCGATATGCACAGCGGTGAGTTCCATTTGCAGGGCGTCTTCAGTTTTAATGATTTGCTACAAGTTGGGGGAATCTGAATGAAGGATATGGATGCCGCACTCAGGGAGCGAGCCTCAAAAATACGCATGCTGGTACTGGATGTAGATGGGGTACTGACTGATGGCAAGTTGTATTTCGATCATACCGGTAATGAAATGAAAGCGTTTAATACCCGTGATGGGATGGGCATGAAGGCATTGCAACGCGTCGGTATTGAAGTCGCCGTCATTACAGGCAGAAAATCCCAGACCGTAACGCACCGTATGGCCCAGTTGGGTATCCAGCACGTTTACCAGGGTCGTGAGGACAAGCTCGAAGCGTTTTTGGATTTACTTGAAATTTCCGGCTTGGATGCACAGCAGGTCTGTTTTGCCGGCGATGACTGGATAGATTTGCCGGTACTGTTGAGGGCAGGTCTGGCTGTTTCGGTAGCGGATGCTGAGGATCGTGTCAAACAACAGGCGCACTGGATAACCCGGCGCGACGGTGGTGATGGTGCAGTCAGAGAAATCTGTAACCTGATTCTGGCAGCACAGGAAAAAGAACAGACCATTGTGGACGAAATTCTGGCATCATGATCACCCGAAAAACACGACGCGGATTGGCTACCCTGATTGTACTAAGCGCTGTTACTCTCTGGTTGAGCCGCTCACAGCATGATGACAGTCCGGAACCGGTCGCTGGTCTGGATCCAAGGCTGAACTATGTATTGCATGATTTTGAGTTACAGTTTTACGATGAAAATGGACAGCCATCTATCAATATGCGAGCACCCATATTGAGAAATGATCCCGAGTTACAAGTGGGAACCATTGAACAGCCGGTAGTTAAGGTTAATCAAGCTGATGCCGTGTGGGATTTGACGGCAGATGAGGCTACAGTAACAGCGGATAAGGAGCATGTTCAGTTGATAGGACAAGTACATTTAACGCGGAATGAACCAGCAACGGGGAATTGGGTCAAACTCGATACCCGGGAAGTCCATGTTGAAGTCACACCACAAACCGCCGTTACCGATCAGCCGGTCGTTATGTTCGACGGCAACAATCGGGTTGATGGCATCGGTCTCGAATTGGATATGAAAACTAAAAAATTCATACTAAAACAAAATGTTAAGGCCACTTATGTTGTTAATTAACCGGCCATTCGCCGCCAGGGCGCGTGTTTCCATGTTTTCGTGCCTGCTGTGTCTGAGCATGCCGTTGATGGCATTGGAGTCTGACCGGCAGGAACCACTTCAGGTCAGCGCAAACTCTACTGATGGAACACTGGGTGATGGCATTACCACCTTGAGGGGAAATGTTGATATACGCCAGGGCACACTACGCATCACAGCCGATGAAGCTGAAGTCAAAAAGACAGACGGGCGCGTAAGTTCGGTGACCTTTCGTGGCCAACCAGCCTTTCTTGAACAGGAAATCGAAGAACAGGGCCTGGTACAAGCCACAGCAAATATCATCGACTACCAGGTTGCCAGTGGACTGGTTACCCTGACTGGCAGCGCGGATGTCAAACATCCGCAGTATCAGATCAGTGGTGAATTATTGACCTATGACCTCAATATTCAGCACTTCCAGGGAAGTAGTGATGAAAACGGCAATGGAAGGATTCATATACTGCTTGATCCGGAAGTCATGAACAATGGCAGCGACCTTCTGGGTAAGAAAAACAAAGCTGAGGAAAAAAAACCGGAACCTGATCAAACTGAACCGCCAACAGATGCCGTAAATCCAGGCAAGGATGGTATCTAGCATGCTTAAAGCCACAAACCTGCACAAGTCCTATCGCAAAAAAGGAGTTGTACGTGGTGTAAATATTGAAGTGGAGCCAGGTCAGGTTGTGGGTCTGCTTGGCCCGAACGGGGCGGGTAAAACCACATGCTTCTATATGATAGTAGGACTGATACCAACCGATAAGGGCAGCATTACCGTTGACCACGTGGACATTACCCATAAACCTGTGAATGTCCGCTCAGGTCTTGGCGTTGGTTACTTGCCGCAGGAGGCATCGATATTCCGTAAACTATCGGTTCAGGACAATATAATGGCCATCCTTGAATTGCGCCGTGATCTGGACCTGAACAAACGAAAAGAGATGCTTCAAACTCTCATGGAAGAGTTGGGCGTATCCCATCTGCACAATCAAATGGGGCAGGTACTTTCAGGTGGTGAACGACGCAGAGTGGAGATTGCACGTGCGTTAGCCGCAAGACCCAGATTTATCCTGCTGGATGAACCTTTTGCCGGTATCGACCCGATTTCAGTCCGGGAAATCCAGGAAATTATCAACCAACTGACGGAGCAAAATATTGGTGTTCTCATTACCGACCACAATGTGAGGGAGATGTTGGGAATTTGCCATCACGCTTACATTCTTAATGAAGGAAGGGTGTTGGCTGAGGGTAATGCGGAATCGCTTCTGGCTAACGAGGAAGTGCGAAAAGTATATCTCGGTAACGAGTTTAGGCTATGACGGTAAAAAGGCACATTTAAGAATCATTCATGGCTAATCCATCACTACAACTCCGACTCACACAAAAGCTGGCGATGGCGCCGCAACTGCAACAGGCGATCCGCTTGTTGCAACTTACCCGTATAGAGTTGCGGGAACATATCCAGGAGTTGGTAGATGGCAATCCGCTATTGGACCATGAAGAAGACATTGAACAACCACAGGAGACCAGCAAAGAGGACTCCCCCGAATTTGACATAGCCGAAAGTAGCAAATCCGAACAGGAATACTCATCAGACGATTACGACGATCAATGGCAACCTGATCAGGAACAATGGACCGAAACTGCAAGCTGGTCAGACGACTTTTCGGAACGACAGCTTGAAGATACCAGTGCCACATCACTGCGTGAACATCTATTGTCACAAATTCGACTCGCTCACTTCAATGAGATAGACGCAGCCATCGCGACCGCCATCGTCTATGCAGTCGATGACGACGGTTTCCTGGTTGATGACATTCCGGAGTTACGTCAAAGCCTGTTACCAGAGATACAGGTTGAAGATGACGAGATCCTGGCCGTTCTGCACCGTGTTCAACGGCTGGAACCGGTCGGTGTAGCGAGCCGTGATACGGGTGAATGTATCCGGGTCCAGTTAAAAGCTCAGCCAACCGGAACGCCCGGCGTTGAGTTGGCGCTTCGATTGGCACGTGATTTCCTCAAACTGGTTGCCAATAATGCCTATGAGGAAATGCAACATGAAACCGGGGCAACTTCTGAAGGTCTCAAACAGGCACTGGATCTGATCAGGAGCCTGGAACCTCGTCCAGGTGCGCGTTTCGACAACCGCCGGGATGAATACCTGATACCCGACGTATTCGTTCGTCAGGACGGTGACGAATGGGTGACAACCCTAAGTCCGGAAAGTAACCCCAGTCTGCGTCTGAATAAGTATTACATCAACCTGTTGCGTAAATCCGGCGGCAAAGACGCTGAATATTTGCGTGGTCGTTTACAGGAAGCACGCTGGCTGCTTTCCAGTCTTGAAATGCGCAACCGCACGCTATTGAAAGTATCTCAGTGTATTGTGGACACCCAGCGGGGATTTCTTACCGATGGTGAAATTGCGATGAAACCGCTGATCTTAAAGGAGGTTGCAGATCTGGTTGGAGTTCATGAATCAACCGTATCAAGAGCAACGACACGTAAGTACATGCTGACACCAAGGGGAATTTTCGAGCTGAAATATTTTTTCTCCAGCCATGTACGTACCGTGGCTGGCGGCATGATCAGCGCGACTGCCACCAAGGCCAGAATTCAAATACTGATCGAAAAAGAGCCCTCGACACAGCCTTTGAGCGATCAGGAAATATCAAATTTATTGCTTGAAACCGGTATCTGTGTGGCTCGACGTACCGTTGCAAAATACCGGGAGTCATTGGGTGTGGGATCATCCGGTGAACGTCGTCGGGCGTATCGCCGATAGATTGAAATCCATTGAAAATGCATCAAGTTTGGAAAAAATAGAAAATTCGCTACCTGACGTATAGACTGTAAACAGACACGGTCGAAAATTCTGGCAAATGGAATATGAAAAAATAATGAATTTAAGTCTGCCATCCATTGATGCGTGACAGAACGCCCTTACTTTTAGAGTAAGAACACACTAAAAAGGAGATTGTTGATGCAAATTGATATTACCGGCCACCATGTTGATGTCACTCCAGCGCTACGCGCATATGTAACCGAGAAAATGCAGAAACTTATGCGCCACTCTGACCAGGTGATGTCAATTCGCGTTATTTTGAACATTGAAAAGTTGCAACAATTGGCTGAAGCCACCGTCAACGAAGCTGGGCACACACTATTTGCGTCTGCCACCGCCACCGATATGTACGCTTCAATCGACCGTTTGGTAGATAAGCTGGATCGCCAGGTACGCCGGCGCAAAGATCGCATATCAAGCCGCCCACATGTCAAACATGAACCTGTGAGTACGGAGAGTGAGCACTGAACAAGCTATCCACTCACCTGACCATTGGATAGTGAAGGTCTGCCATGCTGGAAAGTGACTTACTAAGCCCGGCCCGCATTCTTGCGGATGTCAGAATTAGCAGCAAAAAGCGGTTATTTGAGTTAATCAGTACAACGCTGGCCAGAAAAAACCCGGAACTCAATTCCAGAGAGATTTTCGAGAGCATTTGCGCGCGGGAACACCTTGGCAGTACAGCCCTGGGAAACGGTATTGCCTTGCCTCATGGCCGTATCAGCGGCACCGAGGACGTTCAGGCCCTTTTCTTACGATTAATCAAGCCCCTGTCATTTGATGCCGATGACGGCAAACAGGTCGACTTAATTTTTGCCTTGACCGTTCCGAAAGAATGTACTGAAGATCATAACAAGTTGCTCTCAGGCATTGTTGAGCGCTTCAGTGACCCTGAATTGGCGGAGGCCTTGCGTAAAGCGGAAGATGCTAATGACATCTGGCAATTGCTTTCCAATGCACACGCGTGAACGGTTTATATGGCTCGCTACCGACTGGTGAAATATGCAGGCTAGTCTGAAGCAGGATGTCATTATTGTCAGCGGCATGTCTGGCGGCGGTAAGTCCACCGCGTTGAACGCGCTTGAAGATCTCGGTTATTACTGCATTGATAACCTGCCCGGGGTCATGTTGCCGGATTTTGGACCGCAAATCTCCGCCAATCCGGTTCTTTACAAAAAAGTCGCCCTGGGTATCGATGCACGTTCACGTGAATCAGATTTGCAGGTTGTACTTGACTGGATGTATTCGTTCAGGGAAATCGGTTTCAACTGCAGATTGTTGTTCATTACTGCAGAGAAACCGGTTCTGATCAAACGTTTCAGCGAAACCCGACGACGCCACCCGCTCACCGGTAGCGATATAGTTTTACCTGATGCCATCGAAAATGAAGAACGGTTATTGGAACCACTGCGGCGCTGGTCAGACCAGGTAATCGATAGCACTCACACCAATATTCATCAACTCAGGCGCCAGGTGTGGAATTTCGTTAACCGGCAATCCACTGACATGACCATCGTGTTTCAATCGTTTGCCTTTAAGCAGGGTGTACCACAGGACGCGGACTTTATATTTGATGCCCGTATTCTCCCCAACCCCCACTGGCAGGATGAACTCAGGTCGCTCACCGGTAAGGACGAAGCTGTCATCTCATGGCTTGAACGTGATCCGCAGGTGATAAAAATGTCACAGGATATCGAAAATTTCATGCGAACCTGGTTGCCTGCCATACAGGAATCACAACGCAGTTATGTGACCGTCTGCATTGGTTGCACAGGTGGCAAGCACCGTTCAGTTTTCCTGGCGGAAAGATTGGCGAAATCGCTCGGTACAAATCATGAAAACGTAATTGTACATCACCGCGAGCAGCCATCCTGGAGCAATACCTGAAAACCAAAAAAGAAGGTTTGCGAGTTTTGCTTGAGAATCACCAAAAGCCTGTGTTGCAATATCCCCCCTAAATTCCGGCTCCTTGTTACAATATGGCTGTTATCCAGGCCGTCAAACACGTTTAACGGTTTTCCATAAATCTCACCAAAGGTTGACGATGATGATGCGGGAACATCTACACGAAGAAAAAACAGCCCGTCATCTGGATCGCTTGTCTGATGCGCTGGACAGCGGTGTTCAGTCGAAGGTTAAAAAGCTACTCAACAGCCTCAATGGTGCTGAGATTGGCGATTTGCTCGAGTCATTACCTCAAGCCAGGCGACAGGTGGTCTGGGATCTTGTAAAAATTGATCTCGACGCTGACGTACTCCTCGAAGTGAACGATGAAGTACGCGCGGGTCTGATTCGCGATACCTCGCCCGACGACCTCGTCCAGGCTGTGGGTGACCTTGATCTCGATGACCTTGCAGATATCCTGAATGATCTGCCGGATGCAGTTATCACCGAAGTCTTACGCGCGATGGACAAGCAGGACCGCGAAAGACTTGCACAGGTAATGTCCTATCCGGAGGATTCTGCCGGCGGCTTGATGAACCCGAATGTCGTGACAGTACGACCGGATGTCAGCCTGGATGTGGTTTTACGTTACTTGCGGGTCAGGGGTGAACTTCCAGAAGTATTTGACCAGCTATTTGTTGTTAATCGAACCGGAAAGTACCTGGGGCAACTCAAGCTTGCGGATGTGCTGACCAACGAACCCACAAGTCTGGTCAGTGATTTAGTTGACACATTGGCTGAAGCGATCCCGGTCGATATGCCTGCACGGCAGGTGGCCATAGAATTCGAACATGATGACCTGATATCCGCCCCGGTCATTGATCCAAATGGTTATTTACTGGGCCGGATCACCATTGATGACATCGTTGACGTCATCCGTGAAGAAGGCGAACACATGGTTCTGACCGCAGCCGGTCTGGATGAAGAAGACGACATGTTTGCCCCTGTAATGCACTCCGCGCGCCGGCGTTGGGTATGGTTGGGTGTCAACCTGATTACTACCCTGCTTGCAGCGGTTGTCCTGTTTGTATTTCAGCCTACCCTGGACGAACTGGTTGAACTCGCCATTTTGTTCCCGATAGTCATGAGTATGGGTGGTATTGCGGGCACACAAACACTCACATTAATGATCAGGGGCATGGCAACCGGGCAGGTCAGCGCCCGTAACTCGATGGCTGTTTTACGTAAGGAACTGGCCGTCGGTATACTTAACGGTGTTGTCTTTTCGATCATCCTCGCCGCTATCGCATATTTTTGGTATGGCAACGCAGAACTGGGGTTAGTAATGGCCTTCGCAATTCTGGCAAACCTGATAGTTGGCGCTTTGGCCGGCGCAATGATTCCGGTGGTTTTAAAACGAATGTCAATTGATCCCGCGCTGGCAGGTGGTGTGGTATTGACCACGGTGACCGATGTCATTGGCATTCTCGCCTTCTTAGGCGCTGCCAGCTATGTGCTGCTTGCCAATTAGGACCGGCTAAAGCCGCCTGCGACAATGCATATACTACTGCTTACCCAGGAACCACCTTTAGCGTCTGATGCGATCGCAACAGGCAATGCTATCCGCACATCCCAGCTTGCCCAAGCATTGCGCCACGCGGGCCATAAGCTCTCGCAAACCTGGCTCGACAAGAAAAAAACCGGGCATCCGGACGTATTTCGAAACCGCGATGAGTTGCAGGCAAGCATTTCCAGGCAGAATCCGGATGCCATCCTGGTCTCTTACTGGGAATTACTGGAATTACTGCCATTTGATTTACCGCAGCCGGTGATCCTGGATTTTGTAGCGCCCAGGCCGCTGGAGGAACTTTTCGAACACCCCGGGCGGGTCAAGACCGGGTTACAACGATTAACCAGTAACCTGTCAAAGTGTGATGTTTTATTGACCGGTAACCAATCACAACGTGACCTGCTTTGGTTTACGTTACTGCAGGCAGGGTTTGATCTTCGAAATTACGATCCGGTGCTGGTCGTGCCTCTTTCAGCAGAACCCGCAGGTGGGCCTGAGTCTGATCCCCGTGTTGATGGCTGGACACTGGTGAGTGGTGGCGTGCACTGGCCCTGGCGGAAATCTGACGACTACTGGCAGGCCATTCAGAATATGAAAGGAGATCAAGCGTCAATTGCCCCGCGCCTGGTGCTTTTTGGCGGCCCCTACCGATGGCAGGAAAAAAACCTCCATAACGAAGAACTCGGGCTAGTTAACGAGACCAGGGAACAGCCGGGAATTGCGTCCGGACTAAAACCTGGAACGGGCCCTGAGACCGCCGGGGACCATGCAAACACTGATCCCTACCAAACCCAGGGTCTTGCACCCTACTTCCACTTCAGCCGCTTCCTGCGGGAATCTGCACATATCGGTCTTGAAGTTGCACAGGTAAATATCGAAAGAACCTATAGCCAGTCTTTCCGCTCACTGGAGTTTCTTCGTCATGGGTTACCGTTAATCTGCAATGACTACCTGCCAATAGCCGGACTGGTCAAACAATATAAAGCCGGCTGGACCATCGGCGGACCTGACGAAATCGCAGACCTGCTGCATGAAATAATGAAAAAACCTGACGAATGGAAAAGCCGTTCGGAAAATGCGCTGCGCCTGGTTGAAGAGGTATTGAACCCGGATATTACCGTCAAACCCTTGCTGGAGTGGCTCGAGGAGCCCTGCAAAGCGTCGCGGTTACCAATGATGAAAGAGCAACCCGTGCCCGTCGTTCTTGGAACCCCGCCCTGGCCGGAACGTTTAAAACGGCAGGCCCGCTTACTTAGACGTATCGGTCTCAGCCGGCTCATACGAGCCGGGCAGGCCAGCAGCGGCGACAACATTCTGATTGTGACCCGTAGCGACCTATTCCCAACCGACCACGGCGCGGCGGTAAAAATTGTCGAAACTGCCAGGGGCCTTTCACAACATGGCCGCAAGGTGGGCATTGTCAGCGATGACCGAAGTCACTGGTGGTTATTCGAAAATGGTCATAAAAGACGCTGTAAGCTACCGTTCTGGCTGCGCCTGCTAAGCCTGCCTCGTTCTCTGACGCGGCTTCTTCATTTCACCAAGGATTTGCCTGAGAGCAACAGCTTTTTGTACCTGCCGCTCACCGATTCCAGTTTTTTCTGGAATTGCCTGTATGCAGCCAGAAAACTGAACGCGGGTATTATGCAAGCTGAATTTCCAGCCTACGCAAAACCATGTATCGAAGCCCGTGAAATTCTGAACGCAGCCGTTGTGCTGGTCGAGCACAATGTTGAATACGCCCGTCTTAAAGCCCAGGTAACGGAACTTTCTGATACACAATTCAAAAATTTGAGGGCAATCGAAATTGACCTTTGTAATCGTTCCGATGCGGTTGTATGTGTCTCGGATAATGACCGCCAGCGCTTGCTCAGGGATGGCGTGAGGCCTGAGTTGCTCAATACCATTCCACATGGTTTTAACCCGGAACCCTACAAACTGCCCGCCCAGGATTCACTTCGGAAGAAAATGGGGCTACCCCAGGATGCGATATTAATTGCGTTCCACGGAACATTTTCCTATCCGCCAAACCGTGACGCCTTGCAGGTTTTTGCTGATATTTTACTACCGCAACTTACCCCTGGCCGGTACCCGTTCCATGTCATAGCCATAGGACGTAACCCGCCGCTTGAAAGCATTCATCCCAACATCCACTTCACAGGCAGTGTAGATGAAGTCGGTCCCTGGCTTAAAGCCTGCGACCTTGCGGTTATTCCACTACGCGAAGGCGGTGGCACAAGGATGAAAATCATCGATTGTTTTGCAGCAGGATTACCTGTTATCAGCACATCGAAAGGAATCGAAGGCATACCGGTCATTAATGGACAGGAAGCTTTTATTTGCGACGAGTGGCCCAGCATGACAAACAAAATCATGGAGCTGGCCGGGTCCAAAGAACTGCGGAATCAACTATCCTCAGCGGCCCTGAAATTTACATCGGAAATGGACTGGAAGAGTTTAGGGAAACGATACCTTAATATATATTCTGCAGTTAGGCGTGTGCCTTAGGAATCTCTGATTTATTCTGAGCGAAGTAGATTGTGATTCAAAATGTCCAGATACACCAAGAGTAGGCGCCCTTAGGCGAGGCGCGAATCGCAGGTAATAGCTGGCTATTGACAAGATTTGCACCAAGAGTAGGCGCTTGAGGCGACGCAGTAGCTGGACATTTTGGATACAAGTTCAAGAATAGATCAGAGGTTCCTTACGTGAAAAAATGGATCCTTCATGGCATTCTTTGCGTCTGTGAGAGGCTAAACAGACAGAAAACACTGGAAATCAATCATGAATAAGTCTTCCGACGAGGCATTGAAAATCAGGGAGGTTTCGGGAAAAAAAGCATTAGATGCTTTTATCCGCGTTCCCTGGATCATCTATAAGGACGATCCAAATTGGGTGCCGCCACTTTTAATCGAACGCAGAAAAGCGCTTTCACCCAAACATCCGTTTTTCAAGCACGTAAACTGGCGTGCGTGGATCGCCTATCGGAATGGACATCCTGTCGGTCGTATCTCAGCGCAGATTGATGACACGCATTTGAAGCAATATGATACAAAAACCGGTTTTTTTGGATTAATTGAAGCAAGCGATGATGATGAGGTTTTCAAGGCCTTATTTCAAACTGCAGAAAATTGGCTGCGCGGTGAGGGGATGCGAGAAATTATCGGCCCGTTCAACCTGGGTATCAACCAGGACCTGGGCATATTGGTTGAAGGGTTTGACTCACCGCCTTATATCATGACAGGCCATGCGCCGGCATATTATGGCGCCGCAATAGAACGCTGCGGATATCAGCCAACACAGGATTTACTCGCCTATGGACTTGATGGAGGAACTCTCGCAATACCGAGGGTAATGCAGGCCCTGATCAAAAGAAGTGGCGACCGTATCAAGGTCCGAAGTCTGAATATTAAAAATAAGGCTGCAGAGCTGGAATCAATGCGGGACATTTTTAATGATGCATGGATAAACAACTGGAATTTTACCCCGTTTACACATGAAGAATTTGAGCTGATCGGTAAGGAGTTACTCCTGGCGGCGCCACATAAATTCATCCAGATCGCGGAACTGGATGGTGAAGATGTTGCCTTTATCGTGCTACTGCCCAACATAAACGAGGTCATCGCAGATCTCGATGGTCGCTTACTGCCATTCGGATGGGCCAGGTTATATTGGCGTCTTAAAGCGGAATTTCCCAAATCCGCAAGGGTGGTTTTAATGGGTGTCAGGCAAAAATACCAGAACACCCGCTTCGGCCCCGCACTGGCCTATATGATCATAAATGAAGTTATGGAGGCTGGAAAATCCAAGGGGCTTGAGCGTGTGGAAATGTCCTGGATACTGGAGCATAACCACGGCGTCAGAAATATAATTGAAAGTGTCGGTGGATTAATTACAAAACGTTATCGTATGTACGAAAAAGAACTGTAGTGAACCTCTTTTTACCGGGAACTTCAGGTTCACAAGTGATCCCTGGGGCACGTCATGATTGATAGAGTCACAACGTTTCACTCCGTCATACTTGCCGGAGAACGCCCGGGCGGCAGTTCAATCAGCCGTGCTTTCGATGTTTCTGCCAGCGTCATGGTCCCGGTTGCAGGTAAACCGGCATTGGCCCGCGTGATACAAGCCATAGACAATAGCCAACAGGCTGAAGGTGGGATCATCTGTGGCCCTTCGGCTGATGTTGTAGCCGGCAGCGAAGAATTGAAGGCTGTTCTGCTAAACCCAAATTTTGAATGGCTGACACCGGCCAATGGACCCGCAGCCAGTGCACTGTCAGCATTAGAAAAGCTGAATCATTTCCCAGCCTTGCTGACAGCAGGTGACCACGCATTGTTAACCGGTGAAATTGTGGACGACTTCTGCGCACAGGTTCTTGCGCTTAACGCAGACCAGGGTCCACACCAGCCTGCCCCTTCGCTTCCAACTAGTGACCCGGGCTATGACCTGCTTATTGGCTTTGTACCCTATTCATTAGTCAAGGCTGCGTGGCCGGAATCAAAACGCACCGTGCTTAAATTTTCAAACGGCCATTTCTGCGGCAGCAACCTGTTTGCCATCATGAATCCGGAAGGCCGCAAAGCCCTGGATTTCTGGCGTCAGGCAGAAGCTGATCGTAAACACCCCTGGCGAATCGCGCGCCGTTTCGGTGTTCTTGCTCTATTGTTCTATCTACTCAGACGCCTGAGCCTGGAGGATGCATTGCAAGGTTTGTCCAGGGCCGCAGGTTGCCGAATCGGACACGTGAAAGTGGAGTTTGCCAGGGCTGCAGTGGACGTCGATTCCATTGAGGATCAGAAATTGGCTGAACAGGTATTGTCCAACGAAAGCTAAGTCAGACAGTCCCTGATCTATTCATGAACTCGAATTCACTGCTGTCCCACTTAATTCCGGGCCTGGAAAGTTTGTCGTAACAGTTTCCGGCATCTCATTCAGGTGGGGGCGCTGGGGTGGGTAGTTACTGCCGGGACTCGTTCAAGCGCATCCTGTGGCACTCGATACTCGGCTTCCTGCCTCGTACGGTCCCGGCAGCAACTACCCACCCCTGCACCTGCCGACGCCGTGCACAATTGATCGAAACCAATGAACTGTGGATACGCAAATAGCAGAGGGTGTGCGGTACCTTACTTCAGGACCGTTATGTTCAGGATGAACGGTATGTCGCGGGCGCAGGGATGCGCAGGAGCGACTTCTTTCAAGTTGGCATAGTGTTTATGGATGTCGCGCCCGAGCTTACATGGACGTATTCACAGCGAGTCCTGCAGTAAGGTACTGCACGACCTCGGCGCCCAGGCAGGTAATATGACCCTGTGCCAAATTGAGAGGCACCGCTCCTGCGC
>Ga0265306_10000892_pt1 | contig 14646 bp, 17 predicted proteins | sample Helome_3_FD_192493 | JGI IMG/M metagenome (GOLD analysis project Ga0265306, IMG submission 192493) | Marine sediment microbial communities from subtidal zone of North Sea - Hel_20160420 (Illumina Assembly) | ecosystem: Environmental > Aquatic > Marine > Subtidal zone > Sediment ...
GTCTTTAACCCGACGCTGCAGGGACAGAAGTTCGACCCGCAGGGCGCCTACGTGCGCCGCTGGATCCCGGAGCTGGAACACGTGCCGGACCGGCTGGTGCACAAACCCTGGGAAGCGGGGGGCGACGACCGCCCTGCCCCCGGGTACCCGCAACCCATAGTCGATCACGCCTTGGCGCGACAACGGGCGCTGGAGGCCTTCCGGGCAATCAAGAAACCGGCAACCTGAGCGGCTGTCGGTACTTGCCGCGTTCAGTCGGCGCGGACAGACAATACCGGGCAGTCGGCCATCCGCAGCACACCCTCGGTGGTGCTGCCCAGGATCAGATGCTTCACGCCGGCGTGGCCGTGGGTCGTCATCACGATCATCTCGGCGCCGTGTTGCTTGGAATAGTTCGCGATCTCTTCGGCGGGCCGGCCTACGAGCACCTTGGCCACCGTTGGCTTGCTCATGCCTTGCAGGTGTTCGCTGACAAAATTCTGCAGCCTGCTGTCCGCCGACGAGGCCAGTTCCTCGGCCGTCGGAATGGCCACCGGGCCCATATCCAGCGTTGCGTAGATATGCGGTTCCTCCACCGCATAAACGCAGTGCAACTCCGCGTCCATGACCGAAGCCATGCGCCGGGCAATCGCCAGGGCTTTGAGCGACAGTGCCGAAAAGTCGGTGGGAAAGACAATTACGTTGTTAGCCATCGGTCCGCTGCCTCCTCGACAGAATCTGATGACTAATTTAAGCTATTTTTGCCTGCCGCGGACAAGCGTGGAGAATGCCTATGGCGTCGGTGGCGTGTTTTGGCTGCCGAGGGCCGCGACCAGCCGGTCCGCAATGCGCAGGCCTTCCAGGTAATCGGGCGTCAACGGACTCCGGCCGCCGACCCGCAATGGGGTGTCTACTGCCGCCTCCTGCTCATGCTCCAGCAGCGCCAGTGAATAGGCAGCCAGGAGCACGGTGGCCTTATCTACAGCCAGCCGGTCACCGAGGCCGGCAATCAGGCCGGCCAGCAGCTCGCGATGCCTGGGGCCCGGGCCGCGAAACGCATCGCCGGGGGCTTGCTCCAGCTGCAGCCAGCGGGAGGCTGCCTGGGCCAGGCTGTCGGCACTGCGCAGCGTCTCCAGAGACGCGGCAGGCGGGGGTTGCAGGATCATGGAATCAGGCTACGCGCCGCAGTGCGTTAACCATTATCATTTCGCCTCACATCGTGGTCATCTGAGGTCAGACAGCGGTGGCGCCGGCATGATGCTCGAAAATACCAACCTCGCAACCGGCGCGCAGCTGCTGGCGGAAACCCTCGAGCGGGACTACGGCATCGATCCCGCCGACGTCTTCGCCGCGGCGGAGCTCGACATGTCGCGCCTCCGGGTACCGGGCGCCCGCTACCCCTGGCCGAATCTGCGGCTTCTGTGGGAAGAAGCGACCCGACGCTCAGGAGACCCTTGCCTGGGTCTTGCTGTTGGCGCCCGCAGCCGTGTCGGCAGTTTCCAGGCCATCGGTTGCTCGTGGATCTCCAGCGCGAGCCTGCTGGAAGCCTTGCAGAGGCTGGTCCGTTACCGGCGCGTGCTGTCCACCGCAGATATCGACGTGCGGCTAGAGGTGAAAGAGCCGGACGATTGGGAACTGTCCGTCCGCTTTCCGGACCCGTCCATGGCCGCCGGTCGGGCCAATGTGGATGCCTTTGTCCGCGGCATGGTGGGCCTGATGCAGGCGGCCACGCGACCAGAGTTCTACCCGCGGGTCGTCCACCTGCCCCACGACGATGCCGGCCAGGCCGATCGTTACCACGCCGCACTCGGACCCGGCGTGCGTTTCGACCAGCCTCATTGCAGCATCGCCATCGCGCGCGCTGAAGCCGAGGCCCCGCTGCCGGGCGACAACCCGGAGCTGGCAAACGCCAACGACATGGTGTCGGAACGCTATCTCGCGAGCCTTGATCCGGCGCGCATAGCCACCGAAGTGCGCGAGCTGCTGGTGGAAATGATGCCGTCGGGCACGGTGCGCCAGGAAGACGTGGCGCAGCGTATGAATCGGAGTCTCAGCACGCTGCAACGCCAGCTCACAAGCGAGGGCCTTAACTTTCAGCAGCTGCGGGACGAAACCCGGCGACGCCTCGCCGAGGACTACATACGCACCAACGAATTGTCCCTGAGCCAGATCGCCTATCTGCTGGGCTTCTCTGACCAGAGCAACTTTTCCCGGGCCTTCAAACGCTGGACCGGCATGGCACCGCGCGAGTATCGAGCTCCCTAGCGCTAGAGCCAGACCCCAACGGCGACGACTATCCACACAGCCGCACCCAACACGCAAGCCAATAAAATGCCCTGCAACGCGTGAGATTCGCGAGTTTGACGCACTTCGACCACCCTCTGACGGAGCCCGCGGCCCACCCGTTGGCCGGAACTCCTCGACACCTCGTAAAGGCCGGTGCCAAAGCCACCGGACTAACCCTGCCCGGCATGATTCCGAATTTAGACCTTTCCAAACTCTGCCTCAAGTCCCAGATTTCTGCTAACCGTGCGCGTTCGCGCCCGCGGTGCACGATTTCTTGACTTAAGTCGCAGCGCCCTCGCGCCGATATAGCTGACAGTCAAGCGTTAGCCCGTGGGCTGTTGTTGCCTGCCGAGGAGCCGGAATGACCACCGCAGAAGACCTGAATGCCGCCGCCTTCAAATTTGTGCAGGGCCTGGCCACGGACCTGGACCAGGACGACCTGGAACTGCCGGGCTTTCCCGACACCGTAGCGCGGCTGCACCGCGACCTGGCCGATGAGAGCAAGTCCGTGCAGGACATCGTTGCCCTGGTCAATTCGGAGCCGTCCCTGGCCGCACGCCTGATCAAGCTGGCCAATTCGGCCGCCTTTAACACCAGCGGCCGCGAAATCAGCGACCCGCAGATCGCGGTAAACCTGGTGGGGTTCAACGTGGTGCGCAGCACCGCAACGGCCTTTGCGATGCGCCAGATGGAACAGCAGGACTGGCTGGAACCGGTACGCCCGATGCTGGCCAAGATCTGGCGGCGCTCCAACGGTGTCGCAGCCATCTGCCATGCGCTCGGCGGCTGCGTCGAAGGCGTGCGTGCAGATGAGGCCCTGGCGGCCGGACTTTTTCACCAGCTCGGCAACCTGTACCTGCTCACCAAGGCCCACCGTGAGGGGCTGGAAGTAGCCAACCATCCCGCCTGGGACGGCGTGACGCAAAACTGGCACCCGACGATCGCCCGTGCCTTCGTCGAGTCGTGGGGCATGCCCGCGCACGTGGGTGAGGCCGTGGAGCAACAGGACGGCGTGGCCGGCGGCGATGCCGAGCATATGTCGTTAATTGCCCGACTGGTGTCTGCATCCAAGCTCTACGACAGTCTGCAGGAAGCCAGTAACGGCGCCGCGCCGAAGGTAGAAGAGATGCTGGCCCCGGTGCAGCTGTCGGGGAGCTCGTTCATGGACCTGGTGGCGACGAATCAGGCTGCCATCGACGAGACGCGCCAGGCGATCGGCTGAGCAGGCGACCGCGCGGGCAACAGGCCACATCTCGCCGCCGGCCGCCGCCGTCATGGCGAGCCGCGTTTACCGCAGGCGGAAAGATATATTCAGACGGTGGTTATTGGCAGACGCCACGTGCGCACGGCGGGATCGGCCCCGTCCGGGCCATACACGTCGGCCTGATCACCCTGGCCACGCATCAGGGTCAGCGTGCTTTCGACTCGCCGCTGCTGGCGACGAATGATGCGGCCGTTGGCTTCATTATGATCACGACAGTCGCGGGTCAGTTCCAGCAGGCGGGCCCAGCGCTCGGCGATGGCCGGCGACTCGGCCAGCGTCTCCATGGCGGCCGGACTCGGGGCCAGTTCACGGCGCTGCTGTTCCAGGCCGGCAGCGGCAGCGAGGTGCGCCTGCTTCTCGGCCGTCAGGCTCTCCAGGGCCGAAACGTCCCGGGCTTCCAGCGCAGTCTGTTCGCGCGCCAGCACGTTCAGCACCGACTCCAGGGCCGCCAGCTGCTGGTCAAGGAGTTCGGTCAGTTGCGTGGCAGCGGCCGGGTTCATCCGAGATCCTGCTCCAGGCGCATCAGTTTGCGGGCCAGCCGCTCGGCGTCGATTTCGTAGTCACCGGCATCCAGGCGCGCGCGCATGCTTTCGACGCGGTCGTTATCGACATCCGGCAGATCCTTCAGACGCGTTTCCACGTCACGCAGGCTGCCTGCCTGGCCGCTCAGCTTCACCGAGTCCCTGGGGGGCTCGGGCCGCTGCTGCTTGCCAGTGGCACTGGTCGGATCGCTCTTCTCCACCCCGCGGTTACGCGACGGGTTTATGTCAAGCCCCGGCCGGGCGTATGCACTGATTTTGTCTGCCATGGCTCGTTACTCCTGCGCAAACGCGCACGGTCCCGCCTATATATCGGCAGGTACTACGGGCACCTTTAGGGCTAATTGCAGTAAGTGTCGCTGATTCACTGCAGCAATACCTCGACGGACTTCGCGGACCGGACGATTGCCTCGACTTCCCGCCCGGAGCTCTCATTCACAACGCCAATCACCTGGCCGCGGACACCGTCTTCCTGGGCCACGCCGGCCATGCGAATGTCCAGACCACCAGATCGAGCCTGCAGAATGACCTGCTGGCCGCGTTTCACCAGTGCCGGCATTTCCAGGTGGCCGGGAGTGACCGCTTCGCCCGCTGCCAGCGGCCGACGCAGCTGCTGACCCACCGCATCTGCAGCTGCACTCAGGAAACCGTAATCCAGCTCACCGGTATCCCGTTCCGCCAATGAAATGTCGGCAGCCGTCAACACACTGTCGCGCGGCATCGCCCGCTTGGTGACCACCACCTGCTGAAAGACCGAAAGTTGCACAGGCACGTGCAGCTTCCATGGTTTCGGTCCGGCGCACTGCACCCGGGCGGTAACACGCGCCGAGCTGCGCGCGCGGAACGGCACCGAGGCCTCCAGCGGCTGGCCACAGGCCGGCAGCCGAATGCGCCGGTCCAGCTCGCCCGCCACCGCGTCGACTCGCCCGCCCGGTGCCAGCCACTCGGCATTGATTGCCGCCGCAGCCGCGGCACGAATTTCCTCATGGTCCTGCCACCGCAGAGCCTTTTCTGCAGCTGCGGGCGCCGCGGCGCCGGCGGCCGCTACCACGACCAGTATCTGCGTGAATCTGTTCATGGCCTGATCGATGCAAGACCCGTGCCACGTGCTGCGTCAACGCGAGCAGGCACGAGCCGTAATCAATGTGATGACAGACCTGAACGACAACCTCGTTCCGACGAGCACCGCGATGCGACTGGTGGCAGGTCTGGCGGCAACCGCTTGCCGCTCCGGGTCCCGCGGCGGCAACGCACCGGCAAGAAGCTGCCGGAGCCCGTCGATGATTCCGTGTGACGCCGGGCGCCATGCACGTTGGCACGCGTCTTGCTTTAACACCGACAGGAACAAAGCGAGATCGCGAAATGCCGATCAACCTGGACAACGAATTTGCACTGCAAGGCCGCGCCCTCGGGGTGGCCAGCCAGCGTCTCGGCCTGCTGGCACAGAACGTCGCCAATGCCGACACGCCGGGATACAAAGCCCGCGACGTCGACTTCAAGGGAGCGATGCAAAACGCCGGGCAAAACGCGCCGTCGATGCAGGTCACGCACGACAAGCACATCGGCCTGCCTCGCGCCGACACACGCGCCGAGGTCCTCTATCGCGTACCAAACCAGCCGAGCATGGACGGCAACACTGTTGATGCGCAGGCCGAGACCGGCGCCGTCGCCGAGACGGCGGTGCGCTACCAGGCCACGCTCACTTTTCTGAACGCCAAGATTCGCGGGCTGCGACTCGCGATTACCGGGAGCCGATAGCCATGTCTCTGTGGAAGGTTTTTGATATTGCCGGTGCATCAATGAGCGCGCAGTCGGTGCGCCTGAATACCACGGCCAGCAACCTGGCCAATGCCAATACGGTCTCGGGCTCTGCGGAAGAGGCCTACAGTGCGCGCCATCCGGTATTCGAGACAGTGATGGACTGGGAGTCCGAGGCCAGCGCCGGGGTGCGCGTGTCGGACATTACTACCAGTGACAAGGAGCCAGCGAAGGTTCACCAGCCGGGTCATCCCGAGGCGGATGCCGACGGCTACGTCTACATGTCCAACGTCAATCCGGTGGACGAGCTGGTGAACATGATTTCGGCGTCCCGCGGTTACCAGAACAGCGTGGAAGTCATGAACACGTCCAAGGAATTGCTGCTGCGCACGCTGCGGCTCGGGCAGTAACCGCAAGGAGCTGACAAACCATGATCAATATGCCAACCACCGATTTCGACCTGGGTGAACTGACCCTGCAGAAGCCAACCCAGGAAGAGCGCACCGAGCTGGGCCAGGAGGACTTCCTGATGTTGATGGTCGAGCAGTTCTCCAACCAGGATCCATTCCAGCCGGTGGAGAACGGCGAATTCATCGCGCAGATGGCGCAGTTCAGCCAGGTGTCCGGCATTGCCGAGATGAACCAGTCACTGGAGCGCCTCGCCAATTCCATGTCGGCGAACCAGGCGCTGCAGGCCGCCACAATGGTCGGCCGCTCGGTATTGGCCGACGGCAATCTCGGCGCGCTGGGTAGCGAAGGCGGACTGAAGGGCGGCGTCGACCTGCCCTACGGCACCAGCGCAGGCTACGTCCGGGTATTCAATCCTCGCGGTGAGGTAGCCGGCGAATTCCCGCTGGGCACCCGCGGTGCCGGCCTCGCCAGCTTCGAATGGGACGGCATGCTGCCCGACGGCGAGCGAGCTGAGCCGGGGACCTATCGGGTAGCGGCCTTCATTCGTAACGACGGTGTCGAAGAGCCGCTGGCGACCTACGTCGGCTCGGAAATTCAGAGCGTGAGCCTGTCGGCCGGCGGCCGCAGCGCGCTGTTGACCACGGCCAACGGCCAGCAGGTCAGCCTGTCCCAGGTTAAAGCCATCATGTAACGACGTTTCAACATGGAATGTTGAGCAGTTAAACGAGTACGAGTACCAAGGAGTAGAGAGATGTCATTTCAAGTTGCACTGAGCGGTCTGAACGCCGCGTCCACCGACCTGCAGGTCACGTCCAACAACATCGCGAACGCCAATACCTTTGGCTTCAAGTCATCGCGTGCGGAATTCGCAGACGTCTACTCCGGCGAAGCCACCGGCATCGGCGCCGGCGTGCGGCTGACCGACGTGCGCCAGGAGTTCACGCAGGGCAATGTCGAGATCACCGAGCGCCAGCTGGACCTCGGCATCTCCGGCAACGGCTTCTTCGTCGTGAATGACGGCGGCGGCCTGCTGTACTCGCGAGTTGGTGCCTTCGGCCTCGATTCATCCGGTTTCGTGGAGAACGCCGAGGGTGAGCGCCTGCAAATCTACCCCGCTGACGGCGCCGGCGGCTTCAATACCGGCACGCTGAGCGACCTGCAGATCACCACGGACACGAGCCCCCCCGACCCCAGCTCGAACGTGGACATGAATATCAACCTGCCGGCCGATGCCAGCGCGCCGACCGTGGTGCCCTTCGATCCGAACGATCCGCAGACCTTCAATCACAGCACGTCGACGATAGTGTATGACTCCCTCGGTGTGGCCCACACGGCCACCTACTACTTCCTGGAAACCGGTGGTGCCTGGGAGGTCTACCAGACACTGGACGGCAACCAGGTCGGCGGCGCCCAGCCCTTTGACTTTGCGGCCGACGGCAGCATTACAAACCCGCCGAACGGCGTCCTGACCTACCCGGCCTGGGATCCGGCCAACGGGGCGACCCCGGTCACACTGAACCTGGACCTGTCCAACACCACCCAGTACGGCTCGAACTTCGTGGTGAACAGCATCAACCCCGACGGCCGCTCGGCCGGACGCCTGCGCAATATCGAGATCGACCAGACCGGTATCGTGTTTGCCAGGTTCTCGAACGGCCAGTCCATTTCCCTGGGCAAAGTGGCGCTGGCCAATTTCTCCAACCCCGAAGGGCTGGCGAAGGTGAGCGACACGTCGTTCCAGGAAACCTTCAACTCCGGCGTCCCGCAGCGCGGTGAGGCCACCGAGTCGAACTTCGGCCTGATTCAGTCCGGTGCGCTGGAGGCTTCCAACGTAGATCTGACCGAGCAGCTCGTGAACATGATCACGGCGCAGCGCCTGTTCCAGGCCAACGCACAGGTGATCTCCACGATGGACACGGTCACCCAGACCATCATCAACATCCGTTAATGCAACGGTAGGCAGGAGTAAAGGCGAATGGACCGGCTGATATACACGGCGCTGAGTGGTGCTAGCGGGAGCATGCAGGCCCAGTCTGTGGTCAGTCATAACCTTGCCAACGTCGGGACGCACGGCTTCCGGGCGATGCAGCACACGCTGCTGAGTTCGCCCGTGGCCGGCGGCGGACTGGAGTCACGAATCGCTGTCGGTGAGCAACCGTTGAACTGGGACGACTCCCAGGGGCCGGCTTTGCAAACCGGCCGCGAGCTCGATATCGCCCTGGACGGCCCGGGCTGGCTCGCGGTGCAGGCCCCGGACGGTAACGAGGCCTACACCCGGGCCGGCAGCCTGCGGCTGACGCCGGAAGGCCTGCTGGAAACCGCGGGCGGCCACCTGGTACTCGGCAACGGCGGGCCCATTTCGTTGCCGCCTTACGAAAAGCTGGAGATCGCCGCGGACGGCACCATCAGCATCGTGCCCCAGGGCCAGGACGCTACCACCATCGCGGAGGTTGACCGCTTCAAGCTGGTGAACCCGCCGCGCGAAGGCCTGGGCCAGGTGGGACCGAGTCTCTTCGCGAACGTCGACGGCAGTCCTGCCGAAGCTGATCCGGCAGTAAAGATCACTAACGGTCAGCTGGAAGGGTCCAATGTCAACGCGGCCGCGGCCCTGGTGCAGATGATCGAATTGTCCCGCCTGTATGAGATGCAGATCCGAACCCTGCACACGGCGGAAGAAAACGCCGAGCTGGCCGCCCAGCTCATGCGAGTCGGCTAATGCGGATAACGATGCGAGTACGGAGGAACTAGAACATGCAATCCTTGTGGATCGCGAAAACCGGCCTGGATGCGCAGCAGACGCGCATGTCGGTGATTTCGAACAACCTGGCCAACGTCAACACCATGGGCTTCAAGCGCAGCCGCGCGGTGTTCGAAGACCTGCTGTACCAGAACATTCAGCAGGCCGGCGCGGCAACGTCCCAGGACACCGAGAACCCCATCGGCCTGAGCATCGGCACCGGCGCGCGGGTCGTCGCCACAGAGAAGACGTTTCAGCAGGGCGGCAGTGTCGACACCGGCAACCCGCTGGACCTGCTGATCGAGGGCCGGGGTTTCTTCCAGATCCTGCTGCCCGACGGTGATATCGCGTATTCGCGCGACGGTGCTTTCAAAATCGATTCCGAAGGCCGGATGGTGACGGCTGCCGGCTACGAGCTGCAGCCGGGCATCACGATCCCGGACGGTGTCGAAAGCATCAGCATCTCGCCGGACGGTATCGTCGAGGCGAAGTTGCCGGGTCAACCCGATCCGGTGCAGCTCGGGTCCCTGCAGACCGCAGACTTCATCAACCCTGCCGGCCTGCAGCCGCGCGGCCAGAACCTGTTCCTGGAAACGGCTGCCAGCGGCACGCCGCAGCTCGGCACGCCTGGACTCGACGGCCTTGGCAACCTCGTGCAGGGTTCCCTGGAAGGCTCCAACGTCAATGTCGTCGAGGAACTGGTGGCCATGATCGGCACCCAGCGCGCTTACGAGATGAACTCCAAGGCCATCTCCACCGGCGACCAGATGCTGCAGTACCTGAACAACAACCTGTAGGTGAGTTCATGAAGCACGCAATCAAACGGCTGACTCGCTCTCTGCTCGCCATGGCCACTGTGGGGGCCGCTGCGTTGAGTGGTTGCACCACCGTTATCGGCCCGCAGCCCGGACAGTACCCGCCAGCACCGCCGCCGCAACCCGTGGCGCCGGCAGCCGTGAACGGTGCCATCTTTCAACAGGCGTCTGCACAATCGCTGTTCGTCGATGTGAAGGCGGGGCGCATCGGCGACACGATCACGATCCTGCTGAATGAACGCACCCAGGCATCGAAAAGCGCGAGCACCGATGCCAGCAAGAACAGCGACTTCGATTCCGGCAGCCCGGTCCTGTTCGGCGATACGCGCCGGGTGGACGGCGACCGAATCGGCGAGACCAGCTGGGAAACGGAGCAGGATTTTTCCGGTGAGGGTTCCAGCAGTCAGAGCAACCGCCTCGACGGCAGCATCACGGTCACCGTGTTCGACGTGCTGCCGAACGGCAACCTGGCCGTGCGCGGGGAGAAGTGGCTGACCCTGAACCAGGGTGAGGAATACGTGCAGGTGACCGGCATCGTGCGACCCGCAGATGTCAGCACGCAAAACACCGTGCCCTCGTTCAAAGTTGCCGACGCGCGAATTACCTACAGCGGCAAGGGCACGCTCGCTGACGCGAACAAGCCCGGCATCGTCGCCAAGATATTCATGCGGTTCTTCCCGCTCTGAGCAGGGGTAAACAGTGAGAACAGGACGCATCAAATTCAGAATCAGCAACCGGCCGCTGCTGCTGCTCGGCTGGTTGCTGGTCACCATGGCGCTGGGCACGGGCGAGGCCTCGGCCGAGCGCATCAAGGATCTGGCTAACGTCGCGGGCGTGCGCACCAACCAGCTGGTGGGCTACGGCCTGGTGGTGGGCCTGAACGGCACGGGTGACCGCACCACGCAGGCGCCCTTCACTACGCAGTCCCTGGTCAACTTCCTGGAGCGCTATGGCATCACGCTGCCGCCGGGCACGAATCTGCAGCTGAAGAACGTGGCGGCGGTCAGCATTCAGGCCGATCTGCCGGCCTTCTCCAAACCGGGCCAGACCATCGACGTCACGGTGTCGTCCATCGGTAACGCCGAGAGCCTGCGCGGCGGCGCGCTGCTCGCCACGCCGATGATTGGCCTGGACGGCAATACCTACGCCATCGCCCAGGGCAACCTGCTGGTGGTAGGCCTGAGTGCCACCGGCCGCGACGGCAGCAACGTGTCCATTAACGTGCCGAGCGTCGGCCGGATTCCAAACGGCGCCACCGTAGAACGCGAGGTGCCCAACAGTTTCGCGCAGACCGATTTCCTGACCCTGAACCTGCACCGCGCGGATTTCACGACCGCAACGAACCTGGCCAGCAGCATCAACGATTATCTCGGCGCCGGCACCGCGCAGCCCCTCGACGCGATGTCCGTGCAGATTGCCGCGCCACCCACGGCGGCCGCGCGCACGTCTTTCGTCTCGGTCATTGAAAACCTGGAGGTGGTAGCGGGAGCCGCAGCCGCCCGGGTGGTCATCAATGCCCGCACCGGCACCGTGATCATCAGCAACGAGGTCAAGGTGCTGCCGGCGGCCGTGTCCCACGGCACGCTGGTGGTCAGCATCTCGGAAGACTTTGACACCAGCCAGCCCGCCCCCTTTGCGGAGCGCGGCCGGACGGTGGTTACGCCGGACAGCAGCATCGACGTGTCGGTCACCGGGCCCGGAACCTTCATGGTCAAGGGCGGTATGGACCTGAATTCGATCGTGCAGGGCATCAACAACATTGGCGCTTCACCCGCCGACATCGTTGCGATCCTGCAGGCGCTGAAAGAAGCGGGCGCACTGCGTGCGGAACTGCTGGTGATTTGATCAGCGGAGTGATGACGTGATCCCCGGAACTTCCGTCTACAACGACTTCAAAGGCCTGAATGAACTCGAGGCCGGCGCGCGCGAGCGCACCCCGGAAGCGACCCGTGAGGCTGCCAGGCAATTCGAGGCCCTGTTCGTGCAGATGATGCTGAAAAGCATGCGCGAGGCGGGCTCGGAGTTTGCCGAAGATCGCGACACGACTTACGAGGAAATGTTCGATCAGCAGATCGCGCTGGAACTGACCCGGGAAAAGGGCCTGGGCCTGGCCGAAATGCTGGTGCGACAACTGGGCGGCACCATGAGCCCGGAGTCCGCGCTACCCATCGACCAGTCGCGCCTGCGCGAGCGGATGGACGAGCGCCTGCCCTCCTCCCCGGTGCCGGACGCCGATGCGGCCACGCCGGCCGCGTCGCCGGTGCCCGAGCGGCGGGACTTCCGCCCGGACGGCCCGGAAAGCTTCCTGCGCAAGATCTGGCCTATGGCAGAGCAGGCCGCGAAGCAGCTGGGCGTAGACGTGCGCGCCATCGCCGCGCAGGCCGCGCTGGAAACGGGCTGGGGCCAGCGCCTGATTCGCGATGCCGAGGGTATCAGCGGTAATAACCTGTTCGGGATCAAGGCCGACGGTCGCTGGGACGGCGAGCGCGTCAGTATCAGCACACTGGAGTACGACAACGGCGTCGCGAAGCGCGAGCATGCCGAGTTCCGCGCATATCCCGACCTCGAGTCCGGCTTCGAAGATTACGTGAACTTCCTGCGCGAGAACCCCCGCTACAGCGACGCGACTCGCGGCAACCTCAGTGCCAGTGACTACGCCCTCTCCCTGCAGACTGCCGGCTACGCCACGGACCCGAAATACGCCAGCAAGATCAGCAACATTATGGACAGCCCGCGCTTCAGCCGGGTGGTCGATGACCTAAAGACCGGGAGTGAATCGCCGACAAGGCTGTAAACCCGGCGCGCGTCCGTCGCGCCGCAAGCCAGTGAACACAACATTATGGCTGCCCTGATTAACAACGGTTTATCCGGCCTGCTTGCCGCCCAGCGCGCATTGCAGGTCACCAGCAACAACGTCGCGAATGCGACGACGGAAGGCTATACGCGCCAGCGCGTGGAGCTCGCCGAGCGCCCCGCGCAGGCAGTGGGCGGCGGCCTGTCCATCGGCAACGGCGTGGGCGTCGCCGAGGTCAGCCGTATCTACGATCAGTTTCTCGCCGATGAACTGAAAAGTGCAACCATGGCGCAGAATCGGTCGCGCATTGTCAGCGCTCTCGCCGGCCGGGTGGACAACCTGCTCGGCAATCCCGACGCGGGTATCAGTCAGAGCGTGCAGGCCTTTTTCAGCCAGGCAGAGGCGCTGAATCGCGACCCGTCGTCTGCGGTCAACCGCCAGCAGCTGATTGCCGAGGGACAGTCCCTCGCGCAGCGTTTCGCGCAGCTGGACTCGCAGCTGGGCCAGCTCGGCGAAGAAGTGAACGGCCGGCTGGAGCAGGCGATCAACCGGATCAACGACATCGCCGCCAGCCTCGCCCAGGTCAACGAACGCATTACCACGTCCAATGTCAGCAATCCGAACGACCTGTACGACGAACAGGAGCGGTTGCTGACGGAACTCGCCGAACTCATCGATTTCAATGCAATTCGCCAGCCAACGGGCGCGGTGAATGTGCTGGCCGGCAACGGCCAGCCGCTGGTGCTGGATGTGACGGCCTACGAACTGGACATGGTGCAGAACGAGTTCGACGGCACCCGTATGGAAGTGGCCTACCGGGGCCGCAACATTTCGAACCTGATTACCGGCGGCGAAGTCGCCGGCCTGCTGGCCGTGCGCTCGGAGGTCCTCGAAGGCGCGAAGCGCGAGCTGGGCCAGCTGGCCCTGGGCATCACCGAGGTCTTCAACAACCAGCACCGCCTGGGTGTGGATCTGAACGGCGCGCTGGGCGGCGACTTCTTCGCCGCAGTGACGCCGATCAGTGCGGCGAGTGCGAACAACAGCGGCAGTGCACCGGTGACCGTCAGCATCGCCGATCCCGCCGGCGTGGAAGCCCGCGATTACGTGTTGCGCTACAACGGCTCCGCGTGGGAACTGTCGGACATCAGCAACGGCGCGCCGGTGAGCCTGAGCGGCACCGGCACGGCCGGCGATCCCTTCCTCGCCGGAGGCCTGGCCATCGTCGTCGGTGCGGGGGCCGCCAGCGGCGACCGCTACCGGGTCAGCGCCGTGAGCGGCGCGACGAGCGACATAGCCGTGGTCTTGCAGGATCCGCGCGCGATTGCGGCGGCCGGACCGTTGACGACGGGCGTCGCACTGACCAACCTGTCCGACGCGAAGGTGTCGGGCGCCAGTGTGGACGATATCGCCGACCCGAACCTGCTGCGCACCGTCCAGATCCGTTTCGACGACCCGACTACCTTTCGCATCCTGGACGGTGGCGGCACCGACCTGAGCGGCCCGCTTGCCTACACCAGCGGCAACGACATCAGTTTCCAGGGCTTTACCCTGCAGGTCAGCGGCAGCCCGGTGGCGGGCGACGTGTTCAACGTCAAGTCTACCGGCGCCGGCAGTGGCGACAACACCAACGCGCTGGCGCTGTCGGAGATTGCATCGAAAGGCTTTTTCAACAACGGCGAACTGTCCGTGACCGGCGTGAATGCGAATCTCGTGGCCAGCGTCGGTTCGGCGTCTGCGCGGGCCAGCAGCGAACTGTCGGTGCAGACTTTGCTGCGTGACCAGGCCGAACTCGACCTGGAATCGGTGGCCGGCGTGAACCTGGAAGAAGAAGCGGTGAACATGCTGCGTTTCCAGGAGGCCTACCTCGCAGCCAGCAAGATCATCACCGTGGCCAATGAACTGTTCCAGTCGCTGCTCGGCGCGATAGGCCGCTAGCATGCGCGTTTCCAGCAAGAGCTTTCAGCTGCAGTGGCTGGCAAATTTCACGTCACGGCAGGTGGAGCTGGCAGACATACAGAGACAGGTCAGCACCGGCAAGCGCGTGGCCACGGCCGCCGACGACC
>Ga0265306_10000895_pt1 | contig 14584 bp, 11 predicted proteins | sample Helome_3_FD_192493 | JGI IMG/M metagenome (GOLD analysis project Ga0265306, IMG submission 192493) | Marine sediment microbial communities from subtidal zone of North Sea - Hel_20160420 (Illumina Assembly) | ecosystem: Environmental > Aquatic > Marine > Subtidal zone > Sediment ...
AGCCTTCCGTTGGCATGCGGCGCCTGGCGAGGGACGCCATCAGCCGGGGATTGTTGGAAGTCGAACTGATTGACCTGCCTGGCGAAGACCTTCCACTTGACGATAACAGCGTCGATACGGTACTCGTGACCTATACGCTATGCACGATTCCCGAGGTTGTACAAGCGCTTGAAGGCGTGCGTCGCGTTCTAAAGCCCGAGGGAGAACTGCTGTATTGCGAACACGGCAAGGCGCCCGACCCGGGCGTATTGAAGTGGCAGGAGAGACTGAACCCTACCTGGAAGCGATTTGCGGGCGGCTGCAACATACAGCGCGACATACCAGCGATCCTGGATGAATCCGGCTTTGTCGTCGAAGACGACAATCGCATGTACCTGCCCGGACTAAGAGCGCTGAGCTATAACTACTGGGGTGCGGCGCGCATGCGTTGAACCGTGCAGGCTTTCGCTACTCTAAGAAGAAAACGGAACAGCAACTTTTTATGAATTCAAATCAGGTATTGACGACATTGGCGCTGCTGTTGAGCCTTGCGCCAAACGCACCGGCAGACGTTGTTGCCGATGTTGGCGAGGGCAATAGAATCGCCTGCACCATGCAGTATGAACCGGTCTGCGGAGTCGACAGGCAGACCTATAGCAACGAATGTGTCGCCCGGGCGTCGGGCGTTGAAGTTGCCTCGCAAGGTATTTGCCCGGAAGAAACGGTTGGATGCCCGGAGACCTTCGACCCGGTCTGCGGTATCGATGGCAACACGTACATCAACGAGTGTTTCGCCGGGAAATCGCAGGTCGAGATTGCGGGCCTCGGCGCGTGCACACCGCACGGCTGTCCGTCCGTCCGGGAACCCGTATGCGGAATGAACGGCCGCACCTTCATCAATCGCTGTGAGGCCGATGCCGAACGGATCCCGGTGCAGCGGAATGATCAGTGTGACCCGGATAATTGCCCGCTGGTGTTTGCCCCCGTCTGCGGCGACGATGAGCAGACGTATGACAATGCCTGTCACGCCGAAAAAGCGGGTGTCCTGACGTTTACCGAAGGCATCTGTGGTGTGCGGCCCTGTCCCAAGTTGTTCATTCCCGTGTGCGGTGTCGATGGCATGACGTACAGCAATGCCTGCCATGCGGAGCGCCGCGGCGTGCGCGTTGAATACGCCGGTGTCTGCGAGAACCTCGGGCGCAATTGTCCCCGTGAGTATTCGCCTGTGTGCGGCATGGATGGCGTAACGTATGACAACGAGTGCCAGCTGGGCAACGCGGGCGTTGTCAAAGCGTATGCGGGTAGTTGCCTGGGCGGCTGATCGACTTGCAATTGAATGAATCGCGGCTGGAAGCCGCTCCCACGAAACTTCGGGGCTGCTGAATCGCGGCGGGACGCCGCTCCCACGGCCGGAGCAATGATGATCGTGGGAGCGGCTTCCAGCCGCGAAAAACCCTACCAGGCGGGGCGCAACCTGCCATTATCATCCGCACTGTACGGCAACCAGACCAGGCCGGTTAACAACACATGAATGTCCGTGCTCTTTGCGCGCACCACGATCTCATCGAGCTCCTCCGCCTGCGCATCGAACGAGGTGTCGAGCTCCGCGATCTCCTTGGCGAGGTTGGTATTCAGGTCTTCAATTTCTTTCTTGACCTTCTGCGCCGTCTGTATGGCGCGCTCCACGTCCGCGGCCTCTTTGCTCGCACCACCCGCTGTCTTCATCGCTGAGCCAATCTTCGTGGCAGTGCTGCTGGACAACTTCTTGCGACCGAGTACGGCACCGAGAATAGCTGTGCCGAAAGAGATCGCGGTATCGAGTTTCTTCTTGGTCGACTGCTGTTTCTCGCGCGCTATTGCCTGTTCGGCACGAAGCAGACGGTTCTCCAGCGTGGTGACTTTGCTCGCATAGCGTTTGCGAATCTTCGCGATCGCCCGGTCGCGTTTTTCACTTGCTGCGTCCTGGAGCCTGGCGCGAAACTCGCCTTCGGTTTCTCCTGCTTTAGACGTCAGGCGAAAACGTTTGCTCTTGTAGAGCGTGATGTTTTCATTTTGTCGCAACCAGCGTTTGTAGTCCTTGCCCCAACGCGTATAGCCCTTGGCATCGCTGGCACTGTCGGGACAGTCGGCGTAACTTGCGCCGTCGACACCTTCGTCCAGCAGGTCGTCGACCGCGAGGTCGAGCAGCTCGCTGTCGTCCCAGTCGATCTCAACCGGGCCGTCCTCGAACTCCACGGTGTGCAGGACACCGCGCTCGTCCTCGATGTTATAGCGGGCGCTCGTGAAGATGACGTCACCCGCGGCAACCAGGCGAGGATGGTAAACGACGTCATCGACATGGCCCTTGACGAAATACTGCTCGATGGATGGCGGCAGCGCCGGTGCGCTGTCCCGACTCTTGCGCTTCGGTTTGGACATGGCCTTGGCCGCCGCAGTCAGCGCGGACTTGGCCTTTGCCATCAAGGTACGAATGTGGTCGCGCGTCAGCGGACCGGCCAGGTAGGACATTACCCAGCGGGTATTGAACACGACCGCCTCATCTTCGTGGACGTTATGAAGCAAAAAGCGTCGCTTTCCGAGTCCGGCGATCGTGCGTTCCATCGCCTGTTTGTTGAATTCGCCGCCACTGGCGCCTTCAAGCCCCTCCATGACACGTGCCTTGTCTCGTTCAGTCTGCAAGCGGCCAATGAACCACGTGCCCGTGTTCGAAAGGCCCTTGTAGTCGAGATCGACCGGGTTCTGCGTCGCCAGGACCAGGCCGAGACCGTAAGCGCGGGCCTGTTTCAATAGCGTGAGAAACAGTTTCTTCGACGGTGGGTTTGCGACGGGCGGCATGTAACCGAAAATCTCATCCATATACAGGATGGCACGCAGACTCGAGGTGCCCTGTTGAGCACGCATCCAGGCAATGAGTTCGTTGAGCAACATGGAGACAAAGAACATGCGCTGGGCATCATCAAGATGCGCAATGGACATGACCGAGACGCGTGGTTTGCCTTCTTCCGTGTACAGGAGGCTCTTGGCGTCAAGCGGCATGCCCTGCATCCAGGCTTCGAAGCCGGGTGCGGCGAGCAGGTTGTTCAGGCGCATCGCAAGCCCAAAACGGTCCTTCTCGGGAAAGAACGAATCGAGGCTCATGACACCGACCTTGTTGATCGGCGGGTCCTGGATTTCATTGATCAGGCCGGGAACGTCGAGATCCCGGCCTTCGCGCCAGGCGTTGTCGAGCAGTCGCGAGATCAGGATGTGTTCGCGACTTGCGACAGGGTCTGCGTCAATGTCGAGCAGGGTGAGAATACCGGTTGCCGTGGACTGCACACGCTCCCGGTACAGGTCGATATCGTCAATCAGCGCTTCGTCGGGCGCCTTGAACGATTGCAGCACCGAGACCGACAGTCCTGAGTTACTACCGGGCGTATAAATCGCCATGTCGACATTGTTGCGTAGCGCCGTAATGCGTTTGCCTGTCTGGCCCCATTGACCGAGACCCTTCTTCCACAGGGCGGCCTGTGCCGCGGCGAACTCATCGGGTGTCTGGCCCTTGTCGGTCGCGGTGCGCGGATTGATCCACGGGCGAAAATCGCTGGCCGCAAGTTTCGGGAAGGTCAGCAGAAGGTTGCCCATGTCCCCCTTGGGGTCGATCGCTATGACCGGGATATGGTCGAGTGCCGCTTCTTCGAGAATACCGACGCCGAGCCCGGTCTTGCCGGATCCGGTCATGCCAATGATGACGGCGTGTGTCGTCAGGTCCTTGGAGTCGTAAAGAACCAGCTCCTCGGTCTGTTTTTCGGCGTCCATGTCATAGCGCTTGCCGAGATAGAAAGCGCCGAGCTTCTCGAAATCATGCATAGCCAACTTGAAGATCCTCGTTTCTGCTAGGGGTAGGTGTAACTGGCCTGTATGCCCAGCGGGATTCCGATCATGTAATAAATAACCAGGAAGATTGTCCAGGTCAGGATGAACCACATCGAATACGGCAACATCATCGCGGTGAGCGTGCCAATGCCGGTGCCCTTCACGTAGCGCTGGCAGTAAACCACGACCAGCGGGAAATACGGCATCAGCGGCGTGATGATATTGGTGCTCGAGTCGCCGACTCGATACGCTGCCTGCGTGAGATCCGGGGAGATACCCAAAGACATGAGCATTGGTACAAAGATCGGTGCGAGCAGGCCCCACTTACCGCTGGCCGAGCCGACAAAAATGTTCACGAAAGCGGTGAGAAAAACAATGCCGACGACCGTAATCGATGCCGACGCGTTCATGGCCTTGAGGAAGTTCGCACCTTCCAGGGCGAGCAGCACGCCGAGATTCGACTGGCCGAACGCGTAAACAAACTGCGCAATGAAAAACATGATGACGAGGTAGTAAGCCATGCCGTGCATCGAATGCGTCATGCCCTCAATCATGTCTTTGGAGCTCTTCATCGTGCGCGCAACGATGCCATAGACAATGCCGGGGACAAGAAACAGCAGGAAGATAAGCGATACGATCGATCGCATCATCGGCGCGCTGAACGACGTCAGGTCACCGTCGGGGTCGCGCCAGGCAGACCCTGATGGAATTGCCGTCGCGAACAGCAAGACGATGCCGAGCACCATCGCGATCAAAGCCCACCTCAGGCCCTTGCGTTCGTTGTCCTTGAGATCGTGCATTTCTGGCAGGTCTTCGGCATCGCCGTCGATCTCGGTTGCCTTGATGCGGGGCTCGACGACCTTATCCGTTATGTACCAGCCGAGCCCGACAATGAGCACCGATGACGCCGTCGTAAAGAAATAGTTGTTCAGCGGGTTGACGATGACGGTGGGGTCGAGAATCTGTGCGCCGGCCTGCGTCAGTCCCTGGAGCAGCGGATCGAGAGAGCTCGGCACGAAGTTGGCCGAAAAGCCACCGGAAACGCCCGCGAACGCTGCGGCGATGCCCGCGAGCGGATGCCGGCCCGCAGCGTAGAAGATCACACCACCGAGGGGAATCACCAGGACGTAACCGGCATCGACGGCCGAGTGGCTGACGATGCCCACGAGAATGACCATCGGCGTCAATAGCATGGCCGGGGTGACATTGAGCAGCGAACGGATCGCCGAGTTGATGAAGCCGGTATGCTCGGCCACGCCGATACCGAGCATGGCGACCAGCACCACGCCGACGGGGTGAAAGTGCGAGAAGTTCGTGACCATCACGGACAGGAACTCGGTCATCGCCCGCGGGGCAAGCAGGTTATTGATGACGAGCGGCTCGCTCGTGCGTGGGTCGACCACCCCGAACGTCACGTAAGACAACAACCAGGACAGCACCCAGACGATGAAGAGCAGCGCGATGAAGAGCACGGCCGGGTCGGGCAGTTTGTTGCCGATGCGTTCTACAGCGGCGAGGATACCTGTGGATGTGTCGTTTGTGGCTTGTTGCTCTGCCATGAGAACCCCCTTGTTCTTATTTGCAACCGAGTGTACTCAATCGGGGGCGTTGCGTCCCATTTACCAGCCGCAACTCCGCCCTTCGTTCTGTTCCTCGAGATAGCTCATGAGGGGCGCGAAATAGTCGATGATCGCGGTCGCATCCATTTCCCGTGTACCGGTGAGTTTCTCGAGCGCATCCTGCCAGGGCTCGCTTTGTCCCGATGCCATCATGGCGTAGAAGCGTTCACCCGCCTCCTTGCTGCCGAATATCGAACAGGAAGCAAGATCGCCTTCGTGGCCGGCGATTTCGCACAGTGAGCGCTGAAACTGGAATTGCAGGATGTGGGCGAGGAAGTAGCGCGTATAGGAGACGTTGGCTGGCACGTGATACTTCGCGCCCGGATCGAAATCGGCTTCACTGCGCGGAACCGGCGGCGCAATTCCCTGGTATCGGGTGCGCAAGTCCCACCAGGCCGTATTGTAGTTCTCGGGTTGAATCTGCCCCGAAAATACGCCCCAGCGCCATTCGTCGATAAGCTTACCAAACGGCAGGAACGCGATCTTGTCGAGCGCCATTTGCATCTGTCGGTTAATGACGGCTTTCTCGCTTTCTTCGGCCGAACCGATGAGTCCGACTTCGGCGAGATAATCGGGCGTCATCGACAGCGTTATCGTGTCGCCCAGCGCCTCATGGAATCCGGCGTGTGCGCTGGATTGGAACAACGCGGGCTGATTCTTGTAGGCACCCTGGTAGTAGTTATGGCCGAGCTCGTGATAAATGGTGCGCAGCTCGTCGTAAGTCTGCTTGATGCACATCTTGATGCGCAGGTCGTTAGTGCCGAAGTCTTCGATACCCCATGCGCTGGCGTGGCAGACAACCTCGCGATCGCGTGGTTTCGAGAACTGCGAACGCGTCCAGAAGGTCTCGGGCAACCGCGGCATGCCCAGTGACACGTAAAAGTTTTCAGCGGAGCGCACCATTTCCTGTGGTGAAAAGTTCTTGGTCTTAAGGGTGCTGTCGACGTCGAGATCGGCAACACCCGGATACGGCTCGAGCAGGTCGTAAATGAAACTCCAGCCCTGTGACCACATGTTGCCAAGCAGGTGTGCCGGGATCGGCCCGTCCTGCGGCACCTTGTCCGCACCATAGACCTCGCCGAGCGTCGCGCGCACATGACAATGCAGCTGTTCATACAGCGGCTTGACCTGTTCCCACAAACGCACGGTTTCCTGTTCGAACTCCACGGGACTCATGTCGTACCCGGCGCGCCACATTTCACCGAGGTCCCCGTACCCCAGTTCGTTGGCGCCCTCGTTAACGAGCTCGACGTAACGCCGGTACTTGTCCCGCATGGGCGGCGCGACCGTGCGCCATCCCTGCCAGGCATTTGTTAGCGCATCGTAATCCCGGCTATTGGCGAGTACATCCTCGAGTTCTGAAAGACCGCTGCAGTCCTGGTCGTTCCGGCAGTATTGACCCGCTCCGTACATGCCCTTGAGTTCGGTCGCAATCATCGTGAGCTCTTTGCGTTTCGCCGCATTGGCCGGCGCCGGCAAAGTTGCGCCGAGCTTCAGCAGATCGAGCGCCCTCTGAGTCTCGGCGTCGACCTCCTGTTTGTCGTACTGCAATGCCTGCTGCACACTGTCGCTGTGCCAGGCAGCCTCTTTTTCAGCGGCAGCCGCCGCAACGGTTGCCGTGTCATCGGTGATGTAGGTCGCGCGCACCCACTCCGCGGCACCGGTTTCCTTCCTGAGCTCGGTCAGTTCGGCGTTGACACGAGCAATGAACTCCTGGGCAGTTTCCGTCGGCGCGGACTCTACAGTGAGTTCTGCCTCCTGTTGTGAGCAGGCCGTGAGGGCCACTACAAGCACGAAGGTCGCGGCGATTCTTGCAAGATAATTCATAGGGCTAATTCCGTTGAATACAGAGACTCAATGTATGCCGTGCATCCAGCGACGCAGGATCGGCGAAATTACGATCATGAAAGTGCCAGCGGCAAGCCCGAACCACATCAGGAACTCGAACAGTTGCGTATAAGTGGCGAGCGCGTCGGCGGAAGTGGTGACCTCACCCGTGTGTGAACCAATGGCCGCCATTTTGCCGATGCGTGTGGCGACGGTCTCGGACAGCGCAGTCGCCAAAAACCAGGTACCCATGCTGACGCCGACCACGTTGGGTATAGACAGCTTGGTGACGGCCGACAGTCCGACGGGCGACAGGCACAGCTCGCCCGTCGTATGTAACAGGTAGGCGAGGATCAGCCATATCATCGCGACCTGCCCGGACTGATCGGGAAACTGTGCGCCCAGCACCAGCGCGCCGAAACCGAGGCCTGCCTGAAAAATTCCGAGACCGAACTTGACGGGCGTCGATGGTTCGAGCTGCTTTTTCGCGAGCCACGTCCAGAGCGTTGCAAACGGGATGGCAAGCAACATGATGAAGCCGGCGTTCAGCGAGCCGAACTGTGCGGCCGTGAACGTCATGTCGCCGACCGATCGATCGACAACCCGATCGGCATACAGTGTCATGGAACCGGCGGACTGTTCGAACAGGGCCCAGAAGACGATGGTCGAGAGAATGAGGATCATCAACACGACGGTGCGCCCGAACTCAGCCGAGTTGTGCGTCATGAAGCCGTAAATCACGAATCCGACAATGAGGGCAATCGAACCGTACAGCACATTCTCAGCGAGTGATTCGCTACCCGGTATGAAGTGCAGGTTCACGCCGATGGCATACAGCGCGGCGACGACGGCAATTCCAGCAATGGTATAGGCGACCGTGTTGTTCTGATCCTGTTTGGTGTGCACCATCGAATAGAGAATCAGCCCGACGATCGCGATAATCAGGAACACATTTTGTGTCAACAGCACGACCGGTTCGTGCTGCACGAGCAGCCAAAGCACACCCAGCACCGGCAGGCTCAAAAGGTAGATAGACCATTCGACATTAATAGGGCCCAGGAAACGCTTCTTCAGCCTTTCGGGTTCAGACGGTTCGGCGTGTCCCATGAGGTAGCGCTGTCCGTACATGAAAGTGAACAGGCCGAAGATCATGCCGATACCGGCGGCGCCGAAACCGTACTTCCAGCCAAAGGTCTCGCCGAGCCAGCCGCAGAGCAGCGTCGCCGTGAACGAGCCTATGTTGATTCCCATGTAAAAGATCGTGAAGCCGGAATCGCGGCGCGGATCGTCAATGGAATACAGCTTGCCGACGATCGTGGAGATGTTCGGTTTGAGGTAGCCGACACCCATCACGATCAGCGCCAGAGCGAAGTAAAAGACTTTGAGCGCCTCTGTGTCGCGGAAGGTAATGGCTTCACTGAGCGTCGTGCCGGCGGCGAGGACTTCACCGCTTGCGAGCGTCAGGTCGTTGACCAATACCGTACCAGCCGCATAGTTAATGGCCTGGAACCCCTCGACCGCCATCAGAATATGCCCAAGCGACAGCAAGATGCCACCGAATAGCACCGATTTCCGCATACCGAGAAAACGGTCGGCAAGCATTCCACCGATCAGGGGCAACGCGTAGACCAGGCCAGCGTAAGAACCCAACACGTCGAGTCCGGCTTCGTCCGAGAACAGGTGATACTTGGTGAGATACAGCAGCAGCAGGTACTTCATTCCGTAGAATGAAAAGCGTTCCCAGAGCTCCGTTGTGAAGCAGACGTAGAGGCCTATCGGATGTCCCAGGAACTCACCGTCGCGCGAATACTCGTCCGCAGTGGCGGTAACGGAATCGGTCATGTTTTCCCCCGGTTGGCGTTATGCGCCATTTGCTTTGATTGTCGGCCGATCAAAGTTACGCATTAGACACTATTTGGCGGCCTTCCTGCTACTTGACGGCGGCGCGGGCCTCGATTAGTCGGCCTGTCGAATTATGTCGGGTTTCACTATGTCAGGCGTCTGTCGCCTGCACTTCTTCGGCGTTGCTGTCCCGTTTGGACGCGAAAATGCGCGCCATTACAATGCCGAGCTCATAGAGCAAATAGACGGGCACGGCGAGCAAGGTCTGGCTAATAACGTCAGGCGGAGTCAGCAACATGCCAACGATAAATGCGCCCAGAAAGACATAGGGCCGCGCGCGGCCGAGCTTGTCCACCGTCGTCAGGCCGGTCCACACGATCAGAACGGCCGCGATAGGCACCTCGAACGCAAGGCCGAAAGCCAGAACGATCATCATGATGAAATCGAGATAGGCCGTCACGTCGGTCATCACCTCGACGCCTTCGGGCGCAACAGCCGTCATGAAGCCGAAGATCAGCGGGAACACAGCGTAGTATGCGAATGCAATGCCGGCATAAAACAAAACAATGCTCGTTGTTACCAGCGGCACGGCAAAGCGTTTCTCTTTCTTATAAAGCCCCGGAGCGACGAACGCCCAGGCTTGATACAGCACAACCGGCATGGCAATGAAGAGCGCGATGTAAAAAGTCAGTTTAAACGGCGCCAGCAACGGTGACGCGACAGCCGTCGCAATCATCTGGCCACCCGGAAGAACCTCCCGCAGCGGTTCTGAAACAAACTCGAACAGTGTGCGAGCGAACGGTAACAATGCAACGAACACCAGGATGACGGCCGCGGCGACTTTCAGAAGGCGGCTTCGAAGTTCGACAAGGTGCGATAACAAGGTGCCTTCTGCAAGGTCGTCACGCGACGCGGCATCGGTTTGTTCTGCCGTGTCGGTCATACCGGCTTGCCGTCACCTTCGTCTTCTTCGACATGTAAGGGCGAAAACGTGTCGTCTTCCCGAGGGGTCAACAATTCGTTGGGATTGATGCCGATGTTCTTCTCGACGTCGAGCTCTTCCTCCAGCTGCCGCCGCATAGCCCGCGTCATTCGGCGCGCCTGCCCGAGCCAGCTACCGATCTGGGAGGCAACGCGCGGCAGTCTTTCGGGACCGAGCACCAGGAGCCCGATCAGGCAAAGGAGCAGAAATTCCGAACCGCCGATTCCCGACATGACAGCGCCGAATCAGGCGTCGTTTTCTTTACGCGCTTCTTCGGCAGGCGTGTTGTCGAAGTCGGCGTCTTCCGAAGACTCGCTGATTTGGTCGGTCGTTTTGTCGGCTTCGTTTACGGCCGAGCGAAAGCCTTTGACGGCGCTGCCGAGGTCAGAGCCCAGCGTGCGCAATCGCTTGGTGCCAAAAATCGCCAGAACGATAACGAGCACAATCAATAATTGTACGGGACCGATGTTGGAAAACATCTCAAAACTCCTGGGGCCCTGCCCCGTGTCGAATGGCAAACGTCGGCGGCGGCCGAGGCCGCGCGCGGATTATGTTCATGATACCTCTGCGCGCGCAACAAAACCGTACCGGTGTCACACGCCCTGTTGGATGGGCCCCCGGCCCAAAGCCCGCGATCATCGCTGGACGTGTCGAATTTACGATTCCAGCCAGAATGTCACGGGCCCGTCATTGACGAGGCTGACCTGCATGTCGGCCCCGAACTTGCCGGTCTGGACAGGATCGTGCCGGCGGCGGCAGGTAGCCACAAGGTCCTCGAAGTAGGCGGCACCCTTCCCGGGCTCCGCCGCCTTGGTGAAGCTCGCACGCGTGCCCTTCTTGGTATCGGCGGCCAGCGTGAACTGTGGCACCAGCAACAGTCCGGCCGATTCGTCCTGCACGCTACGGTTCATGCGGCCTTCGGCGTCCGGGAAGACGCGGTAGGCCAGCAGGCGCTCGGCGAGCCGCTCGACATCTCGCGGGGTATCGTCGCGGTGTACCGCAACGAGCACCATGAGCCCGCGAGCTATCTGGCCGATCGTTTGCCCGCTAACGCTGACCTCGGCACGGCTTACACGTTGTATCAGTCCTATCATTTTTTCTCGATCTTCCCGGATTTGGCCCGCTTCAGGCCTTTATTGGCGCAACACGCAGAATGATAAGCCACATTCACCCGCCTGGAGTGGGAGACTTGACTGACCGGCCGGTGGGAAAGCAACGCGCAAAACAGCGCCTCAGAGAGCCAGGGACGGACAAATGGGGTCTTTCTCGCCGGCTGGACCACGAAAACCGGGTTATTGAGCGAGACATTGGCTGTTTCGGGATATTAGTGGGACAATAATACCAATATATTGTCAAAAAAGGCACTTGGTGGCGTTTTGAAACCAATAAAAATCCCCACCTGAACGCGGTTGGCTTCGGATCGACGTATCAATAGACTAGGCGGAATCCACCCGGCATTGGATCCGTCATGAAAAGAAGACAATTCGTAGGGGGCCTCGCGGCCAGCGCCGCCCTGGCCGGCTGCGCAAAAGACGACACAAACTGTACCGGCGATGCTGCGGTCGATCAGCAGACCTTCGAGTGGTCCTGCGTGACCTCCTGGCCACCCAGGTTTCCGGGCCTCGGCATGGCTCCTGAGAATCTCGCAACCCGGGTAGAGACGGCATCGGCCGGGCGCCTCAAGATCAAGATCTATGGTGGCGGTGAACTGGTACCGGCGTTCGAGGTCTTCGATGCCGTCAGCCGAGGCACCGTCGAGATGGGCCACGATGCGGCTTACTACCACAAGGGCAAAGTCGATGCGGCGCAGTTCTTTGCAGCGATTCCCTTCGGCATGACCAACCTCGAGTTGAATGCCTGGCTCTACTACGGTGGCGGCATGGCGCTCTGGCGTGAATTGTATGAGCCCTTCAACCTGGTGCCGTTTCCGACCGGCAACACCGGCGTGCAGATGGGCGGCTGGTTCAACAAGGAGATCAACTCTGTCGACGATCTCAGCGGGCTGAAAATGCGTATCCCCGGACTCGGTGGCGAGGTTTTGCGTCGGGCCGGCGGCACGCCGGTCACCCTGCCGGGCTCCGAGATTTTCACGGCGCTGCAAACGGGCGCGATTGATGCGACCGAGTGGGTCGGACCTTATAACGATGCCTCGTTCGGACTTCACAAGGCGGCGAAGTATTACTACTACCCGGGCTGGCACGAGCCCGGCCCCGGCCTCGAAACGATCATCAACAAGGACGCGTGGAATGCACTTCCGCCCGACTTGCAGGAGATCGTCAGTACGACATGCCAGGCAATAACGACGGACATGGCAGCGGAGTACACGCACGGTAACGCGACGTCACTCGAGCGACTGAAGGAAGACCCGAACATCGAGATTCGACCGTTCCCGCCCGAGGTCATCTCGCTGTTGCGTTCGATCGCGCAGGAAGTTGTCGATGAATTGATGGCCGCCGATCCTGCAGCCGCAAAAATCGGCAAGGCGTATTTTGATTATCTCGACGTTGTCGCCCCCAATGGCCACTTGTCTGAACAGGCTTACCTCAATACACGCGAATTCTGACAACAACGTTACCGTGGCGATTGTCGGTGCCGGTATTGCCGGCATCGCGACCGCTTACTATCTCTGCACCGAATACAAAATGACGTCCGTGCTGCTGATCGACCATCGACAGCCGATGAGTTATACCAGCGCGCAGTCCGGCGACAATTATCGCAACTGGTGGCCACACCCGACGATGACGTCGTTCACCAACGACAGCATCGATCAGATGGAGCGGCTGGCGCGGGAGTCCGACAACGTCTTCAATATGACGCATCGCGGATACGCGCTGGCGACGCGACGGGCAAACGTCGACGATTTACTGGCCACGCTGCAACCGGGCACCGATATCGACGTCGTTTCGGGCCGGCAGCAGATCCGGAGCGCGTTCCCGGCGCTGGGCGACGACGTCAGGCACGTCATCCACATCAAGCGCGGGGGTGATATCAGCGGACAGCAATTGGGCGCGCTGATGCTGGAGCAAACTCGCAGCCTCGGTGGCAGGTTCTGCCACGGAGAAGTCACCCATGTGACGAAGAATGCGGGCTATTCGTTGCGGGTAAAAACGGCGGACGAAACGAAGGCCGTGCATGCCGATGTTCTCGTCAACGCCGCCGGCCCATTTGTGAAAACGATCGCCGCGATGCTTGGTGCCGAGCTCCCGGTCAGTAACGTCTACCAGCAAAAAATCGCATTCCAGGACAAGCTCGCCGCAATACCGCGCGACATGCCGTTTACCATTGATCTCGACAGGAAGTCACTCGCCTGGACCGAGGAAGAACGCGAGATGCTCAGAAGCGAGCCCGAACTCGCCTGGCTGGGAGATGTTATGCCGGCCGGGACACATTGCCGGCCCGACGGCGGCGTAAGGGGGCAATCGGTGAAGCTCGGCTGGGCCTACAACGAAAGAGCCAGCGAGCCTCAGCGAGACCTGGCGAATGAACCGGCCATTGATCCGCAGTTTCCGGAGATTGTCATCCGCGGAGCGTCGGCGCTACTGCCGTCGTTGACGCCTTATGTCATTGCACCGCCCGCGCGTTTTGCTCATTACGGGGGCTATTACACGATGACGGAAGAGAACTGGCCGCTGATCGGGCCGATGGTGCCGGAGAGCAGCTACGTTGTCGGGGCGTTGTCGGGCTTTGGCAGCATGTCGGCCTGCGCCGCGGGCAGGCTCTGCGCGACCTGGGTTTGCGGCGGCGATCTTCCCGATTACGCGGGGAACCTGAGTCTAGCCCGTTATGAAGACGCGGAGCTGATGCGCGGGCTGCAAAGCACCTCCGACAAAGGTCTTTTGTAGAAACAAGAAAGGCCGGTCGCTTTGCAACCGGCCTCTCTTACGGCTGTTGTGCCGCTCCCCTGTTATTCGATTCTGTCTACCAGGAATAGATTCCTTTCAGGTACCAGGAACCGCCCTCGTAATTCGCGACCGTGCGGCGTGGGTACTGCAGTCCGACGCTCAGGCGATTCGCGTTCGGTGGTCCGATATCGTCGACAAACTCGTCGAAGATATTCGAACCGCCGAGAACCGCCCGCCAGTTCTCGTTGAACTGCCAGCCGGCTTCCAGATCGACGTAGAAGAGGCCGTCGATCTCGGCGGAGGGATCGACCGCGTCGCCGATGCGGCCGCGTTCATCATAGTGCTCGCCGAAGTACGTGACGCGCGTCATGATGTTGAGCTGTTCGCCGATCAGGAAATTACCCGTCAGGTTCCACCGATGCTCCGGGTAGTTGTTCTCGATGTCCTCGACGAGTCCGTCGCTGACCGGCTGGATGCCCCTGATCAGATCCTGGCTATCGACGTCAATGCTGCTGTAGGCGTAAGCCAGGGAGAGATCCATGGTGCTCGCGGCGCCGAGATCGAAGGAAGACGTCGCGACGAGCTCTACACCCTCGTGAGTGACGTCGAGCGCGTTCGTGTAGTAGGAAACCGTGCGC
>Ga0265306_10000897_pt1 | contig 14558 bp, 12 predicted proteins | sample Helome_3_FD_192493 | JGI IMG/M metagenome (GOLD analysis project Ga0265306, IMG submission 192493) | Marine sediment microbial communities from subtidal zone of North Sea - Hel_20160420 (Illumina Assembly) | ecosystem: Environmental > Aquatic > Marine > Subtidal zone > Sediment ...
AGTCAATCGGCACAGTATCGACACCGTTGAATGATCCCGGCCGTTTCCGTGCCACCATGGACGTCGAGATCCAGGCAGCGGAACTGGCGCGGCTCGCTGAACCCTTCGGCCACACACTGCCGGAACTCGGCAAGACCCGCATCAACGGGCGACTGGAATCCGGGCCATCCGGGTGGCAGTTCAGGGAGGCCAGGCTCGTGGTGGGTGCTGCTGATGAGCCGGTGATTCGTGCCAATGGCAGCGTAACAACAGAGTTAAAGAAAGGCAGCACTATCGATGTCACGCTGGACGCCGGCGTCGCGGACCTGGTCGCGGCAGTCACCGACCGGTCACCCGGCAACCTCGGCCGCCTGCGGGGTGATGCAGTGATATCCAACCTGGACGGTAAATGGGGTGTTGAAACATTCAAACTGGACTCCACCGGCACCGACCTGTATCAACTTGACCTGGACGGCAGCTATGACGACGTGGTGCATTATGACGAGGCCAGCATCAATTCACGTCTGGTTGTCAGGAATCCGGAAATACTCGGAAAAGTCCTGGGCATCAAGCTGGCCGGTGTAGGTCCCTCCCGCATGCAGGGCAAGCTTAGTGTTAACAAAGGCCGCCTGCGCTACGATGGCGAGGCCACAGTGGGTAACACGAAGAGCACCACCACGATCAGTGGCCATCTGAAAGACGGCAAACCGGTGCTCGATGGCAGGATTAAGATACCGGTAATGCACCTGGCGGATTTCGGCCTGGGCCCGCCGGCACCGCCTGTTCCGGGCGAACCTGCCACGGCCAGCCCCCATGTATTCAGCCGCGAGCCACTCAACACAGGATTCCTGAACGAGGTCGATCTCGATCTGGACGTGTCTATCGACGAGGTCGAGAGCGGCGAACTCGCAATTGACAGTGTCAAGGGCAAGCTGCAGCTACACGACGGGCGCCTGAAAATCACGCCGCTGCGGCTGGTGTTCGAAGGCGGCAATACAGATATCAATCTGGATGTCAGGGCAACCGCCGTCCCCGAATACCGGCTTGTGGTCAAGGCGGATGAAGTCACGCTGGGCCCGCTGATGGCCCAGTTCCAGGGACAGGTTCCCATCCGTGGCCACACGAACATCGATCTCGACCTTAAGGCACGGGGCCACTCGCCCCACGAACTGGCCTCGAGCCTGTCGGGTAATATCAACCTGGGCCTGGAGAATGCGCGCATACCGAAGCACTATGTCGACCTGTTGTCGGTCGATGTGTTTGGCTGGGTCGTTTCAAAGTCGGGTGCCACGCAGCAGCATATGAATCTCAACTGCCTGGTGATGACGTTTGCCGTCAAGGCGGGCGAGGTAGAGAGCGAGACTTTTATTAGCGACGGCCCGCGATTGAGTCTCGGTGGGGAGATCAACATGAATCTCGGCACGGAAACACTGGACATCGTGCTGATCCCACAACAGAAAAAACGCTTCTTCTCGTCAGTCTCCCCGGTCAAGATAACGGGTCCAATGAAGGATCCAAAGGTCGAGGCAATTCCGGTCAAGGCCGCCCTGCAGGAGGTCGGTACCATGGCACTGCTGCCGGGCGTGGTAATTCCGGCCCGCGCCATCGGCAAACTCTGGTCACTGCTGGGTCGCGACGATAAGGCCGGTGAAGGCTGCGCAAATATCGAAGAGTTACGCGAGGCGACCAAACGCGGGAACGCGAAAGACAAGGGACCCGTACCAATACTGGACTGGTTGTGGGAATAATGCCTGTGACGTTTATCAACTGGATTTATCGTTATTTCCTGGCAGTCCTGGTTGCCAGTTTTATATTCATTGCACCTGCCGAAGCAACGGGACCGGACTACCAGTCATACCAACAGCCCGCACCGGAGTCCGTACTGGAACTCGACAGCACGTTTGGCGAACTGCCCGATGCTGAAAAACAAAGACAGGAACAACGGCGCCAACGGCGTGAATTGTTGAAACATATCTTCTGGGATGCCGCCGACCTGGTGCTCAGGCCGAGGACCTATTACCTGAACCGGCAACGCGAGGACAATCCGGACAGCAGGGCCTGGGCCGCAGGTGGCTCACTGAGCTATCGCACGGGGAACTATAAAGACCGTCTGCAACTCGGGGCCACGCTCTATACCTCGCAGAAACTGTATGGCCCGCAGGACAAGGATGGTACCTTGCTGCTGAAAAAAGACCAGAACAGCTTTACTGTCCTGGGTGAGGCGTATGCCCGGCTACGGCTGAAGGGAACCCTGGAGTTCTCCGGCTACCGGCAAAAACTCAACCTGCCCTATGTGAACGCACAGGACAGCCGTATGGTGCCCAACACCTTCGAGGCCTATCTTCTCAAGGACCGTGACCACCCCCGCTTCAACTACGTTGCCGGCTATGTAACGAAAATCAAGCGCCGCAACGAAACTTCTTTTATCCACATGTCGGAGGCCGCCGGTGCCGCCGATTCGGATGAAGGGCTTTCCATGATCGGCGGACTCTACCGGTTTTCAGAACACATGAACCTGGGGGCGGTCAATTACAACACCCGGGACACACTGAATATCTTCTATACCGAGGGCAATGCCGCCTGGGATATCAGCGACAATCTGGCGTTGCGGCTATCCGCACAATACACCGATCAGCGCAGTGTCGGAGACGAATTGATCGGTGATTTCGATACCCATGTCGGGGGTGTGCAGCTGGCGGCGAGCTACCGCAACGCCATCCTCAGCCTGGCATGGACCTCGACTGCCGATGAAGACGGTATCCGCAGTCCGTATGGCGGCTATCCCGGCTACATTTCGCTGATCGTCCAGGACTTCAACCGCGCCGGCGAGGATGCCTGGCTGGTCGGCCTGTCCTACACCTTCGCACGCTTCGGCCTGCCCGGCCTGAGTGCCTTCGCCAATTACGCCGTCGGTGATACGCCCGATACGGGAGCCGGCGCCTCACCCGATCAGGATGAACTGGACTTCACCATCGATTATCGATTCCAGGGCAAACTCGAAAACCTGTGGCTGCGTGCCCGCGCCGCGCAGGTCGACCAGGACGGTCCCGGTGCGGTCGACCAGGACGATTACCGGTTCATCGTGAACTACACCATACCGCTGCACTAGGAACCGCTCTCCCTGTAACGGGCAACTGCAGCTGCCAGGCCGCATGCACGACGGCAACTTTGGATCAGACCGCTCGTGGCGTAAAGGGCTGGAGAGTGACATCACCTGCTTCCACGATGACGGCTGTGGACTCATCGACCGGTGTCCAGACGCCTTCCAGCGAACCCAGCGGCTCCGATACCACAGCCCTGGCATTTTTAGGGAAAACATCTAATCTCGCGTGCTCCGGATAAAGTGCAAAAATGGAATCAATAGTTTCCGAATAGTAAAGCGTGCGCGAATTACGTTCGGTGGAATAACGGACCGCATACAGGCGCTGGCCATCCGCAAAGCCAAGTGACATCTGAATTGCGTTTTCAACACCATGTCTTTCAGCCAGACGCTCGATAAAACCCGCCATCCTTGCAATCGCGGCCAGCGGGTCGTCCTTGAGGCCAAAGGTAAGTGCGAGGTAGAACATGAGTTCCGAGTCGGTATTACCGCGGAGTTCAGGAAAAAGCCCGGGCGCAATCTCCATTGCCATATCACGGCGGTACTTCTGAAACTCGCAAAGCAGGCCATTGTGTACGAACAGCCAGTTTTCATGGCGGAACGGGTGACAGTTGGATGTCTGTACGGGGGTGTCAGTCGCATGCCTGACATGTGCCAGAAACAGCGGCGATGCGATATGAAAAGACAGATCCCTCAGATTCTCATCATTCCATGCGGGTTGAATACTGTGGTAGGTGCCTGGCCTGTGTTCTCGCCCATACCAGCCAAGACCAAAACCATCAGCATTGGTTGGTAGCTCTGACATTCGTGCAGACAGGCTTTGATCAATCAGGGAGTGTACGGGCTTGAATACCAGTTCTTCAATCGGCAGCGCATCTCCCGAGTAGGCCATCCACCGGCACATAGCAGCTCCTTGTAAATATGCAACAAAATAATAGCATTACAGGTTTGTTCCTGCATATCGGCGGGTTAAGCTTCCAATACGCAAAGAAATCAGGCACCTTATGATCATTAACAAGGTTCAGCAACCGCTTTGATTACTATCAAACAGCCCGATGACCCTGGATCCCGTCCACCCGATGGCACGGAGCATCGTCCTGACCGGGCCTTGGATTAAAGGGGACAGATTTATTTATCTGGTTTAGTGCCAGGGCAGACCGTGCCAGTGTGTCGCGATTCATTATGACACCGTCGCCGGGGACCATGTAAGGGACGCAGTAGCCAGATCCACACAAACCTTCATCCGGCTACGACATGAGGAGCCCCCGTGGCAGACAAAAGGTCGATAGTCGAAAGTCAGACCTTCACTTGTCCCGCGCAAGACTCTCTTTTGGCGACTCGCCGAAGTGTTTACGATAGCAGACAGAGAAGCGGCCGAGGTGCGTGAAGCCGTTCTCGAGCGCGATCCGGGACACCTTGTGCTGCGAGGGATTCCCACGCAGGAGAGCCTGCCGCGCGGCGTGGAGGCGGCGCGCCCTGAGGTACTCGACTGGACTCACCTGGTAGTACCTGGAAAAGGAACGCTGGAGGGTGCGTAAAGAGACCCCGGTGTAGCGGCAAAGGTCTTCCAGCCGGATCGTATGGGGGTAATGATCCTCGATGTATTCCTGCGCGCACCTCGCGACGTGAGCGGTCGACCTGTTGCCGAGGCTCACTTCCTCATGGCGCCTCTCCGGCTCTCCCGCCATCAGGCCGAGAAACCGGCTCAACAGATGCGAGAGATCCTCGGGAGAGACGCGGCCGTTGCGCAGCAGGCCTGTCACTTCGCCGTGCAGCGTCGACCACCCGGACGAGGGCACTGCAAGGATGCTGGCCAGCCCTCCATTCATGCGCATCCGGGGGAAAAGCGCTTGTCCGCTCGCCACGATAACGGACTCCGGGACGATGAGCGTATAGCAAGCGGCCTCCTCCTCCGGGTTCACGAAATCTCCTTGCGAGTTTGCGTCGAGTACGAGCACCTGGCCGCTCCCAAACTCCCGGCCGTCGACCAGCATGAAATAAGGTGGGGCATGACGGCCATGGCCACGTACCCCCTGGAAGGGGACAGGTGACCGTGGATGCGTTTGTCCATGCTATGCGAGGTGAGCATGAACTCCCCGACGGACAGCCGCCGCCATCGGTCGGTGATTCGTCCCTTGCTCAGTTGGCGATATTCACCCTCCCTGCCACTCGCACGGGAGAGCTCGTTGACCTCCTCCATCGAGTGGAAAGTGGCGTCCACAACGGTGGATCGCAGACTGAAAGAACTTTCAGACATTAGCACAAGTTGAACGAAGCGACGACGATAGTCAAGGGAGCGGCGAGTCGAAGGGTGTAAGCAAGGAAGGACAATCCACCAACAAAAACGGTGAGGATTGCAAACAAGACATTATCTTCGCACGATGGTCACCTCGACCGGCTGCGAATATTAGCGGTCAGTATCAATCCTGGAACGGCCCGGCATGGAAGTACGGGATTTATCGCACATGACCGGATCGTACTGATTTGAGACCTTTACAGGATCTCAGTTAAGAAAGGATCCTGTTCTGCATCTCAGTCAATCTTGACAACCGTGAAATCTCCATTTTGATCGCAAGAAACATTGAATTTCCCGGAATTACACTGAACAATCCAGGCATCATCGCCATTACTATCAACCTGTCGAACATGCGCGCAGGGATATTCAGCACTTCGTATTGCACCGGCCAATTCTCCATGACTCACATCAACTGCGGTGACATGAGGAGAAAACAGACCGCTAACAATCAAGCAGGAAAATAATACTGTTAATCGCAGATATTGCTGTTTTGGTTTTTGCATGTGAGTACCCTGAATTTATACTTGATAACAATCACGAAACTAATGCAGGAAGACCTGCCCATAACCGATATTTTATCCTAAATTCATTAACTATAGAACCAACTCCAGATCAGCCAGCAAATCATCAACAATAGATGGAAATGTCTGGTTCTGCTATTGGCCGGAATACGGCCCAGGGTCTACATATAATATTAGTCTTCGAAAAGGACGGGGGACTATCCAAAAAGCGACATTCAGCAGGTATATCCCTGCCACGCGACTCGGTGTAAATCTTAATGGTCAGATAACCAATGCGGCGGTGAAAAGCGCCAGACATCGTTATCCACATTCAGGTAATTATTAAGATCTGTAAAATCAAAGGTCTCGCGGTCGCCACCAAACGTATAAATTGAAGACCGTGTTCGGAACCAGCCTTTTCTGACCACCAATGCGTCAAAGTCATATTTGATCTCTTCAGGCGTGGCAGCATTCCATGGCGAGTCACTCACCTGTGTCCAGCGTTTGCCATCCTTGCTAACCCATATATCCATAGGATTTGACGGTTTGAAAGGATCGCTTGGATCGGCACTCAAGCCAAAACCACCAAACAGTACAAAGTGATTATTTAAAACAACAACTTGATGGCCCGGGCGAGACGGCCAGTCAGCAGATGCAGTAATCAGCTCCCAATCCGCACCATTACGTGAACGCCACACATCGTTGTAGTAGGGTGGGCATCGCGAAGAGCTGGGCAGGCACACAAATCCATCCTCACCGCCCAGCAGATAAATATAACCATTTTTCACGACCGTAATTGCTCCAGCTCTGGGCGCCCACGGGGCATTACCAGTCATCTGTACCCAGTCACGGCCATTACGTGATTTCCATACATCATTAAAATATACGCGTGTCGGTGGACCGCCGATTACAGCTGGGTCATCGTTAAACGAACCACCCATGATATAAATCTCTCCCCTGTACACAACACTACTCAGACCGGCGCGCCCGGCCCATGCTGCAGAATCAGTCATCTCCTTCCAGTGAATACCGTTACGACTGCGCCATACATCATTGAAGAAGTCAGAGGATGAAACAAAAGGCGGGCAACCTGGCACTGCAGGTGGACAATTGTTTTGTTCCAGCTTGAAATTCTGGCCACCCAGGACATACATGTATCTGCCTTTTTTTACTGCCTGAAAGTAGGCGCGCGCAGGCCAGTGTGCAGAATCATCAGTTTCCAGTATTTTATGCCAGGACCTGCCCAGATCGTTGCTCTTCCAGACATCACCCCATATGTCACTGTCACCCGGAATTGGCGGAAAACCAGGGGGACGTGGTGTACGGCCACCCATGAGGTACAAACTGTTTCTCAGCTTGATGACCTGAAGACCTGCACGTGGCGCCCATTTCGCTTCTTCATTGATTAATGTCCATACGTAATGACCAAACTGATACGGACCCCATGTGGCATATGCAGTTGTAAAACTGATGATTAATCCTGCGATCAGGAATATGGTTCTCTTTTTCATGGCTCGGCCCATTTGTTGTATATTTTCAATGGCTTCCTGGGATATTCAGATCGCCCCATTCCAAAACCATTTCTTCACTTAGACTAGGTAATCACTATAGCTCACAACTGACCATCCGTATTTCTAGTTAAATTACAATGGCATACCGGACCATTTATTCATCCCATTAAATAACAGCATGGATCATCTCGCATTGTTACGCGCGACAAATAACAGGAACGACTAAACGCCCGAGATGGGCCGCCAGTCACCGTTAAGCAATTGTTTATATAACTGACAGCTAAAGGACTTAGTCCGGCCAAAACAAGACTTTGGACACTGCCTGAAGGTGGTTGCTCTGTCTGTCTGCGCGCGTACCACAAAACGGCAAGGCATCACCCCACCCTGTCACTGCGCCAGAAACGGCACTTGTCACCTTGTGATCATAATCGATGTATGCAGTCACGATGCAATCGCCCGACTGCAATCCCCCGTTCAGCGTCAGTTCAGGAAGCCCTCCCTATAGTCAGTATCCAGAGGGTGTACCGACGTGCACCGCGGTCAATCAGAAAGCGTTATTGCAAAGGGGCGTGCCAATGAAGACCATCCAGATGCCTGACCGGGGCCGCCCGGTTAAAAACGTCGGGCCGCTGCTCGGCCTGTGCCTGTTATTGGTACCGCTGGCCGTCCAGGCCGGCACCCCCACCATCAAGCTCTTTCCAACCACGGTGCTTGAGGAGATCAAGCACACCGGAAACGTTGCCGCGGAAATGGAAACCGGGCTGCAATCCGTGATCGCGCGTCTGGACGAACAGCAGAAGCTGTACATCGAAAGCAAGTGCGAAGGCAATGAGGGCGACCCGGGCTGTGAACAGATCGCCCGGCAGATGGGCAAGAGCTACCTGGAAATGCTCAACATCATGGGCGAGAAGCTGCCGGAGATGGAAACCGCCGTCAACAGCACCTCGGCCAGCCTGAAAAAACGCATCCGCCGCGAACTCGGCCAGAAGAAAACGTCCTGGACTTTGCAGGAACTCCTGGTTGGCGCACAGACCGATGCGGCCGCCAAGGAAAACCGCCCGACCCTGCGCGGCCGTTCCGGCATGCGCCTGAGCGACCGCTTCCACCAGTACTACAAGCTGGTAGCGCGTTCCGGTGGCGAGGTCAATACATCGCTCGCCGTGGTGGCCTCGGACATCTACCTTGACATGCAGGAAACGTCCAACCTGATCTCGCGCACCCGCGAAGAGATCGCGCGGGCCACGCTGATGGAACAGCTTAACCAGTCCTTCGGCACCATCACGCCGGAAATGCAGGAAGTGGTTGCTGGCGTCAAATCCATCCTGTTCGGTGAGGACCAGGAGATACTACCCATGACTGCACCGCCGGCGAGCCAGCCGAAGCTGGCCTATGAAAGCCCCCTGAATCTTTAACAGCCAATACACCGGGTATAACTGCCATGAATATAGCGACCAAAACCCTCATCACCACCGGCCTCGCCGGTGCCATGCTCGCCGGCCTGCTTACCGCCTGCAGCAGTAACCAGACCAGGGCCACGGTTTGCAGCCCGCCGAAAGGGCCGAACCTGGACGAGGCCATCGCCAAGGCACGCTTCGACCTGGAGACCGGATGTGAACGCCAGTTCGATGCCTACTTCATGCGCCTGCTGACCATCGCCGAAGGCGATCCCAAGAAAGAAAACAAAGCCGTCTTCAGCGACTTCCTGGTGTGGGCCAACGACGAGGGATTGCTGAGCAAGCGTAAGGCACGCGAGACCTACACGCGATACTTCGGGGTGAAATATGTTTCGCTGATCAGTGACTACAGCGTCTGTGCGCAGACCTGCCCGCGCCAGCAGGACGTGATGCGTGACATGAGTAGTGAACTGCATGACAAGGAACAGGGCCTGCTCAAGGTCAGCGAGGACCGGCTCGAGTACTACCGTGCCAACCGCCTTTACCAGGAAGCCGAACTGGTCCTTGAGGCCACGTGTACTGCGTGTGCCGAGGACTACGAATAGCGGATCATGTTGACGCACAGCGGCCGCGGCTTCCTGTCCGGCATGTTCCTCGGCCTGGTGCTGAGCCTCACGACCGGAGCAATTGCCTTGTACCTGCTGACGGTACTGGACATTGTTGCCATCTCGATTATCCAGACAACCGGCCTGCAAGCTGTAGGTGAATGGATGCAGCGTAATCTGGGCCTGTCAGTGCTGCCCTTCGGCATCACGCTCGTGTTGTACATCTACAGCCTGCGCGCCCTGGCCAGGCGACTCGCCGACAACGCACCGCAGAACGAGGTCGCACAACTCGAGCACCTGACCGATGTCTGGACCAGCCTGTTCTTCGGCATCGGCGTGATCTGGACCGCCATCGGCATGCGCAGTGCGCTGCTGCATGCCATCGGCGACCCGACGGTGGCAGCGCAGTCCGGCGCCTTTGCAATCCTTGCGCGGCTGGTGGACGGCGGCATCCTTACGGCGCTGACCACCACAATTGTCGGCGGTATCGGCGGCTACCTGATGCGCGTCATCAAGAGCTTGCACCTGGGCACACAGCTGAGCCTTTATTACGAGAACCTGGAGCAATGCCACACAGAGCGCGTCGAACTGCTGCTCGGCGATATCAAGGATTCGCTGGTCGGTCACGCCGGTAAACGGTCTGCCATGACCTATGAGCTGATCGAGGATTCATGATTCGGTGGTGGCGCAGCACAAGATATCACCGCGCCGCTGGCACGGGGAGTGATACAGATGCTTTGCAAACGGATGTCATGCGATTCATGTCCATTCTGGGGTTATGCCTGATGGCCGTGTTCGCGCTTGTACAAAGTCTGCCCATGCATGAAGCCGGGCCCGTGCAGCATGCACCTGAACGCACACAGCTGCATGCGGACATCGCCACTCAGCAGGAGCGCGCGCAGGTATTGAAAGCCGAGCTGCAGCGCCTGCTGTTGCTGATCGAACAGGCAGACGCGGAAAAGGTGGAAAAGGACCGCGCACTGTCAGACGCCGAACTGCAGCTGACAGAAGTCGTTGACCGCACCGCACAGGTGCAAGCCGAACAGCAGCGTCTCACCAGCGAAGTCAAACGCCTGCAGCAACGCCTGGAACGCGGTCACAATGACCTCACCTCCCTGCAGCAGGCCGCGGACGACAAGGCGCAGTCGCTGCGCGCGCTGGAGCAGCGTCTCAACCTGGAAACCCGCAAACTTGACGACATCCGGCAGAAGGCGCGTGAAGTGAAGCTGAAGCAGGCCGAGGAACAACGACGCCAGGCGATTCACGTGCGGCAACGACAACTCGAAGAACAAAAGCAAAAACAGGCAGCAGTTCGACTTGAGGAAGAGCGGCAGAAACAGGCGGCTGCCGATCAACAGGAAAGAGCGGCAAAGATACTGCAGGCGCGCGTGACACCCGCACCCATCGTCGAGGAACAAACACGCCAGCCGGCGAAGAAAGGCTTCACCCTGCGCTTTGCCTCCGACGAAGCCTTGCAGAGGCAGGTGGCCGCCGGCAGCGTCAGCCTGTATGCCATGGCCGACAAGCAGTCCTGGCGCCTGTCGCTGCCGCACGGCCGGCCGGTATTTACCGACGCCGCGTTACCGGGGTGGTTTCATGAAATGGCGGCGTCGACCGTGCCGCTCGAATACGCCCGCCAGCTGGAAATCGCTGTCGCACCCAGGGCACGCGGTGCCGTCGTCTGGGGCGTGCAACTACCGCCGGCCACCAAACGCGACATCGCCTCGCTGACGCGCGGCCGGCAAGGCGGTGAGCTGGTGATTGCGTCGAACGGCCGGGTGAGTCTGGCGCCGGAGTAATGGTATCATGCGTGTAAGTTACACACTGACGATCATGTTCTGGGCACTGTTCGCCGCAGGCTGTGCCCAGCAGCCGGTACGCGGAACATCTAATCAGGATTCTTCCCTGCAACACTGGCTGGACAGCGACCTCGCGCCCTACCTCGCCCGGCAATTCGGCGAACATCCGCGTTTCAAGGGCGAGTCCATCATCCTGGTGCGTCTCGACGGACCCGACATTCAACCCGATATCGACGGCCTGACGCGGACCCTGCGCGACCAGCTCATGGACCGCTTGTTATCCGAGCCCGGTGTCACCCTGCCCTGGCAACCGCAGCAGCAGCCCGCGCAGCACCACCGGCGACTGGACCAGCTGCAGTGTGGCCGCATCCGCGACGCGAATTATTATATCGGCATCGAGATCACGCGCAGCGCCAACTCGGAACACCGCATGTCGGTACGCGCACTGGACGTGCAGGCGGGCGAATGGGTCAGCGGTTTCGGCAGGCACTGGACCGGCCACCTGACTGCGAGTGAGGAACGCGCCCTGCAGGAACGCCGCCACGATGAATCCTTGCGCGGTCTGCGCGTGCTGCCGTTCAGTGGCGGTCACCCGGATCTCGCGGCGACCTATCTTGCCAACAACCTGAGCTGCCTGCTGCGCCAGCAGGACGATGACGACCTGGTGATCTATGTCGAGTCACTGCAGTCCGACCAGCAGCACCTGCGCACCCTCTTAAGCCTGATCGGCAACAACCTGTCGCGTTACCGCGAAGTGCGCGTGACCAACCGCAAGACCGAAGCCGGTTACCTGCTGCGCGGCGAGGCCTACGAGGTTCAGTCCGGGCTGCACCAGGTGTGGGTGGTGCTGCATCCCCGACACTCGGGCGAACACCTGAGCGGCATGGATACAGCGACCTGGGTGCGCATCCAGCCTGGCTACGCGCCGCTGCAGACACCCTACATCGCCGAGCCAGTCTACGACACCAAACCCGCCATTGCAGCACTGGAACTGGTGCGCCGTAACAACGCGATCGGTGAGTGCCAGGCACAGCATGCCGGCCGATCCGACAACGGCTGCCCGGTATTGGAGGTGACCGTGCAACAGACTGAGGAGGTATTTGTTTTCGTGCATGGCATGCGGGACGGCATCAGCCGACTCTCGTCGGGACACTGTGAGCAATACGGCACCACTGCCCTCGATACACCGGGAACACTGCGCTACGAATTCCCGTCGAAACGCTTTGACGATCCCGATTGGCCTACGGTGTATGCCATCGCGGTGAGCGACACGCACCTCGCACAACAGTTCGCAAGCCACCTGCGTCGCCTGCCGGATGCTTGCGGATCTGCTGCGGGCTTACGCACGGACAGCCGCGTGAATCCCTGGCTCAAAACAGTCGACCGCCTGATCGCAGACAACAGCGATCAGGCCGTCTGGACAGCGAGGCGCATACCATGACGAAGGCTTTGGGTTTCCTGACCGGTGTCTGCCTGACCGTGGCAGCTTTTGTGCTGGTGCTGGACCGCTGGCAGTACGGGCAAACGGGTGAGGCATCGCTGGCGGCAATGGCAACCGACGTGGAACCGCTGGATGTGGCACCCAACGCGACTGACAAAATGTCCGTTACCATCGGTGGCGAATCCGATACCGTCGGTGTCGAAACAGCAGCAGATGATTCGTCGAGTCCTGCAACACCGGCAGCTGATCTTGAAAAAGCGGCCACCATTGACCCGGACGCAGTGGCTCCGCCCTTACCGCTCCAGGGCGTCATGATCGCGGAACAACAAAATGCAAGTGTGGTGCAGTCCGCCGCTGAGCAGACAGCCACTGCTGTTACACAGACACCCGAAGTATCAGCGGAAAGCGTAGACAGCCCGGCACTGAACAGGGACCCACAAGTGGATACAGGTGACCATGACACCGCCCTGACCCACATTTTCTGGAGCCCCTTCCGCAGCGAATGGGCCGCAAAGGGTTTTGCACGCCGCCTGACCAATGCCACGCAGATCCCCGTCGAGATCGTCGAGGCAGGACCCGGCCAGTACCGCGTGTCCTTCGACTACCTGGATGAAGTCCAGCGCCGGGAACACGTGGAGCGCATCGAGTCCATCACCGGATTGCAGCTGGAGTAATCATGTCGAGGCTGTCGCGCGTTCTCCTGCTACTGACCGCCCTGCTGGTAATCCCGATGGCAGTAGCCAAGCGCTCGCCCATCGCACCGGCCGTGCTGGAGGCGAAGTGGCAGAACTACGCAGACACTGCCAATAAAACCGAACCCGCGATGCAGTTCCCCCACGAACACTGCTTCCAGCACGCGGCCGCGGCGCATGACCTGCCGGAGACCCTGCTGCTCGCGGTAGCACGCGGCGAAAGCGATTTCAAACCACGCGCACGTTCGCATGCCAACGCCTACGGCCTGATGCAGATCCTCTGGCCCGGTACTGCAAACCATCTCGGGATCCATCGCCTGTCGGACCTGATGAAGCCCTGCACCAACGTCGATGCGGGCGCGCGTTACCTGAAAGAGCTACTGGAACACTTCGACGGCAACCTGCACCGCGCGCTCGCGGCCTATAATTACGGACCTTCGCGCATTCCGGTTTCGGGCGGCCAGCTACCCGAGGGTGCAGTCTGGTACAGCAGCTATATCTTCAGGCACCTCGACTTTGTACTGAACGGTAGCCGGAAAAAGAAACACAACACCAAACCGCGTCTTTACGCCGAGCAGGGCCGCCTGTACATCATCCATTTCGACCGCCCCTATCGCGCCGCAGCACTCGTCGACAGCCTGCAGCCGGACTTCGGTGATCTGCGCCTCGACTGGTTCAGACGTTCGGACAAGGGCTTCGATGTCGTTTTTCTGTACGAAGACGAGCAGGAACTGGAACGCGGCAAGCGACTGCTGATGGCGAGGGGATTCCAGTGACGATTCGGGGGGGCTTATTCTTGCTCATAACCATGTTTGATATCGGCATGGCGCGTGCCGAAGTGTTTCAGAGTTATGCCACGGTGGTCAATGTGCAGCCCATTGTCGAGACGACCCATGCACCGGTCACACGCCAGGTGTGCGGCGAACCGGACAGCCGCGCGCATGTATCAAGTCCACTGGCAGCGACAATCGGTGAAGATATCCACGAACAGAAACGCGTGTGGCGGACGCAGACCGCCTGCACGACGGTGACGGAGTCGCAGCCCCGCGAACGGATTACCGCGTACCGGGTGACGTACCGTTACCGCGGGCACACCAAAACGACACGGCTTTCGCACCATCCGGGCGAGCGTATGCCGGTGAATGTGCGGGTGTCGCCGTTGCTTTGATGCAGAAGCTTCAACTGTCGAAGCGCACGCGCATCAACGCCCCGCCCAGTTCGCTGCGTTCGATCTCCAGCTT
>Ga0265306_10000899_pt1 | contig 14551 bp, 14 predicted proteins | sample Helome_3_FD_192493 | JGI IMG/M metagenome (GOLD analysis project Ga0265306, IMG submission 192493) | Marine sediment microbial communities from subtidal zone of North Sea - Hel_20160420 (Illumina Assembly) | ecosystem: Environmental > Aquatic > Marine > Subtidal zone > Sediment ...
TTTTCAATAGTAATTAATTACGCCGCCCGAATCAGTGTCAAAATAGCCCAATGAGGTTCGTTTTTTATCCCTACGGTCTTGGAAAAAGCATCTAGACTTAATTGAGATTATTTTCCTTTTGTTCTTGTTCATCCTCTTTCGCCTCCTCTATGGATTCATTGAGTTGGTCGAGCAGGCTAGTGACCGGATCGGTAAATTTTCTGACCGCCGACATCGCTTTAGATTGTGCATTCCGGAATCCGGCACGATACGCGAAGGCATACACAAATGTCACCAGGGTCAGTTGCGCCAATACAAAGAAAAAGGATTTCATGGATGATTCTCCTTTATTTTTTTCATTCGGTAATATACTTTCGGCACAGTGGGTGGACAACTTTAATCCGCCTGCGGCGGACGAGGGTTTAATTTTCCGCCCCTTGGGGCGTTTTAAATTTTTCGTTTGATACCCCGGTGCTTGCGGCGGGGTTGTTCATTCGGGTGCTATCCCAAATTATGGAAACCTAAGTCAAAAAGATAAAAAAAATGCAGATACATACACACAATTTTGTTGAGTCTTACAAAGGGCTGGTGGGATACGGAGCAGATCGGGAAACGGATGAAAATACCGTCGTATATTATCTTCAAAAATTTTCCGACGACAGGCTTATAGAGATGATGACCAAAAGAATGACGGATGCGGAACTGCTCGAATTATTTGAATTTATCAATCGCCTCCTGAAGACTCATCTGACCGAATCTGAATATCACACTTTGTTTCTCAAAGAGGATCACGACTCCTGTGATTAGCTGATAGCTCATAGCTAATAGCTCATGGTGATAATGGCAGATAATAGGTGCTGGTTTCTGGTCGCAGATTGCCGGAATGATCAGTACTCCGCACCTGTCATTTTGTCATCTGTCCTCTGTATTTTGTTATCGACCATTCAACGTCTGGACAACGACAAAACCGGAGAAATTCTCATGCTTAACGATAGACAAATGGAGCGTTACGCCGACGTCCTGTGGTGGGGGCTCTGCACCGCCCGGACGTCACCCTTTAAAAAAGACGATATCGTTCTCATTCGCTACCATCGACCGGCGATCAGGTTGGCTGAAATTCTATATGCCAGGCTGCTTGCCGGAGGATATCATCCCGTCCAGCGCATGCGTCCGACCACCATGATGGAAAGGCAGTTTTATTTGCTTTCCACCAACAGGCAACTTGTCTTTTTACCACCCGGGGAGAAAGAACTGATGTCACGGCTCAATGGAAGTATTTTTCTATATGCACCGGAATCGATCACCCATCTGAGCGATATCGATCCTGGTAAAATCGGAAAAGCCGCGGTGGCCCAAAAGGATTTGCGCGACATTCTCAATCGGCGAGAAGCTTGCGGCACTTTCAGCTGGACGTTATGCGTGTATCCCACCGCTGAACTGGCCGGGCAGGCTGGCCTGCCGCTGGATGATTACACCCGGCAAATCATCAGCGCCTGTTTTTTAAACAAGACCGCCCCGGTTGGCGAATGGCAGCGTGTTTATGGGAACGCACAATCCATTAAAAAATGGTTAAACTCTCTAAACGTAGAATACTTCCATGTCGAATCCAGAAACATTGATCTCGAAGTGACTCCTGGAGCGAAGCGACAGTGGATCGGTATATCCGGGCGCAATATACCCAGTTTTGAAATTTTTCTATCGCCTGACTGGCGGGGTATCAGAGGAAAATATTACGCCGATCAGCCTTCCTATCGAAGCGGCAACCGGGTGGAAGGAATAAGGCTGGAATTCAAAAATGGCCGGGCAACTGTGATCGGGGCCGATGTGGGGGAGGATTTTGTCAATAAACAGCTAAAAATCGATAAAGGTGCCGATAAACTGGGTGAATTCTCATTGACTGACAAAAGATTTTCACGGATCGACAAATTTATGGCCAATACCCTGTACGATGAAAACTATGGCGGTAAAAACGGCAACTGCCATATTGCTCTGGGTTCCTCTTATTCCAACACCTATGCCGGTGACAGCAAAAAATTAACCCGGGGCCGCAAGCGCGATCTTGGCTTTAATGAATCGGCCCTTCATTGGGATTTGGTCAATACAGAAAAAAAGCGAGTTACCGCCCATTTAAAGTCAGGCGAGACCATCACCATTTATGAGAATGGGTGCTTTGTGAAGTAATTGTGGAAGGGAAAAATCAGGCTTCCAACGCTGCCCGCGGAGGCGCTGGTACGAGTGATCCGATGGATTCAACCAGTTTTTTCAAAGGAAACGGTTTTGCTAAAACCATGTCAAACGCGTTGTTTTCCATTAGCCACGGGGTCCCGGATATCGCAATTACAGGAATGGACTGTTTCTCGGATTTGCGGATATGGTTCACGACACCGTTGCCGTCAATACCGGGCATACGAATATCGGTAATCACAATATCAAAACTGCCATCATCAAACTTGCGGATTCCTTCCTGACCATCAGCTGCTGTTTCAACATTGTGACCGAATTGGGTTAAGATCTGACGTATGATCTGCAAAATTCCTTTTTCATCGTCAATAACCAGGACTGCGGGCATAGCTTTTCTCCAAAAAGTAAAGGGAGTTTCAAGGGTAGAATATTCATCCATCCTATCCAAATTTTCAAGCGATGTCAACTACATATTGTGTATTGTCGGTTACCAGACAACTATATACAGTGATTCAAACAGTTTTGGTCAAGATGGTGACACGCAATGCCAGCTATCCGGACGAAAGTTATCCGATAGACTGTATGACGATCTGGGAGGTTTTGAACATTTACGAAAAGTAAGAATACTTAAGGTGTTTTATAGAAATCCATGCTCGGGTGTCAAACCGAATTATCCATGTTTTTCGGATCTATCAACAAAAGTTATTAACAGAATATATCCTGATGAATTTATTCCAGATAATAGGTAATCTGATCTCATGGCTCTAAAACCAACAGTTTCCTCACCAAAGAATTATTCTTTAAGATTTTAGATAGATCAAGAATTATTAACAAGTTATGGACAATCAGGCTTTATTCAAATAACTCTGAAAATCTTCCCTTTTTAAGGATTTTACTAATGGGTGCAGAAAACTCGAAATGCTGAACAGACGCACAAAAAAAAGCGCCTGGGATTTACAAGGCGCTTGATATTTTAGTTGGTTCAGTGGCTATACTTTGTATTTTCCGAAATCATCCCGCGACAGATTTTCAAGGTAATCCGCCCATTTTTTGCCTTCTTCGCTGGTATCGAACACTTCGGCTTCGCCATCAGTTAGTTTAGATTTCTGCATAACCGAATCTTCGACATAGATTGGGGCTTTAAACCGTAATGCCAGCGCTATGGCATCGCTCGGACGGGCATCAATATCGAAGCTCTGATCCTTGGAAACAAAATAGATTCGGGCGTAAAAAGTGTTATCTTTTAAGTCGCAGACCTCAACCTTTACGATTGAAATTTGCATGGTATCTGCGAAATTTTTTAAGAGGTCATGGGTCATGGGACGATCATACTTTATATTTTGAAGGGCCGAGGCAATGGAGGTAGCTTCGAGCAATCCTATCCAGATGGGAACCGCTTGCTCATCCTCTTCTGATTTTAGAATGATTATAGGGGTATTCGATGCTGGATCCATTGTCAGACCCGCTATGCTAACTTTATGCAGCATAACTTCTTTCTCCTTTCAACCCTTCGGCTGCGGCCCGGGTTTCAATTGTTTTGCCCCACAGGGAATGAGAATACGCCTTTTCAATTTTTATATCAACCAATAGCCCTGGAGACAAGTCAACACAGCTTTTAGAGTTGCCATCATGATAAAAATTTACGATTTTGTTTGTAGACGTGCGCCCTGTCCACTGGACAGCCTGATGCGGCTGATTCAAGTTGCCCGAAGAAGGTCTTTTACTGAAACCCTCGGCCAGGATCGGCAAACAGGTACCGATCAGGGCCTGATTTTTCTTTTTCGTAAAAGTTTCTTGCAGATCCAGGAGAATTTGCAGTCGTTTCTTCATTTGCTGATCCGGCACCTTTTCTTCAAATTTCGCCGCCGGTGCGCTGGGGCGATCAGAGTATTTAAAGGCGAAAAGTCCGTCAAATTCGATCGTCCGAATCAAATCCAGGGTTTCATCAAAATCAGCCTCCGACTCGCCCGGAAACCCGACGATAATATCGGAGGTAATCGCGATAGCAGGACAAGTATCTCTGAGTTTAGCAACTTTGTCAAGATACAGCTCTTTTGTATATTTGCGATTCATGCGCTTTAGCACTCGATTGGATCCTGATTGGACCGGCAAGTGTATATGATCACATAGTTTTTCATTCGTTCGAAAAGCATTTATCAAGTCCTCATCGAAATCCTTCGGATGGGAGGTTGTGAACCGTATCCTCAAAAGCTGCTCGATTTGACTGACCCGGGAGAGCAATTCCGTAAAGGAACACAATCCCTCTTTTTTCCCATAACTATTAACATTCTGCCCGAGCAAAGTCACTTCTTTGAGGCCGGATCGAGCGAGTTCTTGGATTTCATTAATAATAAGATCTGGATGCCGGCTGGTTTCTCTGCCCCGCACATAGGGTACGACACAATACGAGCAAAAATTATCGCAGCCCCGCATGATAGTTACAAACCGGGACATCTGGACTGCGGGGACGCGCCTGTGGTTGGCTTCCGGGAACCGGGGTATTTCCGTCTGCTCGATATCGACGATCCGGCAACGTTTTTTCTCTATTCTTTGAATCAAGGACGGCAACCGATCAATAGCCTGGGTCCCAAATACGAGATCAAGGTGAGGAACCCGCTTAAGAATTTTCTCGCCTTCCTGTTGGGCCACGCAGCCGCCGACAGCGGAAATAAGACCCGGCTTCTTTTTTTTCAGTCGGGCCAGGCGCCCCAGAAAGCTGAAGGCTTTTTGCTCGGCTTTGGCGCGGATGGTACAAGTGTTCACAATCACCAGATCCGCAATTTCCAGAGACGAGGTCTGCTGATACCCCAGCGCAGTCAGTCGCATGGCAATTTGCTCGGAATCATAAACATTCATCTGACAGCCGATGGTGTTTAAGTACAGGTATTTATTTACCATACACGTTCTTTCTGTAAAGTGCTGCTAATTTTTCCGCACGCCAGCTCATTTTGGATATGAGCCGGTTCGATCACGATTTCCTTTTTCAAATCCTGCAGGATTGCATCTACATCACGCTCACAGTCGGGTGCGATATGAAAAACGACGATACCGGCCTTGGGTTCCAGCGTTTCCAATACTGCAATACCATCATAGGCCTCAAATATGAACCTTAAAAAGGCGATTTCCCGGCGGTCAACACGGTAATACCGCTTGATGGTTTCGATAGACACAGGATTGGCTGACATGGCAGAATTAGGATTTCCCAATGGGCTCAAAATTTTCATAGAGTGGATTTAATTATGCGCTGTTTAGATAGTATAATCATATCATGGACTTTTTCAATAAAAAAGCAGAAGCGGGCAAAAATCATTTTGGTTGTCTGTTACAGCAATCTAGTATATATGGCGCATTCATGAAAAAACATTGGCAAATGCATCAGCCGGATCCGGGGGTCGTTGAAAAACTGAGCCGGGAGTTGAACTATCATCCTATCGCCGCCGCAGTTCTGGTCAACCGCAATATTCATACGCTGACCGATGCCCAGAGTTTTCTAAATACCTCCTTGAATAATTTACGCCCGCCCTTTTCACTACAAGACATGGATGCAGCAGTCGATCGCATCCACAAAGCAATTATCAACCATGAAAAAATTCTGATCTTTGGCGACTATGATGCAGACGGGGTCACGGCAGTTGTTATCCTGCTGAACTTTTTGAGTTATGTCGGGGCTGATGTTTCCTATTATATCCCCCATCGGATTTCGGAGGGCTACAGCATACAACCCAGGCATATATCTCAATACGCCCGTCCCAATCAATTCGATTTGATCATCACCGCCGACTGCGGTTCCGGAAGCCATCAGGCAGCCGAGGCCGCTAACAGATTCGGCATTGACATGATTATCACGGATCACCACAACATTTCCGAAGACATCCCGCCCGCGCTGGCGGTGATCAACCCCAAACGCCATGACTGCAATGCGGGCCTGCAAAACCTGGCCGGTGTCGGTGTGGCCTTCTTCCTGTTAGTCTGCTTGCGAACCCGTCTGCGGGAGATAGGGTACTGGAATGTGCGCCCGGAACCCAATTTAAAAGAATATTGTGATCTGGTGGCTCTCGGCACAGTGGCTGATATGGTGCCGCTCATCGAAGAAAACCGTATCCTGAGTAAAACCGGCCTTGAGCTGATCAAGGCCGGCCATCGCCCCGGTCTGACCGCGTTGCTGGAAGCCAGCTCCATCCAGAACCAGTCCCTGAGTGCCGAGGATATCGCGTTCAGGCTGGCCCCCCGGTTAAATGCTGCCGGCCGTATGGACCACGCGGCACGGGCGGTTGATCTTTTGATCGCCAAAAACACCGAAGCGGCAGATAAAACAGCGCGCACGCTGAATTTGTTGAATCGCAAAAGACAGGACCTCGAAAAAGGAATCCTGGCAGACATTCAGCGGTTTATTGACAGCAACCCGTCGTTGCTCCGCCGGCGATCTCTGGTTTTATATCGGCAAGGATGGCATGCCGGGGTACTGGGAATTGTAGCATCCCGCATGATGCATATCTATCATCGACCGGTGGTTCTGATATCATTGCAGGAGGGATCGGGTAAAGGCTCGGCCAGAGGTATCGAGGGGATTAACCTTTATGATGCCCTGACTGCCTGCCAACCGTTTCTCGAAAACTTCGGCGGTCATGCCATGGCGGCCGGGCTGTTGATCCGGGAGGAAAAAATTGCCGACTTCCAAGACGCCTTCGAAAAAGAAATCCAGCGCACAACGTCGCCGGAGGTCTTAATACCTTCTTTACAAATTGACAGTGATCTGGATTTTACTGCAATTTCAGATGATCTCATCGATGAATTGGAATTGTTAATGCCTTATGGCGTCGGCAACCCCGAACCGCTCTTTCTGGCCAGAAATGTAAAAGTTGTAAACTCTAAAATTGTCGGCAAAAGCCATCGACGTATGATTTTAAGCCAGGCGTCAGGATACACGACCGCAACGGTCCCTGCCATCCATTTCAATACAAAAGACGAAGATTCAAAAAAATTTCACTTTGATCAGATTGTCTTCAGGCTTCACTGGAATCGATGGAAGGGCAAAAAATCGGCCCAAATCGTGGTAGAAGACCTGCAGTAAACCTGTTCAGAGGTTCAGGGTTCTGAGTTCTGGGTTCAGCGCCGCCGCTGACCTGAAAAGCGGCCAGTCTAATCAAAAAAGAAACTTTGGTAATGTAGTTTCACACGAGGTTCGGGGGCTCCAGAATAACCCTGAACCTCACCTCTGAACCTTGAACCGCTGAACGGTTACAGTGAACCCTGAACCTTTGAACGGTTACCTACATTTTTGCTTGCAATCCTGTTTGCTAACCATTATTATGCCCGCATCAATTGATGGTGTGAACCGGAACCTTTTACTGCCGGAAAGGACAGCATCAAGTTAAACCTGCTAAAAAAGAAATTTGGAAAAAGGTAGTAAGCCATGGCTAAGGTATTCAGACCCAGTTCTCGCGAATCAAGCATCTTATCCAAAATAGAATCAACCAAAGAGCACATGCGCCGTCTGGCAATCAGCAGGGTCCGCGATTGCTTGGAACCTCTTGCCAATGCCATTTCCTCGAAGCTGATTGAGAAAAACCTGGTTGAAACAACCAGTCAAAATTCATTTGAAGAGCAGATAAGAGGGTGTCTGGATAGAATGACGCGCCTGGATGATTTTGATATTGATTATCAGATCGCACCGATTCGCAATCTGGTTCCACAGCCGCAAATTGTAAGTCTCTATGTGACCGCCTATGTTATCGAGAAATTGATCGACCACAAGGATGTGGTGGACATATTCGGTTCTGATGAAGAAATATATTTTACCATCAACCAGCAAGTTAAAAAATTCCTGCCGCTATAATGCGCCCCCGCTTTCATCCCAGGCTAATCAACGGTCCTTTTGACGACCCCGGACTATATATTCCATTTCTTTTTCAACACCGCGCCATAATTTTTGATCTGGGTGAAATCACCTGTTTGTCGGCCAAGAATCTGCTCAAAATCAGTCATGCCTTTGTTACTCACACCCATATGGACCATTTCATCGGCTTTGATCGTCTCCTGCGGACCGTATTGGGACGTGAAAAGACCCTTGCGCTTTTCGGCCCCGAAGGTTTTATAAAAAATGTCGAAGGAAAACTGGCCGCGTATGCCTGGAATCTGGTTAGCAATTTCAATTACCCCCTTAATTTAGAAATCACCGAAGTCAATTCACAATCCACCGTCTATCAGCGATACCGCTGCCATGACAAATTTTTACCGGCTAATGAATCCGTCGAACAACCGTTTGACGGGATTCTTTATGAGGAGCCGGGATTTACGGTCACAGCCGCCATTCTCGATCACGGCATCCCCTGCCTGGGATTTGCCATCAAAGAACACTTCCATGTCAACATCCTCAAAGATGGAATAAAAAAGCTGGGGCTCGAACCGGGTCCCTGGCTGGTTGATTTTAAACAGGCGTTATACAGCCGGTCTGATCCCGAAACAAAATTTGAATTGCGGTTTGGCCCCGGGGAAAAAGACAGGCGTTTGCGGTTGGGAGAACTGGCCGCTAAAATTGCCCTTATCACGCCGGGTCAGAAAATAGCCTACATTACCGACGTGGCCTACAATCAATCCAACGTCGAGAGGATTGTTGGGTTGGTAGAAGGATCAGATCACCTTTTTATCGAAGCGGCCTTTCTGAACACCCATAAGGAGATCGCCGCTGAGAAAAATCATCTCACCGCCGGGCAGGCTGGACGTCTGGCCGCGATGGCCGGGGTAAAACAATTTTCGGTATTTCACTTTTCCCCCAGGTACACCGGAGAAGAAAGGCGTCTACGGGAAGAAGCACGTCTGGCCTATAAGAGACAGATGAGGGCAGATGACAGAGGGCAGAAATCAGAGGACTGATGACCCGTCTCCGTCACGCTGCGGCGTGACTACTGCACGGCAGGCCCGTCTTCGCCTTTGGGTTTCGGCCACACAATCAGAAGGCAAATGCCGATTTCGGAATTGGTATTTTGGGAAGATAGCCAAATAGAATTTACCCAGAACAGTGACCGGCATGGGGGATTTATTCCTGATGCGGCACATAGTCCACAATAAATTATGGCTTAGAAAAGTGTGTATTTGTCCTGGCTAATCTGCCAATTCATTACCCACAATTGAAGCTTGGTCTTTTTCCTGCGTTGGACCATACGAGATACTGCATATTTTCCTCCATTCGTATTAATTTCCTTTTAATTGGCTGTCAGCTGATATTTGTCATACTGGTAAAATGCCTGGGTTTATAAAAGAATCAATCGAATATTAATTTTTGCATAGAACCACCTTCCTAATTTTATCATTGACCTTCTAACGTCCTTTTGGTTATTAACAATATTTATAATCTGAATCGCCTTCTGCGCTGATTTGGATTTTTACCGTTCATCTGAATCCGCTTGCTTTTGATAGACCTGTCACTTTCTGGAGTTTTATTCAGCTTATTCACTTTCATTTAAAGCCTATCAAAAGGATGATCCCATTTCGCAGGTCTATTTTAATTGTAAACTCGTCGCTATTATTGAGGCCGATGTTGAAGATCAAAGCTGCTTCATGGATAAAAGGGGCACACAACTGTTGAAAAGTATCAATTTAGTCCATCAACACAGTTAGAAAATCATTTTTTGGATAAATACGATACTATGAGGAGCCATCATGAAAAATCTAATCGTAGCAATAGCATCAATATTTCTATTTTCGGCGCAGCCTTTATTTTCAGCAGAGTTAACTATTTTAACAGAAAATCTACCGCCATTGAACTATTTGAAAGATGGTGAATTAGTTGGTCCATCCATCGAAATAGTTAAAGAAATTCAAAGACGGGTAGGATCTCGTGATAAAATCCAGGTTTATCCATGGGCAAGAGCTTACAAAATGGCTCTGGAAGATGAAAATATTGTACTATTTGGCACAACTCATACAAAAGCACGTGAAAATAAATTTAAATGGGTCGGTCCGTTAGCGACGAAAAGAGATATTCTTGTCGCCAAGAAGGGGTCGGGAATCAAAATAGGTAACCTGGATGACGCCAAAAAGGTTGGTCGTATTGGTACGCTTAGAGATGATACAAGAGAGCTTTTGCTCAAAAGGCACGGATTTACCAATCTTGAGCCTGTTTCGGATGAACAATTAAATGCCCAAAAGCTTTTTCTCGGGCGTATTAATTTATGGACATATAAAATTCCTGGATTAAGAACAGTGTGTGAATTAGCCGGTGTTGATCATAATGACTTTATAGAAGTCTATCATCTCCGGAAAATTGATGTTAGCATTGCGTTTTCAAAAAAAACATCCGATTCAATTGTACAAAAGTGGAAAAAGGCTTTTGACGAAATGTTAGCTGATGGAACAATAATGCAAATTCGTCGAAGATGGAACGATAAATTGCCAGATGATCCATTCCCAGAAATTAACGACTAACACTTTATCAAACCTATCATATTAAGAGATCATGCCGATATGTGGCTGGCGCAATATTCCATCAAGGATTGTGTCCATGCAGAATGCCCCATCATCTAAAATCACTCCTAAGGTCAATAGCATCAGCCGCCGTTTCAGTTACACTTTGATCGGTGTTATTACGATATTATTAATTATTTTTGCTGCAACAGTAATCTTTTTTGACATCAATAGAATCGAAAGTGAGATTAAACGGAGGTTAGACAACGCTATCGAATTTGCTCAGAACAGCCTGCCAACACCTCTCTGGAATCTTGATTATGTAGTTGTGAATGATTTTGTGGACGCGCTATTCTTAGATGAATCGATCGTATATACCAAAATATCATGGGAAGATAAGGTCATCACAGAGAAAGTGCGCCATGGTTTTCAAGTTCAGAAACTTGAGACAGCTCTACCATCAACATTGTTCAAAGGCTCAAAATATATTTCTAAATCATCGGATATCCAATTCAAAGAAAATAAAGTTAGTACGATTCTAATCGTGATGTCGCGTGAAAGCTTGAGGAAAAAAGCACTTTTGCAAATTTACGGCATTATCGCGTTATCAATAATAATTATTGCGGCCATTTGGTTCACATCCATCTTTATCACAAAAAGATATATCTCATCCCCTTTATTGAAATTACAGGAGTCAGCTTCATCAATCGCCAATGGGGATTTAGATACCATCGTTGACAAAAGCAGCAATGACGAGATTGGCCTGCTCGCTAAGCATCTGGATATAATGAGAGGATCGATTAAGGGTTTATTTTCAAAGCTTAAAGAGAGCAAAGAAAAATTAGAAGAGTACAGCCGAACTCTGGAGCATAAAGTAGAAGCACGTACACGGGAATTGGCCCGATCAGTGGAAGAATTGGAAGCGCTGGGAGAAATAAGCCAGACTGTCAACACCACTCTCGACCTGGAAACGGTATTAACAAGTATTGTTCGCCATGCAGTGCAGCTCTCTAAAGCCGATGCGGGGACGATCTACGAGTTTGATGAAACAGAGCAGGTATTCATTCCAAGGATAAATTATGGTGTGAGCGATGAGTTCATCCAGGCAATGCGCGATTCAAAACAAAGGATAGGAGCCAAAACGGTGCTGGGTCAATCTGCTGAAAAGAGGTTACCAGATCAGATTTCGGACCTTGCGAATGTGCCAAATTACCGTATCCCATATATGAAACAAACGGATTTTAGGGCTCTGCTTGCTGTGCCACTCCTCCGCAAAGACCGACATATTGGGGGATTGGTTGTCCGGCGCAAAGTGGCCGGCAAGTTCAGCGAGGCAGTCGTGGACCTGCTTCAGACCTTTGCCGCACAGTCAGTGATAGCAATTCATAACGCACGGCTTTTCCACGAAATCGAGGATAAGGGGCGCGAGCTCGCCATCGCCAATAAACATAAATCCGAGTTTCTTGCCAACATGAGCCACGAACTTAGAACCCCCATGAATGCCATATTAGGTTATACGGAGCTAATTATAGACAACATTTATGGTGAAGTACCAAAGAAAATTCAGAGGGTCCTCGAACGTGTGGAAAACAATGGGCGACACCTCCTCGGTCTGATCAATGACGTACTCGATTTTTCCAAGATCGAGGCCGGTCGACTTACCCTTAATCTTAGCGATTATTCAATGCAGGATGTAATCGAGACGGTCTTGACCTCGGTCGAGGCGTTGGCGACTGAAAAGAATCTCGACTTGAAAGTTAAGGTCCCCAAGGAGCTTATGATAGGCAAAGGAGATGAACAACGCATTGCCCAGGTGCTTTTAAACCTCATCGGAAACGCGATTAAATTTACCGAGGAGGGCGAAGTAATAGTGCAGGCAAGAGTTTCAAGTGAAACGTTTTTTATTTCCGTATCTGACACGGGTCCAGGGCTATCGGAAGCCAATCAAAAAAAGATCTTCGAAGAATTCCACCAGGCTGATGGATCGAGCACCAGGGAAAAAGGCGGAACAGGTTTAGGGCTTTCCATTTCTAAAAAAATTGTTGAAATGCACGGAGGGCGCATTTGGGTGGATTCTATCCCGGAGAAAGGCTCGGCATTTCGGTTCACGCTGCCGGTTCGAGTCGAAAGGCAAATGGAGCAAAAATGAGCAAAACGATTTTAGTTGTTGAAGACCAGGAAGATAGTCGACGTATTATGCGAGATCTCCTTACGAGCGCCGGCTATGAGATTATTGAGGCGGTTACTGGTGAGGAGGGGGTGACCGCAGCCGAGACCCATCAACCTGTACTGATTCTGATGGACATTCAACTGCCCGATTTCGACGGATACGAGGCTACGCGGCGAATTAAGGCTAAGCCAGCTCTGCGTCAAATCCCGGTTATTGCAGTCACCTCCTATGCACTGAGCGGCGATGATGTTAAGGCTTTTGATGCTGGTTGCGATGCATATGTATCAAAACCGTTTAGCCCGCGAGCACTCTTAGCTAAAATCCGTGAATTTTTAAATTAGATGAATTTACTATGGGGGAGTAATGAGAACGCCACCGCTAATTCTCATTGTGGACGACAATCCTGCGAACGTAGACATTTTACAGATGCGACTTGCAGCCAACAACTATGATATCATTACTGCTGCAGATGGCGAAGCAGGATTAGCTATGGCCAGAGATAAACAGCCCGACTTGATCTTGCTGGATATCATGATGCCCAAACTTGACGGTCTTGAGGTATGTCGACGCCTCAAAGAAGATCCTTCCTTACCATTTATGCCGATTATCATGGTTACTGCCAAAGCAGATTCAAAAGATGTCGTGGCTGGCCTTGAGGCAGGTGGAGACGAATACTTAACTAAACCCGTCGATCATGCTGCTCTGGTAGCAAGGGTTAAGTCGATGTTGCGGATAAAATCTTTACATGACAAAGTTATTGAGCAATCTGCTCAGCTTAAAACCCAACTCAAGACTGCAACCAAGATTCAATCACTATTTTGGCCTGATATTCCGGAATTGGAAGGAGGAGGCCATATTTGGGCATTATCTATTCCTGCCACCTATGTCGGCGGTGATCTATACGATGTAATTCCATTGCCAGATGAAAGCATATTGGCATATGTAGCCGATGTCTCCGACAAGGGTGTTCCCGCTGCTCTAATAATGGCCGCATTGTCAACTAAAATCCGTAGCGAAGCACGGATTCAAACTGAAGTAGAAAATCTTCTTGAGACCGTAAACAATAGCATGCACAACCTGATATCCGAAGAGGGTTTCTTTGCGACAATTGTTCTTGTAAGGTACTGGTCTCACAGCGGAAAAATTCAATTTACCATTGCAGGCCATCTGCAACCCTTATGGATAGTTGAAAGTGGTATTGGGAATCTGCCTCAGTTAAATGGTATATCGCTGGGCGTCCAACAGGATGTTAAATACGAGAAAAAAGAATTTTTCCTATCACCCGGAGAATCAGTTCTTCTTTTTACAGATGGAGTTATCGAAGCAGAGAATGAAGATAATGAGATGTTCGGCAATGATCGATTGATTCGCTATATGGAAGATACAACAGGACCATCTTGGGGGAAGGGGCTTTTAGATGAAATCAGGTGCTGGCGCGGAAATACCAAAGCAAACGATGATTTGACAATATTAGAAATTTGGCGTGATCAAGAATAAACTGTTTCGCTCATATACTAAAGGAATTAAAGCCCTGGCGGATTAACGTGATCATTGAAATGTATCACTAAAAGGAGATCGGCTTTGTATCAATTCAATAGCGAAACACAGAAGCGTGCGGACAAAACAAAAAGACTTATGATAATCGCAATGAGTGTCATACTGATCATGATTGGCAACCATCCAGGGTTTGGCAAAACATTGGAAATAGCGGTGGATGTGTGGCATCCCTATGAAGATATCTCCGATCAGCAAGCGCCAGGTTTCAGTACGGAGGTGATTATTAATGTGTTTCAATCAATGGCCGTCAAAATAAATCTA
>Ga0265306_10000900_pt1 | contig 14540 bp, 13 predicted proteins | sample Helome_3_FD_192493 | JGI IMG/M metagenome (GOLD analysis project Ga0265306, IMG submission 192493) | Marine sediment microbial communities from subtidal zone of North Sea - Hel_20160420 (Illumina Assembly) | ecosystem: Environmental > Aquatic > Marine > Subtidal zone > Sediment ...
TAACAGAGTGAGTTTATGGGAACGGTGTTGCATTAATCAACTCAGGCTGACACGCAGTGCCGCGGCCGTGGCGAACGGCGACAGACTCAGTGCCAGGACCAGCAATGCGGCAATCAGCGACAGATGGGCCGTAACGGGCAGGCCGGCTGCCGCCGAGTCAACCGCGCTCGAAGCAAATATCAGTAAAGGTATATATAAGGGTAACACGAGCAGGGACAGGATCATCCCTCCCTTGCGCAGGCCGACCGTCAGCGCCACGCCGACGGCGCCGATCAGGCTCAGTACCGGCGTGCCTAGTAACAGCGTAAAAAACAGGGTTTTGATGCCGGTGACCGGCAAGCCCAGCAGAACGCCAAGCAGCGGCGAGACCAGCAGCAGGGGCAGCCCGGTAATCAGCCAGTGCGCGATGATCTTGGCAAGCACCAGCACCGACACCGGGTGGGAGCTCAGCAGGTATTGCTCCAGGCTGCCGTCCTCGAAGTCGGATCTGAATACGCTGTCGAGTGACAGCAGCGCCGCGAGCAGGGCGGCCACCCAGATAATGCCGGGCGCGACGGTCTGCAGCAGGGTGGGGTTGGCACCGATGCTCAGCGGAAACAGGCTGGTAACCAGGATGAAGAACAGCAATGGATTGGCCATCTCGGCCCGTCGCCTGACAGCCAGTAGCAGGTCGCGCCGGATCAGCACTACGAATGCACGTGTCAGCGAATCGGTATTCATGCCGACAGGTTGATCCGCAGTACCCGGGAGTTGTCCAGATTGACGGTATGGTGGGAGGTCACCGCCAGCATACCGCCGCGTGCCGTGTGTTGTTCCAGCAGCTCCTCGATGACAGCGATGCCGTGCACATCCAGCGAGGTGAACGGTTCATCCAGTATCCACAGCAGTGCATCGGTAACCAGCAGTCGTGCCAGCGCCAGCCGGCGTTGCTGGCCGGCGGAAAGATTGCGGGTCGGAACATCCTCGAAGCCGTACAGGTCGACCTTCTCCAGTGCCGCCTGCAGCGTGATGTCATTGGCCTTGCCGAGTGCGCGGGCCGTGGCGAGGTTCTCGAGCGGGGTCAGGTCGAGCTTGTTGCCGTCGCGGTGGCCAACATAGGACGTATGCTGGTGATAATCCGGCCCCAGCCGGCTGATATCGGTACCGTTCCAGCAGATACTGCCTTCGTCCGGCAGGCGAATGCCGCAGAGGATGCGCAGCAGTGATGTCTTGCCACTGCCATTGCGGCCCTCCAGCAACAGCGCCTGGCCGGAGGCGAGCGTGAAATCCAGCTGGCTGAACAGGATGCGGTCATCACGTGTGCACTCCAGTCCGCAGGCCTCCAGTCGGGTTGTCTCTGTCTGTGTCACAGCGGATTCGGACTGCCAGGTGGTTTGTTTTTTAAGTTCATATGGTTAGGGATGAAACTTATCATACTATCAAGTCGCGCCAGACCCAAATATATTCGCTGCCTGAATGCGGAAAGTTGATGCAGCGGGTCAGGTTGACGGGCCGCAGTGAGCGGATGGTTTGAATCGCCCCGCCCTTGTGCCTGGGCGCAACGCATCGCAGACGCTGAGGGGATAGAGCAAGCCGTACTGGCGGTCGGCGGACAGTGCCGGTTCAGGAAAAAACGGCCTCCGGCGTGCGGTCGAACTGTTCGGCCATGGCATCGATGGTGATGCGCATGATTTCACGGAACACCTTGTCCCGGCTGGTATTCGAGACAATGGGGATATTGGCCTGGTCAGCTTCGGACAGCAGGTAAGACTGCAGGCGCCAGATTTCATCGAAGTGCTTCAGGTAGCGCCCGGCGCGTCGCTGCGGCACATTCGTGCTGCGGCCCTGTATCCTGCGCTGCAACTGCTTGCGTTTCAGTACACCCAGCATGACCGGGATGACCACGGCGTCTGATTCCGATCGCAGTTTTTCCATGAAGGCCGGATGGATGTGCACACCTTCCAGTACCAGGGAGACACTTTCCCGGGTCGCACGCTGGATGACCGCCTCGATTGCCACCGACAGCAAATCGGCCTGGCTGCGGTAACCCTGTATCAACTGTGCATCGGATACCTTGCCATCGGTCTGCAGCTGGCCGGGTAATGCCTTCCAGGCGCTGAAGGATGACTCGTGCAGGACCGGCATCAGCTGGACAGGAATCATGGTGCGCATGACTTCACGCAGCATGTCTGTGGACTGGGAGCGCACGATGTCCAGCCGGCTGGCCAGCAGGGTGGCGATGGTGCTCTTGCCGCAGCCGGCCGTACCACCGACCAGAAAGATCAGTTCGCGGCCGCTGTTGACGAAATCGCGCCATACCAGCCAGCGGTGTGCAACCGCCGGACCCAGGTCGCGGGACTGGCGCAGGTAGCGGTACGTCAGCTGGGACAAATGGCTGGAGGAGATCACTTCGATGTGCCTTTCGAGCAGGTGGTGCTGCAGGATTTGCACCACATGGTCTGCCTCGCTGCTTTCCAGGCCGATGGTTTCCAGGCAATGCTGGTATTCAAGACGTGAAAACGGCTGTAACTGCCCGTCCCGCTGCTCGACCTGGGTCGTCAGCGGAATGTTGCGTTGTTCATAGCGGGTGACAACGGTTTCCCTGCCCAGCGCCTGCAGGCGCTTGAGCACCATCCCGTGCAGGTCGCAGGTGGAAATCAGGGGAGTATCATTGAGATCGTTGCGTATTTCCGACGCAATAGCGAACGCCTCCCCGAACGGAGTGCCTGCATCCTGCAGTGAACGGATCAGGATGCCGCGCAGAAACGGTACCCGGGTCTGGTCCTCAAGATCCTCTACCAGGATTTTTGCCACGTCACTCCCCGCTTGGTATGACTGGTCGCATTCGTGAATACTATGCTATTTTAGGAGCCAAATCCCGAGACGTAAATAAATCGACCGATAGTTAACAATAATTGAATTCTTCAGGCGGGGGTAGACATGTTCAGGACAGCGGAACTTGGTCAAAAAGTTTCCAAGAGCGAGTACAACGAGCGCGAACCGCTGCTGCGGCAGGGACTGCTGGATGTGCAGCGTCAGCTGCGTGAAGACGGCAGTTTTCCGGTCATCGTCGTGTTTGCCGGGGTGGATGGCGGCGGCAAGGGCGACACCGTCAATCTTCTCAATGAATGGATGGACCCGCGCTGGCTGGTCACCAACGCCTATGACAAGCCTTCGGAAGAGGAGCGGGAGCGGCCGGAATACTGGCGATTCTGGCGTGATTTACCCTCCAAGGGACAGATCGGGCTGTTCCTCAGTTCCTGGTATTCGCAGCCGGTGCTGGACCGTGTCTATGAGAAAGACGACGAGTCCGTCTTCGATGACCGGCTGGATCGTATCCTGGCCTATGAGAAGGCACTGGCCGACGATGATGCACTGATTCTGAAATTCTGGATGCACCTGAGCCGTGACGCGCAGAAACGCCGTCTGAAGAAACTGGAGAAGGACCCCCTCACCAGCTGGCGCGTTACCGACCAGGACTGGAAACACTGGCGCATCTACGATCATTTCGAGGCGGCGGCCGAACGGACCATCATGCGCACCAGTACCGGGACCGCGCCCTGGACCATTGTGGAAGGCGTGGACCATCACCACCGCAGCCTGACCGTGGGCACCATTGTGCGCGACGAAATCGTCAAGCGGCTGGACGAGATGCGCAAGAAACGGCTGCTGCTTGATGAGCTTTCCGCGCGCAACCGGGAGGAGCAGCAGGCACAGGCCAAAGAGGCGGGAGATACCGGCGGAGACGGGGTGACGGCTGCACCCCTGAAGACAGCCACCGTGCTGTCCGCGCTCGACATGACACAGCGGCTGACCAAGGCGCAATACAAGAAGCAATTGCGCGAATGGCAGGCCAAACTGAACCAGCTGCATCGCAAGGCGCTGAAGCAGAAGCTTTCCAGTATCCTGTTGTTCGAGGGGGCGGATGCCGCCGGCAAGGGCGGTGCCGTACGCCGTATGACGGCGGCCCTGGATGCGCGTCACTACCGGGTCATACCCATAGCGGCGCCCACCGACGAGGAGAGTGCACACCACTACCTGTGGCGGTTCTGGCGCCATCTGTCGCGGGCCGGCCGTATCACCATTTTCGATCGCAGCTGGTACGGACGGGTGCTGGTCGAGCGGATCGAGGGGTTCGCCACCGAGGACGAATGGAAGCGCGCCTATGCGGAAATCAACGAATTCGAGGAGCAATTGACCGATTATGGCATTGTGCTGCTCAAGTACTGGGTACACATCACCAAGGACGAGCAGCTGGCCCGTTTCAAGGCGCGCGAGGAAACCCCCCACAAACGCTGGAAGCTGACTGACGAGGACTGGCGCAACCGCGAAAAATGGGATGACTACGAGATGGCGGTCAACGACATCGTCGAGCACACCAGCACCAAGCATGCGCCCTGGGTGCTGGTGGAGGGGAACGACAAGCGCTTCTCGCGCATCAAGGTGCTGAAGACCTATTGTGCCCGGTTGGAGAATGCCCTCGAGAAATGACAGGCATGCAGCATGAATTGACATTTACTTGATTTGTGTCATGAACAACCGTGTTTTCGGGAACTAGACTACCGCCCTGTGCACATTACAAAGTTTGCAAAGCAAGGATCACAGGAGATATAAACCATGTCATCTACCAACCCGTTTGCCAACCTGTTCGGCAAATCACCCTTCACGGCACTGCAGGGCCATATGCGCGTGGTGCTGGAGTGCGTGCATCAGGTACCTGTACTTTTCGAGGCGCTGGCCAAGGGCGATCAACAGGGCGTCGTGGCCGTAAAGGACATTATCTTCGAAAAGGAAGCAGAGGCCGACAGCATCAAAAACGAGCTGCGTAATCGCCTGCCGAAAAGCCTGTTGATGCCGGTTGACCGGCGTGATCTGCTCGAAGTCCTGCAGATGCAGGACTCCATCGCCGATACGGCCCAGGACATTGCCGGCCTGTTGGTCGAGCGTCCGATGGAGCTCCCCGAATTCATGCAGGAACCGATGCACAGTCTGGCACATCGTTGCGTGGATGTTTGTGAGATGTCGGCAAAAATAATCGAGGAACTCGATGAACTGCTGGCAATGGGATTTCGCGGGCGAGAGGCGAGCAAGGTCGAGGAGATGGTAAGCGAGCTGAATAAACTCGAGGATGAAACAGACGAGCTTGGTATTGAACTGTCACGCCGCCTGTTTGAGCATGAAGACGAAATCAAGCCGGTGTCCGTCATGATGTGGTATCAATTGATACAGTGGGTCGGGGACCTGGCGGATTATGCGGAAAAGACAGGCGACCGGCTGCGCCTGCTGATTGCACGTTAAGTTCTACCCGAGCCGGTTGCCAGTGGTTGCCGGCGAATAGAAAACACGGGCCTGTCTGGCCGACAGGTCGCAACAAAAAATTTGCTGGGTCGTTTAGTGGGTATTCGTGCGCTGGGGCAAGCAAGGTATCAGTTGCTGTTGAATACCTGTAGCTGGGCACTGATTTCAGGGGAATCAAATGGAAATTATTCAAAATTACGGCTTCGTGCTGATGGCATTGGCCGTTATCTTCGGCCTGTACATGACCTGGGGCATTGGCGCAAATGATGTGGCAAATGCCATGGGTACCTCGGTGGGTTCGGGTGCGATTACGGTCAAGCAGGCGATCATTATTGCTGCAATCTTCGAGTTTGCCGGGGCATTTATTGCCGGCGGCAATGTCACCAAGACCATACGCAAGGGCATCATCGATCCGTCATCGATTGTAAACAATCCGGAAGTCCTTGTTTTCGGGATGCTGGCCGCACTGCTTGCGGCAGCGATCTGGCTGATGATCGCCTCTACCCGCGGCTGGCCGGTCTCGACCACGCACTCTATTGTCGGCGCCGTCATCGGGTTTGCCATGGTCGGTATCGGTATAGATGCAGTGGAATGGGGCAAGGTCAGCCAGATTGCCGCCAGCTGGGTCGTATCACCGGTGCTGGGTGGAACCATTGCCTTCTTGTTGATGATGAGTATTCGCCGGCTGATCCTGAATACGGAGAACCCGTTTAACAGCGCCCGGCGCTGGGGGCCGGCGTATGTTTTCCTGGTCGGTTTTGTTATTTCCCTGGTAACCCTGTTCAAGGGCCTGAAGCACCTGAACATCGAACTGACCGTGGGCATGAGTTTTGTGGCGGCAATTGTTTTCGGAACGGCACTGGCCGGCATCGGCTGGGCCATGATTAACCGGGTCAAGGTCGATGAGGGTGCCGACCGGGATTTTCACTTTGCCAGTGTGGAGAAGGTATTCACACCGATGATGATTTTTACTGCCTGTGCAATGGCCTTCGCACATGGCTCCAATGACGTCGCCAACGGCATCGGACCCCTGGCCGCCGTGGTCAGTATCATTCAGTCGGGTGGCGAAGTGACGCAAAAGGCGGACCTGCCGCTGTGGATACTGGTGCTTGGCGGCACCGGCATCGTCATCGGGCTGGCTACCATGGGCTACCGGGTGATGAAGACCATCGGTAGCGGGATTACCCAGCTTACGCCGAGCAGGGGGTATTGCGCGACGCTGGCCGCCGCCGCAACCGTCGTGCTGGCTTCCCGGACCGGTCTGCCGGTCTCCACGACGCACATCGCTGTGGGTGCCGTTATCGGCGTTGGCCTGGCGCGCGGTGTGGGCGCAATCGATCTGCGGGTCATTGGCGGTATTGTCATATCCTGGGTGGTGACATTGCCAGTGGGCGGTGTACTTGCAGCACTGTTTTTCTTTACCCTGAAAGGCATCTTCACCTGATGCCAGGCCGTCATCCTGTGTGACATGCCGGGGGTCATTATTGCAGGCACCTTCAGGCGGGTCCTGCAGCCTAAAAGCAACTTGATCGCCTGTCTGGATGTCGTACACTGCGGACTTCAGTGGATGAATAATCCATTATCCGAGTTGACCGGCCGGAGAAGCCGCAGCACATGGCGACGATATTCAGAGTACCCTGTACCCGATGCCCCTGAATACCGTCGAGGTAGAAGAGACCGACCTGCTAAAGGGGGTGGCCTATCCCCGCGGCGTCCACTTTCGCGAGATCGTCATCACCGGGCCGCCAAGCAGCGGCAAGTCGACCCTGGTGTCAAAGCTGGGGGGGTGGCCGGAAGAGGGCTATATCGACCTTGCCCAGAATTACTGGTGGCGTAACCGGATTCTGACATTCAGGCCGCGGGAGGTGCACTTCGGTATACCGTTCGGGGGCCATCGCGAGAGTCAAACCGTATTTGATCCGGCATGGCTGGCTGCACCGGCACCGGTTGATTACGGGCGCATCCAGACGCCACCCGGGAAGCACTGGTTCTTCCAGATCGACTGGCGGGCACGCTTTATCTACGATTTTCAGCTACCCCCTCCGGAAAAGCTGTACTCAATTCGCAAGGAGCGGGCCGCCGCCTCCAGCCACCCGGTAGACAGAATACTTTCAAAAGAAGTGGTCGAGCGGCAAAGCGCTGTTTATGAGCAGCTGGCATTGCATTTTCACCGCTGTGGTATGCGGGTTGTGGTGCGGACCGAATTTGCAGGCAGGCCCCGGATTATCGTCGACGCGGGTACGGCCGCAGCCTGAGGCAACACCCGCACACAAGTCAGCCTGCCTCTGTTGACTGCAGGTCGGTTGCAGGCTGCCGGTTCAGCCAGTCCAGCAGCGGCTCGGTGGGATATATCTGTGGAACCAACTGGCCATCGATACGGGTGATTATGGCGATACGGTCCGGCCGCGAGCTGATCAGGATGTGATATTGATTGATCTGGCAGGCATTCAGCCACAGGGTATCATCCTTCGTCAGGGGATAATGGCCGACGATTAACGGTGTTTCACTATCGACCTCCAGGCCCTTGCGAAACTGGCGCACATCGCTGCGTGTGTAACCGGCCGGAAAGGCCGGTGTCTTGATCCTGCTCCAGGTGAGATCATGGACGATGTCCGGAAACTGGTGTGCATCGATCAGCGTTTCCCGGGAAATTTTTCTGCGCGGGGGGCCGGCATGGCAGGCGATGAAATCTCGTGTGAGAATCACCAGCGGGGACAGTTGATAGAACAGCTGGAGCTGTTCCCGGTACGTTTCGCCCCGTGTTGCGCTCACGTGTTTCTCCCAGAGCAGGCCCTGGGGGATACCCTGTTTCATCAATTCATGGTGGAAGCCGTCATGGTTGCCGACGATAAAGAATACCTGGCCGGGGTAGGTGACTTTCAGTCTGAAAACCAGGTCCATTATCAGTAACGAGCTGTCCATTTCCTCGAGCCGCCCGGGCTGTTCCTGATGTACCGCATCGCCCATGACGATGAGTGCGGCAGTGCCTCTCTCCAGGCATTCCATGAAGGCATTTTCACTCAGGATAGTCAGCAGGTTGTCCAGCTGTGCGTGCAGGTCACCGACAAGGATGGGTGTGATGTGGTCCGGCAATTCCAGCAGGCAACCCGGGTTGCCCAGGGAGTCCTCGTGGCGTCCGGTTTCATGCCTGAGCAGTGCATTGACCTGCATTAATGTTTCAGTTGCCTTGTCGACAGGCAGGGGTTCGAGCGGACCGCCGAAGATTTGTTTGATCCGCTTCAGTGCAGCCTTCCGGCGGCCGGTAATACTGGAGGCCTCCGGTGAATCATCAACCAGGGACAGGTAGGTGCCGAGCTCCGAAATCGTGTCCTTGAAAACCAGTGCATCGCCGGTATGCGCGATAGACAGGTGGCGCCGGAATGCCTCCCGTGGAAAACTGAACACATGTTCCTGGTATTCAATCTTGCTGTCGAGCACCAGCGTGTTGCCGGGAGGCAGCCGCAGATAGTGCGAGATTCCCGAGAAATAGCGTTCCGGGTCGAACAGGATGAAATCGCAGGGCGTATCCGCTGCATGACCGCCGAGGTCGGGGTCCGCACACAGCAGCAGGGTCTGTTTGCCCATCTCGATTTTGTATTCCGGATATCCCGAAACAGGGATCCGCAACGATTTGCCTGACAGGCGGATCTTCCGGGATTTTTCCGGTATCACGGTTTCGATGGCAGGTTTGAAAAAAGACCTGATGTTTTGCAGGAGAGATTGCGTCATTTGCCCGGAAAAGTGGTTCCCTGATATAGATTGTAGCCTTCCCGGTGCCCCGTAGTATACAGGTCCTCGGCCGGGTGGCAGCGGGTGCTGATGTCCCGATACCTTTATTCCTCCGCTGCTGCCAGGCTGACGGCTCTTGTTGGCGGGAAATGACAGGTAAAGGCGCTGCCTTGCCCCGGCGCACTGATGATTTCCAGCATTGCATCATGCCTGTCCAGTACCTGTTTGACGAGTGACAGCCCGAGACCGGTTCCGCCCGTATCACGCGAACGGCTGCTGTCGACCCGGTAGAATCGTTCCGTCAGGCGGGGTATATGGCGAGCCGGGATGCCTTCTCCGGTATCACTGACACTGAAGCGGGCGCCCGACTCGTCAACCTTCCAGCTCACCCGGATTTCCGCACGATCGGGTGTGTGTCGTATTGCGTTGACGACCAGGTTGGTCAAGGCGGAACGCAGTTCACTGACATTGCCGCGCAATCCATAGCCGGACTGTATATCCGTCAGCAGTACATGCCCGCTTTTATCACCCAGGGTGCGGGCCTCCTCGATGATCGATGCCAGCAATTCCGCTACCGGCACCAGTTCGTCCTGCGCGTTGTCGTTGGCTGCTTCTATTCGCGCCAGCGCCAGCAGATCGCTGATCAGATCACGCATGCGGTGTGCCTGGTTTTGCATGATCCCGCTGATGCGTCGGCCGGTTTTACTGTCGGCCACTTCGGGTTCGAGCTGTTCAAGCAGTCCGGTTATCACGGTCAGCGGGGTGCGTAATTCGTGTGACACATTGGCAATGAAGTCCTGCTGCGAAACATTCAGGTGATATTGCCTGGAGATGTCCCGTGCCACGATCACCCGCAGGGGTGTATCTCCCTCGACGCGCCTGACATGCAGCAACAGTGTGCTTGGCCTGTATCCCGGGGCGGACAGGGTCAGGGGGTGCGAGAAGTTTCCAGCCTGCAGGTACTCATCAAGCAGCGGATCCCTGACGCAGGCGGACAGGCGCTGTCCGACTGCGGTGGCGGCGGGGATGCCCAGCAGCGTTTCCGCGGCTGTATTCGACCACTCGATGATGTCATCCGGTTGCAAGATAACGATAGCATCCGGGAGTGTCTCGACGGTTTCCCGGAAGTGTTCCAGAGAGCGCGACAGCTGCTGCTCGCGCAGCCGCCTGTCCTCCTCCAGGTGGTCGAGCGATTGTATGACATCCGCCCACAGTCCGCTGGTGTAGCCCGGGCCGGGCCGTTGCTGTTTTTCGATCACGGCGGGTAATCCGGCCAGCCGGTACAGATGCCAGGCGGTATAGATCACCAGGCCGGCCAGTAGCGACTCGATCAGCCGGCCGGCCAGCAGACCGGCAAGGCTGCATGCTGCCGTGATGCCGATGAGCAGCCAGAGCTCTTTCAACCGGTTACCGTACATAGGGTACTCACATTACACCACATAATGAGCGTACGAAACCTGCATACCAACGGGTGCTGCTACACGCGTGACGGCTGGTCGCTAGTCGTGATTGGAGAAACGATAACCGCTGCCGCGGACTGTTTGAATCAGATGGTGATGACCGGACGGCTCCAGCACTTTACGCAAGCGGCGTATATGGACGTCAATGGTGCGTTCCTCGATGTCGCCATCGCTGCCCCGGAGCCTGTCGATCAGCTGGGCGCGGCTATACACCCGTTCCGGGTTCTGCATGAAGACAAGCAGCAACTGGTATTCCATGGGTGACAGCTTGAGGGGCGCATTTGTGGCAGTGACACGATGGCTGGTCTTGTCAAGTTCAAGTCCGCCCATCTTCAGGACGTCATCGTCAGATTCTGTTGCGGCACGACGCAGTACCGCCTTGATGCGTGCCAGCAATTCCTTGACCGAGAACGGCTTGGAAATGTAATCATCGGCGCCGGCCTCGAGCGCGGCGATCTTTTCCTCTTCCCGGGCACGTGCCGTCAGCATGATCACCGGAATACTGTTGCTGGCCGGCTTGTTGCGTAATGAGCGGGTAAATTCGTAGCCGGACTGACCAGGCAGCATCCAGTCCAGCAACACGATATCCGGCTCGTCTGTTTCCAGGGACCGCCTGGCAGCGATGGTGTCGCCTGCCTCGAGTACCGCGTAACCGTTGCTTTCCAGTGCCATCCTGATCATTTCGCGAATGGCGGCGTCGTCATCGACGACCAGCACGGTATTCATCGAGCGGGTGCGGGAAGGGTGTGGAGAATGCCATGGACAGACTTGACGTCCATGGCAGGCGGGTTAGCCATAGCGGCCTTCGATATAGTCCGCCGTTTGCTTGTGTTCGGGGGTCACGAACATGTCCTCCGTTGCGGTGTGTTCCACGACCTTGCCCATGAGCATGAAGATGCATTCCTCGCTTGCCCGGCGTGCCTGCGCCATATTGTGGGTCACGATCAGAATAGTGTATTTGCCGCGCAGTTCCCAGATCAGTTCCTCGACCGCCTCGGTGCCCTTGGGATCGAGTGCAGAGCAGGGCTCGTCCATCAGCAGCAGCCCGGGTTTGACCGGCAACAGGCGGGCGATGCACAGCTTCTGCTGTTCTTCCAGGGACAGTTCCGTGGCCTTCTGGTCGAGCCGGTCCTTGACCTTGTCCCAGAGCAGCACTGTCTTGAGCGCATCCTCGGCAATCGCTTCCTTGTCGGCAGCCGAGGTGCGCCGCTGTTCAGAATGCAGGTTGTAACCGAACAGCACGTTGTCACGGATCGAGATCGGCAGCGGATTGGGTCGCTGGAACACCATGCCGATCTGCTTGCGTACCTGCACCAGTTCTACGGCCGGGTCATAGATGTTATGACCGAACACGTCGATGCTGCCGTCGATGCGCACATAACCCAGCCGCTCATTGATGCGGTTGATGCTGCGCAGGAAGGTGGATTTACCGCAGCCCGAGGGACCGATCATGGAGGTGATGATGCCCTGCTTGATGTTCAGGTTGATGTCATACAGCGCCTGGAAGGTGCCATACCACAGGTTCAGGTCCCCGGTCCGGATGGCCAGTTCTGCCTGTTCTTCGATCGCTGCCTGATTGCCTGTATTCATTTTTAATTCATCGATTGATATTTATAATTTGCCACAGAGCCCGCAGGGTGCGCTATGCGCACCATGAATCCAGAGCTTCCATTATTCTTTCCGGTGCGCACAGCGCACCCTGCGGGCTCTGTGGCAATCATGTTTTACCCAAACCGGCCTTCCACGTAGTCACGGGTTCGCTGGTCGGTGACTTCTCCGGTGAACAGGTCTTCGGTCTCGCCGATCTCGACGCATTCACCCTCCAGGAAAAAGGCCGTCCGGTCAGCCAGGCGGCGCGCCTGCTGGACCAGGTTGGTGACCAGGATAATGGTCATCTCCTGTTTCAGTTCTTTCAGGACATCCTCGATCCGCATGGTGGTGACCGGGTCCACGGCAATGGAAAATTCATCCAGCATCAGGACTTCCGGCTCCTGGGAAAGGGCACGCGCGATGGTCAGGCGTTGCTGCTGTCCGCCGGAAAGCAGGCTGCCGAGCGAGTCCAGCCGGTCCTTGACCTCGTCCCAGAGCGCGGCGCGGGTCAGGCAGCGCTCGACGATGACATCCAGTTCGCTGCGTTTCTTGATGCCGGACAGGCGCGGTGACAGTGCCACGTTGTCATACACGGTCATCGGCAGGCCGACCGGCAGCGGGAATACCACGCCGATGCGTGAACGCAGTGCATAGATATTCCTGAGCTTGCGTATATTGCGTCCGTTGAACTGGATGTCGCCTTCGACGTGCATGCTTGAGTTGAACATGTCCATGCGGTTCAGCGACTTCAGGAAGGAGGTCTTGCCGGCATTGGCCGGACCGATGATGCCGAAGATCTCGTGCTCGCGCACGTCCAGTGTCACGTTGCTCAGCGCCGGCACATCGCCGTAGCGGATGGTTACATCCCGCACCTGCAGCTTGCTGGTCGCCGTTGTGGCGGCTGCAGCAGGCGTGGTTTCAGTAGTTGCCATGGTGCTCACCATTTTTTCTTACCGCGCAGGTACATGCGGAAAGCGATGGACAGGCTGTTCATGATAAGCACCATGGCAATGAGCACCAGGGCGACACCGTAAGGCAGGTCCTCGGGCACACCCGGTACCTGCGTGGAGACCACGAACAGGTGCAGTGACATGGCCATGGTCTGGTCAAGGATGCCCTGCGGGAGAAACGGGGTGAAGAACACGGCGCCCGTGAACATGATGGGGGCGGTTTCGCCGGTGGTGCGCGATACCTCGAGGATGACGCCGGTGAGGATGCCGGACACTGCATTCGGCAGGACCACCCGGCGGATCGTCTGCCAGCGCGTGGCGCCCATGTTCCAGCAGGCCTCGCGGAAGGCCAGCGGCACCGCCTGCAGCGATTCGCGCGTTGCGACGATGACCACCGGCAGGGTCATGATGGCCAGGGTCAGGCTGGCGGCAAGGATGCTGGTGCCGAAACCGAAGAACAGCACGAAGGCGCCGACGCCGAACAGCGCATGCACGATCGACGGGACACCGGCCAGGTTGATGATGGCCAGGTTGATGATGCGGGTAAACCAGTTGTTGCCGGCATACTCGCTGAGATAAATGGCCGCCGCCACGCCCAGCGGGACCGAGATGAGCAGCGCGACGGCGACCAGCCAGACGGTGCCGAACAGGGCGGGGAAGATGCCGCCGGCCGTCATGCCGTCGGTGGGGGCGGTAAACAGAAAATCGATGGAAATGACCGAGCCGCCCTTGGCAATCAGGGTTCCAAGGATGATCAGTACCGGCAGGATCAGCAGCAGGGTCATCACCAGGAACAGGATGCGGTACAGGTGCTGTACCTTGTGGTTGCGGGTATTGAGTTCTGTTGCCTCGAACATGACGACTAGCCCTTGCGTATCCCGCGCACGATCAGGTCGGCGCTCAGGTTGATAATAAAGGTGATGATGAACAGGAAGATGCCGATGGTGAACAGGGCCTGGTAGTGATCGGAGCCGACCGCGGTCTCGCCGAGTTCCGCGGCAATCGTCGCCGTCAGTGCGCGCACCGAGTCGAAAATGCTGCCCGGAATATTGATGGCATGACCGGTTGCCATGAGCACCGCCATGGTCTCACCGAAACCGCGACCGACACCCAGCAGCACGCCACCGAGCAGGCCGTTCTTGGCGGCCGGCAGGACGGTCTTGAAGGTGACCTGCCAGCGCGTGGCACCCATGGCCTCGGCGGCCTCGCGGTAGCGATCCGGCACGGCCTTGAGGGCGTCTTCCGCGATGGAGGTCATGATGGGGGCCGCCATCAGGCCGAGGATGACGCCGGCATTCAGTACAGTCAGACCCACGGGTACATCGAAGACCTGGATGATCAGCGGGTTCATGATGGTCAGGCCGATGAATCCCCAAACCACCGAGGGGATGGCGGCCAGCAGCTCCACCAGGACCTTCAGCCACTCACGTTTCTTGCCCTCGGCAAATTCGGCGACGTAGATCGCGGCGCCGAGCGAGAAGGGGATGGCGATCAGCATCGCCAGACCGGTGACACTGGCCGTGCCGGCAACCAG
>Ga0265306_10000901_pt1 | contig 14536 bp, 14 predicted proteins | sample Helome_3_FD_192493 | JGI IMG/M metagenome (GOLD analysis project Ga0265306, IMG submission 192493) | Marine sediment microbial communities from subtidal zone of North Sea - Hel_20160420 (Illumina Assembly) | ecosystem: Environmental > Aquatic > Marine > Subtidal zone > Sediment ...
ACAGGGTATCGCCGTTGAGGATCATAAACGGCCCGTCCATCTCGCCGCGGGCGACCCAACAGGTGCCAAGATTGTCACTCTGTGCATAGAACGGGTTGTAGAGCGCGCGTGCCAGCACCCCGTGATCCCGCTCGAGGATCTCATCGACACGGTCGGCACCGAACCCTGTTACCACCACGACTTCGTCTACCGCGCACTTGGCGATTTCGTGCAATTGCCATTCGAGGATCGAGCGACCGAGAACAGGCAGCGCGCACTTGGGTGTGCTCTCGGTCAGCGGCAGCAGGCGGCGTCCCTGGCCGGCGCTCAGAATGATGGCTTTCATATCGAGTATCTCGCTAGCGCTGCGCTGAACCGGGGTGGCTTGGCTGTTTAGCACATCCGGTGGCGATCGCGGTATCTGTGAGGAATCTACACTGGTTGGACAAAGTCGGCGCGTCTGTTGCTACCCGACATCAGTGCGTCGCTCCCGTGCTCTGTTCCATGCCTCCAGGTTCTTTAGCGGCGTGCGCACGTAGGTGCTCGCCCTGATCATGCGCAGCAGAACTGCATTCACGATCCGCCCGGCGAAATCCATGGGGCGATCGACATCGAGGAACAACACGGCCCTCAGTTCGTCAGTGTCATTGCGCACCTCGTGTTCGTAGGTGTCATCGAAAACCAGACACTTGCCTTGCTGCCAGTGATGAATCTCATTGTCGACCCGGATCCAGCAGCGTTCGCGGTCGGCAGGGACGCGCACGGCCAGGTGGCAGCGCACCAGTGCGCGTGTCGGGCCGAAATGCGGCGGGATGTGGTAATGGGGCGCGAGGATAGAGAACCATGCGTTCCTGAGACGGGGTATGTCATCAAGTATGCGGGCGGTATCAGGACACAGGTCGCAGTTCTCGGTCACCCGCTTGCTGAATATACGGAACGCAAACGTCTTCCAGTTGGTGCCGGTGGATATCTTGCATTGATCCGGCGACATGAGGTGGAACGCCGGGATCTCTTCCGGCTTTTCCAACAGACGATCCAACTCCTCACGGATAATTGGAGTGGCTTGCTCCAGGTTTGGCACCCAGGAGAATTCCTTTTTGGAGATGATCGGCGCCGTGCTGATACGGGAATGCCGTGCCTGGAACTGACCTAACTTCTGCAGCAGCAGCTTGCCGTAGCGGATGACCAATTGGCGCCGCCACGGTCCGAAGGATGAGACATTTTCCATATACAGTATTGAAGGACACGGTCACATGCCCGCATGAGTCAATTGGCCGAACTGCCTATTTTACCACCATCAGGGGTCTCGTGGTCTCCGTGGCCAGCCCCGCCGTTTGGCATCGCGCTCACGGGGTAAGGCGCCCGCCCGGCTGTGACTTTCGGAGTATCTGCTCGGCCAGTCGCCAGTCCTCCACGCTGTCCACATCGACGGCCGCAGCCGGGTCAGTGACTTCGACATAACCGACCCGACATCCCGCCTTGACGGACAGGATGCGGAACGCCTCGGCCACCGGGCAGCGACCAGCAATGTAGCGCAGCAGCGTCCACAGTCCGAGACGACGGGCCACCCGCCAGGGCCGCTTGCGGTCGCTCTCCACGCTGCGCCAAAACTTGACCGCCCCGAGTCCCCGGCGATCGCGGAAGACAAACAGGTTGCTGCCGCAGAATCCGCCGTCGCTGAATTTCAGCACCGTGCGCCGCGACTCGGGAAATGCGGCTCGGACGATCTTGTAGGGCACCAGTCCGATGAGCACATCTTCATGTCGATCCGCCACGCCCGCAAAAAAGCCATCCAGGATGGTCGTAGAAAGCAGCGCGTGATCACCGGCGGTGACCAGGGCCGGATAGTGGTCGAGTTCCTCCAGCGCGGCCAGGGTGCTGGCAGCCGGACCGGGTCCTGGCGCCAGCCAGCGCACGCCGTTTCTGGACCTCAGTTCGCGGATGACTTCGTTTTTTTCGGCGATCGATCGCTCGGGTCCGCACAACAGGCAATCCTCGATCCCGGGGCTGGCCTGCAGCGTGTCGATCACCCGGGCAACCGCGGTCTTGCCGGCGACCGGGACCAGCACGCCCGCGGCAACGCCGGCGGCTTTCGACAGCGGTCCGCCACCAGCGCGCTCACCCGCCAGCACCACGGCACGATACGTTTCCGTTGACGCGTTCATGACGCTGACCGGTCAGCCACCGATTCCGGCGCCCGTCGCCAGGTTTTTGTCATAGACCCGATAACGCTTGGTGACGTGTCCGCCCAGGCTCTCGATGATGCCGCGCATGCCGTGGTTGTCTTCCAGAATCCAGGACAGCTCCACGTCTCCCATGTCCAACCGCAATGTGGCCGGGTGCAGCGCCCGGATCGTCATAAAGGCAAGCGCCGGACCCAGCCGGGTATGCTGCAGGCGACGGCGGACGCCCATCAGCGACACCCGGCCCGTTTTCGGAAACCGGACCTTGAGTCGCCACAACAGCCGTGCCCATCCGAACGGCAGCAAGCGACCGTTCAGATCGGCGATGGCCTCGTTGACGTTTGGCATCAGCACGATAAAGGCCACGGGCTCTCCGTCCAGCTCGGCGATCTGGATAAAGTCATCGGGGATCAAGGGCAACAATTCCTGGCCGATATGGCGGAATTCCTCCTCGGTGAATGGCGTGAAGCTCCAGTTCTCCGACCAGGCGTCGTTAAAGATATCGCGCATCAATTCGAGCTCGGCGTGTTTGTCCTTGCGCCGCAGGCTGCGCATCCTGACTTTCTTGCCGATCCGCGCACACAGGGCCTCCATGACCTTTGGCGCCTCGAATTGAGGCGTCATCTGATAGGCCAGCAGGTCTTTGACGCCGGTGTAGCCCAGACGCTCGATGGCCGCCCCGTAGTAGGGCGGGGCGTGCCCCATCATCAGAAACGGCGGCGTATCGAAGTTGTCGACCAGCAGCCCAACCTCCTGGTTGACGCTGAGGCTGAACGGTCCGCGCGCGCGCGTCATGCCCTGATCGCGAAGCCAGGATTCGGCCACATCAAACAAGGCGGCGAATACCGCCGGGTCGTCCACCGCCTCGAGACAGCCGAAGAAACCGGTGGCGTCCTGGTAGCGCTCGAGATGCAGTTCATCGATCTGTGCGGAAATGCGCCCGACAGGACGGTCGTTTTGCAAAGCGACCCATGCCTGCCACCTGGCGTGGCGGAAGAAGGGGTTGCGTGGTGACAGCGACTGTTTGCGCTCCATGATCAGCGGTGGAACCCAGCAGGGGTCCTCGGCATAGATCGACCAGGGGACGCGGATAAAGGTTTTGAGTGAGCGCTTGTCCGAGACGGGTTCGACGCGCACGGCTGCAAATTTGGATACGTTCAAGGGACTCCTGCCATGTCGGGGCGGCGGCATGAGACGGCCTCCGGGCAGCGGATCACCGTTGCGCGAAGACCCGACGCTGTGGGCGTCGCGGATCATGGTAGTCAGCTCGCAGCGCCTTGGGAAGCCCGTCAGAGCGCCGACTGCCGGCAACGGCGCTGGTTCGTGGGCCAAGGGACAAACGGCTATGCTGAACCCCACGGGGGGGCGGTTGGGATGAGGGTCGCAGCGAGAATGATGAGATATCTTTTGCTCCTGACCACGGCCGGGCTGCTCACCGCTCCCGCGGCCTATGCGCAGCTGCGTGATCCGCCAGAGGAAGTCGCTGGCGATGCCGATCCGAGGGAGGTGGACAGCGACTGGGTCATCCGGCTGGGCGCGTTTGGCGTCATCACGCCCAAATATGAGGGCTCGGAGGATCACAAGATCCGCGCTTTCCCGTTGATCGACCTCGAATACAAGAAGCGCTTTTTTCTCAACCCGGTCAAGGGGCTCGGAGTCTGGTTCTGGCGCGGATCCCAGACCAAAGCCGGCGCATCAGTGTCTTACACTAATGGTCGCGACGAGGATGATTCCAGTCATCTGGAGGGGCTGGGCGATGTGGACGGCGGCATGGTCATCAATCTGTATCTGGACTGGAAATCACGTCCCTGGTCCGCTGATCTGCATTACCGACGGCAGGTGACCGGTCACGATACCAGCACACTGGTTGATCTCCGCGCGGGCTACGGCTTTCGCCTGGTCGGTCCATTGTTTCTCAAGCCGTCGGTGCGGTTCAAATACGCCGACAGCGATTACAACCAGAGCTACTTTAGCGTCACCCCGCAACAGTCAGCCAATTCAGGGCTCCCGGCATATGACGCTGATTCGGGGGTCAACGGTGTCGGCGCCGGCGTGTTGGCGCTGGTGTTCCTGAACAAGCACTGGAGCCTGCAGGCACTGTGCAATTACGAGCGGCTGGTGGGGGACGCGGGGGACAGTCCGATCGTGCAGGACAAGAACCAGGTCCGTGCCGGACTCGGATTTTCCTACCAGTTCTAGCCGCGGCGCGACCGGTTTCCTGACCAGGCAGCAAGCGTGACGGATGCGCTTGTGCGTTCGCCGGGCCTGCAGTAGTGTCGGCCGGGTCAGGATCGGATCCAACAACCATGAATTTGCGCGAACAGGTCGAGCGATTGTTGCCGGGATGGGAAGGCTGGTACCCCAGCCTGTTCGACGCCGCGCGCGATCTCGGTCTGATTCGTGCGCGCGTTTGTTCGCCGGATTCGCTGCTGCTCTCGAACCGCCATGCCAGCGTCCGCCAATCGGCTGAGAACCTGCACCGGGAAAGGTGGGGCGGGACAGATCAACCTGCTCCCGGGCGGGCGTCAGGTCGCCAAAAGACCCGCAGACGGCCACGTCGATAGCGCCTCACCGACCGCGTTTCAGATGCTCAGGGCCAATGCGGTCAGCACTGCGGCCACGCCGTAGAGCAGCATCGGCACCACGGTGCGTTTGATGATGTAGCCCTCCTGTCGGCTCAGACCGAGTATGGAGCAGACCGCGACGATGTTGTTGATGCACACCATGTTGCCCATCGCGCCGCCGACGGATTGCAGCGCCAGGATCGTGGTGAGATCGAGATCCAGGGAGTTGGCGATAGAGGCCTGGATGCCGCCAAAAGTCAGATTCGAGATGGTGGCCGAGCCCGAAAAGAACGAGCCGACCGCGCCCAGATAGGGCGCGAAACCGACCCACGCGCCGCCTGCGGCCGCTGCGAAACTGCGCCCGATGATCTGTACCATCGAATCCTCACCGCCGCTCATCAACAGTCGGACCATTACCAGAGCACCGACCAGCGCGATGATGGGATGCACCATTCGTTGCCAGCTCTCGCGCCCGATCTGCGTGATAAGGCCACGATCCAGACGGTAGACAAAAAACGCCAGAACCGAGATCAAGAAGAACGGAACCAGCGCCGGCACGTACAGTGTCTTGTAGGACCAGCTGCCGTCGGCTCCGGCGACACCGAGGACGTCGTGCACGGACAGCACCAGAGCCGGGCTGATCGAGAACTCGCCGAGCGGACCCATGGATGCGGTCCATGCGGGCTCGGTCTGGTTTAACAGGCCCTTCAGACCCAGCTGCTGGATCCGGGTGACCAACAAGATAAGCAGCGTGCCCCAGAGCGGGAACAGCGCCTTGAACAAGCGGGAAGCGACCACCGTCCGTGCTGGACGAGTCTGTAGGGAAGGCGCCAGGCCGAAGCCGGCGTGGGCCAGGAATGCCGAGAGACCCAGACCCACGGCGCCGCCGACCAGCGCGGGAAACTCGTAGTTGAAACGGGCGAGGATCACGTAGGGGACCGTACAGGCCAGGATGGAGACAAAGACGAACACCAGATTGCGCCGTATCTCGGCCCAGCCGATGACGAAGCGTAGAGCCAGAATCGGCACGAACAGCGCGGCCACGCCGTGGAACAGCGCGCTCTTGTATCCCACCGTAAGCATGTCCGCATCGCTCAGACCCAGCTGACCGAAGCCGAACCAGGTGGGCGTGCCGACGGCGCCGAAGGACACCGGCACCGAGTTCATCACCAGCGCCAGCATCGCGATGCGCACCGGGGGAAAGCCGAGACCCACCAGCAGCGGCGCGGCCAGAGCCGCTGGCGTACCGAAGCCGCTGGCGCCCTCGATCAGAAAAGAGAAGGCCCAGCCGATGATCATCAGCTGGGCGGTGCGGTTGTCGGTGATCTCATTGAGCCAAAGCCGGACGGTGTCCATACGCCCGGACAGCTCCATGGTCTTGAACAAAAAAATCGCGCCCCAGATGATGCTGATCGGCGTCAGCGATTCCAGCGCGCCGAGCAACAGACTGGCGCTGGCTTGGGAGAACGGGGTCGCAAAATAGAACAGCTTGACCAGCCACAACAGAGCCGCGACCAGCGGCAACGCGACATGGGATGCCAGAGCACGTGGCTTGGTCAACAGCCAGATCAGCAGCAGGATCGGAGAGACGGCGAACAAGAAATCCATCGGCAGGCCTGGTGGTGCTTCGCGTTGCGCGGATTATGGGGGATGCACCGAATAAGTGCATTGCGGGATTTTCCGCCAGCAGTACTAAAGCGTGATTCGGCTCACGGTGCGAGCCTGCGGTCGGGCCTTAAACTCGAACGCGAAATTGCTTATGTCAAGCGCCGGTGCGTATCGGTGGCTGGCGGAGGACAGTCATGAAGATGCGAATTTTTTGTTTGGTCGTGGCCGCGTTGATGATCCAGGCCTGTTCGAGCATGAACGAGAGCGAATGCGTGATGAGCGACTGGCGCACCATCGGTTACGAGGACGGTGCCGCGGGTTACTCCGCAGACCGTATCGGTAGTCATCGCAAGGCCTGCGCCAAGCATGGCGTGGCGCCGGATCTCCAGGCCTATCGTCAGGGCCGCGAGGAGGGTCTGCGCCAGTTCTGCCAGCCCGACAACGGTTTCAATCTCGGTGCGCGGGGCGGCGCCTACAATGGTGCATGTCCGGCCGATCTGGCGCTCGACTTCACCGATGCCTATCAGGCCGGCAAACAGCTCCACACCCTGCAGACACGGGTCAACAACGCCGCCAGCCAGATCGCATACCGGCAGCGCCAGCTGGACAGCGTCGAAGACCAGCTGCGGACCAAGGAACTCGGCGTGATCAGCGACGAAGCTACGATTCAGGAGCGCGCTCAGATGCTGCTGGAGGCCAAGGAGCTCAACGAGAAGCGTGGTCAGCTCAAGGCCGAGATCGTCGAGCTGGAGCGGCAGAAGGCTATCTTCGAGCGTGATCTGGACCGCTATCGCACGACTGTCGCCTATAACAACTGAACGGCGGTTTCCGCGTCGTTCGGACCCAGGGGCCCCGATCGGGGCCCTCTTGGTTTCTGGCCCTCAGGATCCCGGTGCTGTTGCCCGCCATCGGTCCATCGCCGGTGACGGCGCCAGTGGCAGACTGCTATTCTCGATACCCAGCCCCCCGGAGGTCGCTGTCGATGAACCACCCTGCGCAGACCCACAGCAAGCTGATCGCTTATCTGTTGTGGATCTTTGGTTTTTTCGGATCCCACCGCTTTTATTACGGCCGGCCGGTCACCGGCACGATCTGGTTTTTCACCCTCGGTTTGTTGCTGATCGGCTGGATCATCGATCTGTTTCTGATCCCGGGTATGAACGACGACGCCAGCTACCGTTTCGAGGACGGGCCGGTGGACTACAACGTCACCTGGATCCTGCTGACCTTTCTCGGCTTTTTTGGCGTCCACCGGTTCTATATGGGTAAGTGGGTCACCGGCGTGATCTGGCTGCTGACCGGGGGTTTGTTCCTGGTCGGATATCTCTACGACTACTGGACGCTGAATGAGCAGATCAGCGAGTTGAATCGCAGGGGTATCGCCTGAGCGGCCGCCGACCGGTCCGATCCGTCAGTTGACCCAAGCCAGACCCGGAGACCAGCACTATCAGCCAGCAATCCTGTTCATCACCGGAACGCGCCGTCAGTGACGGCCCCGTGAGAACAGTCATCGAGCCCGGCACCAGGGACCTTGGGGGGTTCTCGGTCCGTCGCGTGCTGCCTGTGCCCCGGCAACGGTCGGTCGGCCCGTTTATTTTTTTCGATGAGATGGGACCCGCAACCTTCGCCGCCGGCGAGGGCATCGATGTCCGCCCTCATCCGCACATCGGCCTCGCGACGCTCACGTACTTGTTTGAGGGCGAGATCATGCACCGTGACAGCCTCGGCGTGGTCCAGGCCATCCGTCCCGGGGCGGTGAACTGGATGACTGCGGGCCGCGGAATCGTGCATTCCGAGCGCACCGGCCCCGATGAGCGGGCCCGGGAGTCGCGGCTGCACGGGATCCAGAGCTGGATCGCGTTGCCCCGAGACCATGAAGAAGACGAACCCGCGTTCATTCATCACCCGGCCGCGGCTCTGCCGGTGCTGGATCGGAAAGGCGTCCGCATGCGTCTGATGGCCGGTGAGGCCTATGGTCAGCGGGCCCCGGTGGCTACCCTGAGCGGGATGTTCTATCTGGATGTTGAGCTGGCTGCCGGCGCGCGCCTGCAATTACCAAACGAATTCCCCGAGCGGGCGGTCTATCTGGTCGCGGGTGGCGTAGCGATCGACGACCAGATCTACGCCAGCGGGCGGATGCTGGTCCTCAATGCCGGCCATGACGTCGAGTTGGTGGCGCAAGAAGAGGCCCGGCTGATCCTGCTCGGCGGTGAGGCCCTGGATGGGCCACGGCATCTGTGGTGGAACCTCGTATCCAGTCGCCCCGAGCGCGTCGAACAGGCGAAGGCGGAGTGGAAAGCCGGCCGTTTCGAGCCGGTCCCAGGTGACCCGGAGTTTATCCCGCTCCCGGAAGATTGAGGTCGATCCGCTCTTCGACCATCAGCGCGGCTTGCGCCCGGGGACACGCGTCGCGGTGCGTCCCGCCTTGCGCCGCCGAATGTCCATCGGATGTTCGACCCGGCGCAATTTGTCGGCGACGTGGGCCAGTGCATACCACGGATGCCGGACCAGCATCCGTGGTCCCGCATAGCGCATGATCTTGCGCGCCTGCTCTCTCTGCGCGCGCTTGTAACAATGGACCGGACAGCGGGCGCAGACCGGCTTGCGCTGGCCGTAGGGACACTTGTGCAAGCGCTGTTCCGCATATTCGAGGAAGCGCAGACAGCGCAGGCAGGGCCGATGACGCTCGCCCGGATGGTGATCCCGGCAGTAGATGTCCACCATGCACATCATGGTCCGGTATTCCCGGCCCAGTCGTCGCTTGAGGTGCGTCATGAGGGAGAGACTAGCGTCTGAGTCTGGCCCTGTCATTGATCCGTATCAGAAGTCAGTTCCCTGTGTTCCGTCCGGGCTGAACCCCGGCGGGTTCGCGCCAGATTGGCGCGGCGGGACTATCCAGCCAGATCGGTCCGTCCACCGCAGAGGGTCGCCATCTCCCGCTGCAGGTCCTCGACCGCCTGCTCGAGTGATTCCACGCTGCGCTCGAGTTTGTCGATACGCTCGTCGCGGGTGGCGGTCGATAATGCCGCCGGAGGAGCGGGCGTCGCCGGGTGCGGATGACCGGCAACGGGGTCTTGTTCCTGAACCGGGCCACAAAAGAGCTGGGCATAGCGTGCTTCCCGCTTGCCTGGCTCCCGGGCCAGCAGCGTGACGAAGGGCCCGTCCTCGCGTTGGCCGAGGACTTTGAGTGTGGATTCGACCTCGGCTGCATCGCTAAAACTGCACATGCGGTGGGTTCGGCTGCGCAACTCGCCGGCAGTCTGAGGCCCGCGCAAAAGCAGGACGCAGACCAGGGCCAGTTCCTGGTCAGTGAACTTGAGAGAGCCGAACTCACTGTTGCAAAAGCGGTGTTGGAACTTCGGCACCCGGCTGCCAAAGCCGGATTTTTCCATCACCAGGTGTTTCTTGGCCAGCCCATCGAGGACGGATTGAACCTCGCCTTCGGCGAGATCCAGCACTGGCTCACGATTGCTCTTCTGATTACAGCCGTTACGCAAGGCATTCAGGGACAAGGGATATTGGTCCGGAGTGGTGATGGACTTCTCGATCAATACGCCGATGACCCTGGCTTCGAGATCGGTCAGCTGGATTCTCATGAAGGCTCCCGCAGGCAAGTTTGAGCGACTGATTATCGCCGGAAAACCCTTCCAGCGTGAGGCGATCCGTTCCCCGGGCGGGCGGCACGCTTGCCCCGGCGCCGGTCAGGCCACCCGCCCTGGACCGGTGGCGGGCAGGGTGATCACGGGTCCTGGCGTATGAGAAGCCGCTGTGAACTGCGGGCCAACAGTGGTAATATTACGGGCTATCGCGTTCATGAGAACGCATTTGTCGGCGGTTGAGGGTCAGCGTCGAGCGCCAGGGAATATTCCCCGGGGTCCCTCAGAGCGAGCCGATCCGATACAGAAAGGCCCGAATGGGCCTTTTTTTTATTGGCGGCGTTGGAGCCAAAGAATTTGCCGTTGCGGCAAGTCTCTGCCAGCAGGTTTGTGTGTTTGCTTGCCTGGCAGCGCTTTTTCGAACAACACACCTTTTTGAACGAGTGAATGTATGAATATCTATGTTGGAAATCTGGCCTATAGCGTGACCGAAGACGATCTCCGCTCGGCTTTTGCGGAGTTCGGCGCCGTCACCAGTGTCAATGTGATCACTGACAAATTCTCTGGCCAGTCCAAGGGATTTGGCTTCGTCGAGATGGCGGACAACTCCGAGGCCGATGCGGCGATCAAGGCCCTTAACGATACGGCGCTGGGCGGCCGTAATATGAAGGTCAATCAGGCCAAGCCCCGGGCCGAGCGTCCGGCGCGTGGTCCCCGCTACTAAGACCTGATCGCAATCAGATCGGAGACCCTGTCTCCGTATCCGGACGCGAAGACGAAGGCCCCTCCTGCAGGGGCCTTTTTCTTGTCCGGAACCACATCTCACACCACGGTACAATTATCTGACACCGAGTCGCGGCTGCGCGGCTGGCTTCCACCCAGGTCTGCGAACAGCCGAGAGAATGAGCGACACGCACACAGTCAAAGACGGTGAGGCAGCGGCCTCCCGGCGAATCCTCTTCGCCATGATTCTGACTGCCGGATTCATGGTGGTGGAAGTGATCGGCGGGCTGTTGTCTGGTTCGCTGGCCTTGCTGGCCGACGCCGGCCACATGCTCACGGACTCCATGTCCCTGGCGCTGGCCTGGGCTGCTTTCCGGGTCAGCGGGCGGCCGGCCGATCCGCGCCGCAGTTTCGGCTATCACCGGTTTCAGATTCTGGCCGCCTTTGTCAACGGACTGACGCTGCTGCTGGTCGTCGGCTGGATCCTGATCGAAGCGCTGCAGCGAATGCTTGATCCGGTGCCCGTGGCCGGGGTGCCCATGCTGGTGATCGCGGCGCTGGGGCTGGGGGTCAACGTGGTCGCGTTTCTTATCCTGCATTCCGGCGATCAGGAAAATCTGAACCTGCGTGGCGCGGCGCTACATGTGATGGGCGATCTGCTCGGTTCGCTGGTCGCGATCATCGCCGCCACCGTGATTATCTTCACCGGCTGGACCCCGATCGATCCGCTCCTCTCGGTGATCGTCGCCGGGCTGATCCTGCGCAGCGCCTGGGACCTGGTCAAACGGTCGGCTCATATCCTGCTGGAGGGTTCGCCGGATTGGCTCGATGTACAGGCGCTGCAGGCGGATCTGATCAAAACCATCCATGGTCTCGAGGGTATCCATCATGTCCATGTGTGGAGTCTGACGCCCCAGCGGCTGATGCTGACCATGCACGCGGAGATCGCCGAGGGCGACGGTTATAAGGCGCGCGTGCTGCGAGAGATCAAGCAGGTGCTGAAACAGCGCTACCGGATCGATCACTCGACGATAGAGGTCGATGTCCACGGCTGCGCCGATCACCCGGATGACGCGCAAGCGGGCCTGCCTCGCTGAGGCAACGCCAAATCGCCGCCAGAACTTGCTACCCTAGCGCCCAAATCCGCCACCTATAGCCGGGGACCCGAAAACGATGACCGAGCAGCAGACGATGGAAATCAAGATGCAAGAGGATGACCTCTATCTGGAGGAGGTCTACACGGACCGCCGGGTCGGCACGATCCAGCGCCTGACGCCGGTCACGTCCAGCGGCGACCCGGACGCGTCCCGCCCGGTGCGTTTTCTCGGTCAGGCCCAGCTGCTGACACCCGGTGGTGCGCTACCGCTGAACTTCGAGATCGACGCCACATCGCTGCAGGAGGCCATTGCCGGTTTCGGACCGGCCGCTGAGATCGCTCTCGAGGACACCATGAAGCGTATCGAGGAGATGCGCAGGGAAGCTGCCTCGTCGCTGATCGTCCCCGGCTCGGCCGGCGGTACGCCAGGCGGTGGTATGCCAGGTGGGGGCTTGCCCGGCGGCGGCATCCAGATGCCCTAAGGATCCGTGCCTGTACCGATCTCCCCGGCTATGACCGTGGCATAGGCCTCGGTAAACCGGATTGAAGATGCCCGGGACAGATGCGACCACTCGGGCAGGTCCAGGTTCTGCATCTCCGGATAATCCTCGAAATGGATGCCAAAGGCGCCGGTGGCGCGGAGCAGACGATCCCAGCCCCATGCCCTGGGGATCCGCCTGGCTTCGTTTTCGCGCAGCGGACCGGCGGACGGTGGCCTTACAAATACGACGTCACCGCCGCGAGACCGGATGCGCTCGACATCTCGTCGCGTGGTTTCGATCATCGCGCGGATCACGCCATCCGCGATCGGATCGCCGTCGAAATCACCCCAGGCCAGCCGCGCATGCCGCTGCAGATACTCGTCGGTTTCGATCCGTGGCCACAGCGAAGTCTGTCGTCGCGGGCCATGGACCGAGATATTCCATACCTCCGCGTAAGGACCCTCGACACCCTCGCGTTCGATGTAGCGGTGGTTTCTCAGCAGCTTGATCAGCGTGTAGTCGGCGTCGAGAAAACCAAATGTCCTGGCCAGGAACAAAAACAAACGATGGCCGAGGCGCTGGGCAGGCGTTTCGGTCCGGGCGTAGTCGATCGCGCCGCCCATCAGACCCGGACCGGTGCGGAAGAATGCCGTGGGTGTCACCCCCACGATCAGCAGGCCGCTAAAGTCCGTATTGTTTGCCAGATCGTCGACAAAGGCGCGCGGGCCGGTACCGGGAAGGGCGAGCTGTATCACCGGGCGTCCGGTGATCTCTTCAAACTGCGCCAGGTCCGTGTCAAAGAGGATGCGCGACGAGCCGACGATGACCGCGGATCCGGGTCCGGCCTGATCGACCTTGTGGCGCTCCACCGCCCAAAACGCGTTGCCGTCACCCAGATCGCCGGGTAACAACTCGAGTCTGCGCATCTGCCATTCCCACACCGAGACAGACAGCACGAACACCAGCATGGCCAGTGCGGCAATCCAGAGCCAGGGCAGGGGCGGGGTCGGCCGCTGAGGCGTGGAGTCACGATCTCCATCCAGGCCGGTGTCGGCATGCGCTGGAAAAGATGCAGACATCCCCGCTCCCCCCGTCAGTTTCGGCTCACCGGACCGAAGGCGTCGCTACGATGGCGCCCGATCCCGGCTGCCATCGCAATCGGTCAGGCAGCACCGGCTTTTTCCGGCTCCAGCTCGAAGCTCATGCCGCCGCTATTCTCCAGCCGCGCGATCAGGCGGGTCCCCATGGATGCGGCCGGGGTCCAGAAGCCGCCCGCGACGTCGAGCCGATCGCCTTCGAGCGCCAGACAGACGGCGCTCTCGCCGAGCATCTTGCAGGTCGCGCCATATCCCGGATCACGATCCGCTTTGACGCGCGCGCGAAGGGTGCGCTCCCCGGCTTTCCCGACCATGACGATGTCGAAGAAGCCCCGTTCCCGATCGTCGGCCGACGGTCCTTCGCCCGGGTCGGGCAGCAGCTTGCCCAGCAGCGCCCGGGTCGGACCCACCGAACTGGCCAACAGGAAGCCAGCCATTGCCCCGGTAATACTGACCGCCCGGGCCCAGCCGCCGGCGCCGCGGCCGGTCATCATCGCTTCGCTGTAGCGAAAGTCCCGGCCATACGCATAGTCCATCAGCGCGTTGCTGCGGCGGACCACCCGCGTGTTGATCGCCGCCATCACAAACGGCGCGGTCCAGGAGTTCACATCTGCATCCCAGCGCGCGGAGCTCTGGTCCGGTCCATCCGGCCCCGAGGTCTCGCCGCGAGGATTGAGCCCGTAAGGGTTGCCCAACACGCGGCGGGTCTGCGGGTCACTCCGGGCCTCCTCCACCGCGTTCAGCATGCTGGCATAAGTGCCGCCGCTAGCCGCGCCGCGCATCCGCCGGACCCGCATACTCACGCTGTCGCAGGGCGTCCCGTGGCGATTCTGCATCGCCTGATTGAGAAACAGACAGCCCAGATCCGACGGGATCGAATCGAAGCCGCAGCAGTTGACGATGCGGGCGCCGCTGGCTTGAGCTTGTTCCTCATGAGCATCGATCATGCGTCGGATCCACTGCGCCTCGCCGGTGATGTCGCAGTAATCGGTGCCGGCGCGGACGCAGGCGGCGACCAGCTCGCTGCCGTGTTTGGCGAATGGTCCGACTGTGGAGCACACCACCCGGGTCTGACTGACCAGCGTGTCCAGGCTGTCCGGGTCATGGCTGTCCGCGAGCAGGATCGGCACCGTGTCGGAGCCCTCGCCGAGACCATCGCGGACGGTTTCGAGCTTGGCCTGATTGCGACCGGCCATGGCCCAGCGCAG
>Ga0265306_10000902_pt1 | contig 14530 bp, 12 predicted proteins | sample Helome_3_FD_192493 | JGI IMG/M metagenome (GOLD analysis project Ga0265306, IMG submission 192493) | Marine sediment microbial communities from subtidal zone of North Sea - Hel_20160420 (Illumina Assembly) | ecosystem: Environmental > Aquatic > Marine > Subtidal zone > Sediment ...
CGGCGGAAAGACAATCGGAGTAATGACTCTATCCCGGGTCCCGCCTGTCCGAATTGAGCCGGTACCCACCAGGTACCGGGAGTTCGGTGTGACGGCTCCCAAAATCTCACTTGTCACCGACTACCCGCTTCCAAACGGTAAAAACCTGCTGGCAAAAACATTTTGAGTTTCAGATAATACCAATGAATCAACTATTTTTTCTGGATTGTCGTTTGGCGGCGTGTTGCAGGTGAGATTGGAAATAGGCATCTACCTCTGACGGCACAGAGGTAAAACGAACCATGTGGATCTGTTTATTGTTCGCCGACTGTTCGATTACCTTCCCATAAAAATCTTTAATCGCCAGATTTTCATAAACATCTCCCAGACTCATTTTGAGATTGGTTAACATCCCAGCCGGTGCGTCCAGAACAATTTCGGCACATTTCCGGGAAAGCCGGGTCACGGAACCTTCCAGTCCCGTCTTTCCAACAGCTTTTCCCTCAAGCACCGTGTACTTCAGCGGAATTTGACGCGTCAGAGTAACTAGAATCGGGACCATCCCTTCAAGAGCGAGATTGTACGATCCTGCAATTCCACCGACCTCGTATATCTTCAGTGGCGATTCGGCTCCTTTGGGATGGACTTCCCGCTGAGCATCGATACGCAGGATATCGTCGACCTCGTGGCGAACAGATTCCGAAATGAGGACCTGCCCCCCTACGCTGTATGATTCGATGCGACTGGTCATGTTGACACCACTTCCGACAACGGTATATTTGCTTCGCTTGCTCGATCCGATATTGCCTACAATTACCTCGGTTTCGTTGAGGCCGATCCCCATCTCCAACTCCGGCAAACCCCGGGCACGATTCTGCTTGTTGACCAGCGCCATCGCATTCTGCATCGTTATCGCACAGGCAATGCCCCTCTGAGCGCGATCCGGCATTTCTTGCGGTGCGCCAAAGATTATCAAAAGTGCGTCACCAATGATCTCATTAATGGTACCCTGGAATTTGAGAACCACCTCCACCATAACCTCAAAGTATGAATTAAGAACTTGAACCACCTGTTCCGGGTCGAGCCGCTCCGACAGGGCAGTAAAACCCCTCAGGTCGGTCATCATAATGGTAACTTGCCGCTTTTCACCCCCCAATTCCAGGGCAGACGGGTTTTCTATGAGTGAGGCCATGACTTCGGTCGAGAGGTAGCGGCCGAACATTGTTTTGAGTAGCTCCAGGGATTTTGCAAGCTCTTGCGAGCTCTGTTCGAGCAGTTTAGAAGCACGAAAATTGGACAGCGCAAGGCGCTGCATCATCAATGAACCCGCAAACACGGAGGGAATGCATGCAAATATAAATGGACCTGTAATTGCGACTAAAACAGCAGAGGGCTTGAAAACATAAATGGCAGCCAGCAAAGCCAGGACCAGTAGAGCAGAAAGAACGCATACCGCCCGGGTTCTTATCCTGGCTGAAAGTGAAGCCAGGAAAACCACTATAATCCAGATCATTATGAAGATGAATTTGGCGTCCGCACTTGGCATCGACAACTCGAATCCGAGCCGATTTGCCATGAATCCAAAATCGTCGTAGAGAGCAACAACTCGAATAAGTGCCACAAACATCAAAGACTCCACCACGACAATCAACGGCTGATAGTACGATGGGGCAAATTTAGAAAAAGAAATAACAACCAGTAGTAGAAAAAGGGGGGCTATAATGGCGAACCGAAATTCCAAAACTCTGAATTTTGCGGCCGGGCTTAGAAACAGGTCAAAGTAGACAAAACCGCACCAGAAAAATAGAATTATTCCGAATACTATCCGGGCATTGGAAAGTGCTGAGGAATCGAACTGAAGTTTAAACTCTCGTTCAACTCCCGGTTCTTTAAAATGAGGATTCCACAACGACTCGGTGTACGCGTAACGGCTATCGTCCAGATCAGGATTCATTGAGTTGTCTTTTTTCTATCGGAATTGGGTCTATAAATTTTTGTTGAATTCCAAATAAATCATATTGAATAAGAATTTGACTCTGACCGCCCATTATCGATGTAAGGATCATCGAGTGAATATCAACATTTAAGGGCCCTTTCATCCATTCTATCTTCCCGTCTGGTTTGGAAAGACCCTTTATGTTGACCAGACCGGGGTTCCCTTTTGAATCCGTTTCGGCATCCATTATGAATAGTTCTCGGTAATCATATTTTCCGGTTGCAAAACCATAATCTGAATGTTTGATTTAGTGTATGACTATTGAAGATCAAAGTATTCCGTTCCAGTCGGTTCTAGAGCGTTTGTCAGAATAACGTTCCGATAGTGGTTGTCATGTTTATAATAATTTCAGGATGTTCCATATTAAATTGTCTCCTATTAGCAAATCTGGCAAACGGAACATATTTATGACAACCGCTATAAGTGCAGTGTTTGAAGACCGAGCATCCCTCTGAGGTACGCGGACCTAATTGTCTAACTCCAATCTTCTGGTAAGCACCTCTGCGGCCGAAAAGGGATCTATTTTGCGGTTTTTAAGATCATCGCAAAGCGTAAGATAGGCCGGGGAGTCTTTCATTTCGTTAAATATCCGGTCAGCTGCCATCTCCATGACCAGCTGGCGAAAAAATTGAAATTCCCACTTAAAATTATGATCATCGAATTTACCGCTGTCCATTAAGAACTGGCGGTGCCGCCAGAAGGTGTCTACGAGTTCAATGATGCCCCGGTTTTTTACAGCCACCGTCTTTAAAACCGGCGGTAACCAGTCGTTTTCCGATCTGTTGCTCATCCCGAGCATGGCACGCAGCTGTTCGACCACATCATCTGCACCGGGGGTGTCGGCTTTATTCACTACGAATATATCTCCGATTTCAAGCAGGCCGGCTTTCATGGCCTGAATGTCATCTCCCATTCCCGGTAGGCTGACAACTGCGGTGGAATGGGCAAATTGAGCGATTTCCACCTCGTCCTGCCCTACCCCAACCGTTTCAATCAATATGACGTCATATCCCATGGCGTCGAATACCAGCACTGTTTCACGGGTGGTTTTGCTTAAGCCGCCCAGATGGCCGCGGGTGGCCATGGATCGGATAAAGACCCCGTCATCCTCAGTGTGACGGCGCATCCGTATGCGGTCACCCAACAGCGCACCACCTGAGATCGGGCTCGAAGGATCAATGGCCACAACAGCGATCTTCATATTTCTCCGACGAACTTCGCTGATAATGGAATTTACCAGGGTGGATTTGCCGGAACCCGGCGGTCCGGTAAGGCCCATAACAAAGGCCTTGCCAGTATGCGGATAAAGGTGTTTAAGAACTTCTATTCCTTTAGGGTCCCCCTCTTCCAGAAGCCGGATTAACCGGGCCCCTGCAAGCTGGTCACCCTCAACGATGTTTCGGGCCTCAATTTTCATATTTCAATACTCATCCAACTATACATCACAAAAAAAATGGCAGGCGCGCAAGGGTTGAAGCTTTGCGGCCTGCCATCTCAATAACACGTATTTGAGCGATAGGGAAATTATTCTTTGGGTTTTCCCATAACTTCCTCAAACATCCGCTCATCCCAGAGCCTGGAATCGGCGACGTTCTGGCGAAATTTGATAAAGTCGATGGTGTCCTGACCCGTGATTTTCTTGGTGTTGAAGGCCCCGAAGCCCAGGAAAGCCTCGCCGCTCATATTGGCTGCCAGCCAGTGACGGTTGCCGTTTTTAGCCATATCCCAGAAGTATTTCTTTTTCTGGCGGATACCGTCGATCGACTTGATCAGACAGCCCGGGAAGAGATTGGCAAAGGTCCAGATGATCTTGTCTACTTCTTTATCCAGAAGTTCAAAATCCGCGTTGGTCTGATGCTCTCTTACCAGCGCGCGCGCTTCTTTGAGCGCTTCACCTTTTTTATACTCTCCGTAGACAATCTCACCGTCTTCGACGTATTTGTCGGTGACGATCTGGGGATTGCGAACCCATTCGCCGTCAATTTTTAAGACGGGCACGGCTTTGCTGATCAGGTTTTTGGCTTTCATTTTGTAAGCAGACCACATCTCGCAGGAGACGCAGTTCCACATCGCGTCCTCATTGCTGAGCATCCAGGGCAAAAAGTCCGAGGACCCTCCATCCGGTGCCGACCCATGGCGCGGACCGGCCTGGCCGAAGATGGCCAGATCTGAAGCCAGGGTCAGGTCGCAGGCCATCCCTATTTCCTGCCCGCCGGCAACCCGCATGCCGTTGACCCGGCAAATAACGGGCTTTTTACAGGCCAGAATGGAATCAACCATGTGATTAAAAAGTTCCATATACTGGCCGTATTCGTCCGGCCGTTTGCTGTAAAATTCACTGTATTCCTTGGTATTGCCGCCGGTGCAAAACGAATACGGGCCGGTGGCTGTAAAAATAACAGCGACCACACTTCTGTCGAGGGAAGAATTCTCAAATCCGGCGATCACCCCTTTGACCATCTCGGTGGTGTACGAATTGTACTGTTTGGGATTGTTCAGGCGAATCCAAGCAACATACAATCCATCCTGCACATTTCCCTTAGGGTCTTTGAGGGGCCGTTTTTCATAAACCACGCAGGGAGCGTCGGCATCCGTCCCCCAGTGTGCGTTAGTATGCAGCATGTGGTCTTTTTGTTCGTTGTCTCTCGGCATCCAGTCTAAAGCCATAATGTTTACCTCCTTTGTTTTTTAGATCTGATTTTATTTTTTTTGAAAAAGTTCCATCCTCTAGAAATCGGGGGTCAGAACGATGCGTTTGTCAGGAGAAACGCTGTGCGCCTCATCGAAAGTTTCCACGATGGTGCTCATGGGTCGGGTCTGCACGAAGGTATCGATGTTGATTTTTCCCGAGGTCACCATGTCCAAAACGATGGGATAGTATTCAGGCAAACAGCCCCAGGTTCCAATGATCTCGGCGTCAAATGCCATCAGCCGTCCCATCATGTATTCGATTTTGCCCAGTCCGTAACCGACGACGATCAATTTGCCGATAAAACTTAGCAGGGACAGACCGATGTCCTGCCCGGCTCGGGCACCGGTGATTTCAAAAATCTTCCAACCGAAGCCCGGTAGACCATTTTCCTTGCAGAGGCCCTTAAATTCTTTGGACACCTCTCTGGCATCCTTGTCGGTGGAATTGATCACAAAATCGGCACCAAAATTAAGGGCCCGGTCCAGCCTGGCCTTGTTACGGGCAATGCCGATAACCGTGCTAGCACCAAGGGCTTTAGCAGTTTGCCCCATGTACTGCCCGACGCCGCCGGTGATACCGATAACCACCACATTGTCTCCAGGTTGGAAATCCGCGCGTTTGGCTGCCTGGTAAGGGGTGGTGGCAGCATCCGCCACTACGGCCAGGTGTGCCAGAGGAATGTCCCCGCGGTTTTTAACTTCACACAAGTCAATGCTCGGCACCGGAATGTGGCTTGCAAACCCGCCGTAAATTCCCAGGCTGTTGCCCGGCATTTTTTGATTGAGACATCGATTGCCGCGGCCGGTTTTACATAAAATGCATTGGCGGCAGGGCATGACTGCCGGAATGATCACCTCTTTGCCGACCCAGGCGTCATCACCGGCCACAACAGTGCCTGAAATTTCATGGCCCAGGGTCAATGGCGGCTTGGAAACGGTCCGTACACCATCATAAAAATATCCAAGGTCCGTGTGGCACACGCCGCAACCGGCAACCTCCACCAAAACCTCGCCGGGTTTTAAATCCGGCACGGGTATTTCGGTCTTTTCAATCTTACCCAGGGTAACCTCTTTGGTTTCCTTATCGCGCGAGGTCGGTTGAACCATCTGCCAGGTCAAAATTTTGTCAGGTACTGCTGCCATTTTTTACCTCCTTGTCCTTTTTTATCGCTGAAATTCTAAACGTTAACGCAATTTGAAAATTCCTTATGTCTGAGTTTTTTCCCCAGCCATGGAATAATGGAATCTTGGCCTCCGGCTCGGAGAGAATACTGGAATATTGGGCCAAATTAAGGATAGAAACGATTTGTATAATTTAGCTACAATGTAACTACATAAGCCCTGCGAGGATGTCAAGAAAAATTTATTCTTGCTAAATATATGACTTTTTAGGTGCTTAAGCCCTGTTCACTGTGCGTTTGAGGCCGAAAATGGCGATCGTGATTTTTTGTTGACATAATTAAATTGTAGCTTTAATGTAGCTTTTTAAACAAATGTCTAAAAACCTCAACCCGCAGGAGGAGCCTATGCTATTAGAAGGAAAAAATGCCTTAGTCACCGGTGGTTCCCAGGGCATTGGAGCCGCCGCCTCCCTTGAATTGGCCCGGGAAGGCGCCAATATCTGCCTCACCTACCGCAAACACGAAGCCGAAGCTAAAAAATACGCTGATGAAATCCGACAAATGGGACGCAAGGCCCTGGCGCTGCAGTGTGATATTGCCTTATTTGCCGATGCCGAGCGGGTGGTAAAGGCCGCCCTGGAAGAGCTCGGCAGCCTTGAAATCCTGGTCAACAATGCCGGCATGAACTGGGACGGGGTTTCCTGGAAAATGTCGGAAGAGCAATGGGACCGGGTGCTGGAGGTTAATCTCAAAGGCTACTTTAATTTCACCCGCCAGGCGGCACCTGTTTTCAAAGACCAAAAATACGGCAAAATCATCAACATTACCTCGATCAACGGTTTACGCGGCAAATTTGGACAGACCAACTATTCCGCCTCCAAGGCCGGAATCATCGGCTATACCAAAGCCCTGGCCAAAGAGCTGGGTGCCTTTGGTGTCAACGTCAACGCTGTGGCCCCCGGTTTGATTGAAACCGCCATGCTGAAAGAGTCTGAAGCCCGGGATAAGATCGTTGACCTGGCCATGGCAGAAAGCGCTCTCAAACGGGTCGGCCAACCCGAAGATCTGGCCAATCTGGTCGCCTTTCTGGCCTCCGACAAGGCCAAACACATTACCGGTGAGGTTATTAAGGTCGATGGAGGACAGTATATTTAGTCAAATACGAAATTCGAATTTCGAAATCCGAAACAAATATCAAATTCTAAGTTCGAATGTTTAAAACGAGTTTTGAATTTTTGTCATTGAATTTTCGGATTTGTTTTGTATTTCGGATTTAGTGCTTCGAATTTATTGTTCAAGTTTGGAAATAAAATAATTCAAAGCAAATTTCCTAAGAGGAGATAAAATATGGGTAAGGTAGCTATCATCGGTGTGGGTCAGAGTACGTTTGTGCGGTCGTATCCGGGTTCAATCCGTGAGCTGGCCTTTGACGGTTTTAAAGATGCCATGCAGGATGCTCAAATTTCGGCCCGGGATATTGGCGCATCTGTCATCTGCTCCGCACCTGAATATGACAAACAGCGATCACCGGCCGGCGTTTTCGCGGAGTATCTGGGTCTCAATCCGCAACCAACCTTCTACGTGGAAAGTCTCTGCTCTTCGAGCAGCATGGGCTTGAGACTGGCCTACTCCCTGGTAAAATCAGGCCTTCACGGCGTGGTGGCGGTTATCGGCTTTCAGAAAATGTCGGAGATATCATCTTCCGAATCCCAGGAGCGAATGGGCCGTGGCGCCGACATTCAGTGGGAGAGCCCTTTCGGCACCATGATGCCGGCCTATTATGCCATGTATGCCCGCGGACACATGGAAAAATTCGGAACCACCCTGGATGATCTGGCCCTGATCCGGGTAAAAGCCGCCACCTACGGGCAGCTAAATGAGAAAGCCGTCTACCGCAAACCGGTAACATTTGACATGTTTAAGGATCCTGAAAACCGCATGGCCGGTCCGGTGGCCAGTCCGCTGCGGGTGGGCGATTGTTGTGCCAATGCCGACGGCAGCTCCTGCATAATAGTGGCCAACGAAGAAAATGCCAAAGCATTTAGTAAAAAACCGGTCTGGATCAAGGGACTGGGTGCTGCATCCACCAGTGTCAACCTGGCGGGAAGAGATCTGTTTTCGGGGTTGACCGTCGCCCGCGAAGCCGGCAGGCAGGCCTATGAAATGGCCGGCATCACCGCCAAAGACATCGATGTGGCGGAAGTTCATGACTGCTTCACCATCGCGGAAATGATGGCCTATGAAGATCTCGGCTTTGCTGCGCCGGGCGAAGGCAAGGAGCTGATAAAAAGTAAAGAGACCTACAAAGAAGGCCGCATTCCGGTCAACGTGGATGGCGGATTGCTGTCCAAAGGCCATCCTATCGGAGCCACCGGCGGATCCCAGATCAGGACCATCGTACTGCAGCTTAGAGATGAGGCCGGTGACATTCAGGTGAACAATCCCCAGACAGGGCTGGTCCACAACATCGGCGGCGTGGGATTGTATGGGAATGTCACAATATTGGGTAGGTAATCTCTTTATTGGATTATAAACTCTTTAAATATAAGGAATGGATTCGTTCTTAGTTAAAATTTAATGGACAGGATTAACAGGATCTTCAAGATTTGTTTTTATCCTCCTCGCTTTCCTGAAGAAAGCGAGGAGAACCAATCTGCCTTCGGCAGAAAAATCCTTTGATAGTTTAGGAAGGGATTATTTTTACTGTTCATATTTGGATCTATCAAAAAAAAATTACGTAATTTTCCGACGGAGTCGGATTGAATTTCCTCATTTTCTTCTGGAAAATGAGGAATCAAAAAGATCAAGTTAATCCTGTAAATCATGTCTAAGGAAGGTTTAAAATAGAATCCATTCATTTTAAATTTTTTACACACAAAATTTATCTTTTATCAGGGAGCTAAGCGATGAGCAAAGCCAAGGATGTAGATGACAGATTTAAAAAATTCGGCACCGTTAGTTTTACTGCCATAACCAAAACCAATGATTTTATCGACTACCTTGAAAACGGCAAAGTCATGGGTACCCGCTGCAAGGATTGTGGCAAGGCCTATTTTCCGCCCCGATCAGATTGCTACCAGTGCCTTCCCGGTGAAATGGAGTGGTTTGAAGTCAGCGGTACCGGAAAGCTGGTCACATACAGCAAGCTGGAATATGCGCCCATCGGATTCGAGGAGGACGTGCCTTACTGCATCGCGCTTCTGGACTATGGCGATTACAAGGTATTCGGCCGCCTGGACCGCGACCTGGCGCAGGAAGAGATCAAAGTGGGAATGGAGATGAAAACAGTCGCCAATACACTGCCGAACGGGCAGTTAAATTATGTATTTAAAACGGTTTAAATTTAGTTCATCGCAACTTGATCGAATAATTCAAATTAAAAAATTATTAGTGATATATAATATTTGGTTCAAAGGTTCAGCGTTCAGGGTTAAAAACCTGAGCATCGGAACCCTGAACCCAGAACCATTGAACCCACCAGTATAAGGAACAACAACCATGTCTGATCTGCAGAATCTTAAATTTGAGAAAGCTGACGGTGTGGCCCGCGTGACACTTAACCGCCCGAAGTTTAACATGATGAACATTGATATGATGGCGGAAATCACCCGCCTGCTCGAAGGCTTTGTAAGCGATCAGGATATCAAGTGCGTGGTCATTGATGCGGAAGGCAAACACTTTTGCACAGGGGTGGAAGTCTCCGATCACAGTCCGGATAATGTCGATGACATGATAGCCAACTTCAACCGGATTTTCGAACTGCTTGAGCAGATTGATGTACCGGTTATTGCGGCGGTACAGGGATTTTGCCTGGGCGGTGGCATGGAACTGGCCATTGCCTGCGATGTCATCGTAGCCGATAAAGGTGCTACCTTTGGTCAACCGGAGATAAAAGTCGGCTTTTTACCGCCATACGCTGCCATCCGCCTGCCGCAGCTGGTGGGGCCGGCCAAGGCCATCGAAATCTGCACAACCGGCAAATTTTACAGCGCCGGGGAAGCGCAAACCTTGGGGATGGTGGCCCACGTGGCCGATGACGGCAGTCTTGCTGAAACGGCAGAAAACCTCGTCAAAGAAATCCAGGCCAACAGCCCGCTGATCATCCGCTTAAATAAAAGAGCCGTCAGACAGCATCTGGGCATGGATTTCAAGCAGGCCCTTGCAGGGGTCAGTGACCTATTTCTGAACACATTAATGAAAACTGAAGATACGTTAGAAGGAATCGCAAGCTACGAGGAAAAACGCAAACCGGTGTGGAAGAACAAATAGCGTTACGGGTTGCGAGGTGCGCGGATCGCGCTGCGGGTTGCGGGGTTGCGAGGTCCGCGTTACCCGTAACACGCAACTCGAAACACGAAACTTGTAACACGCAACCCGAAACACGCAGCAGGCAAACTCGCAACTCGTAACCCGGAACTCGTGACCCGCAACACGTAACAGGAGAATATATGTCGCAGATCAATAAAATCGGAGTGATTGGAGCAGGCAATATGGGCAGCGGGATTGCCCAGAAAATGGCCCAGGAAGGGGTCAACGTGGTCATGGTGGACATCAAGGAAGAATTTGTCAAACGCGGCCTCGAAACGATCAAAGGCCTTCTGCAGGAAGGCGTGGAACGCAAAATTTTTAAACCCGAACAGGTGGAGGCAACCCTTGCGCGCATCACTGGCACCACGGACTTTGCCGCCGTGGCCGATGCGGACCTTGTGGTCGAAGCGGTCTTTGAAGACAAAAAAGTCAAGGCCGATTTGTTTCAAAGCCTCGATAAAATTTGTTCGGATAAAACTATCCTGGCCACCAACACTTCAAGTTTCTATGTCCGCGAATTCGCTGAGCAGACCTCCCGCCCGGACCGTTTTGTGGGCCTGCATTATTTTTTCCACCCGGCCAAAAACCGTCTGCTGGAAGTCATCCCCCATGCAGACACCAGTAATGATACCCTTGAAAAATCACTGTTGGTGGCCAAACTGCATGGCAAAACCGCTATTGTTGTCAAAGACGCACCGGGCTTTGCCGTCAACCGCTTCTTCGTCCCCTTCCTCAATGAGGCCGCCCGGATGCTGGAAGAAAACGTCGCCAATATTGCCACCATTGAAGAAGCCGCCAAACAGGCCTTTAAAATCGGCATGGGGCCTTTTGAGCTGATGAACGTCACCGGTATCCCCATCGCGGTGCATGCTTCCACAACCCTGGGCAATGAGCTCGGCCCCTTTTATGCAACTGCCGATATTCTTAAGGTCCAGATGGACAAAAATGAACTCTGGAACCTGGAAGGCGATGTTGATGAATCCCGCATCGCAGCCGTTGTCGATCGATTTTACGGTGTCTGTTTCGGTGTTGCCGCTGCCCTGGTCGATGAAGGGGTGGCCTCCATTGAGGATACCGACCGCGGTGCTAAGATCGGTTTGCGCTGGATCATGGGACCGTTTGAAATCATGAACAAGATCGGTGTCGCTCGGACCCATGCAGCTGTTGAGGCCATCACCCAAAAATACCCGGATTTCAAGATGCCCGAAATCCTGGCCAAGCAAAATGCCCTTGGCCGGCCTTTTGACTTTAAATTCGTGGACCTGGAAATCAAGGATGAGATTGCCACGATTACGCTGAACCGCCCCGAAGCGATGAATGCGCTCAACGAAACGGTGGTGGCCCAGCTGGATGAACGCTTTACCGAGGCTGAAAATCATCCTGCTGTGAAAGCTATTATTTTTCAGGGTGCCGGCAAAGCCTTTGTGGCCGGAGCAGATATTAAGTATTTTATCGACAAAATAAAAACCGATCAAATCTCCGACATTGTCGAATTTACTCGCAGAGGCCATGAGCTTTTTCTTAAAATCGAAAATTCAACCAAACTCACCATTGCCCTCCTCGACGGACTTGCACTGGGCGGCGGCAGTGAACTGGCTATGACTTGCCAGGCCATTGTAGCCACACCGGCGGGCTCCATGGGATTCACCGAAACCGGGATCGGTATCTTCCCAGGCCTGGGCGGCATGCTGCGCACCGCCCGCATGGTCGGGCCGGACCTGGCCAAATACTATATGTTTACAGGGGCAACCATTACCGCCCAGGATGCCCACGCCCTCGGCATCGTTGCCAAGCTGGTGGCACCGTCAGATGTTGAGGCTGCCATTCAAGAACTGGTTTCCGAGGGGAAACCTGAAAAATACAGGAAACGCGAAATACCGGAAAAATTTAAGCCCTTTTCAGTGGCCTGCAACCGGGAAAATGTATCCCGGTTGTTTTCCGGCGAGGTACCGCAAGGCGTACCTGAAGACCTGGCTGCCAGAATTTCGAAATTTATCGGTTTTAAAGCACCCATAGCGCTAAAAATCAGCAACGAGATAATAGATCAACAGGTCGGAAAATCCATGGAGGAGGCTGTTGAAATCGAGCTCGGACGTCTAAATGATATCTTTTCCACCGCAGACGCCCTGGAAGGCCTGTCGAGTGTCGGACGAAGGAGGCCTGAATTTAAAGGGGCGTAAACGATGACGCCTGAAGAAAAGCTTATCAGCGAAGGTTGGGAAAAACAGGCCACCTATGATGACCCGCGGCTGTCTGAAATGGTGGACGTGTACAAAGAAATCGGTTTTGAAGTTCATTTGGAGCCCTTTAATGCAGCCAATGAGGAAGGTTGCACCGGTTGTATGGCCATAAGTCCCGATCAGTTTAAAACGATTTATACTCGCAAAAAGGTGAGTGCAAATTAAACCTTCAATTTTAGAATCAAATCATTTTTAATTTTAATCAACATTAATAAGGAAGATGCTATGCACAAATTACTAACTGAGAATCCAGGTGAAAAAATGCTGCTTCTGGGAAATGAAGCCATTGCCCGGGGTGCCATCGAAGCAGGTGTGGCCTTTGCCAGTACTTACCCCGGAACCCCTTCTTCGGAAATATCACTCAACTTTTTTCAGATGGCTCAAGAAAGCGATCTGTATTTTGAATACAGTACCAATGAAAAAATTTCCATGGAAGTTGCGGCAGCAGCGGCCAATTCCGGTGTGCGCAGTATGTGCGTAATGAAACACGTGGGCGTTAATGTGGCAGCCGACGCTCTGATGACCCTGGCCTATGTGGGTGTTAAAGGCGGCATGGTGATTCTCTCGGCCGATGATCCCTTCATGTTCTCAAGCCAGAACGAACAGGACAACCGCTACTACGCCAAGCTATCCGGCCTGCCCTTGATAGAGCCCTCTTCGGTGGAAGAGGCCAAAGAGCTGATTCCCTACGCCTTTGATCTTTCCGAAAAACTCCAGGAACCGGTCATATTCCGAACCACCACCCGGATCAATCATTCCACCGGTGTCGTAACCCTGGGCAAAATCCGGCAACCGGTTACCCGGGGAAATTTTACCAAAGATCCAATGAATCTTGTTGTCGTGCCGGCCGTCGCCAGGAACCTGCACGTCAAGCTGCTGAAAAACTACGATGCCGCCCAGGAGATAGCCGAAGGTTCCGAATATAATTTTATCACGGGCAGCGGCGAACTGGGCATCATCTGCAATGGTGTCAGCTATAATTATGTCAGTGATGCCGTCAAAGATCTGGGCATAGAAGATAAAGTCCGGGTTCTTCGCATCGGATTCTCACATCCGTTGCCGCCCAAACTGATCAAAGGTTTCTTGAAGGAATGCCAAAAGGTCCTGGTCGTCGAAGAGGGCGAGCCCTACATGGAAGAAGCTGTCAAAGCCATGGCCCAGGAGGAAGGCCTGGTTCTTCCCATCAACGGCAAGACCAAAGACCTGTTTACGCGCCTTTACGAATACAATCCCGTACAGGTCAAGCAGTGTATGGCCACCTATTTCGACCTGCCATATACAGCGCCTGAAGTGCCGGATCTCGCCGATGCCCCCCCGGTGCCCCAGCGTCCGCCCACGCTATGTGCCGGATGTTCCCACCGGGCAACCTATCTCGAAGTCAAAAAAGCCACGGAAGGAATGGAAACCATATTTCCATCCGACATCGGATGTTACACCCTGGGTCTGTTGCCGCCGCTCTCAGCCGCCGACTTCCTGATCTGCATGGGGTCTTCGGTTGGCACTGCCGGTGGATTTTCCCAGGTTAACGACAAAAAAGTCATCGCCTTTATCGGCGATTCCACCTTTTTTCATTCAGGGATACCCGGCCTGGTCAACGCGGTTTACAATAACCACAATTTCACCCTGGTAATTCTTGATAACGGCACCACCGCCATGACCGGTCACCAGCCCAACCCGGGCGTTGACATGACCCGGATAAACATGGAAGGCTACGGCAGGGTATCCATCGAAAAGGTTGTGAGGGCCATCGGGGTTGAACACGTAACCATTATCAAGCCCTACAAGGTAAAGAAGAGCATCGAAGCTATCAAAGAATCAATAAACTATGAAGGCGTATCCGTGATCATATCCGAAGAGATATGCGCCTTGTATGCCAATGCCCTTAAACTCCCCAAGCACAAACCGTTTAACATAACCGATAAATGCAAGAATCACAAAACTTGCATTAGTTCTCTGGCCTGCCCGGCCTTTTATATTTGGAACGACAGGGTCAAAATTGATGCCAACCTGTGTACAGGCTGTGCTGTCTGTGCCCAGATTTGTCCCGAAAATGCCATTTTGCCGGTAAAGGCAAAAGCTTAGGGCAGAGCTCATAGCTGATAGCTGATAGCTCAAAGCTGAAAGCAGGCTCAATGGTTGATTAAGTTAAATGGTTGATTGGTTGATAGATCAGTGTATTGAATAAACTTAATCAA
>Ga0265306_10000904_pt1 | contig 14522 bp, 13 predicted proteins | sample Helome_3_FD_192493 | JGI IMG/M metagenome (GOLD analysis project Ga0265306, IMG submission 192493) | Marine sediment microbial communities from subtidal zone of North Sea - Hel_20160420 (Illumina Assembly) | ecosystem: Environmental > Aquatic > Marine > Subtidal zone > Sediment ...
ATTTAGCCGTGCCTGCCGCCACAGGCTGGGGTTGACGCTGCCGGGTGCTTCGCCTTCGATAAATTCATTGGCCGGAAGATCCCAGACCAAAGCCCCGTCGGGGGTATATACCTGCAAGCCGGGGTCCGCTGCGATCAGCCCCCTGTTTGCATCCTCAAAATCCTGTTCGTTTGAAAAATCCAGCGCTTCCAGCACCGCAGCATTGGCCGCAACCGTGGCCGCAGTGGGTGCCGTGTGGCCATTGCTGTCTGCATCGGGCTCGTAGGGCAGTTTCCTGTCGCATGCGGAGAGTAAAAAACCGAACACGATAATAAGCAGCAGTTGAATATAGTTCATTTGCTTAACCTTCCAGATGAAATTGCTGCAAGGGCTGTTGGTATATCCATTTGCAGTCATGAACAAATTAAACCAATCTTTGGTTTTGCACCAATGTTCCTGAGTGGACTAAACTGAAATCGAAATGCCCAGGCTCTCCAAATCCCGCATCATGTCCTCGCTTCAATGCCTGAAGCGGGTGCACCTGGAAATCAACCACAGGGAACTGGCCCACTACTCCAGGGGCACTGAAGCCGCTTTTGCCCTGGGACACGAAGTAGGCGAAATCGCGATTGAGCTTTACGGCGGGGACCAGGGCACCTTCATCGATTACAACGGTGGTAATTTCACGTCCGCGCTGGCCAAAACCGAACAACTGATGACCTCGATGTTTCGGACACCGATCTTCGAGGCCACGTTGCAGCATGACGGTGTGCTGGTCCGCGAAGACGTGTTGTTGCCGGTTGATGTTGACGGCGGGAAGAGCTGGCGGATCGTGGAAATTAAAGCCTCTACCAGGGTCAAGCCCGAGCATGTCCACGACTGCGCGGTGCAGGCCTGGGTGCACACGGAGGCGGGTTACCCATTGAGCAGTATTTCACTGGGGCACATCAACAACCGGTTCCAGTACGCGGGTGATGGTAACTACCAGGGCCTGTTCAAAGAGCAAGACCTGAGCGATAAGGTGTTTGAGCTGTTACCGGCGGTGCCGATCTGGGTGGAACAGGCCCGCGAGGCGGTAGCGGGGCCGATGCCCGATACCCCGGTGGGGCAGCAGTGTACCCAGCCGTACGAGTGTCCGTTCATTGATTACTGCTGGCCCAATGATTCGCGCTACCCGATCGCCGGACTGGCCGGCAGCAAAAAGAAACTCGGTCTCTGGGTGATGGGCGGTTACCGTGATATTTGCGATGTACCGGCGTCGGAAATCACCAGTGAAAACCAGTTACGCATTCATCGGGTGACGCTGGAAGGTGTGCCGGAACTACTCCCCGGCGCCCGCCAGTTTGTCGAGTCACTGGCTTACCCCCGTTTTTACCTGGATTTCGAAACAGTGGGCCCGGCCATCCCGATTTGGGCGGGCAGCCGGCCTTACCAGGCGCTACCGTTCCAATGGTCCTGCCACATTGAGCGGGCGCCAGGCGTGATGGAGCATGCGGAGTTTCTCGACCTGTCCGGCAAGCCGCCGATGCGCGCCCTGGCTCAGCAGATGATCGCGGACCTGGAGACCAAAGGCCCGGTGTTGATGTACACAAGCTATGAACGCGGAGTGATCGAAGGCCTGGCCGCGATGTTTCCGGATCTCGCGGGGGAACTCCAGGCCATCGCTGACCGGCTGGTTGACCTGTATCCCGTCACCAAGGCCAATTACTACCACCCGGATATGCTGGGTTCCTGGTCGATCAAGGCGGTACTGCCCACCATCGCGCCTGATATGGACTATTCAAAGCTCGAAGGCATCCAGGAAGGGACCGCCGCTTCATCGGCTTACCTCGAGGCGATTCATCCCGCAACCAGCGCGGAAAGAAAAGAGGAGATTCGTGAGGAACTGCTGAAGTACTGCAAGCATGATACGCAGGCGATGGTTCAGCTGGTGGGGTTTTTTTCATCTAGACTGTATGCGCCCAGATCACCGAATGCCGGAGACCCAAATTGACCGAAATACCAAAACTTCAGGAACGGCTGAGAGCGTTTGCAGAACGCAGGGACTGGCAACAATTTCACTCGCCGAAAAATCTGTCAATGGCGCTGATTGTGGAGGCAGGGGAACTGGCCGAACATTTTCAATGGCTGACCCAGGACGAAAGCTTCAAGCTGGTGGACAAAAAACGTCAAGCCGTGGGTGAAGAGCTTGCCGATATCTTTGTCTACCTGGTCCGCCTGGCAGACCAGTTGGATATTGACCTGTCCGAGGCGGTTGATCGAAAGATCGCTTTGAATGAAGAGAAGTATCCTGCTGATTTAGTGCGGGGTAGCGCTAAAAAATATAATGAGTACTGACCAGGCAGGGTCACGCACTGTAACCTGCTGGACTTAAGGGCCCTATTCGAGCACCTTTTCAAGCGCATCGGTATCGCCCCGGGTGTCCACCCAGCTCACCTTGAAGTGATCACCGGGTTTGGCGCTTTTGAAACTGAAATTGAAGGTGGGGTTTTTGGAAACGGCAGTGCTGCAATTTGCCAGCAGCACGGTTTTGCCGTTGTTCGAGAAGGTGATCTGCTCGATGTGATGCCTGGGCACGAGATCGCCCGTGTCGGGATCCTTACGGGACCCGGTTTCCATCGGATGCACGATCAGGCTCTTGACTCTGGCCAGGCCATTCTCGATTCTGACCTGAACTTTGATTTTTCCGGACATGTTACTCACCTTTCCTCAGGCACAGCCGCCGAGGGTGACTTTCACCGTGGTTGATTTGGCGAATATTCCGCCGGCCGTATCGACCACGGCCATGACCTCCGACGTTTCGGCCATCTTGATGCGGCTGCTAATCTCCGGCAGGGTTCCTTCTCCCAGTTCGAAAGAAACCGCCAGCGGCCGCGGGTTGTTCACCACGACAATACTGATCGATTTCACATCCGGCAGCGTGGTAGCGACCGAGACGGGTACGATGGTCCCATCCTCTGCAACCAGTGGTACGCGAAGTTCAATGTCGTCCGAGGGCGTTGTCCGGTCCGTGCCCAGCAGGCTGATCAGGGCCTGGCTCGCAGCGGTTGAATGAAAAGCCTCTTTCGGCCAGGCCGCGGCCAACAGGACACCGGGCAGTGCCAGCACGGCCATTGCTGCTCTGAGTAATATTCGTCTGCTTAGAATCATCTTCAGTTTCGAAAGATTTTTTGCAATTCTGCTAGTCTCTTAATAACACCATTTGATGGTGAAGAACAAAATTTCATGAAAAACATGGGTCAAATCCAGGGAGATTAGTTATGCGCGCTTCCATTGTAGTATCCGGTCTGGCGGCGGTAGTCATGGCTGTCTTGCTGCTTGCTTCACCAGGCCAGGCAGGTGCTGTGAGCCGCGGCGAAATGCTCAGCGCCTCCTGCGCCGGTTGCCATGGTACGGACGGCCACAGTCCAGGCTCAATTCCTGATATTTCCGGAAAGTCAGCAGAGTTCATCAGTACGTCTCTGCTGGAGTTTAAATCCGGTCAGCGACCGTCCACTGTAATGGGGCGTCAGGCGAAAGGATATTCAGACGAGGAAATCCAGCTGATCGCGGAATACTTCGGGGGGCGGCAGTAATGAGAAATCTTACACGCAGGAATTTTGTTCAAATGGTGGGTGCTGCCGGCGCGGCGTCATCGCTGCTGGGCTGGCCGGCCATCACCCTGGCGGGTAAAGCCGGTGGCCGTGTCGTGATTGTGGGCGGCGGTTTTGGCGGGGCCAGCTGTGCCAAGTATCTGCGCCGACTGGCGCCGGGGCTCGAGGTCACGCTCATCGAGCGGGATTCACAATTCATTACCTGTCCCTTCAGCAACGCTGTTCTGGGCGGGCTTTATGATATGGATTACATCACTCACGGCTACGATGCCATGAAAAATTCGCATGGCGTCAAGGTGGTGCACGACAGCGCCACCGGGATCGATCCGGCAGCAAAAACCGTCAGCCTGGCGGGAGGCTCCAGTCTTCCTTACGACCGATTAGTGGTTTCTCCGGGAATCGACATACAGTGGGGTGCGGTAGAGGGCTATGACCAGGCGGCCAGTGAGGTGATGCCGCATGCCTGGAAGGCCGGGCCCCAGACTCTGCTTTTACGCAAACAACTTCAGGCCATGCCTGACGGTGGTGTCGTCATCGTGGCCCCGCCGCGCAATCCCTTCCGCTGCCCGCCCGGGCCGTATGAACGGGTCAGCCTGATCGCACATTACCTGCAGCAGTCCAAGCCCAAATCCAAGATCTTGATCTATGATGCGAAAGACAAGTTTTCCAAGCAGCCTTTGTTCCAGCAGGGCTGGCAGGCTTTGTATCCGGGTATGATTGAATGGATCAGCGAATCCGATGGCGGAGCCATAGAGGGTGTAGACGCCGGAAAAATGACCGTTTACCCAACCTTCGGTGATCCCGTCAAGGCGGATGTTATCAACCTGATTCCGCCGCAGAAAGCCGGTGCCATTGCCCACGCCGCGGGGCTCACCGGCGATGGCGCCTGGTGCCCGGTGAATCAGAGGACCTTCGAGTCTGCCGTGCACAAGGATATCCACGTGATCGGCGATGCGGTCATCGCAAATCCGATGCCCAAATCCGGGTTCGCAGCGAGCAGCCAGGGCAAAGTGTGTGCCGCGGCGGTAGTGGCGTCGCTCGAGGGGCAGGAGATGCCTGATCCTTCATACGTCAATACCTGCTACAGCCTGCTTGCTCCCGATTACGGCATTTCGGTGGCAGCCGTGTACCGCATGGGAGAGAACGGCATTGAAGCCGTGCAGGGCGCGGGAGGCGTCAGCCCGAAGGACGCGCCCGACTCCTTCCGCAGGGAAGAGGCGCGCTACACCGTTGGCTGGTATCAGAGTATTACGTCCGACGTCTGGGGCTGATAGATTTAATCGCTGCTCGAGCCAGTAATTTCGACACGAGCCTGTTTTTTCTGTTATAAACCCATGCTCAAACGCTGCTTTCTGCAGCGTGAGGGAGTCTATTAATGCAATTTATTAGAAACACAATCATAGTCTTGGGACTGGCCGCACTCAGCACGACAGCGGTAGCGCAAGAAGAAGAAAAGGCCAGTGTGTTTACCTATGCCACTTACTTTTACTGTGATGTAAGCGGACAGGAGCGGGTGGATGAAATCGTCAAAGCCCATAACGCGCCGGTTTATGACCAGATGGTAAAAGAAGGCAAGATGTCGGGCTGGGGCTGGCTGGCCCATCACACCGGAGGCAAGTGGCGTCGGGTCCAGTATTACCAGGCTTCCAGCGTCGCCGGTTTGCTGGACGCGCAGGCGGAAATGAGCAAGAGACTCGACGGCCAGGATGACACGGCCGACAAGGATTTTGGCAAGATCTGCAACGCGCACGAAGATTACATCTGGGAAGTTAAGTCAGGATCTGCAGGCGAAACGCGAGGAGATGCCGGTTTCTCTGTCTATTACAAGTGTGACCAGTCGAAAGAAGAGCGTGCCGATGAGATCTTTGCAAAAGACCTCGGACCGATTCTCGACAAGTACGTAGCTGCTGGCAAACTGACATCCTGGGGCTGGTCATCGCACTGGGTTGGTGGATCATTCCGCAGGCTGCAGACCATGACCGCAGCGGACCACAAGTCCCTTCTCGCAGCTCGTGCCGAGTTGATCGACGAGATGTACGCTGAAGAGAACAAGGCCGGAGTTGAATTTAACGAAATTTGTGGTTCACACGTGGACTACATGTGGGATATCCAGCTCGAAACCCGCTAGGTTTATGCTGAATTAATCAGGATCAAAACGTGGGGGCGGATTCATTCGCAAATGAGTCCGCTCCTGCGCCTGGAATCTGTCCGCGATCCAGTTCTTGTCGGTTCCCAACCCCTGACGGCATTCCGCCGGCCCAGGACCCGCCGCCCGAGCAGCAACAGCGTTACCTGTTCAATCGAAGTATCCAGAGCCATCGGTGCTATAGAGTAGCGGTCTGTGCCTGCAGAAAAAGAGATTACTTCCAGGAAAAAACATTTGCGAGATATTTGATGTTGATTTTGGCAACAATTGCCAATAAATACATAGGCATAAACTATGTTACAGTATTGAGACTATAGGTCTTCTCCGGTAATAATTTCCAGCCACAAGGAAGCGACGGATGCCGAAGCGTTGGGGTTGTCATGCACCTACTCGGAAGGCTATGGGCGTTTGTATACCGCCCGAATCGGGATGGAACGGTTGTGCAATCGCTCCTCGCGGCTATTCTCATTCTCGTTTTTATGGCTGCCGGGGGCGGAATAGCGTTCGGAGCCGGCCAAGCCATCACCCTGCAGCCTGATGTTCCGCATCAGGAGAGCATCGGTACCGACCAACCGCTTGGCTTTAGATTCGAAGCGGTCGCCGGTACTTCCTACCTGATCGAAGTTGAGCAGGGCGGGCTCGACCTGGTATTGAATGTCGAATCCCCCGCCGGCATCAGCCAGTCATTCAATTCACCCCTGTTCCGTGACGAAAGCGAGTTGGCTATCATGGACGCGCCCGGAAAGGGCATTTACACATTCGTCCTGGAATCACACGAACACAGCGGTGCAATCGCACAACCCATCATCAAGGTCAGCGTGCTGTGGCCGCAGACGGGAAAGGAACGGGACCGGCTCGCAGGGCTGCGCCTGCTGTCCGAAGCTTCGGGTGCCGGGCACCTGTCCAGCGTGGAGGGACGGACTCGCGCGCTGCAGGCCTATGAGAGGGCGGCTCTCCTATTCAGGAATACAGGCGACGACCTCTACCTGGCCCGCAGCCTGTTCAGTGCCGCCAGCATTGAATACTGGCACCAGTCACAGTGGGACCGTTCTGCGAAATTGGCGGCGAAGGCGGCAGATCTCTATCGGTTCAGCGGCAATGAGCGCCTCGCAGCCAATGCCATTCACCTGCAGGCGGCGGCGCTGGTGGAAAAAGCACTGGAAGTCGAGAAATCTGACTTGACCGGCCTCGCACCTGAAGCGCTAGCCCTGTTCGACCAGGCTCTTTCGTTATTGCAGCAGGCTGAAGAAACGCTGGATCGTCTCCAATTCCCTTACGATGCCGCCCGTGTCACCAACAACATCGGCTACACCTACCTGATCATGGAAGAGTTCAACACTGCCGTTCCGTATTTCAACCGGGCAGCTGAGCAGTTCCGGTCAATGCGGGAGTGGCAGGACGAACTCAATCCGGTATCCAACCTCGCATACATCGATAAGGAGCAGGCCAACCTGGTCCGTGCGGTCGAAAGCTGGCAGCGCCAACTTGATCTTATGCAGGCGGACGGGGACCTGCGCAGCCGCGCCGACACCAGTGACAACCTGGCCGCGGCGCAACTGGCGCTGCACCGGTTGACCGAGGCGCTTAAGAGTTACTCCGAAGGACTGTCGATTCACCGGGAAATCGATGACATCAATGGCCAGGCCTACTCGCTGGCGGGACTTGGCACCACGTATTACAGCCTGGGTCAGCAGGAGCTGGCATTGGAATACATGGAAACCGCGCTCAAGGCCGCCCAGCAGACCAACAACGGCGCGACGCAGGCTTCGATGCTGAGGTTCATCGGCAGGATCAAGCGCCTGGCCGGTGACAGTGAGGGTGCCCTGCAGGCCCATTCGCGCGCATTGCGCCTGGCTACCGGTCCGATGAACAGGGCGAACATCCGCCTGGAGATCTGCGAGGACCTGGTAGCGCTGGACAGGCCAGGCGAGGCGTTGAAACTGCTTGGAGAAACTCAGGACCTGGTCGAAGAATCCCACAATCCACTGCTGCGCGCAGACTTCATGCGGGTCAGAGGCACAGCCCTGTTGCAGTCCGGACAACCCGGAGAAGCGCTCAAAGCATTCCGACAGGCTGCGGATAATTACCAGAGCGTGGGGTTGACGGCTGAGCGGTCACGGGCATTGTTCGGCGTAGCCCACGCCACCCGTGCACTTGGTCATACCTGGGAAGCGCTGGAACATACCGAGCAGGCCATCGCGGCGGTGGAGCAGTTGCGCGGACAGCTGGTGGCACCGGAATTTCGCTCCTTCTTCCTGGCGGCCAGGCAAGATTACTATTCGTTCCTGATTGACATCCTGATGGATTTGGACTCGTGCTCAGATAAAGGTTCTGATCAGTACCTTATACGTGCCCTGTCAGTCAGCGAACGCAGCCGCGCGCGCGCCTTGATCGATCTGATCGGCGAAGCCTCTATACAACTTCAGGGGCCTGGCCTGAACGAGCTGAACGAGCAGCAGGCACAGCTTTATCAGCAGATGGCGTCCCGGCGCTTCCAGCTGGATCGCCTGCTGGAACAACCGGGCGTTGCCGATACCGAAAAGCAGATTCTGGAGCTCAGGCAGGAACTCGCCGGCCTTGAGAACCAGGTCAATCTGCTGCGGATCGAGCTGCGCGAGAAAAACACCGGTTACGCCAGCCTGACCGATCCGGATATCCTGGAGGCGGACCGTATCCGTGAAATGCTGGACGACGAAACTATTCTGCTGCAGTACGCCCTGGGCACTGAAAACAGCTATGTGTGGCTAGTCACCCGGGATTCGATCGAGGCCCGGAAGCTGGCAGCCCGCAGCATGATCGAGCCGGAAGCGCGCCGGTTGTATGAACTTCTGCAGATGCCGATAGGTGATAGCGCGCATCAGGCTGAGCTGTCGCAACGTATTGCGCGCCTGTCGGAGCTGGTACTGGAGCCTGCGGGGCCATTGCAGCAAACAAGAGTGCTGGTCGTGGCAGACGGTGTGCTGCACTACGTGCCGTTCTCGGTGCTGCTGTCTCCGTCAGTTATCGGCGAGCCCGTCTTGATGCTGGTGAGCCACGAGCTCATCAGCGTACCTTCCATGTCCGTTCTCGCGGCGCAGCGGCAGATTCACCTGAATCAGGACCGGCCCCGAAAGGAACTGGCGGTGTTCGCCGATCCGGTGTTCAGCAGCGACGATCATCGATTGACAAACGAAACCGAAGCGGCGGCGACTGCGAATGCATTGCCGCGGTTGCCTGCGACCGCCCACGAAGCCCGCTCGATTGCCGGGCTGGTAGCGCCGGAGCAGCGCCTGCTGGCGCTGGGATTCGATTCCAATCTCGATTCGGTGATGAACACGCAACTGAGCGACTACCGGATTATCCATTTCGCCACTCACGGCCGCATCGATTCCCGTTACCCGGCGCTGTCTGAACTGGTGTTTTCCCAGATCGACGAACGCGGGCAGCCACGGGATGGCTCTTTACGCCTGCATGACATCTATAACCTCGATCTGCAGGCCGACCTGGTGGCGATGAGCGCCTGCAGCACCGCGCTGGGCCGGGAGATCGCCGGCGAGGGCCTGACCGGCCTGACCCAGGGGTTCATGTACGCCGGATCGCGCAGCGTGCTGGCCAGCTTGTGGCAGGTACCCGACCGCGCCACGGCGGAACTGATGACCCGTTTTTACCGCAACCTCCTGGAAGGGGGGAAGAAGCCGGCAGCCGCCTTGAGACTGGCCCAAATTGACCTCGCCGGCGAAGCCCGCTGGCGAAGCCCGTATTTCTGGGGTGCTTTTGTTTTGCAGGGGGAGTGGAAGTGAATATGGGGGAAGTGAGATTTTTTGGCCTATCTTGGCCAGGTATTAGGGTTGATTGGCGATTCGCCAAGAAACATGAATCGAGGAGATCAAGATGAAGAATTGCACAAAAATCTTAAACGTTATGTTGATTGCCCTGGTTGTTATCAGCTATGGCTATACCAGGGATGTTGCTGCTGAAAACGATAAGGTTGATAAGGCCTGGCAAGGTTCCCCGAGCAGTCGTACCTGGGTGATTATCAGCATTGACGAACCTGCCCCTGATGATTTCCATTTTTCAGTCGGTGATGCTTTCAGAATTGAAAAGGGTGCATATCCCCAGTTTGCCCCTTTAAGTGTCCTACGGGGGCGTTGGGGCGTGGAAAATGACATTCGATTCCAGTTGGAAAAAATCGAAAGTGCTAATCCCAGATTATGCACCGAATTCACGTTATCCAACCACCACAAAGTCACCAAAAACCATTATCTGGTCATCGATCCACCCGGGCATGGCCGTAATCGCGATAATGAAATGGAATTGGCGATTGTGGAGGATGACGGTACTGCTTGCGAAGATATCGAAATCAAGAACCATGGTGGCAGGGCGCATGCGGAGAATTGATTCCTCAGCATAGGCTTTGAAGGATTCAAGGAAAATATAGAGTGTCTATTAGACACAAAATACAGTTAATTTCTTGCACTGCCCTGAGCGTGCAGATGTGCTGTAGCGATGTCCTCGCTGGACACGGCGAGGACCCTTTGCCTTTTTCCTCAGCTAGCAGTTCATATCGAACGAGTTCGCAATTTGTGCCGCAGGAGAATTGGCAGCCTGGCAAGGAGCCGACCCTGTCTCATCGCTTTGTTGGTATGTTGATGAAAGGTGATGAACAGCATTCGTTTTGGCCTCATTGTACTGTGACTCTGATCAGGCCTGATATTGCGTTGACGGCACGGCATTGCGTCAAAGACCTGCATGGTCTTAAATTGAAGGTATTCTTTCAGTCTGAAGGATTTCGCGAGGTAAGTTCCAGTCAAATCCTGGTTTTCTGCGATCAGATGGGTGTGATGTGCTCCAAACAAATTGACGACTTGGCCGCGATTAGATTTTTAATCCCATTCATGATTTCACCGGTGGCCTCAATGAGCGGTCTCTCCAAGCTTCAACCGGGAGCAATAACGACGGTGGTCGGGTTTGGTAGCAGCTCCACGTATCTCTTTGATAACGGCATCATGCGCTCAGGTGAGGTCATACTTGGTGAATGTAGTCCATGTCGATCGACTGACATCTCTTCAAAAAAGACCGCGGTGGTTCCGCCTGCAATCTGTTTTGATTCAACCATCCGGATATCCAAAACAGAATCAGCAAACAGGGTCGGCAGTCAGCCTGGTGACTCCGGTGGTCCCATGCTTATTTACGATCATGGGTCTCATCAATTAATCGGCCTTGCCCGGGGGACAAGCTGGACCTGCAGCGATGAGGCGCACAGCGAAAATCGCTTCGTAAACCTGCTTGACCCCCGCTACCATGAATGGCTTTCCAGGATTTCGTCAAAATCGGATAGCTCTGCTAACACGAGCACTCGGACAGACATTTTGCTTGCTGTCGAGAGTGCCAAGTTGGATCACGAAAACCCGAATGACTTCTACGAACTGGAAATTGGACCGTTGGCGACGGAGTTGATTGTCACGATGAATCATTCTGTCGGGGGCTGGAATCCTAATCCCAGCGACCTGAATTTGCTATTGGACGTGGAAGCCGACTGCAGCCGTTTTGTTGGCGCTGAGGTTTGCTCCGTCAAAGATCCAGCTACCGGTCCGATAAATATTCGAGTTCAACGCGTACATAGGCAAGCTACTTATCAAGTGACCGCTATCGTTGAATACGATTCGCCGGGTATGCAAATGACCGTTTCCAGCTCGGCAGCTGGTAAGTAAGCGCCAATGAACGACAACACCCTCAACCAGGAACGCGAAATCGCCGCAGGCCTCGTCGAGGGGGTCCGTTCCGGTGATCGCGCGGCCGAGACGCAGATGGTCGAACGCTACAGCCGCGGCCTGCGCTACCTGCTGCGACGCAAAACCCGGGATGTCCCGCTGGCCGAGGATTTCCTGCAGGAAACCTGGGCTATCGCGCTGGTGAAAATCCGCGAAAAGGGCCTGGACAATCCGCAACGACTGGCCGGCTACCTGGCCGGGATCGCCAGCAACCTGGCGCTCGGAGAGTTGCGCCGCGTGCATCGCCAGCGCACGGCAGTGAATTCAGACGTGGTGGCGCTGATCCCCGACGAGTCGGCAAATCCGTTTCGGCAGGCCGCGAAGGCCGAGACTTGTCAGCAGGTGCAGGATTTGCTGGGCGATCTCAAAAAAGACCGTGACCGCGAGATCCTGCAGTGTTTTTATGTGCGGGAAGAGGACAAGGACAGCATTTGCCGGCGCCTGGGCGTCGACAGCGTGCATTTCAACCGGGTGCTGTACCGGGCGCGTCAGCGGATGAAATCGGCCATATTGGCCTCCGACCGGCGCAGCCATTTTCAGGTGATCAGCTGATTCCGGAAGTTTGTGCTTTAAGTGAGACTTTTTGGGGTATCGGTACAGGTCATTAGGTGAATGAAGGGCATTTGCCCCGATCATGAGAGCGCGTAAAGGGATGAACAAGAATTATACAGAGGAAAGTCGACTGATTGAGCGGTACCTGGCCGACGAGCTGTCGGAAAAGGAGCGCGAGGCGTTCGAGGAACGAATGCTTTACTCACCCGCCTTACTCGATGAGCTCGAGGCAGCGGAGCGCCTGCAGCAGGGTTTGCAGGATGTCACTGCCCTGGAAATGGCCAATATACCGGTGGGCCGGTCATCTGGCCGCACCAGGTCCGTGGTTGTGACGCTGTTTCAATCACCGCAATACGCGATGGCTGCCTCGGTGCTGTTGCTGATTTCGCTGAGTGTTTCCAGTTTCCTGCTGCAACAGAGTCCGCCTATCACTTCTGTCGATGGCGGCATGCCGGTGCAAACCGAAATCATTTCGCTGGTCTCGGTCCGGGGTAGCACCGGCAGTGATCCGGTCAATACGCTGAGCCTTGGTGATGGGGCACAGCGATACGTGATGATGCTGGACCCGGGATTCGAAGATTATTCACGTTTCCGCACGACGGTCTACCGGCTGGAGAACAGTGGTGCAAAAACCATGCTCTGGCAGGTCGATGACATGTCCCCCGGTTACGAGGACATGCTGGCGCTCAGCGTTCCCGGTTCAGTCCTGGAAGCAGGCGATTTCGAGATCAGGGTTGAAGGCTGGAGGAACGAATGGCCGGCTGCCCACGAATACGAACAGGTCAACACGCTGACCTTGCGGGTCAGCAGTAAGTGAGACATTTGAGCTCCTGGGTACAGGTCAATATTAAAAGGAGAAAAAGTTTTTACATCAGCAGAGCGGATTGGGACCATGTTAAACCACGACACAAAAAGCGAACTCCGGCTACTGATTGTCGGCGATTACCTGTTCGAGCCAAGAGCTGGTTTGCTTTCCGGACCCACCGGCTCGCACCATATCTGTTCGCGCCTGTCGGCACTGCTCAGTTACCTCGTCGAGCACTCCAACCAGGTGGTCGCTCGCGAATACCTGGTCGATGAGCTCTGGCATGACGATCCGCACGGGTCCCGCTGTCTCACCCAGTATGTCGGGCGCCTGCGGCATTATTTCGACGACAAAGCCAGCGTCGCCCACTACATAAAAACCATCCCCAACCGCGGATACCGTCTGGTGGCACCGGTATACGGCAGCACCCGCAAGTCCGAATCCGTTCAGGCTGTCGTGTTGCCGCATCATGAGAACCAGCCGGCCAACAGGATTACATGCCTGCTCCGCGAATTTCGCGATCGCAAGGTTTGTCGCTCGATGATGATCTATTCCTTGGTGGTATGGCTGGTCTTCCAGATCACCGAGATTGTGCAGCAAGCCCTGCCTTTGCCCGACTGGACGCTCAGCCTGGTGGTCGTAATCGGGATCCTCGGTTTTCCCATCGCCGCCGTTCTGTCCTGGATATTCGACCTGACGCCCGGGGGTGTTGTTAAAGGACGACAGCAGGCTCCGCACCCACCCGTTTCAGGTTCCCGTAGCCGGCATGATCTCGTTCTCGACTATGCGTTGGTATTGGTCTCCGTTGCCATCTTCAGCTGGCTGATCATAACCAGTCTGGGTGTTGGTTTTTCCGAGATCGCCTATGCCGGGCCGACCGCCCCGGTATCCCCGGAAGCTCAGATCTCAGTGCCAGATTCGCTTTGTGAGTATCGCTGGTAGCCGCTTTTGGCCGATTTACAGAAAGTTTGAATTTTCTCCACACTTTGGTTTCAGAATCCAGCCCCATGAACAATCGCCGGAACACCTCGAAGTGGTTTTCCATTTCGGGTATGTCAAATCATTGGCCCTTAATGACAAGCGGGCTCGAACCTATCCCCCTAAGATTTAATCTGCATTTTTTTAAGCATTTCAGGAGAGCTTTACATGCGGAAAATCTTACTCATGGCTGTTATGGCCACCAGCGTCTGGCTGCTGGTCAATCCGGCATTCGCAAACGAGCTTGCGCTTGAGCGGGAGATTCATCTGAAAGGGACCTCCAACACACGCGATATTGGCGGCTACGTAACCAGCAACCTGCGCACTCTCCGCCAGGGCCAGATCATCCGCTCCGAAAACCTGTCACGGCTCACCGCCAGCGATTTTCAGAAACTCGAAGAGATCGGCGTGAAAACGGTCATTGACCTGCGCACCAACAGGGAACACGACAAGGCGCCCACGGTCTGGGTGGGTGATCATCCGCCGCAGTTTTATCATTTTCCCATTGGTGACGCTCAAAACGACTGGTTCAAAGCGCAGCGCAGGATGATGAAAAGAAACCGCTTCACCCGGGAGCAGTCCCTGGACCACATGGTCGAAGGCTATCGCATGATCGCTGCAGAAGGTCCGCCCAGTTACCAGAAACTGATGGACGTGGTGCTCGATCAATCCAATTGGCCGGTTCTGATCCACTGCAACGCAGGTAAGGACCGCGCGGG
>Ga0265306_10000905_pt1 | contig 14519 bp, 15 predicted proteins | sample Helome_3_FD_192493 | JGI IMG/M metagenome (GOLD analysis project Ga0265306, IMG submission 192493) | Marine sediment microbial communities from subtidal zone of North Sea - Hel_20160420 (Illumina Assembly) | ecosystem: Environmental > Aquatic > Marine > Subtidal zone > Sediment ...
CACTGCTCGGTGGCGTGGTCGTCATCCTGCCGGTGGCCATCCTGGTGTCGGTCCCCCTGTGGATATTCGACCTGGTGACGGGGCTGATCGAGCCATTAACGCGGCTTCTGATAAGTGACTCGCAGCTAAATGAAAAAGCAGCAGAAATACTGGTTATCATCCTCATCGTGATGACCTGCTTCTTCGTCGGTGTGCTGGTCCGTACGCAGCTGGGCGGTTTCCTGTACCGCTTCCTCGAGACACGCATTCTCAAGCTGGCGCCCGGTTACTCCATGATCAAGGAAACGGTGTTGCAGATTTTCGGCAGCAGGAAGGATTCGCCGTTTTCCTCTGTGGCGCTGGTGCAGGTGTTCGGCAACACAACCCTGATGACCGCGTTCGTGACGGATAAACACGAGGACGGCAGCTTTACCGTATTCGTACCGACCGGACCCAATCCGACCTCGGGCCTGATCTATCACCTGGAAGGCCGGTGTGTGCACCCGGTCGACATTCCGGTGCAGGATGCCATGCGCTCGATCATCAGTTGCGGCGCAGGATCGGCGCAACTGATGCAGGGTTTCACTGCGAACCGGCCGTCGCCTGAATAATGACGTTATTGGGTGGGGTGCATTTTGCGCACTGTCAATGGTGCGTAGAACGCACCCTACGGATTTCGTGCGCTGCGGTATCAAGGTAGTCAATGGTGCGTAGAACGCACCCTACGGACTTCGTGCACTGCGGTATCAAGGTAGTCAATGGTGCGTAGAACGCACCCTACGGACTTCGTGCAACCTATAAATGCTGAATACACCCTGCAGACTTGCAATAACGAAAATTTCAGCCTGGCTAGCCGCTGCTTGAGCGGGTGACATCCACATACAGGGTCAGCTGCTGGCCCGGCTGGATATATTTGTCTTCGTCGAGTTTGTTCCAGCGCCGCAGCTCGGCGATGCTCACATTGAATTTCTTCGAGATAAGGTAGAGCGAGTCGCCACTGCGGACGGTATAGCGGATCGAGCGAACGTGTTCGTTATTCTTGCCACCCGAACCTTTGGTCCAGATAACCAGTTTCTGGCCAGGCCGGATAACGGCATTCGTGCCGATGCGGTTCCAGCGGGCGACCTGCCTGACCGACACACTGTGTTGCTGCGCGATGTTCCAGAGACTGTCGCCGTTGCGTACCCGGTAGGTGGTCTTGCTGCCCTTGCCGCGCGGGGCGGTATTGCGTTTGAGTGCGGCATAGTGCGTGGCATCGCGTGCGGCGACCGGCACCAGCAGGTGTTGGCCTGCGCGGATGGTGGTGCCTGACAGGTCATTGGCATCGCGCAGGACGGCAACCCTGGTGTCGTATTTCTGCGCAATACCCGACAGTGTCTGGCCCCTGGTCACCTTGTGGCGCACCCACTTGAGGCGGTTTTCCGCCGGCAGATTTGCCAGGTTCCCGCTGAAGACGGTGGCGCTTGATGCCGGCACCAGCAGCCGGTGAGGACCGTCCGGGTGGGTTGCCCAGCGATTGAAGCCGGGATTGAGTCGATACAGCGTTTCCGTTTCCACGCCGGCCAGTTCGGCGGCGATGCCGATATCCAGCTGGCCGCCGGTATCGACCTCGGCAAACGCAGGCGTCGTCGTCAGCGTGGGCAGGATGATGCCGTACCGGTCAGGGTCCCTGACCATGGCGCTGATCGCCATCAGGCGGGGTACGTAGACACGCGTTTCTTTCGGTAGTTTCAGGTGCCAGAAATCGGTCGGTTTGCCGGCCTTGCGGTTGCGCCGAATGGCGCTGCTGACGGTGCCACTGCCGGAATTATACGCGGCGAGTGCCAGCAGCCAGTCGCCGTCGAACTGCCGGTGCAGCTTGCCGAGGAAATCGAGGGCGGCCGTGGTCGATGCAACGACATCGCGGCGCTCGTCATACCACCAGTCCTGTTTCAGGCCATAGATCCGTCCGGTGGCGGGAATGAACTGCCACAGTCCGGACGCGCGGCCGTGTGAATAGGCAAACGGATCGTAACTGCTCTCGACGAACGGCAGCAGCACGATCTCGGTCGGATAACCACGGCGCTCGACTTCGTCCAGGATGTACGCGATATACGGGTCACCGCGCTGCAGTACGTACTCGACATCGCGCGGTGAGCGTTTGTAACGCTTGATGGCCTTGCGTACCTGTGCCTGCCCCGCACCCTCCAGCCTGAATCCCTTGCGCAGGCGGGTCCAGATGTTCTCTGGCGGCGGCGCCGTCGCCAGCCCGGCTGACGGGGGTTGTGCCTGGTCGATCTCCGGTATTGACCCGGGCGCGGTTTGTGCAACCGGCGCAGCATCGGGTGCGGCCGGATCAGTCCCTGCGCCCGACATGGCCCCTGTCTTTGTAACCGGCGGCGCCGCGGGTTCGACCATGGCGCAGCCTGCGGCGAGCAGGGCCGGCAGCAGTACCAGACTGTAATAATTCAGTTTCATTACTGTTTATCGACCTGCCAAAATAAAGGCTTGAGGCGGGCAGTCCTCCCTGCGGACATCTGTGATGCGCTATGCTGACAGCCCGTACCGGTCAGGTCAATAATCTCTGTCACAGTGCTGATTTTATGACGCACGAAATGTGTGAATGCGGTATCATTTCAACACGATGAACGTGACGTTACCGTTATCTACCCGGGCCCGTTCCCTGCGTGCCTGGTATCGTCGATCACTCGGTCAACAGCTGGCCGATGCCGAGGCGTCCGCGCTCGCGGCACAGCTGACCAACCTGTTCGGTTATCACCTGGTGGTGGTGGATCCGCCCTGGGATGAATGCCGGCTGGGCGACAGCCGCATTGCACATCGCGTGATACAGCGGGTCGGGAACGAACCGCCGGTGGATGCGGGGATGATGGCGGACACTGAGAACTGGCCGATCATGACGGATTCCGTCGATGCGATCGTCCTGCCGCATACACTGGAACTCGCGGGTGACCCGCACCAGGTGTTGCGCGAAGCCGACCGGTGTCTGGTGCCGGACGGCCACCTCATTATCATCGGTTTCAACCCGCGGAGCCTGTGGGGTATTCGCCGCGTACTGGCGCGCAAACGCGGCGAGCTGCCGTGGGACACTCGCTTCCGGAGTATGAGTCGTGTCAAGGACTGGCTCGGTCTGCTGGGTTTCGACACTCTGCACAGCCATTTCCTGTTTCAGCGGCCGCCGCTGCAGAGCGAGCGCCTGCTGGGCAGGTTGCGCTTTATGGAGCCGGCCAACGGTGTCGGTTTCATGCTGCTGTCCGCCGCCTATATTCTCGTCGCACGCAAGCGCACGTTCATCATGACGCCGGTGCGCGAGATACAGCGCACCAGGGCGCGGCTGTTCCCGGTCGGTATACCCAGTTCGAGCCAGGGTAATGTGCGCCGCAGCGAGTGAGACGGAAATCTTTACCGATGGTGCCTGCCGCGGGAACCCCGGGCCCGGTGGCTGGGGCGTGCTGCTGCGCCATAATGGCCATGAAAAAACCCTCTACGGGGCCGAGGCGGAAACCACCAACAACCGGATGGAACTGATGGCCGCTATCCAGGGCCTGGAGAGCCTGACGCGAGCGTGCCGGGTGTGCCTGACCACCGATTCGCAGTATGTGCAGAAAGGGGTGCAGGAATGGATGGCGGGCTGGAAGCGCCGTGGCTGGAAGACGGCAGCGAAAAAACCCGTCAAGAACGTTGACCTGTGGAAGCGGCTGGATGCCGCGACCGAGGGGCATGAGATCCGTTGGCACTGGGTCCGGGGTCACAGTGGCCATCCGGAGAACGAACTTGCAGACGCGCTGGCAAACCAGGCCATCGACGAGATGTTGTAGGAGCGAATTGCTGACACCAGGAATTCTCGCGCAAAGCCGCAAAATTCGCAAAGAGAAGATCAAATCAAAACCATTTGGTCACTCCCTCCCCCTCAGGGGGAGGGTTGGGGAGAGGGGATCAAAATGCTGCTACATATCCCCTCTCCCTAACCCTCTCCCGCGGGGAGAGGGGATAATGCAGGCGTGCGAAATGTTTCTCGTCCCTTGCGGTTTGCAGTGAGAAATTGGCTGGACAAAACCTATGCGCCAGATCGTACTTGATACCGAAACCACCGGCCTGGAACCGTCCAGCGGCCACCGCATCATCGAGATCGGCTGTGTCGAGCTGATCGACCGCCGCCTGACCGGGAACTCCTACCACCAGTACCTCCAGCCCGATCGTGAAATCGATGCCGGAGCCGTCGAGGTGCACGGTATTACCAACGAGTTTCTGCATGACAAGCCGCGTTTTGCGGATGTCGCCGAGGCGTTCCTCGGATTCATTCGCGGTGCAGAGCTGGTTATTCACAACGCGCCCTTCGATGTCGGCTTTATCAATAACGAATTCAACCTGCTGGGGCAGGGCGCAGACACCGTCGATCAACAGTGCCGGGTGCTCGATACACTTACGCTGGCGCGCCGTATGCATCCCGGCCAGCGCAACAGTCTCGATGCCCTGTGTCGCCGCTACGAGATAGACAACTCGCAACGCGAGCTGCACGGCGCGCTGCTGGACGCGGAAATTCTTGCCGATGTCTATCTGGCCATGACCGGCGGCCAGGTCAGCCTGTCCCTGGACGCCGCCACGGATGCCCGGGGTGACGTGGCCGCCGCAGTGCGTTCATTGGCAGGCGATCGGCCGGCGCTGAAGGTGATACGCGCCGGCCGGGAAGAGCTCGAGGCCCACGAGGCGCGGCTCGATGCAATCGATCGCCAGTGCGGACAGGCCGCAGTCTGGCGGAGGCAGTAGCCCGGCAGGTCAGATCGGTATCGAAAAGGTGTCCGCGTTGATCCACATGTGGACCGCGATGACAACCTCGCACGGTGCGGATAATTCTGCAGGGACGGACATCGCGTGCGCCGGCGCCGTCGTCCTGTCGTCGGACCTGTTTACGGCTGGTGGCTACGGCAGTGTGCGTGGCTACGAGCCGGCGCAATCGACCGGCAACAGCGGCGCGTCGCTGAATGCCGATCTTTACCGCCAGTTCGATATCCCGGACAGCCGCTGGTATGCACAGACGGGACCGTTTATGGACTGGGGCTATGTGCATAACCGCGTGACGGGCTCGACACTGGAAAACAATATCTACAGTGCCGGCCTGGGTGCTGAAGTGAATTACAGGCATTCCGGCAAGCTGGTCAGCAAGCTGCGTCTTGACTGGGCCCACCCGCTGGTGCACAAGAGTTTGCCCGAGGTTGACGACAATACCTTCTACGCCCGCTTTACCCAGTTGTTCTGAGCGGCGCAAACGTTCTGTTCACATAACCCGTCTGCCGTTCTAACGGCAGACGGGTTTTTTATTGCGACGAACTAGGGATGTGCGGGTAGCGCCAGTGCGACCGGCGTGAAGGCGTCGGCATTGACCAGGAAGTGTACCCAGACGCTGGCCGCGTAACCGAGCATGATGGCCCAGCTCCATTTCAGGTGCGCAAAAAAAGTATAAATGCCGCGTGCCTGTCCCATGACCGCGACCCCGGCGGCGGAGCCGATCGACAGCATGGAGCCGCCGACGCCTGCGGTCAGTGTGACCAGCAACCACTGGCCGTGGTCCATGTCCGGGAGCATGGCCAGCACGGCAAACATCACCGGGATATTGTCGATGATGGCGGACAGGAAGCCGACCAGGATGTTGGCCGTGGTGGCGCCCAGTTCACCGTACATCAGCTGCGAGCCCAGTGACAGGTAACCCATGGTACCAAGCCCGCCCACACACAGGATGATGCCGTAGAAGAACATCAGTGTATCCCACTCGGCACGCTCCAGGGAGCGAAAGATGTTGTAGGATTCGTTGGCATACTTCTGTTTGATCTCCGGTGCCACTGATTCCAGGACCAGGGCCGTGTCGCCCAGGTTCCCCTCCCTCGGGTCAGGGAAGAACATGCTGCGTCGTTTCAGGTAATAACCGAACAGTTTGAGCAGACCCAGGCCGGTCATCATGCCCAGGACCGGCGGCAGGTGCAGGAAGTTGTGCGCACTGACCGCCATGGAGATGGTGACCAGAAACAGGCCGACGATGATCCAGGCACCGTGCTGCAGCTCGGCAGTGTCCGTGACCTCGTCGGGTGACGCGCGCCCCACCGCCAGGCTGAGGAACACGGCCGGCACCAGCCAGTTCACCACCGAGGGAACAAACAGGGCGATGAAGCCGGCCCAGTGGCGGGTGAAGTCCATTATCTCACCGCTGTCTGCGGCAACGGCAGTCAGCGGGCAGGACATTGCCAACAGCATGATCAGGATTCGTGTCATGGGCATCATGATGCTTAACCTCGGTTTCCCGGTATTTATTGGAGTCTGGATTGCAGGCAACATTTTAATGTACCTGGGTAATTCGACCATGCTGGCCGCGTCTGAAAAGTGATATCTTGGCCTGCGATTTTTATTAGTTGTTCATTTCAATGTAGCTGATTTAAGGGCAGTCAACAGCGGCGGTGATGCCCGTTCCCGGGCAGTGCACAGGTCAATACTGCTCCATGGCGCCGATCCAAGCGGGACGCTTCGACGGCAGCGCCTTTCGCAGCGAGGCGGGTGAGGATCTTCTCGATCTCCCCAGATCCTCGATACACGCGATGATCCGTACTGCCCTGCCTGGCCGGTGTCACCCGCGCAGAGGCGATTGGCGAGTCGGAGCGAGCGCCGACCGCTGGTGCCGACGCAGGCGAGGAGAGAGTGCCGGACACCGAAAAAAGGAGTTTGTACTGGATATGCGCGCATAAGACCGTTTATGCTATGCGCTTTAATTTCTCGGGGGGACGTCGCCTCGTCGCGGCGCTGCCCTGCCGGGTCTGGCACACGAACCTGTATCAGGGTCGGTTGGAACAGGGCAGTGACACCGGGCCTGTCCAGGACGTATTCTACCAAATAAGAACAGGAAGTCAGATGCGTTATATCCGATCCGCACTCGTCATTGCCGCTATCTGGCTGCTGCTCTCGGGGCACTACACCACCTTGATTCTGTCGCTCGGTGTATTGTCCGTGCTGGCTGTGACGTGGTTCGTCTGGCGCATGGATCGGGTCGATGGAGAACTCGGCGTCCTGCCGATGCGGCCGCGGCTGCTGAACTATCTGCTGTGGCTGATGTGGCAGGTGGTGCTGTCGAACATCGATGTTGTGCGCCGGATCTGGGATCCGACCTTGCCGATACGACCCACCTGGCAGCGCCTCGACATCAAGGTAACCTCTCCGCTGGCCAAGATGTTATACGCTAATTCCATCACGCTGACCCCCGGCACCCTTACCACGGATGTCAGGGAGGACCACTTCATGGTGCACAGTCTTACGTCCGAGGGGATCGACGAGCTGCGCAAGGGCAAGATGGAAAAACAGATACAACGCCTGAGGATCTGATGCGATGCTGACCGCCGCTATAGTCGCCATCCTGGTGACCATGTTCCTGGCCCTGATCAGGACTTTTCTGGGACCCACCGAATACGATCGCATGCTTGCGGCCAATTCCTTCGGCACCAAGACTGTGTTGCTGCTCGCTCTGGGTGGTTATGCTCTGTCGTGGAACAGTTTTCTTGACGTGGCCCTGCTCTACGCACTGCTGAATTTCGTCGGCACCATCGCCGTGATGCGTTTCTTCGAATACCGCAATGTGCCGGAAGAGAGCGATGGACCGGAGTCGGCGGCATGACGGCGATCCTCGAGTTACTCAGCAGTCTCTGCCTGCTGCTTGGTGGGGTGCTGTGTATCACGGGCGGCGTAGGGCTGTTGCGCATGCCGGACTTCTTCTCTCGCGTCCACGCCTCGGGCGTCACGGAGACCTTGGCGGCGCCGCTACTGCTGATCGGGCTAATGTTGCAGATGGAATGGTCGCTGGACTCGGTGAAGGTGATCATGATCCTGATCATTGTGCTTGTCACCAATCCCACGGCTACCCACGCCATGGCCAAGGCCACGCTGCACGGTGGGCAGCAGCCGCTGGTGTTCGACGATGACGAATCCACCGGGGGAGAAGGCACATCGAAGCCCTGATCAACATCACCCTGCTGGGTTTTTTGGTTATGATCGCGGTGGCGGCCATCGTGCTCTCCGACCTGTTCGCGGTGGTGATGCTGTTCGGCGTCTACAGCCTGCTGACCGCCGCGCTGTTTATGAACCTGGATGCTGTGGATGTTGCCTTCACGGAGGCGGCCGTCGGTGCCGGCGTTACCACCGTGCTGATGCTCTCCAGTCTGCACCTGACCAAACGCTGGGAGGCCATGCCCAGACGCAACCCCCTGCTGAGTCTGCTTGTGGTCGGCATTACCGGCGCTGCGCTCGTCTATGCCGTCCAGGATGCGCCTCTGCTCGGCGACCCGACGGCCCCCGTGCATCAGCACGTGACCCCGCGCTACATCGAACACGGCGAGGCGGAAGTGGGCATGCCCAACCTGGTGACCGCTGTGCTGGCAAGCTACCGGGGCTACGACACTTTCGGCGAGACCGTGGTGATCTTCACCGCCGGTCTGGCGGTGCTCTTGCTGCTTGGCATCAAGGACGACCCGCGCATGCGTCCGGGGGTGAGTGCCATCGGTGACCAGTTCGTGCTGCGTTTGGTGGTCAAGGTATTGCTACCGGTGATCCTGCTGTTCGGGCTATACGTACAGTTTCACGGCGACTTTGGCGCCGGTGGCGGGTTCCAGGCCGGGGTGATATTTGCCACCGCCTTCGTGCTGTACGACCTTGTGTTCGGTGAAGGCAGCGCCCGCGCCGTGGTGCCGCCCCGTTGGCTTCACCGCCTGGCCGCCATCGGCGTGCTTCTCTACGGCGGTGTCGGCGTCTACTCGCTGCTGGCTGGCCGGCCCTTCCTGGATTACTCGGTGCTGGCGCACGATCCGGTTCATGGTCAGCACCTGGGTGTGTTACTGGTGGAACTCGGCGTCGGCATCGCGGTGTTCTCGGTCGTGCTGTTGATCTTTTATGCCTTCTCCGGCCGGAGCCGCCGCCGATGAACTTCTTGCCGGGAATATTCAACTACCTGGTTGTCGTGTTCCTGATGATGGCCGGCTTCTACGTGGTCATCGCACAGGGCAATCTGGTGAAGAAGCTGGTGGGTCTGGGGCTCTTCCAGGCATCGGTGTTCATCCTCTACATCACCATGGGGTATCTCTCGGGTGGCCAGGCGCCCATCGTCGAGGAGGGCGTGACGGCCTACTCCAGTCCGTTGCCACATGTGCTGATTCTCACGGCCATCGTGGTCGGTGTGGCCACCACTGCAGTCGGGCTGGCGCTGGTGGTGCGGATCCACGAAGCCTATAACTCGGTGGAAGAGGACGACATCCATGCCGAGGACCTGGAGCAGGATGAGGCCCCGCTGGATGCCGATGCGACCCGCGAGGACCTGGCTGGCCGATGACCCTGTGGGATCACCTGCCGGTACTCGTGGTCATAGTCCCGCTGATGGCCGGCCCCCTTTGCGTGCTGGTCGAGCGGCCGCGCTTGGCCTGGGGCGTGGCGCTGGTGGCAGCCTGGCTGAGCTTTGCCGCGGCGGTCGCGCTTGCGGTCCAGGTGAGCGATACGGGCACCATCAGCTACGAGTTCGGTGGCTGGGCGCCGCCCTGGGGAATCGAGTACCGTATAGACACCCTTGGCTCCTATGTGCTGCTCATCGTCACCGCCATCGCGGCCCTGGTGATGGTGGCGGCCAAGGAGAGCGTGGCCCACGAGGTCCCCGAGCCACTGATCGCGCGTTTCTACGCCGCACTCATGCTGGCCTTCGCCGGCCTGGCGGGCATCGTCGCCACAGGCGATGTCTTCAACGTTTTCGTGTTCCTGGAGATCTCTTCGCTGGCGTCCTATGCGCTGATCAGCATGGGGCGCGACCGTCGTGCGCTGACCTCCGCCTTTGATTACCTGGTGATGGGCACGATCGGTGCCACCTTCATCCTGATCGGCATCGGCTTCCTGTATATGATGACCGGCACGCTGAACATGCAGGACCTGGCGGCGCGGCTGCCGGAGGTCTGGGATACGCGCACGGTGCGGGCGGGCTTCGCATTCCTTACCGTGGGTATCGGGCTCAAACTGGCGATGTTCCCGCTGCACCTATGGCTGCCCAACGCCTATACTTATGCACCCTCTGTGGTAACGGCCTTCCTTGCCGCTACGGCCACCAAGGTGGCTGTCTATGTGCTGCTGCGCTTCATGCTGGACATCTTCGGAATCGACTTCTCGCTGGGGCGTATGCCGTTCGAGTACATCCTGCTGCCGGTCGGGGTACTCGGCATCCTGTCCGCCTCGCTGGTGGCCATCTACCAGGTGGAGGTCAAGCGTCTGCTTGCCTATTCCAGCGTCGCGCAGATCGGCTACATGGTGCTGGGTATCGGTCTGGCCAGCACCACGGGTATCACCGGCGCCATCCTGCACCTGTTCAACCACGCGCTGATGAAGGGCGCGCTGTTTCTTGCCCTGGCCGCCGTCGCCTACCGCGTGGGCTCCACCACGCTGCAGGACCTGGCGGGACTGGGACGACGCATGCCATGGACCATGTTCGCCATCGTGGTGGGTGGGCTCAGCCTGATCGGCGTGCCGTCCACCGTGGGATTCGTCAGCAAGTGGTACCTGGTGCTGGCGGCACTCGAACAGGGGCTGTGGCCTGTCGCCCTGCTGATTCTGCTGGGTTCCCTCATGGCGGTGGTCTATGTGTGGAAGCTGGTGGAGGCGGCCTACCTGACTGAACCGCAGAGCGATGTGGCGGTGCAGGAGGCACCGCTGTCCATGCTGGCGCCGCTGTGGGTGCTGGTGATCGCCAACATCTACTTCGGCGTGCAGACCGAGGTCAGCGTCGGCCTGGCCCGCCAGGCTGCCGCGGTGCTCACCGGAGGTGGCGGGTGAACAGCATGCAACTGCTGGCCGTCATCCCTCTGGTGCCGCTGCTGGCGGTGCCTGCCATCGTGGCGACGGCCCGCTGGCCCAACGTGCGCGAGGCCGCATCCGTGCTGACCGGGGTGCTGCTGTTCGGGCTGGTGGTGACGCTGGTCGGACAGGTGGATCCGCAGGCGGCGCCGACCTTCGTGCTGGCCGAGCCCCTGCCGGGACTGGCCCTGGCGCTGTCGCCGGAACCGCTGGGCATGCTGTTCGCCCTGGTGGCGAGCTTCCTGTGGCCGGTGACGACGGTTTACGCCATCGGGTACATGCGGGCCCACCACGAGGAGAACCAGACCCGTTTCTATGTCGCCTTCGCCGCCTCCATCGCGGCGACCATGGGCATCGCGCTGTCGGCCAACATGCTGACGCTGTTCCTGTTCTACGAGCTGCTGACCCTGGCGACCTACCCGCTGGTCACCCACGCCGGCGACGATAACGCACGCCGCGGCGGCCGCGTCTACCTGGGGCTGTTGTTGAGCACCTCCATCTTCTTCCTGCTGCTGGCCATGATCTGGACCTGGCTGCTGACCGGCACCCTGACGTTCACGGCCGGCGGCGTGTTCGGCGCGTCCGTCGATCCGACCATTCTCAGCGTGCTGCTGGTGCTCTACGTGTTCGGCACCGGCAAGGCCGCGATGATGCCCTTCCATCGCTGGCTGCCGGCGGCCATGGTTGCCCCGACCCCGGTGTCGGCCCTGCTGCACGCGGTGGCCGTGGTCAAGGCCGGGGTGTTCACCATCCTCAAGGTGGTGGTCTATCTGTTCGGCATCGATCTGATCGGCCAGCTGGCCGTGGCCGACTGGCTGGCGGCCATGGCGGCCCTGACCATCCTGCTGGCCTCGCTGGTGGCGATGACCCGCGACAACCTGAAGGCACGGCTGGCCTATTCCACCATCAGCCAGCTCGGCTACATCACCCTCGGCGCCATGCTGGGCGTGGCTGCCGGCGTGGTGGGGGGCGGCATGCACATCGTCATGCACGCCTTCGGCAAAATCACGCTGTTCTTCTGCGCCGGGGCCATCCTGGTGGCGGTACACAAGAGCCGGGTAAGCGAACTCAATGGCCTGGGCCGGCGCATGCCGCTGACCATGCTGGCGTTCCTGATCGGGGCCCTGTCCATCGTTGGCCTGCCGCCGTTTGGCGGGACGTGGAGCAAGTGGCTGCTGGTGCAGGGCACCCTGGACACCGGCATGTGGATGCTGACCGCCACCCTGCTGGTCAGCTCGCTGCTCAACATCATGTACCTCGTGGTCATCCCGGTGCGTGCTTTCTTTGCCAGGCCCGCGGGTGATGATCGGGGGGGGCTGCAAGAGGCGCCGATCGCCAGTCTGCTGGCCATCGGCGTGGCAGTACTCGGCTGCATCGTGCTGTTCTTCACGCCTGACCCGATCTATCAAATGATGGAAGGGATATTTCGATGAGTGACGACAAACAGAAAACCTACCTGTTCGACAACCCGCGTAACGTGCGCCGGGTGGTGGTTGCCCTGGTGGCGGCCTGCGTGATCCTGGCAGGCCTGGACCTGGTGGTGCACCGTCACGTGTCTCATCCGTGGGAGGCCATGTTCGGCTTTTATGCCGTCTACGGCTTTGTCGCCTGCGTGTTGCTGGTGCTGCTGGCGAAGGAGATGCGCAAGCTGCTCATTCGCAAGGAGGACTACTACGACGAGGCGCCGCCGACCGACAACCCGCCGTCCGGGGAGGATCCAGGTGCTTGAGTCCTGGCCCGCCTTACCGCTGTTAATCGGCGCCGTCCTGGTCGCGTTCAGCCGCGGCCCGGTGCGTGCGCTGGTCATGCTGGCCGCCCCGCTGGCGGGTGCCTGGGGTGTGTACCAGCTCGAGCCCGGCACCGTCATCGAGTTCCAGATGATGGGTCTGCAGCTGACACCGGTGCGGGTGGATGCGCTGTCCATCCTGTTCGGTTACCTGTTCCACCTGGCGGCGTTCATCGGCGTCATCTATTCGCTGCATCTCAAGGACCCGGTGCAGGACGTGGCCGCGCTGGCCTATGCCGGAAGCGCGGTGGGCGCCGTGTTTGCGGGGGACCTGCTGACCCTGTTCGTCTTTTGGGAGCTGCTGGCCATCACCTCGGTGTTCCTGGTGTTGGCTCGCCGCAGCAAGCGCTCGCTGGCCACCGGCATGCGTTACCTGGTGATGCAGGTGGGCTCCGGGGTGCTGCTGCTGGCCGGCGCCATCTGGTATGCCAGTGCCGGCAACGGCCTGGGCTTCGATTTCATCGGCCTGGACGCGCCCGGCGGCTGGCTGATCTTCATCGCCTTCGGCATCAAGGCGGCCTTTCCGCTGCTGCATGGCTGGCTGACCGATGCCTATCCGGAGGCCACGCCGACCGGCACCGTGTTCCTCACTGGCTTCACCACCAAGGTGGCCATCTACGCTTTGGCGCGGGGCTTTCCCGGCACCGAACTGCTGGTCCCGATCGGCACCCTGATGACCTGCTTCCCGATCTTCTTTGCCGTTATCGAGAACGATCTGCGACGGGTGCTGGCCTACAGCATGATCAACCAGCTGGGCTTCATGGTGGTCGGCATCGGCATCGGCACCCAGCTGGCGCTCAACGGTGCCGTCGCCCACGCCTTCAACGACGTCATCTTCAAGGGGCTGTTGATGATGAGCATGGGGGCGGTGCTGCATGTGACCGGCGAGATGCGCGGCTCCGAACTCGGCGGCCTGTACAAGAAGATGCCGAAGACCGCCATCCTGTGCATGGTGGGGGCAGCATCCATCTCGGCCTTCCCCCTGTTCAGCGGTTTTGTCAGCAAATCCATGGTGGTTGCCGCGGCCATCCAGGAGGGGCACACCGTGGTGTGGCTGGCGTTGCTGTTCGCCTCCGCCGGCGTGTTCCACCATGCCGGCATCAAGATCCCGTTCTTTGCCTTCTTCGCCCATGATTCGCGCTACGTTGCCAGCGCCCACGAACCGCCGACCAATATGCTGGTGGCCATGACCCTGGCCGCGTTGCTGTGCGTGGGTATCGGCAGCTTCCCGGGTGTGCTGTACGGGCTGCTGCCCTATGACACCGGCTACTGGCCCTTCGATGCCACCCACGTGCTGGCGCAGATGCAGCTTCTGGCCCTGTCGGCGCTGGCCTTCACCTGGCTCAAGCTGGCCAACATCTATCCGCCGGAGCTCAAGTCAGTGCACCTGGATGTGGACTGGTTGTATCGCCGCGTGGCACCGCAAGCGATGCGCTCGGCGCTGGCCCGGCTTGCCCCGATCGACCAAACCCTGCGCGAGAAGGGCATGGGGCTGGTAGCTGCGGGCCTGCGCGGGCTGGCCCGGCATCATGGCTCCTACGGCGTGCTGGCGCGCAGCTGGCCGACGGGCAGCATGGTGATCTGGGTGGCCGTGATGCTGGGGTTGTCATTGGTGCTGTACTACGCCTGAAACGCACTCTGTAAAGTGTTTGCCCGGCTTCTGACATCGACCGGTTCCGACGCCAGGCGGAATATCGGGCCTTTGCCCAGAGCGGGGCTGCAAGGTGTGTCATGGGTATGCCCCATTATCCGCACTGATATTTATGTCAAAAAAAATGACTTGAATTCGCGGTCGAAGGTGTCAGAGCACATTTTATGCTTCCTAAGACCCTTATTACTTTTTAGCCACCAGTTATCTATGATTATTATAAATTTCTTGCGCGGATGAAATGGCAAAGTGAGC
>Ga0265306_10000906_pt1 | contig 14511 bp, 11 predicted proteins | sample Helome_3_FD_192493 | JGI IMG/M metagenome (GOLD analysis project Ga0265306, IMG submission 192493) | Marine sediment microbial communities from subtidal zone of North Sea - Hel_20160420 (Illumina Assembly) | ecosystem: Environmental > Aquatic > Marine > Subtidal zone > Sediment ...
TTCCCTGCTCCCACATGCGGCGGAAGGCGGCTGCGCTCGACGGCGTTGAGGAGTCCGCTCCGCGGACATTAAAAGGAGGATGTTCTCCGGTTGATCGGGGAGATCAGAGATCCTGCTTGTACCTGACGTACGGAATACGCCCGTAAATTGACTCGAAAGGATCGACAGGTTGATTTTCAGTGTTTGCTGAACTGTCGGCTCCAGCGTTCATGATATTACTGGCGCCAACACTGAGGTTAGCATTCCACGGCGTACGCCAGGTGAAATGAACATCGAATGTCGTCAGTCCATCCACGCTGTCACGGTTCAGGAAGTCGACCGAGTCCCGGTAGAAGCCCTGTATCCCGCTGCTGAACGAGCCCTTGCTCCAGTCCAGGTTCATTCTTGCCATGCTAAAAGGCTCAGCCAGCGTCCAGGACAGCATATCGTTGCTGCCGGAATACAGACCCCGGTAATCAGCTTCAAGCACACGTGTAAATGCCAGGCCAACCTGGATATCGCCCGCCGTATCGGTTGCAATACCGACTTTGAAATTCAGGTTGACGCCGCTCGCTTCGCTGTTCAGATACTGCAGTGGATCGAAGCCGTTGGAAGATAGCAACGGATTTCCCAGGTTGGGGGACAGCAGGCTATTGCCCATCACGGCCTGTCCACCAATCCCGCCCAGGCGCCGGACGTTCGACTGGTTTAATTCAGAATCCTGTTTGAACCAGTTGATGGACGTAGTGGTGCTGCCCCGGTTCATCTCCGCACCCAGGTGAAAACGATTCTGTTCGGTTGAAGCCAGTGGTTCGTTGACGAACCGGCATCCTGAAGCCGTGTAGGAATCTGCGCGCAAAGTGCCGTTCATGCACTGAATGTTACCCAAAGACTGGAAGCGCGCCACGCCCGTCTGTTTGTCGATACCCGCCGCCACGTTGAAGTTGTCGGACAGTGGAACATTCAGCGTTGCGTCCAGTCCGAGCAAATTACCGCCATTGTCGAGTGTGCGGGTGCTGGTTCCGGTGCTCAGGGTCAGCGGCTGGTTCAGCATGAGTTGCAGTTTCTGCGTCTCGCTGCCGCCGAGGTCGAAGTTGAGCCCCGCCGTATCATCTATCATGACCGGGAACGGGGTTGAATTTCCGGGTTCAACGGGTGCTGTCTCAGATATCAGGCTCAGTGTGCCGTTGGACAGAATGGATACAGGAGCAGTTGCCTGGTCCGCCATGGCGCTGACGGCTGGCAGACACAGCAGCATGCCGGTCAGTAACGCGACCTTGCCTGCATTGATGTGGCTGCTACTCTTGCTCATGTTGTTAGTAAATCCCCATTCGATCTGTGTTCCGGTTTGTGCTCCGGAAACCATTAGAGGCCTAAAACCCCAAAAAGTTTAATTAGAGTGTAATTTAATCATAGCAAATTTTTTGAATTTTGCGCAGGTAAAATAACGTCCCAGGACTGATATACTGCGGTTTTTGCTCAGAGTCACATAAAAAAATGGTCAGTACCAACACCCCCGTTTGCGATTTTGGAGCCAAACCAGCGGATTTTTCATTGCTGGGCGTTGATGGCAAAGTCTGGACTCTCGAACAATGCGCCGGTCCGAAAGGGCTGCTGATCATGTTCATTTGTAATCACTGCCCTTACGTCAAGGCTATCAACCACAAGCTGGTACGTGATACAGCTGAGCTGATGACGCTTGGCGTCAACAGCGTTGCCATTATGTCCAACGACCCGACAGATTATGCTGAAGATTCATATGACAACATGCAACGTGTTGCACAGGAATTTTCTTATCCCTTTCCTTACCTGCTTGACTCAACGCAGGAAGTGGCAATGGCTTTTGGTGCAGTATGTACTCCGGATTTTTTCGGATATAACAGCAATCTGGAATTGCAGTACCGCGGGCGTCTCGATGCCAGCGGCCGCCAGGCGGACGAGGATAATGTCAAGCGTGACCTGTTCCTGGCTATGCAACAGATTGCTGCCACCGGGCAGGGGCCGGGGGAACAGATTCCATCCATTGGATGTTCAATCAAATGGCGCGAAAAGTCTGCCGAATGAGTTAGTATTAGCACCGACATTAGAGAGGTAATTATCAGATGAGTAAGTTAGTGCTTGTGGGAGTTGACTGCAGTGATTGCAGTGAGCGCGCATTGAAATACGCCGCCGACCGGGCCGGGTCGTCAAAAGCGCAGTTGGTAGTGGTGCATGTCATTGACTGGTCGCCGTTCTCATTTAACACACCACAGGAAAATGAGGAACGTCACAAGCGCCGTGAACAGGAACTGGATCGGGCTCACAAGGAAATCGTGGATCCACTGGTTAGCGATTTAAGATCCAGGGGGCTCTTTGCAAGAGGCGTAATCCGCCATGGTCACCCGGCAGAGACCCTGTCAGCGGTGGCGGAAGAGTTCGGTGCGACCAATATCATCATAGGAAAAACGGGTTCATCCCGAATCAAAACGCAGGTGTTTGGAAGTGTTGCAAACACCCTGGTCCAGGTTTCAAAGCTACCTGTGACCGTAGTGCCCTGAGGCACTGAACAGACCTGGAGAGTCGAGTGCTGAAAAATGATGCGGGCCATAAACTGGCCCTTGGGTTGGTATTGCTGATTACGTCTTTGCCATTGCTGGCCAATGACGGCATAGACGCCCGTATAGATGAGGCTGTAAAACCTTTTGCTGAAGCCGTTGCCGGGGTTATTTTCTCGTCATTTCCTGTGGCAGGCGTACAAATTCCATTCGTGTTGGTCTGGCTCATTTTCGCCGCGGTCCTGTTTACGTTCTATTTCCGCTTTATAAATTTCAGGGCGTTCAAACATGGCTTTCAACTGGTACGGGGTGACTACAGCGACCCGTTAGCCGCCGGCGAGGTTACACACTTTCAGGCCCTGGCCACAGCCCTGTCAGGAACCGTGGGGCTGGGTAATATTGCCGGTGTTGCTGTTGCCGTCTCACTGGGTGGGCCGGGAGCGACGTTCTGGATGATTCTGGCTGGCCTGCTCGGCATGTCTTCCAAGTTTGTCGAATGCACGCTGGGCGTGAAATACCGCAATGAATATACCGATGGCACCGTTTCCGGCGGCCCGATGTACTATCTCTCAAAAGGCCTGGCCGAACGCAGTGACAAGCTGAAGGTTTTGGGCAAGGTGCTGGCTGTGCTGTTCGCGATTTTCTGCGTAGGCGGGTCTTTTGGCGGTGGAAACATGTTCCAGGCCAACCAGAGCTTCACGCAACTGGTCTCAGTCACCGGTGGAGAGTCCGGCTGGCTGGCCGATAAAGGCTGGCTGTTCGGAATTGTGGTGGCCGCCCTGGTTGGGCTGGTTGTCATCGGCGGGATCCAGGGTATTGCCCGGGTTACCTCTAAAATCGTGCCCCTGATGGCCGTCATTTATGTAACGGCCGGGATGGCCATCATCCTGATGAATATTTCTGAAGTCCCGTCGGCTATAGCTGCCATCATTTCCGGTGCTTTCAGCGCTCAGGGCATTGCAGGTGGCGTGGTTGGCGTGTTGTTCCAGGGGTTCAAGCGGGCCGCGTTCTCCAATGAAGCGGGTATTGGTTCGGCAGCGATTGCTCACGCTGCCGTGCGAACCAACAGGCCGGTCACCGAGGGATTCGTGGCGCTATACGAGCCGTTTGTGGATACTGTGGTGGTCTGCACCATCACGGCGCTGGTGATTATCATCACCGGCACGTGGAATCCTTCTGTGGATCCCAGCCAGGGTGTGGCGCTGACCTCGGCAGCGTTCGAATCCAGTATTTCCTGGTTTCCCTGGGTTCTGACGGTCGCGGTCGTGCTGTTCGCTTTTTCAACGATGATTTCCTGGTCCTATTACGGCCTCAAGGCATGGACCTACCTGTTCGGTGAATCACGAATTACGGACGCCGTGTACAAGTTATTGTTCCTGTTTTTCATTATCCTGGGCTCCTCCATGCAACTCGGATCCGTGATTGATTTTTCTGACGCGATGATCTTTGCGATGGCCTTCCCCAACATTCTTGGAATTTACTTCCTGCTTCCGGTGGTCAAGAAGGAACTGGATGAATACTGGGCGGATTACAAGAGCGGGAAACTCAAGAAATTTGGCAAGGCGGCCAACCGCGCCTGACCTCCGTCAAATCAAGGAAAGAAATCTTCAGCAGAAAGGCCGCAGGTGCTTGCTCCGGAAGCCTGAATTGAACTACATTTATCAGTTGTCCTGTTTCCGCTGATGTTCTCTTTCCCGACTTAACACGGTAACCCATGATGTCAAACAGAATTCAACTCGCCAATGCGATACGTGCGCTTTCCATGGATGCGGTTCAGCAAGCAAATTCCGGTCACCCCGGCATGCCGATGGGCATGGCTGATATAGCCGAAGTTTTGTGGAGAGATTACCTGAAGCACAGCCCGGCCAACCCTGGCTGGTCAGACCGTGACCGGTTTGTTCTTTCCAACGGACACGGCTCGATGCTTTTGTATTCCCTGCTGCACTTGAGCGGCTACGACCTGCCGATGTCAGAATTGCGTAATTTCAGGCAATTGCACTCAAAAACTCCCGGTCATCCGGAATACGGTGAAGCGCCCGGCGTTGAGACAACGACAGGTCCGCTGGGACAGGGAATTGCCAATGCAGTTGGCATGGCGCTGGCAGAAAAAGTGTTGGCTAACCGTTTCAATCGTGGTGGACACGAGATTGTCGATCATCACACCTGGGTTTTCCTGGGCGATGGCTGCCTGATGGAAGGCGTATCGCACGAAGCCTGTTCACTGGCAGGACGGTTCGGCCTGGGTAAGTTGATCGCTTTCTGGGACGATAACGGTATTTCAATCGATGGCGAAGTCGAAGGCTGGTTTACGGACGACACACCGGCGCGCTTCGAGGCCTATGGCTGGCAGGTGATACGCGCCGTGGACGGGCACGATCCGGTAGAAATTCAGCAGGCAATCGATACCGCCCGTGCAGAGACTGAGCGGCCGACGCTGATTTGCACGCGAACGGTCATTGGTTTTGGTTCGCCCGGCAAGCAGGGCACCGAGGCTACCCATGGTGCGCCTTTGGGCGAAGATGAAGTAGCCGCCACACGCAAGAACCTGGGTTGGGAGCACGAGCCATTCGTGATTCCCGCTGACATTAAAGAAGCCTGGGACGCGCGTGAAGCCGGCCAGCTTGCCGAGGCTGCCTGGGCCGAAAAATTTGAAGCATTTCGGCTTGACTATGCCGGGCTCGCGGAGGAGTTCGAGCGGCGGATGTCCGCTGCCATGCCGGAGAACTGGGAACGGGATACGGCAAAAATCATCGCCGATCTGCAAGCAGCCGGCGGTGACGTTGCGACCAGGAAATCCTCACAGATGGCGCTGAACTCGTTTGGCCCTCTGCTGCCGGAGTTGATTGGCGGGTCAGCGGACCTTGCAGGCTCGAATAATACGATCTGGTCCGGCAGTGTGGATGTGAACGATGGCACCGAGGATGGTAATTACATCTATTTTGGTGTCCGGGAATTCGGCATGACCGCAATCTGCAACGGCCTCAGCCTGCATGGTGGTTTTACCCCGTACAGTGCAACTTTCCTGGTGTTTTCGGATTATGCAAAAAATGCAGTTCGCATGTCCGCTCTGCTGCCTACCCGGAATATTCATGTGTATACGCATGATTCCATTGGCCTGGGTGAGGATGGTCCAACCCACCAGCCGGTTGAGCATGTCGCCAGTTTACGCCTGATCCCAAACCTGGAGGTCTGGCGGCCCTGTGATACGGTCGAATCCGCGGTTGCCTGGAAATACGCACTTGAAAGTGAAAGCAGGCCTTCAGCCCTGATTTTCACCCGCCAGGGCTTGCCGCACCAGCCCCGCACAGATGCTCAACTTGAAAACGTCGCGCGCGGTGGCTATGTACTTGTTGAAACACAGGGAAACGCAGATGCCCTGATTGTCGCCACGGGCTCCGAAGTGGGGCTGGCTGTGGCCGCTGCCAAAGAACTGTCATCTCAGGGTGTTAACGTGAATGTGGTTTCGATGCCCAACGTCGGACTGTTCATGCAGCAGGACGAGTCTTATCGCGAGTCCGTGTTGCCCGCGTCGCTCACCGCACGGGTTGTGGTGGAGGCAGGTGTCACGGCCGGCTGGCATGCCATTGCCGGTGACCGGGGGCGAATTATCGGTGTAGACCGGTTTGGCGCTTCAGCGCCTGCTGGCGAGCTGTTTAGAGAATATGGGTTGACGGTAGAAAACGTCAGCCAGACTGTCAGTGATTTACTGGCGGCTAGCGGATAAACCAATCATTAAAAGGAGAAAGAACAACCATGACTATTAAAGTTGCAATCAACGGATATGGGCGTATCGGCCGTAACATCATGCGCGCCATTCATGAGTACGGCTGGAACGGAAAAATCGATATCGTGGCGATCAATGATCTGGGCGATGCAAACACCAATGCACACCTGACCAAGTACGACACGGCCCATGGTACGTTTGGTTATGAAGTCGTGGTTGACGGCGGTGACCTGATTGTCAACGGTGATCGGGTCAAGGTTTTTGCAGAACGCGATCCCTCGAAATTGCCCTGGGCAGAACTCGGAGTGGATGTCGTGTTTGAATGCACGGGCCTGTTTCGGAGCAAGGAAACTGCTGGCAAGCACATTGAAGCAGGCGCCAGCAAGGTCATTATCTCCGCCCCCGGGCAGCAAGTTGACAACACCATTGTCTACGGCGTAAATGACGACACGCTGCGCTCTACCGACCAGGTTATTTCCAATGCTTCGTGCACCACCAATTGCCTGGCTCCGATGGCCAAGGTCCTGCACGAGGGTGTGGGAATCAAGAGCGGCTTGATGACAACCATTCACGCCTACACCAATGACCAGGTACTGACCGATGTATTTCATTCGGACCTGCGGCGGGCCCGTTCCGCAACCATGAGCCAGATTCCGACCAAGACCGGCGCCGCAGCGGCAGTGGGCCTGGTGCTGCCTGAACTCAACGGCAAGCTGGATGGGTTCTCAATGCGTGTACCCACAATCAACGTCTCGGTTGTCGACCTCGTCTTCACCGCTGGCCGTGCAACCAGTGTTGAAGAGATCAACAACATGATGAAAGCAGCATCGGAAGGCCCGCTGGCCGGGGTGCTGGCATACAACGATGAGCCTTTGGTTTCCTGCGACTTCAATCACAACCCGAATTCATCAATTTTTGACGCGGGTCTGACTCGGGTCATGGAAGGTAACCTCGTCAAAGTGCTTAGCTGGTACGACAACGAGTGGGGGTTCAGCAACCGTATGCTGGACACCACGATTGCTTTGATGAATGCCTGAGGATTTATGAGCTATTTACGCATGGAAAACCTGGATCTGGACGGCAAGCGTGTCCTGATCCGGGAAGACCTGAATGTCCCTGTCAGCGATGGCAGGGTCAGCTCGGACGCCCGGATTCGGGCCGCCCTGCCGACCATTCGAACTGCCCTGGAGAAGGGCGCAGCAGTGTTGCTATTGTCACACCTGGGGCGGCCTGTTGAAGGCGAACCAGACCCGAAGTTTTCACTACGGCCGGTGGCTGACCGGCTGGCAGAACTGCTGGACCGGGAGGTCCGGTTGGAGGACGACTGGCTTGGCGGGGTGGACATCATGCCGGGAGAAGTCGTGCTTTGTGAAAATGTACGGTTCAACGTCGGTGAGAAGAACAACGACGAAGCCCTGGCCCGCTCGATGGCGGCCTTGTGCGATGTGTTCGTGATGGATGCTTTTGGTACATCCCACCGGGCGCAGGCCTCTACAGAAGGCATTACCCGCTATGCACCGCTGGCCTGCGCAGGACCGCTGCTTGCCCGTGAACTGGATGCATTGGAAAAGGGTCTGCACGACCCGGCCCGCCCGATGCTGGCCATTGTCGGTGGCTCCAAAGTTTCCACCAAGCTGAGTGTGCTTGATACCTTGCTCGACAAAGTGGATGAATTAATCGTCGGTGGTGGTATTGCCAATACGTTCATTGCCGCTTCCGGCCACAATGTGGGTCAATCGCTTTATGAGCCTGACCTGATTCACGAAGCGCAGCAACTGATTCAGAAAGCTCATGCGGGCGGCGGCGCCATCCCGATTCCCAAGGATGTACTGGTCGCCAAATCGTTTTCTGACGACGCCGAAGCGGTGGTCAGAAAAGTCGATGAAGTAGCTGACGATGAAATGATCCTTGATATCGGCCCGCTGACCGCCGTGGAGTATTCGGAAATCATTGCCGGCGCCGGCACGATCATCTGGAACGGTCCGGTCGGTGTTTTCGAGTTCCGGAATTTTACGACAGGCACGAGAGCTTTGGCTGAAGCCATTGAACGCTCTGACGCATACAGCATTGCCGGAGGGGGCGATACCCTGGCGGCGATCGATCAGTTCCGGGTCAGAGACGGTATCAGTTATATCTCGACCGGAGGCGGCGCCTTCCTGGAATTTGTCGAGGGTAAGACCCTTCCCGCCGTTGCAGCACTTGAGGCTGTAGCCAGTACTTGAGACGGCTGGTAGGATAGCTGTCTAACTTGCCTGGAGTGTTCCATGAGATTTAAATTGAACCGGCCGTCTTTTCAGTCCATTTTTACCGTCGCTGTCCTGTCGATACTGGTTGCGGGCTGTGCGCCCAGCGTACAAGTCCGTACCGACTCTGATCCTGGCGTCAACCTGAGCCAGTTCAAGACCTATGATTTTTTCACACAAATGGGAATTGAGGGTGATGACTACTCGAATCTGCTCGGGCAGCATTTTCGTGACGCCATCGGTTCGCAGATGAATTCGCGCGGGTTCAGCAAGTCCGATACTCCCCAGCTGCAGATTAATGTATCCATCGGCGCCGAGGACAAAGTCAGGGTGAATACCTACCAGGATCCGTATCTGCATGGTGGTTACTACGGTGGTATGGGTTATGGCGGTTATGGTGGCTATGGCAGCCCCTGGGGATATGGTGGCGGAACCACCCGAACAACTGTGCACCAGTATACCGAGGCCAATGTCTATATCGATCTGGTCGACACCAGGGAGCACAAGATGGTCTGGCAGGGAGTAGCAACCTTTACCGTTACCGACAAGATGCAGGCGCAATTGCGTGAGACCGTCTACTCCACGGTTGATAAAGTCTTCACTGCATTCCCGGTTCCCGCAGCTTCGGGCTCCCAGTAATCAGCATGAAGCAGCCGGCTCAATGGCGCGCCAGGCGCCTGAAAATTCTGGCGGGCGTGTCATTTGCTTTGCTCGCCCTGCTGACCGCAGCGTGTACAACCGGGCTCAAAGTCCGCAGTGATGCGGATCCATCTGCCGACTTCAGTCAATATCGAACGTTCAATTTCTTTGACCCGATGGGGATCGAGGGCGGTTACAACTCGCCTATATTCGGTGAGCTGTTCCGCGAAGCCATAACCCGTGAATTGTCCCAACGGGGTTACCGCAAGGCGGATAATGCCGATTTGATCGTTAATGTAACCATCCGCACCGATGATAAAATCAGCATGCGGACGTACACGTCACCCTATATGAGTGGCGCTTACTACAATCGTCCGGGCGGCGCTTACTATGGCTCATCGGTTGGGGTGGGCGTGGGTGTTGGTTCGCGTGCGACCAGGACTACCGAAGCGTCAGTCTTCATCGACCTGGTGGATTACCGCAAGCAACGGGTCAGCTGGCAGGGTGTGGCCGTGGTTGATGTAAATGACAAAGTGGCACAAAAACTTCGCGACGCCGTTTACACTTCGGTCAACGAAGTTTTCAAACAGTATCCCCACAAAGCCGGGCAGTAATTCCGGGTTCATAGCAGATATTCCTGCTCGTCCGCGGGCCGGAACCGCCGGCCTGAACATCTGTCATTCGCCCCCGCAGGGTGAAATTGATATCAATTCTGTCATCAATTACCTTTATAATCGCCGCGATGAATTCAGATATCAAAAAAGCAGCTAGCCACAGACGCCGCACCAAGATCATTGCAACCCTGGGTCCGGGTACCGACGATCCGGCTGTAATGGAAGGCCTGATCAGGGCAGGAGTCGACATGTTCCGGTTGAATATGTCGCATGGCACTACAGAAGAGCAAAAACGCCGCGCCGAGCTTGTTCGGGAGACCGCCAAAAAGTTGCACTGGCAAGTTGCGCTGCTGGTCGATTTGCAGGGACCGAAAATTCGTGTTGAAAACTTTGTCGGCGGCGAAGTCAAATTAGCGAGTGGGGATCACTTCACGCTGGACGCCAGCGACCCTTTGACACCGGGGGATCATCGCAGAGTCGGTGTCAGCTACCAGGGCCTGCCCGACGATGTCAATCCGGGTGACACGCTGTTGCTGGATGATGGGCTGATCTCGATGCAGGTCCAGTCACTCGACAGTGGGCGCGTTCACTGCCTGGTTGAAAACGGCGGAATTCTGAAAAACAGAAAGGGCTTGAATTTACAGGGCGGTGGACTGTCAATTTCAGGGCTTGCGGAACATGACTTACCCCATATTGAATTGGCGGCAGAAATGGGCGCTGATTACGTCGCGGTGTCTTTCGTCAGTTGTGCTGATGATGTTGACCGGGCCAGGGGACTGTTACGAAAGGCAGGCAGTGATGCATCACTGATAGCCAAGATCGAGCGCATAGAGGCGATTGATAACCTCGAGGAAATCTGTGACACAGCCGACGTCATCATGGTGGCCCGCGGTGATCTGGGCGTCGAAATTGGAGATGAAGAACTCCCTGGTATACAGAAACGGATCATCCGCAAGGCTATCAAGCACAATCGGATTGTAGCGACCGCAACACAGATGATGCAGTCGATGGTGGAAAACCCCATTCCGTCACGGGCAGAGGTGCTGGATGTCGCCAATGCCGTTCTTGATGGCACGGATGCGGTGATGCTTTCGGAAGAAACGGCGGTGGGTAAACACCCGGTGAAGGTGATCGAGGCCATGAACCGGATCTGTCTGGGTGCCGAGCGCCACTTCGAGGCAGAGGGAGACATCACTCAACTTAACGTACGCTATGAGCGAATCGACCAGGCCATTGCCATGGCTGCGATGTTCATGGCAACCAATGTTTCGGTGCAGGCGATCGTGGCTTTAACCGAGTCCGGATCAACCGCGCAATGGCTTTCACGGGTGCAGTCATCTGTACCGATTTATGCGTTTTCCACCAATTCGGCGAGCCGGCGGAAAATGGCTATATTCAGGGATGTTTTTCCCGTCAGGCAGACTGCCACCGGTGATGATGCTGAACATGTGATTGGTGAGTCGCTGCGAACGCTGCTGGCCCACGGCGCAGTAAAAGAGGACGATCGCATTATCGTGACCATGGGTGACCAGATGTGCAAATCCGGTGGAACCAACACCTTCAGGTTTATCAAACTGGATGCTGACGGCCGCGCCCGTTACGGGGTCTGAGGAATAACAATGGAACAGAATACAGACAAAACACTGAGCGATTCAGACAAACTGGAAACGACGGAATGGCTGGAATCGCTACAGGCGGTCATCGAGCGCGAAGGCCCCGAACGGGCCCATTACCTGATTGAACGCCTGGTAAGCTACACCCGCCGTTCGGGAGGATACCTTCCGTACAAGGCGACGACAGCCTACATCAACACCATTCCTGTCCAGCTGGGAAAAAAACACCCCGGAAACATTGAACTGGAATACCGGATTCGTTCCATCATTCGCTGGAACGCGATGGCAACGGTACTGCGCGCCAGCAAGCGGGGCGGTGAACTGGGCGGACACATCGCCAGCTTCGCATCAGCTGCGAGCCTTTACGATGTGGGTTTCAATCATTTTTTCAGGGGTCCGGACCACCCCGGCGGCGGTGACCTGGTTTATATCCAGGGGCACTCGTCACCGGGCATCTATGCGCGCTCTTACCTTGAAGGACGCATCACTGAAGAGCAGCTTGACCGTTTCAGGCAGGAGGCAGACGGAGAAGGCCTGAGTTCCTATCCGCATCCCTGGCTGATGCCGGACTATTGGCAACTGCCAACCGTATCGATGGGCCTGGGTCCCATCATGGCGATTTACCAGGCGCGGTTTCTCAAATACCTGCACGACCGTGGAATTGCAGACACATCCGATCGAAAAGTCTGGTGCTTCATGGGCGATGGAGAAACGGATGAGCCGGAATCACTGGGTGCAATTTCACTCGCCGGCCGCGAAAATCTGAATAACCTGATTTTTGTCATCAACTGTAATTTGCAGCGTCTTGACGGCCCGGTTCGTGGCAATGGCAAGATTATCCAGGAACTGGAGGGTGTGTTCCGCGGCGCAAGCTGGCGGGTGATCAAGGTCATCTGGGGATCGTACTGGGACAAACTGTTTGCCAAGGACAAAGACGGCTTGCTGCGTCAGCGCATGGAAGAAGCCGTTGACGGCGAATACCAGAACTACAAGGCCAAGGGTGGCGCTTATACACGTGAGCATTTCTTCGGGAAATACCCCGAGTTACGCGAGATGGTGGCGACCATGACTGATGATGACATCTGGCGCCTGAATCGCGGCGGGCACGATCCCCACAAGCTTTTTGCCGCCTACAGTTCTGCAGTGGCTTCACCGGCACAACCTACCGTGATTTTGGCCAAGACAGTCAAGGGTTATGGTATGGGCGGTGCAGGTGAGGCACAGAATATCACCCATCAGCAAAAGAAAATGGACATCGAATCCGTGCGCCAATTCCGCGACAGGTTCGGTGTGCCTATTGCGGACGAAGACCTGGAAAACATACCTTATTACCACCCGGGCGAAGACAGCGAGGAAGTGAAGTACCTGCTGGAGCGCCGCAAACAACTGGGCGGTTTCATTCCCCAGCGCCGCCGCCAGGACGGTTCGATCGAGGCGCCGGCCCTGGAGCTGTTTGAATCGCTGCTGAAGTCATCAGGTGACCGCGAAATCAGCACCACCATGGCGTTTGTCCGTGCGCTTTCCATACTGCTGCGGGATAAACGAATCTCCGAGCGGATTGTGCCTATCGTTGCTGACGAGGCACGTACGTTTGGTATGGAAGGCATGTTCCGCCAACTCGGCATTTACTCCTCAGTCGGACAGCTGTATACCCCGGTCGATTCTGATCAATTGATGTTCTACAAGGAAGATCAGAAAGGCCAGATTCTGCAGGAAGGCATTACCGAGGCAGGCGCCATGTCATCGTGGATCGCAGCGGCGACCAGTTATTCTGCCACCGGCATTTCAATGATTCCGTTCTTCATCTTTTACTCCATGTTTGGTTTTCAGCGCGTGGGTGACCTGGCGTGGGCGGCTGGCGACATGCGGGCCAGGGGATTTTTGATTGGTGGTACGGCAGGCAGAACCACTTTGAACGGGGAAGGCCTGCAGCATGAAGACGGCAACAGCCACATGATCTCTGCCATGGTGCCTAACTGTGTTTCCTACGACCCCACGTTTGCCTATGAATTGGCGGTTATCATCCAGGATGGCATGCGTCGCATGTACCAGGATGGCGAAGATATTTACTACTACATCACGGTGGAAAACGAAAATTACACGCACCCGGATATGCCTGAAGGAGCGGAACAGGGTATCCGTGAAGGCCTGTACCTGTTTCAGGAAGGCCCGGAAGGCCCCAAGAAAGTCCAGTTGCTCGGCTCCGGTGCGATTTTGCGCGAGGCGATTGCAGCAGCCAACATTCTCGAGCAGGATTTTGGCGTTGTCGCGGATATCTGGAGTGCGACCAGCTTTACCGAGTTGCGCCGAAACGGGGTGGAGTGTGCCCGCTGGAATCGTTTGAACCCTGAAAAAGAACCCAGGATTCCCCGGGTCACGGACTGCCTGCGCGAACGCGCGGGTCCAATCATTGCCGCTTCTGATTATGTCCGCGCGTTCGCAGACCAGGTCAGGGCCTTTTTGCCAGGCCAGGACTACGTGGTGCTGGGCACCGATGGCTTCGGCAGGTCGGATACACGCGAACAGTTGCGCAGCTTTTTTGAAGTGGATCGCTACAACATCGCTTATGCGGCCTTGTACTCACTTTACCGGCGTGAATTGATCAGTATGAGTGAGCTGTTGGAGGCCAGGGCCAGTCTTGGTATCGACCCGGATAAAGTTAACCCGGTGCTGGTGTGAAGCCTGCATTGCCGGCCGGAGTGAAATGTGAGTAATACCATTGAAATCAAAGTGCCTGATATCGGAGATTTTTCCGGTATACCGGTCATCGAGGTCCTGGTCAGTGAAGGCGACCAGGTCAGTGCCGAGGACGGGCTGGTAACACTCGAAAGCGACAAGGCCACCATGGAAGTGCCATCGCCGCAGGCGGGTACGATCAAGGAATTGAAGCTGCAGCTGGACGATCTGGTTTCAGAAGGCGATGTGGTCGCCATTCTCGAAATAGCGGCACAGGGCGATGCGTCGCCTGCGGAACCCGGGCCTGCAGCTGAGTCTTCTGCTGCAGAATCTGAGTCGGCGCCCGCATCCGAATCCGAGCCAGAGCCTGAGCCTGAGAAGCAACCGGAACCAACGCCTGTTGCAACAGGGGCCGAAGAAACAAGGCCAAGGGTAAAGGGTCTGGAAGCAGTTGATCCGGCTAAAGTTCCTTATGCCAGTCCGGCGATC
>Ga0265306_10000907_pt1 | contig 14493 bp, 10 predicted proteins | sample Helome_3_FD_192493 | JGI IMG/M metagenome (GOLD analysis project Ga0265306, IMG submission 192493) | Marine sediment microbial communities from subtidal zone of North Sea - Hel_20160420 (Illumina Assembly) | ecosystem: Environmental > Aquatic > Marine > Subtidal zone > Sediment ...
GCCTGCATCCTGGCATTGGGCGGTCTGGCCGGATGTGTCGCGGAGTCCGAGCAACCCGAGTATCCCAAACTGGTCGGGAAGTTCGCGGACGAGAGCCGCTTCGAGTCCTTGATCGCGAACGAGGCCTACATCAATGAAACCGATTTCTTCATTCGGTTTTCCGAAGCCGGCAGAGTCATATACAGCGGTGGAAACTGGGCATCTCGAATTCCCATTCAAGAGGCAAGGCCGGGTGAGGGGTTTGACGGCCCCTACATCGTGCCGCTGCAATATCGGCAGGAGGAGCGCTGGCCGGCACTGTCCGGCGATATCAAGCCTGTGCGAATCGTATCGGCAGAAGACTGGATGGAGCTGCGGCGTCGCCTGTTCGAAGAGGTTCTGCCGAAAACGGAAAAAGCCGGCGTTGTCCTACACTTGGAAATCGACGATTACTTTCTCTATTACGACGAAAGTGGAGAGTTTCAAAGTACCGTTATCGACAATCAACCCGGCGAGTATGTAACCAGTCGCCGCATCGAGTTTTCCGACATGGTCCAGGCTGGGCTTCCCGTGCTGGAACGGTTTCTCGATGAAAAAGGTATTGGCGACAGGCGCATCGCAATCAACACTGGCGACAAGGGCCACTACGCGTTGCCCTTCCTGTACGTCAACAGGGACCTCTCACTTGCGGTCTTTGTGCGCTTACCTGGGCCGCGCCGTAATGTTCAGACGAGCAGCAAGCCCGCGATATACTTGCAGACGGCCGGGCACCTTGCGGACAGCCACACAACAGGCATCGTGTTTAGGCCGGTATCATCGATCTATCGGCTCTTGTTCGTCGCTACCGACACGGTGCTTGTTTCCGCGAAACCCAGTTACATGGCAATCCTGCAAAACACCGCTGTGCCGGAGTTGAGCGCCGGGCGTGGAATGGATCTCAATGCCTGGGAGCAATATCTCGACAAGAGCACGGGAAGACGGGCATCGAAGGGCACGATTGATTTTCTCATCGACGGTGAGGAGTTTTTTACGCGTCTTACCGATGCGATAACGTCCGCTGATTCATCGATCTCACTGCGCACTTACATATTCGACAATGATGACTACGCCGCTCGTATAGGTGAGCTTCTGAAACGGCGTTCGAATGAGGGCATCGACACGAAGGTATTGCTGGACGGACTCGGCACGATTATCTCCACGATCGAGGAGCAGAAATCGCTGCCGGATGACCATGCGGCTCCCGCTTCCGTTCGCCGGTTTCTCGAGTCGGGTTCTGAAGTGGATGTGCGCCAGGCGAAGAATCCGTGGTTGACCGGCGATCACGTTAAGACGGCTATTATCGACAAAAAAATCGCGTTCACCGGGGGAATGAATATTGCCAGGGAGTATCGTTATGATTGGCATGACCTCATGGTCGAGTTGCGCGGGCCGGTCGTCGACGTGCTGCAGTTCGAATTTGAGAAGGCCTGGAAGCATGCCGGATTTCTGGGCGATCTCTCGTACGTGGCCAGGGCTCTTGGTCGCAAGCCACGAAATGCCGAGGACGTTGGCTATCCAGTTCGTGTACTTTTCACCCGCGTCGACGATCCTGAGATCTTTCGAGTGCAACGAGAGGCCATTCGTCGCGCGCAAAAGTACATCTATGTTGAAAATGCCTATTTCACTGACGATGCAATGCTCTATGAGCTCGCGAAAGCACGTCGCCGCGGCGTCGATGTTCGCGTCATTGTCCCTCTTGTTACAGACCGTGGCCCGATTACGCGAAACAATGCCCTCGCAGCCAACGCGATGCTCGAGCACGGCATACGGGTCTTCATCTATCCGGGCATGTCACACGTAAAGGCGGCACTTTACGACGACTGGGCCTGCTTGGGTTCGGCTAACTGGGACCGCTGGAGTTTCAGGATCAACAAGGAACTGAATGTTGGGACGTCGGAACCGTCGGCTGTGAGAGAGCTGAAAGAACGGGTGTTCGATGCAGACTTCGAGGCTTCCGTTGAACTCACTGAGCCGTTCCCGGAACGCTGGTCCGACTACCTCATCGAAATTGTGGGGGACTATGTTTTCTAGGAAATAACTGGAAACGTCAGATGGCAAACACATTCGAATCTGAAAGTTCGGAACTGAACGCGCTGGAAAGCTGGCACAGGGCGGCGAGCGCTGCGTTGCCTGGCTTCGACTGGCAACTCAAAAGAATTGGCGATGCCGTTTGTTCGTTATCGTCATCGGAGCCAAGCATCCTGTTTAACCGCGTTCTTGAACTGGGATCGGCGGGCGAGCCCGAGCTGGAGCAGCTCATTCGCATCCGCGAGTTCTATACGGCCGCAGGGATAGCCCGATTCTTTCTTCATGTGGCTCCCTGGCGAAAATCGGAAAATACCGAAGAGCGCCTGGCACAAGCCGGCTACGAGAAATATCGCGGCTGGATGAAATTCAAGCGAGGCACGGGTGAGCTGCCTGAGGTGCGGTCAGATCTGGAGGTTCGGAGGGTAGGGCCGGAGCGCGCGTCAGACTTCGCCGCAATTGCCGGCGCCGCCTTCGACTTGCAAGCCTCGTCGCAGCCAGTCCTTGCGGCCATCGTCGAGGCAACCGGCTACCAGGCGTTCATGAGTTTTGACGGGTGCCAGGCGGCGGGCAGCGGGGTCGTCTTCATCGATCATGATGTCGCCGTGCTCGACTGGGGCGCAACGCATCCGGACTTTCGGCGCCGAGGTGGCCAGACAGCGGTTCTTGCGGCGCGTATCCGGGCGGCAGAGGAGGCCGGCTGTGAACGCGTTTATACAATGACCGGTGAAGCCGTTCCCGGCGATCCACAACATTTGTACAGCAATATCCAGAAGGCCGGCTTCAGCGAAGCTTATCTGCGGGAGAACTGGATACCCACGCGCTAGCGACCGGTCAATAAACGATCCAGATAGTCGAATGCTGAATCCGATTCAGACTGCGCGAGCCCGAACAGAGCCTCCTCCCGGACAGACCGGCCGACACTCGCGTCTTCGATCACATTGCGAAACCACTCGACATTGTCTTTCGCCGTTATCACTCCGTGATCGGTGATTCTCGTTTCGGTCGTGACCGGGCACTCGGAGCTCAAAATTCGAATCGTCGATGGCTTGCCGTTTTTCATGAGCACATAGAATTGCACGATGCCTGTCGTGGCCGAACAGTTGCCACCGTCACCGTAACTGACCCGTCTGCCATCGAGATTGCATCCGCTCTGTGAAGTCGAACCTCGTTGCCGGGTAAAGCAACACATCTCGCTGACGGCGCCAGCCTCATCGATTTGCCATGTGTGCCAGCCGTCAGGCGCGTCAGTCGCAAACTCTGCGGCCATCGATTCGCTGCAGATAATCAGCATCGCGACAACGGCGACACCGATGATCCTTGAAGGTCCCATTACTGGTCACCGGCGAGCGCTGAGTCGATGATAGTCCAGACATCGTCACTGCCCATCATCACGAGGTACTCGAGTAACTCTCTCTTCTCGGCAGGGTCTTCGCTTGAGCGGTACAGCTCCAGCAGGCCCGCGTCGTGCCCGGAGATCAGCAGGCCTTCCAGGGCGGCTTCGCGAATCTCGTCGCTGTCGGCATTACGATAGATCTCAACGAGTGTTGCGTCGACGTCGTCGCCGCCAACGATACCAATTGCTTTGATAGCCTGCGCCTGCAGTGCGACATTGCTGCCATCGACTGCGAGCTCACGCAGCGTCTCAATGTCACCGGACATCGCATAGGCATTAACGAGTGAGCCTGACATGCCGGCACGGCTACGTAGCTCGCGCAATTCGTCCCGGGCACCCATTGCGCCCAGAATTTCGACGGCTTCCTCGAAGTCCTCCTCGTTATCCGCATTGGCGGCGATCTCGTAAACGGCTCGCTTGTCACCGGCAATCAGGTAGGCCTCCAGGATGGCATCCCGCGTATCGCGATTGGCTGTCTGGTAAATCTCGGTGAGGTTCGTGAGTGATTCCTGGTTGCCGCTAATGCCGATCATGCGAATGGCTTCGGCTTGCAAATCACCGCTTTCATCGCGTGCAAAGCGCAGCAAGGTCGACTGTGCCTCCGGTGCGTCGATCTGGCTGAGTATGAAAAGTGCGCGTTCTTTCACGTCGTCACTGTGATTGCCATCGAGCACTTTGTTGACGAGCGGCAGCGCCCTGTCGGGCGGCGCTGTCATCAGGGCTTCGAGCGCCGCGATCTTCAGTTCGTCGTCATCGCTCTGCGCTTCGGACTGCGCAACGCTCGTGGTCGACAGCAGCAGTCCTGCCGTGATCAGTACCAGTTTCGCCAGTGTGTTCATGTAGGTGTCCTTCGATCAGGTGGTTTGTGAATCATCTGATGACTCACGTGCCAGTTTGGTTAGCATCACATTCATCTCGAACGCGAGTTGTGCCCGTAACGCTTCGGCGTCGTCGGGTGCAATGTCTGTCGCAGCGAGTTGCAGGAGTATCGGTTCGAACGCCCGCAGGACCCGCGCAAGATTCGGTGCGTTGTTCTGGTCGGCAGCCAATTCGAAGAGGCGGTTCTGCTCGATAATCTGCAGTACGAGCATCGTCGTGTCGGTGCCTGCGTCTAGGCTCGCGATCTGCTGGCGACTGTCGCGCAGATGGACCTGGAGCCCTCTCGTGAAAGCAGCCGGATTGATAGTCGGTTGTTGCGTCGTGTCGGCAACCAACGGTACTTGCGCCGTCGGTATTGTGCCGTCGCCGCCGGAGATGAGGAATCCGATGCCGATACCGATCGCCAATGCGGCCGTGACGACCGCACCCCAGAAGAAGGAGCCCGGGTGCCAGCGGGTTTCCGGTGCCCGGGCACGGCCTCGTTCCAGGGCGGCCGCTTCGTCAATGGCGTCGTGCCACTGCTGAACGACATGCGATGGGGCGGCGTGCGCGTCCGCTTTGTGTGTTGCTATGAGCTGGTCCAGTTCTTTATCCATGGGACTCTCTCTGCATGTCCTGCATGCTGATGCGAAGTTTCTTCACGGCGCGAAAAACAGCCTGCTTCACGCGGCCCTCATTAAGATCGAGTTCCGCGGCAATTTCTTTCGCCCGCCACTGCTCCAGGTGTTTGAGCACGAAGCAGACGCGCTCGACCTCGGTCAATTCGCCGAGCGCTCGCGCCAGCTCGCTTTCGAGCTCGTGCTCCTCCCAGGCGCGATCGGGTCGCACGGTATCGCTTTCGAATTCAGCCTCGAGCGGCTCGAACACGCCCGGCCTGCTCTTGCGAATGAGGCCCAGTGCCGCATTGATCGCGATACGGTGTATCCAGGTGTCGAGTCGTGCGGAGCTTTGAAATTGGTGACGCTTGTTCCAGGCATTGAGCAGGGCGTCCTGAACCGCGTCGGCCGCGAGATCGGGGTTGCGGGTGATTTTCAGGCACGCGGAGTACCAACGATCCGATCGCGCCGCTATCGCCTCGTGAAAATCTGCTTGCGTCGGCGCACTGCCGATCTTCATGACTGCCACCATTAGTCTTTGGATGCGTGAGCCGGGGAAAAGGTTAGCAGTTGCGCTATGCCACCAACCCGGCAGCCCAGCCGGACGACCACGCCCACTGGAAGTTAAAGCCGCCGAGTTCGCCCGTAACGTCTACGACCTCGCCAATAAAGTACAACCCTGGCTGGCGAGCAGACTCCATGGTCTTCGACGACAGCCCGGCCGTGTCGACGCCACCCAGCGTGACCTCCGCCGTGCGATAGCCTTCTGTGGCGGCCGGTTTCAGCGACCAGTGACTCAGGTCGCGTGCGATACGCTTCAGAGTGTCGTCCGCGATTTCAATTAATGGCACCTCGGTGACGTCCGTCCAGAACAATTCCTGCAGCTCGTTGACAAGCGCACGAGGGAGCAGGGCGCTCAATACCGAGCGCAGTAACGACTTGGGTTGCGCCTTCTTGGCATCGATCAAAACGTCGGACGCGTTCTTCCCAGGGAACAGATCAATCAAAATATCGTCTCCGGGTGACCAATAGCTCGACAGCTGCAGGACCGCCGGGCCGCTCAGGCCCCGGTGAGTAAAGAGGATGTCCTCGGTAAACGCGACATCGTTCGTGCTGACCGTGCCAGTCGTGCTGACGCCCGACAGGCGTCCGGTTAACTCGTGCGTCGCGCCCGTGAACGTGAACGGCACGAGCCCGGCCCTGGTTTCAATGATGTCGTGCCCGAATTGTTGCGCCAGCCGATAACCGAACCCGGATGCACCCATCTTCGGGATCGATAAACCGCCTGTTGCAACGACCAGCGATTCGGACTCGAAGACACCCTTGTTTGACGTGACCCTGAAGCGATCACTTGCGCTGACCTCGGAGATATCGCAGTGCGTCTGTAACTGCACGCTCGCGTTTTCGCATTCATGGAGGAGCATCGCGACGATATCTTTAGAGGAGATATCACAAAATAATTGACCGGCCGTTTTCTCGTGGTACGGAATGCCGTGTTTTTCAACCAGTTCGATGAAATCCCACTGTGTATATCGACTCAGGGCTGAAATACAGAATTGCGGATTATTGGAGACGAATCGCGAGGGCTCACAGTGCAGATTCGTAAAGTTGCAGCGGCCACCGCCCGACATCAGGATCTTTTTGCCGATCTTGTTGGCGCCTTCGAGCACGACGACGCTGCGGCCACGATTGCCGGCCGTAATGGCGCACAGGAGCCCGGCGGCACCGCCACCGATCACTATAACGTCAACACTCGTCATGCGGGGAGGATAGCAGGCTCCCCGTTTCTTGACTTTTCGCGCGCTAATGCATTTTGAGGTTCCTCTGCTGCTGGTATACGAATAGGAATCATGGGTACGCAGCACTCTGAATCCCTCTTTCGTCAACAGGCGATCGAAGCCTTGTCCAGGAGACCGTTCGGCAAGCCGATTTCCGTGATGCCGAAGCCCTGGTTATGGGTAACGCTCTTTGTCGTTGTTGCCGCTGTGAGTACCGCGTGGTTTCTGGCGACGGCTGAATACTCGCGCAAAGAATCGGTGCGAGGTTGGTTGGTCGCCAGCGAGGGTGTTGCACGAATCACCTATGGCAGAGCCGCGATTGTCGACAGCATTGCCGCGCCGCCAGGGACACTGCTCAAAGCCGGCGACCCGGTGATCTACCTGTCACGTGAGACGTTTCTGGAAGATGGCCGCAGTTCCGGCGATGAAATCGTTCTGGAGCTGAGAAAGCAGCTGGCGGCCATCGACCAGCGTGTGCAGTTATTGCGCGCCGAAGCGGATATCGAGCAAAGCTCAATCACCAGTCAGTTGCAGGACCTGGACCGGGAGCGGCAGTCCATATCACGTCAACGGGGTGAACAAAAACGTCGGCTCGCTGCGGCCTCGAACAAACTGAAGCGCCTGAAGTCGGTTGTTGGAACGGGAGCGGTAACCGATTGGGAAGTCCTGCGGGAGGAAGATGAACAGCGCGTGCTGAAACAGGCGTGGGGTCGGTTGCAGCAGAATGAAATAGCGCTTGGTCGTGAGCGGGAGCGACTGACCGCTCGCGCGAAGAGTCTGCCCGTAGAAGTCGAACGTTCAATTTCGAGTCTGCACTCGCAGCGATCGCAGCTACAGCAGCAAATAACCCGGCAGGAATCCGAGCGGCGCATTGTGCTCAAGTCCCCAATCGCCGGCAAGCTCGCGTCGGTCGAGGTTCATGCGGGTGGTGCCGTAGCACCTAACCAGCTATTGGCGACAGTTCTTCCTGAAAATCTCGATCTGGTTGCCGAGGTGTATGTACCGACAAGCGCAGTCGGCTTTGTCAGTCCGGGCCAGGAGGTCCGCCTCATGTACGATGCGTTTCCACAGCAACAGTTCGGAGCGTTTGCCGGGGTCGTGAAACGTATCTCCGATTTCATATTGCTGCCGACCGAAGTTCCTCAGACGTTCTTTCCACGCGAAGCGACGTTCAAGATTCAAATCGCGATAAAAAGTCACTCCATTGCGCTCGAAACAGGCGACGCACCGCTCAGACCAGGAATGCTGCTCGCAGCGGAGATCATTCTCGAGAGCAGGCGTCTCCTGGATTGGTTGCTAGAACCTGTTCGACTTCGTCGTCGGGATACGTTCTAGGTGCCCGAGCGAGCCGCCGCAATTCCGTATTTGCGCATGAGCGGAGGCCACCACCTCCCTGCTATCCGACAAAGTACGGTCACGGAGTGCGGTCTTGCCTGTGTTGCCATGGTGGCAAAATACCTGGGAGCCGGTCCAGATCTTGTGGAGCTTCGACGACGATATCCACCGTCATTGAGCGGTGCGACACTCAAGAGCATAACGGTAATTTGTGATTCGCTACGGCTCTCAACTCGGGCCGTAAGATGTCGCGTTGTTGAGCTGCACAAATTGCAGACGCCCTGCGTCCTGCATTGGCGATTCAATCACTTCGTGGTGTTGAAGTCTGCGCGCCGGGATGACTTCATTATTCATGACCCAGCGTGCGGTGTTGTTCGATATCGCCAGGAAACGCTTGCGGAGGCATTCACCGGGATTGCGCTGGAAATATCGCGCGGGCCGAATTTCCGCAAGACAAGGGAGCCACCAAAGCTCCGCCTGGGTGGGTTACTGCCTTTGGATACGGCGATTGGCAGGAAATTCGCGGCGGGACTGGTGCTGGCGCTGATTTGCGAAATACTGGTGCTCGCATCGCCGTTTTATCTACAGGCAGTGATCGATCAGGTTCTCGGCAAAGGTGATCTGCTGTTGTTGAATACTCTGGTTGTCGGGTTCGCTGCGTTACTTGTGTTTCAGATCATCGCAAACACGATGCGGCAACTGACGTTTCAGTACTTGAGCCAGGTGTCTGTCTTCGACCTGTCCGCACGCGTGTTACACAAACTGCTCAGGTTACCGCTCACGTATTTTCGCAGCCGCGATCTTGGAGACATTCAGCATCGCGTCCAGTCCTTGAGAGCCGTGCAAAATTTCATCGTACACTCAATGCCAGCGCTCGTACTGGACGCACTGTTCATTGTGCTCATCATTGGGCTATTGGCCGTTTACGAGCCGGGCCTTACGGTACTCGCCGTCGCTGCCGCGCTTGCATGGTGTCTGTGGCGTATCGGGACGTTCCCAATCAGGTTGCGACTATCTAACGATATCGCAACGTCGGAATCTCTCGTGCAAACGCACTTCCTGGAGACGTTGCGCGCAATTCAAACCATAAAGATTACAAACGGGGAAAGCACGCGACAGTCGGAGTGGCGAAATCTGTTCGCCGCGGGTATCAACGACAAGATTCGCGCCGGAAATTTGCTGATTCTCGATAGCGCGGTGCGGCAAGCCCTGTTTCAAGGATTGCGAGTCGCAATCATCTACTTGCTGGCGAAAAGAGGTCTAAGCGGGCAGATGAGCATTGGCATGGTGTCGGCATTCGTTGCTTACCTCGGCATGTTCATAACGCGGGTCAACGGAATTGTCGATCGAGTCGTCGAATACAGGTTGCTTGACGTGCCACTGACCCGTCTTGCCGACATTGTCTTCAATAGTGAAGAGCCCACGGGCCGTGAGACGCCTGCACGCGCTGCCTTGGCTGATCAAATCGAATTGAGAGAGGTTGCGTTTCGATACGGACCGAGTGAGCCGTGGATTCTCGAAAATTGTTCGTGCCGGATACCGAAGAATGGGTTTACGGCCATCACGGGCCGTTCGGGGATCGGAAAGAGCACGCTTTTGAGGCTCATAGCCGGAGTTGAGTTCTCATCGGCCGGAGATGTGTCTGTCGGTGGATTATCAGTCGAAGATTGGCAGCCGCAAGGTTTGCGCGACGTGTTGGCTACGGTCTTTCAGGATGACGGTCTGTTGAAGGGATCGGTTGCCGAGAATATTGCTCTGTTTGAGAGTGAAATCGATCTTGTCCGAGTGCGACGGGCAGCCGAGGACGCGGGTGTTGCTTCGGACATTGAGTCTTTGCCCATGGGCTATGAAACACGCATCGGTGACTTGGGGTCGTCACTGTCGAAAGGTCAGATGCAACGCGTCTTGCTCGCACGAGCCCTGTATCGCAGGCCGAAAGTATTGCTACTCGATGAAGCGACAAGCGGGCTTGATGCTCAGTCGGAAAAACGCGTCATCTCGACACTTTCGCAGCTCGATGCGACCCGGGTCGTCATTACCCACAGCGATCAAATGCTGCAGGCGGCCCACGAGGTTTTGTGGTTGCACAGGGGAACGCTGGTATCATCCCGGCCTGAACTCAATGTCTGAACCTGCTAATACTTACACAGACCTCAGGAAAGCTGGCCATCAACCATCGACCCACAATCGTATCCGTACTCTGTATCCTGTTGTCGGCCACAATGGCAGGCTGCGCCGTGAGCCCGGCGAAAAACGTGGCACCCTTGACACGCTACACGGTGGAACATGACGGGCTCGAACGCGAATATTTTGTCTTTCTGCCGTCGAGCTACGATAAGGGCGGTAACCACCCGGTCGCCCTGTTCATGCACGGCTATGGCGGGACGGCGACGGGTACCGAAGCCGAGGTAACCAACGGCCTCACGCGCTACGCCGAAGAGTACGGCTACGTCATGGTGTTTCCGCAATCGACCTGGTTCATGTCCGATGGTTCACCAGAAGAGCGCTGGGAAGTCACCTCGTGGAATCACATATCGGACGGTTTCGACAAGGGCCCGGAAGGGCCGATCTGTGCGGCGGATGCGAGCGCCTTCCCTTGCCCGCCGGAATGCGGAACTTGCGGCCAGTGCGGCTGGGCGTCCTGTCACGACGACGTTGGATTCCTCAAAGATCTGATCGTGCGTATGGCCGGCGACTTTGCCGTGGATCCTGATCGTGTCTATGTCTCCGGATTCAGCAACGGCGCCATGATGGCCAATCGGATGGCCTGTGAGGCGTCCGAACTCTTTGCAGCAGTGGCGCTGGTGGGCGGTCGTGTCGAACCCGGCTTCGAATGCGTGCCAACGCGTGCTCTACCGTTACTTCAAGTGAATGGCGGACAGGACGGCACCGTGCCCTATGACGGTCGAGTCAGCGATACCGGGTATTTCTATGCGAAACCGAGGTCGATAGCCGAGCACTGGAATAGTGGAGCCGCTTGCGCGGCCGAAAGTGAACCCTGGGTAACGCGTTTAACAGCGAATGAAACTGTGCAATGCACAATTGCCTGTGCAGAAAGCAACCGTGAGTCGATCGATTGCCTGTGGCCGGAAGGCGACCACCGTTGGCCCGGCACACCGGGGTTTCGGGGTAGCAATGGCTATTGCGTGACCGAGCTGCAGGCAGCGAGCATGCCTGAGCAAATTCTATGTATAGAACCGGACCTGAGTCAGGAGGTCTGGGGATCTCGACTGTTGTTCGAGTTCTTTGACCGACACCGTGGAGAACAACAATGACAAGAAGCACACAGATTTTGGGGATACGGAGCAAGGTCGTCCTGACCTTACTCATCGCGTGCGGCATGGTCGCTTGCAGCAAGGAGCCGGGGGCAGAAGCGCAAAAGACCGAAGCGCCAAAGGCTGAGGCCAGCGTTGGAAAGACATCGGAGTACGAGTGGTTCTCCGAGGGCACACCGGCAGGCAACTCAACCGTGGTCCGGACAGGCGATGGCAAAATTACGGCCGAATCCTTCGTGCACTGGAACAATCGCGAGTACACCGTTAATTCGGAAATGCAGCTCGACGCAAACGGTGTCGTCGTCGCGCAAAAGATAACGGGCATATCGCCATTCGGTGCACCCATCGATGAGTCCTTTAGCTACGAAGATGGCGTCGCGCGGTGGAGTACTGTCGGTGAAAGTGGCAGTGCGATGACCGATACACCCGGGTTCTACGTCGCGACGGAGTTCGGCTCACTCGGCATCGCGGCGCTGGTTCGTGCGGCGATGACAAACCTGGATGGCGAGATTGCGCTGTTGCCATCGGGAACCGCGCGCGTCGAAAAACTGACGACAGCAAATATCGCCACGCCGGACGGTGAGCAGACGCTGACGTTGTACGCGATATCCGGGATGGACTTCACGCCGTCGTACGCCTGGTTTGATGATGACATGGAGCTCGCGGTCATCGATTTCAGTGGTTGGATGGGAATGTTGCCAAAGGGCTGGGACCTTACCGAACTCGACAAGCTCAGCGCGATTCAGACTGAGCAGGACGCTCAGATCATTGAACGAATCTCCGGCGATCTAGCCAAAGTCATCGACGGTGCGCTGGTGTTCGAGAACGTCGATGTCGTTGACGTTGAGAACGGCGCTCTTCTCGAGGATCGCCACGTCATGGTGACCGACGGAAAAATCATGTCCATTTCCGCTGGTCCTGTCGAAGCGGATGGAGCAGCGCGCATCGACGGCACCGGCAAGTCGTTGATGCCGGGCCTGTGGGACATGCATGGTCACTTCGGATTGTCGGATGGCATTCTGAATATCGCGGGTGGTATCACCAGTGTTCGCGATATCGGTAGCGTGCATGAGCAGATTATGGAGATCACGGCCAAGCATGATTCAGGCGAGGTGATCGGACCCAACACCTATCGTTCGGGCTTCATCGACCAGGCAAGCCCTTACGCCACGGGTAAGACCGTCAAGTCGTTGGAGGAGGCGCTCGAACGCGTCGACTTCTTCGCCGAGCATGGCTACATTCAGATCAAGCTCTACAGTTCTATCGATCCGACGTGGGTCGATGACATCGCGGAGCGTGCCCATAGCCAGGGCATGCGTCTGAGCGGTCACATCCCGGCCTTCATGTCGGCCGAACAGGCTGTGCGGGCCGGCTATGACGAGATTCAGCACATCAACATGGTATTCCTCAACTTTCTTGCGGGTGATCGTGAGGATACGCGTAAGCAACTGCGCTTCACACTTTACGGCGATGAAGCGGGGAACCTGGATCTCAACGGTGACGCAGTCGAAAAATTTATTGCGTTGCTTATCGAGAATGACGTGGTAGTCGATCCGACGGCGGCGATATTCGACACGATGCTGATTCACCGCCCCGGCAATCCGGATCCGTCATTCGCCGCAATTGCCGACCATTTTCCGGCGCTGGTCGCCCGCGGCCTGTACAACCCGGAAATGGACATGGGCGAAGATATGGTGGATGCCTGGGCAAGATCCGCCGTCAACCAGGCCGCCATGCTGAAGAAGTTACACGACAGTGGCGTACAGTTGGTACCCGGCAGTGATTCCTACGCCGGGTTCACGATTCACCGCGAACTCGAGCTGTATTCGGAGGCGGGAATCTCCAATGCTGACGTCCTGAAAATCGCGACCGTGGAATCTGCACGAATTGTCGGCGTCGATGACCGGACCGGTTCAATCAGCGTGGGCAAGGACTCGGACCTCGTGTTGGTGGACGGCAATCCGCTAGACGATATCAGTGCGATTCGTCGCGCGACATTGGTCATGAAAGGCAGTACGGCTTACCAACCAGACGCGCTCTACAAGGCCGTGGGCGTCAAGCCGTTCGTTGCATCGGCGCAGCTTTGAGGTTTCACATGACTATTAGCAAACGCGAATTCATTCGTTTGACGGGGGCGTCGGCCACCATTGCAGCGCTGGGCACCGGGGGAAATGCAGCCGCAGCGGAACCGACAAGAAATGCCGTCTTGCCCCGCATAACCGGAGACGCCAAGCCGATTTCGGTAGACGAGCGCCTGTCACGAGTTGCCAAAGCGCAGCGGTTGATGGCCGATTTCGATATCGATGCGATCCTCATCGAGCCCGGCGCCGCAATGCTTTACTTCAGTGGCGTCAGCTGGTGGCGTAGCGAACGTTTGACGGCGCTGATTATTCCCAGGGAGGGTGACATCGCGATTGTCACTCCATACTTCGAGGAGCCGAGCGTGCGCGAGTCCATGACGTTCGGCGACGATGTCAGGACCTGGCACGAACACGAAGACCCGTTCGAGCGAGTAGCGCAAATACTCGAGGATCGCGGGCTGAAACGTGGGCGTATCGGACTCGAGAACACGGTACGCTATTTCTCCGTAGAGGGCCTTCGGCGGGCGGCACCGGGATTCGACATCGTCGCGGCCTTGCCGGTGACGGAGGGTTGTCGCATGTACAAGTCTGCTGCCGAGATCGCGTTGATGCGAACGGCGAGCGATGTCACGTTGCGCGCTTACGAACATGTCTACAAGAGTCTCGACAAGGGCATGACGCCAGCCGACGTGAATGCGCTGATGCAAGACGCGCAGGCGCAACTCGGCGGAACCGGCATATGGAACATGGCCTTGTTCGGTCCGGCGAGCGCTTACCCGCACGGAACGTCGCAGCCGCAGGAAATCGAGGAGGGCCAGATCGTGCTCATGGATTGCGGCTGTTCGGTCCACGGCTATCAGTCCGATATTTCCCGCACATTTGTTTATGGTGAGCCGAGCAAGCGTCAGCGCGACGTGTGGAATACGGTTCGCCGGGGTCAGCAAATCGCCTTCGAGTCAGCAGCAGTCGGAACGCCTGCGGGAGAGGTGGATGACGCCGTGCGAAGCTACTACGAGAAGCTCGGCTACGGACCCGGATACTCGACACCCGGCCTGAGTCATCGCACCGGTCATGGAATCGGCATGGACGGACACGAAAGTGTCAACTTCG
>Ga0265306_10000911_pt1 | contig 14461 bp, 15 predicted proteins | sample Helome_3_FD_192493 | JGI IMG/M metagenome (GOLD analysis project Ga0265306, IMG submission 192493) | Marine sediment microbial communities from subtidal zone of North Sea - Hel_20160420 (Illumina Assembly) | ecosystem: Environmental > Aquatic > Marine > Subtidal zone > Sediment ...
ACGAGCGGGCCGTGTCCTTGTTTGATTACGTGCAGCGCTACGGCGTGCTGACCGAGGGCGGGAGTTTCCTGTCTTTTTGTCGCCGCCTGGCGGCGGGCGAGTGCGACGACATCGGTCTGTACAACGTCAAGGGCCTGAGCCAGTGCAATCCTCAGATCCGCTGGTTGCACGGTGTGGAGTTGGATTTTGTTGGTCGGGTCGACAATCTCAAGCAAGACAGCCGCCGGGTCGCTGAGCGCCTGGGTCTGGAGATCGCCGCAACGCCTCATCTCAACGCCAGTGAACGCCGCGATTACCGGAGCTACTATTGCGAGGAATCCCGACAGATCGTAGAGGATTTCTACGGCGAGGATTTCAGCGAGCTGGGCTACGAGAAGAGCCTCGCCGATGGCGATGACTCTGGTGGCGCGGGGGTCAGGTAAGTCCCGTCCATTGACCAGGACAGGGCGCGTCGGAGATCAGACAAACCCTGCCGCACCGGTATAGCGCATGTCAGACACCGAAGGCCTGCACAGAGATTTCGCCATCCCGGCCCGGGATGGCTACCGGCTGGCAGCCACTGCCTTCCAGCCGGCCGCTGATGCAGACAACGTGGTGCTGATCAACAGCGCGACCGCGGTGCCACGACGATTTTATCGTCACTTTGCGGCTGCGCTCGCTGCTGCCGGGTATCACACCCTGAGCTACGATTATCGGGGCATCGGCGGTTCGCGGCCACAGCGGCTAAGGGGCTTTGACGCGAGTATGCGTCAGTGGGCGCTGCTCGACATGGCCGGCATCATCGACTGGATCGTCGCTGAGTTGCGGCCGCGACGACTCTTTCTGGTGGGTCACAGTGTCGGTGGTCAGATCGCCGGTCTGCTCGACAACGCGCAATCCGTCGACGGCATGGTGACGCTGTCTGCGCAAAGCGGTTACTGGGCGCTTCAGGGCGCGGAGCAAAAGGCGGTTGCCGCGTTTCATGCTTATCTCACGTTACCGCTGCTGTCGCGGCTGTTTGGCTATATGCCATGGCCCGGTGTCAGCGAAGATCTGCCCAAGGCCGCCGCACTGGAGTGGGCCAGCTGGTGCCGCAACCCGAAATACCTGCTTGGCGATGACACGCTGCCGCTGGATCGCTTCGCGAAATTCAGCGCGCCGGTGCTTGCGTTCAGCATCAGCGATGACAAGTGGGGAACCGCACGATCCGTAGATGCGATGATGCAGGCTTATCCTGATCTTGAGCGCCGTCATCTGACGCCTGCGGATGCGGGACTCGAGGCCATCGGTCACTTTGGTTATTTTCGACCGGAGTCGAGCGCTCTGTGGTCTGACGCGATTGCCTGGCTCGATCAAAGACGCAAATAAGCCAATGCATGCCTCGGCGTCGCTGCGAGCGGTGCACAGTCAATATTTCTACAAAAGCCTATAAATCATTTACTTAAGAGACTTAATTAAAGTTCTATCTCCTATCAGCCGGATGAGTGGCGGCAGATAGATCGATAAACGCATTCGGACACGCCGTCGCACGGCATCGCTAACAATGATCTGTCCGGTGTCGAAATGACTCGCGTGCCCGCTTATGGTGGCGTCAGGATTCCATCTGGTTCGTTTTGCTGACTGGAGCGCGTATGGACATTGGTATCGTCGGTCTGGGCCGCATGGGTGGCAACATGGTGCGCCGTCTTGCCCGCGGTGGCGTAAGCGTCACCGGTTGGGCGCTGGAAACAGACGTCACGCAAAGTCTCGGTGAGGAAACCGGATTCGTCCCACCCGATTCGCTCGAGGCGATGGTCAGTCAAATCGACGCGCCGCGGGTGGTCTGGGTAATGGTGCCGGCCGGCGCAGCGACGGAAAGCACGATCGAATCGTTAAAGGATCTGCTGCAGCCAGGGGACGTCGTGGTGGACGGCGGCAATTCCATGTTCAAGGACTCGATCCGGCATAGCGAGGAACTGGCCGGGGCCGGTATCGGTTTTGTCGACGCCGGTGTTTCGGGCGGCGTGTGGGGTTTGTCCGAAGGCTACGCGCTGATGGTCGGCGGCGCGCCCGCGCACGTGGAGCGCGTCGAACGTTTCCTGCGCGTGCTGGCACCGGCATCGGATCGCGGCTGGACTCATTGCGGCCCGGCGGGTTCCGGTCACTACGTCAAGATGATCCACAACGGCATCGAATACGGGATGATGCAGGCCTTCGCCGAGGGCTTTGCGTTGATGGAACACCGCACAGAATTCGATCTGGATCTGGCCGCAATCGCCGAGACCTGGCGTCATGGCAGTGTGGTGCGCAGCTGGCTGCTCGATCTGATCGCGGAGTTTCTCGATCAGGACGCGTCCCTGTCGGAGATCGCACCTTTTGTCTCGGATTCGGGTGAAGGCCGCTGGACCGTGATTGATTCGATCGAGCAGGGTGTGCCGGCACCGGTGATCACAATGGCGATGGCGGCGCGATTCGCGTCACAGGGCAAGGCGGATTACGGTAACCGGATGCTGGCGATGATGCGTAATGCCTTCGGCGGCCATGCCGTCAAAGATGCAGCCGGGGAGGGTGGACAGTGAGCCGTGACGACGGTCCCGGCCCGTGTCACTTCGTGATCTTTGGCGCCACCGGCCATCTCTCACGTACCAAGCTTCTGCCCGCGCTCTATCATCTGCATCGGCTCGAGCGCTTGAGCGAGAACATGGCCATCGTCGCGATGGGGCGCCGCGCCTGGTCGACCGAGCAGTGGTGCGGACACATGCGTGAATGGCTGCGTGTAGCGGGCATTACGGATGAGGACGATAGCTTCCATGCATTCGTTGCGCGTTTCGCGTATGTCCAGGGCGATCTGAACGAGGCGGTGACCTATCAGTGTCTGTTTGACGAGCTAAGCCGCCCGCGACCCGGGGCTTGCGAGAATGTCGTCTTTTATCTTGCGATCCGCCCCGAGGACTTCATGCCGGTGGTTAACGGTCTCGATCACGCCGGGCTGAACAGTGGTCACGGTCGCCATCGTATCGTCGTGGAAAAACCGTTCGGTCGCGACCTGGAGTCCGCCGAGGCGCTGAACCGTGAGCTGCACCAGCACTTTGGCGAAGATCAGGTTTATCGGATCGATCACTATCTCGGTAAAGAGACCGTACAAAATCTCACCGTGCTGCGTTTTGCCAATACGCTGATCGAACCGATATGGAACCGCAATTACATCGATCATGTGCAGATTACGGTGGCCGAGGATGCGGGGATCGGCACACGTGCGGGTTATTTCGACAGCGCCGGGACACTGCGGGACATGGTGCAAAATCATCTGCTGCAACTGGTATCGGTGGTGGCGATGGAACCTCCGGCGACCTTGTCGTCAAGGGACCGGCGAGACGAGAAGGTCAAGGTGTTCCGTTCCATCCGGCCGCTGGGCGAGGAGGACATCGCCACGGCGGTGGTGCGCGGGCAATACGCGGCCGGCACGCTCCACGGCAGGCCGGTGCCGGGATACCACGATGAAGAGGGCGTGCCCGATGATTCCAGCGCCGAGACGTTTGTGGCCATGCGTCTGCTGATCGACAACTGGCGTTGGCGCAACGTGCCGTTCTATCTGCGCACCGGCAAGCGGTTGCCGGAGAAGCGCTCACAAATCGCGATCCGTTTCCGTCATCCACCGCAACAATTGTTCCAATCGACCGCAATGGCGGAGATCGACGCCAACTGGATCCGTCTAGAGATCCACCCCGAGGAATGCGTCGAGATCGATCTCCACGCGAAGGAGCCGGGGCTGGACCTCAAATCCAGAGTGATGCGGTTCAGCACTCGTTATCGCCAGTCCGAAGATCCGTCCGGCGATGCCTACGAGACACTGTTGCTCGACGTCATTGAAGGCGATCGCAGTCTGTTTATCCGCTATGACGAAGTCGAGGAGTCCTGGCGCGTGGTCGAACCGATGATGCACGCATGGGCCACCGACCCGAATCCGCCGATCACCTACACTGCGGGGACCTGGGGCCCGGCGGCGGCCGACGAGTTAGCCTTGAACCCGGCTCACAATTGGCGGATCTGAGCGGCCCGCAACGGATCACACACAGCCAGCGCCGCACACGATCGGTCACGGTCGGGAATAGTCGGCGAGGCCAAAATTTAGACCAGGATCATGTCGAAACAGCTCCAACGATGGCAGGTTTTCGCGGACGCTGAAACCCTGACCCGACAGGCAGAGCAGATGGTCAGGGGCGCAGCAGCAGCGGCGATAGATTTGCGCGGCCGCTTCGACCTGGTGCTGGCCGGTGGCAGCACTCCGCGAATTCTGTACCAGCGCCTGGCGGCGGTCGGTGCCGGCGACGCTGGCTGGCATGTTTGGTTTGGAGACGAACGCTGCCTGCCTGCGGGTGATCCCGAGCGCAACGAAACGATGGCGCGTCAGGCCTGGCTGGATCAATCAGACATCCCGCGGGAGCAGATACACGCGATCCCGGCCAGCGTCGACACGGTTGCTGCCGCCGAACGCTATACCGATCTGTTGACCGAAATTGAGGACTTTGATCTGGTCTTGTTGGGGATAGGCGAGGATGGCCACACCGCGAGTCTTTTCCCCGGCCACGAGCTGGGTGATCATGATGCGGCCGCGGATGTACTTCCTGTGTCCGACGCACCGAAGCCGCCGCCGGAGAGAATCACAATGTCAGCCCGTCGGCTAAGCAAGGCCCGGCAGGTGTTAGTCCTTGTGACAGGCTCAGGGAAGGCGCCGGTCGTCAGCCATTGGCGCGGGGGTAACGCGGCTCTTCCAATCGAGCACATAAGGCCGTCGGGCGGCGTCGATGTGTTTCTCGATCAGGAGGCGCTGCCGGGGAGTTCTGGGGCTGAACGCTGATCGCGGTCGGGACGCTATCGCTTGCGGGCGTCAAGCACGGCCTTGATCAGATCATCGGGCACGTCTCGCGGTACGGCTTTATCCGGTGACGCAAACGCGGCCTGCTCGATTTCGACGGTGCGTCGGTAAGCGGCCAGATATTCACGGCATTCCCGACACAGACGCAGGTGCCATTCAAAAGTCGCCCGCTGCCGATCAGACAGGCCGCCCTCCAGATAGTCCAGGACGAAGTCTTCGAACTCCTTGCAGGTGATCATTCGATGCATACGCCTGAGCATCAGGCCCTTGAGCCAACGCCGGATCCCCGCCTTGTTTCGACTGGCCACTAGCGCACCTCCCCACGAAGTATCGGCTCAAGTAATTTCTTTAACGCAGCGCGTGCACGGTGGACACGGACTTTGACGTTGCTTTCGGAAATCCCGAGCAGGGCAGACACTTCCTTCGTGTTATAACCTTCGATGTCGCGAAGCTGCAAGACGATACGATAGGAATCGGATAGCGCCTCTATGGCCTCACTGACCCGCGCGCGCAGAACCTCGCTCTCGAGCGCATCCTCGAGCGGGGTCAGGTGGGTCCAGGGCGCCTCGATACGACACTCATACTGGTCGAACTCCGGCAGATACTCATCGATCGGTTGCTCGGCCAGCCGCTTGAGCTGCCGCAGCTTGGTCAACGACGCGTTCACTGTGATGCGGTGCAACCAGGTTTTCAGGCTGGAGCGCCCTTCGAAACGTTCGAGGCCGCGAAATGCATCCGCAAACGCCTCTTGCACGGCATCTTCGGCCAGGCCGCGGTCGCGCAGGATGCGCTCGGACAGGGCCAGCATCCACCCGATGTGTTTACGTACCAGTTGTTCCGCGTCGGCCGTGCCGTTCCGCGGGGCCTGCGCCGATGCGGCAGCTTTTGGTGGTGATGGTTCGTCGGGCATTGAGAATCAGATGACTATTTGGCGGGCCTCGATAGGCCAACCTGCGTTCTCCGTCGGGGTACCGCTGCAGTTCCGGAGATTATTTTCCGATCGGCGTAACCGATCGTGAGTCGCGTGCGTCTACCTTTTCAAGCTCGATGATTGTAACCCGCGTGGAGAGCCGGATGAATAGTGCCTCTATTTCAGCTTTGGCCAGGTTTTTACCGAAAAATTGCATGAGCAGTCGATGTTCGAAATCAAGCCGCACGATGCGCCGGTCATGACGAGAACCATGGGCTACACGTGCCGCGCCGTCCCTGCTGACGGCCTGGAGCAGTCGTCGCTTGCGCCAACGCCGGACAATGGCAAGGGCGTCATGGATCAGGTCCAGGCGGAGACCCCGTTGGTGTGTTCCGGCATCTGGAGCCGCTGATGGATCTGGCGTCTCTTGCCATCATCACGGGTGGCTTGTTGCTCTTCTCCCTCGTTTCCGGCCGTTTGCAGGGGACCATTTTCACCGCTCCACTGGTGTTCATCGTTTTCGGGTATGCGGTCGGCGACGGTGGCTTCAAGCTGGCGCAGATCGATGTCGGGCACTCGGCGATCCACTTTGTCGCCGAATTGACGTTAATCCTCGTGTTGTTTGCCGACGCCGCTCGCATCGATCTCGATCGGGTACGCCGGGACCACAACTTGCCGGTACGCATGTTGCTCATCGGTCTGCCGCTGTCCATTGCGGCCGGGACGCTGATCGCCCTGCAGCTGTTTCCGGCCTTTTCATTTTGGGAGGCGGCATTGTTGGCGGCACTGCTGGCACCGACAGATGCGGCGCTGGGCCAGGCGGTGGTCTCCGACAGCGCCGTACCGGTCCGGATCCGTCAGGCCATCAACGTTGAGAGCGGGCTCAACGACGGCATCGCCTTGCCGGCGGTGTTGTTACTCGCGGCGCTTGCCGGCGCCGGGCACGGTGAGACCGGAGCGATGGATTGGATCCGGTTTGGCGTGTTACAGGTCACGCTTGGTCCGCTGGCCGGTGTGGCGGTGGGCTATGTAGGTGCGCGACTGCTCGATATCGCGGCTGAACGTGGATGGGCAAACACGTCTTTTCAGGGTATCGGTATCCTCGCGCTCGCCATGTTCGCCTATGCAATGGCGGAAATGATCGGCGGCAACGGATTTATTGCAGCGTTTGTCGGCGGCATGGTGTTTGGTAACAGTATCCGCCACCCGTGCACGTTCCTGTTCGAATTCATGGAGACCGAGGGCCAGCTCCTGGTGCTGATCACCTTCCTGGTGTTTGGTGCCGTGTTGTTGCCCGAGAGCCTGGCGCAGATCAACCTGAGCTACCTCCTGTATGCCGTGCTGAGCCTGTCGGTCATACGGATGATCCCTATCGCGCTTGCGCTTGTTGGATCGGGTTTGCGTTTGCCCTCACAACTGTTCCTTGGCTGGTTCGGGCCGCGGGGGCTGGCGTCGATATTATTCGTGCTGCTCATTCTCGAGGAATCGGAGATGCCACATCGCGATGAGTTACTCGCGATCACTGTTGTGACCGTGGGCTTGAGCGCACTGTTGCATGGTGTCAGTGCGGCACCTCTCGCACGCTTATACGGTAGTCATGCTAAACGCATGGGTGAGTGCGAAGAGAACCAGCCGGTGCCCGAAATACCGCTGCGTGAGGGGAACGCTTTGATGAAACATGCAGTGACCGGGAATGACTCAACCAGGACGGATGCCACATGAAAAAGATCGCCATAAAACAACTGGACGAACTCGAAGACCGGGTGCCGGCGGCCGCGTTGGTCGCGGACGTCGATCTGGTGATCGTACGCTATGACGACTCGGTCAGCGTGCTGTACGGCCGCTGCGCGCACCGCGGCGCGTTGATGGCCGATGGCCATGTCGATGGCGACAATCTGATCTGCGGGGTGCACGGCTGGGACTATCGACTCGATTCGGGCATCAGCGAATACAACAACAGCGAGAGGCTGCCAAAGTTCGGTGCCTGGGTGGAGGAGGGCAAGGTTTGGGTTGACGCAGACGAGATCGCCGCCTGGGCTCAAGACCATCCGCAGCTGTTCAATCGTGACGCTTATCAGGGGGTCTACCAGGACCCGACCGGTACCGTTGACGAGCCACATGTGAAATTCATCCGCAAGCTCGCGGACGAAGGGCTTAGCAAACTCGGTCACCACGGCCCTGCGGCGGCCATGGGGGTACCACGTGACAAGTTGCCGAAGTGGGACGATCTGCAATTTGTGGTCGGCCAACTTCACAAGTTGCCACTGCTTGATCAGGACGCAGTCGGCACGAATCTCGTCATCGGTCCGAGAGCAAACAAGCCGCTCCACCTGGATATCCCGTTGTTCGTTTCGGACATGAGTTTTGGGGCGCTGTCGGAAGAAGCGAAAGTGGCGCTGGCCAAAGGGGCGGAACTGGCCGCAACCGGCATCTGTTCGGGCGAGGGCGGCATGCTGCCGGAGGAACGCGCGGCCAACTCGCGTTACTTTTATGAACTTGCCTCCGCACGATTCGGCTTCTCCTGGGACAAGGTGAAAAAGACCCAGGCGTTTCATTTCAAGGGCGGGCAGGGCGCCAAGACCGGGACCGGGGGGCATCTGCCGGGTACAAAAGTGAAGGGCAAGATCGCCGAGGTCCGGGATTTGCCCGAGGGCCAGCCGGCGATCTCGCCGGCCCGTTTCCCTGATTGGACGGAGTTGAGCCAGTACCGCGAATTCGCCGCCGAAGTGCGCGAGAAGACGGGGGGCATCCCGGTCGGTTTCAAGCTGTCCGCCCAACATATCGAGAAGGACATCGATGCGGCGCTCGAAGTGGGCGTCGACTACATCATCCTGGACGGACGCGGTGGTGGCACCGGCGCGGCGCCATTGATCTTCAGAGACAACATCTCGGTCCCGACTATCCCGGCCCTGGCCAGAGCCCGCCGCCATCTGGATGGCTGCGATGCCTCCGACGTGACGCTGATTATCACCGGCGGGCTAAGACATCCGGCGGATTTCGCCAAGGCCATGGCGTTGGGTGCGGACGGTATCGCCGTGTCCAACGCTGCCATCCAGGCGATCGGCTGTCTGGGGATGCGGGCCTGTCATACCAACAATTGTCCGGTGGGTATTGCCACGCAAAGACCCCATCTGCGTGCGCGGCTACCGGTCGACATTGCGGCCGAACGGCTGGCGCGGTTTTTCACGGCGGCGGTCGAATTGATGACCGTGTTGGCGCGTGCGACGGGACACCGACATCTGCGTGAATTCGCCGTTGACGATCTGACCACCTTCAGGACCGACATGGCCCAGCTCACAGGTGTCGCCTATGGCGGTGTGTCGGCGGCCTCCTGGGAGCCACGATGACAACACAACCGCTGCATGTCCTGGATGCGCGCTCTATCGCCGGGACCCGCAAGGTCGGCGATACCCTGGTGCTGTTCGGACCGGACGCCGGGCATGAGGCTCTGGCGCGCTAATCAGGGCAGGGCGGAATCTGACACCCTATTGCTAAGCCTCCCAGGGCGTTGCCTTGATGCGATAGACGGCGGTCCAGGTTTCACCACCGTCGAAGGACAACTCCATCACCCAGTTCCAGCCGCTGTCGTCAGGTGGGAAAAAGGTGATCCTGCGTGGCGGATCCTGTTCGGGAGAAATGATATCCATGACGAGTGCGCCGGCCTCGTTCTGTTTTGCGCTGATATGCATCAGGCCTTTTTGCGCTGGCGTGGCCCAGACAATTTCCCAGCTCCCGGTATCCGGATTGTAGATACGCAGATTGGTGCCAAACCCGCCGCCGTTGGGCATCCAGTAGTCCTGCACGCCGGCACCGTCTCCAATGCACACAAACGTCCAGCGAGCGCCTTGTCCCGGGCTCCAGCCGCTGCCGTCTTTGGCGAACTGTTCGTCGTCGATCTTCCAATCGCCGATATAGCGGCCGAACTGGGCCATCGGGCCCTCCATGCAGGCGCTTTTATCCGGGTTGGCGACAGGAATATCGCCAGCGTGCGCGACACACGCATACGCCAGCCAGGCGATGAGACAAAGACGGATCTTGATCATGATGTGCTCCCACACAGCCAAAAGTCGGCCTAGAGACTACAGAACGGCAGGTCTGAATAGTGGGCAGGCTGATTATCTGTCGGCAACGGTGATTTTGGACCTGGGGGAAGAGATGGCTAGCGGACGGCTCCGGGCCTCTGGATAACTGCGCATAATGTATATTATGTTAAATCACCCATGAAAGTGACCTGGCATAAGGGCCTGTCAGGCAGGGCCGAGCCCTTCCCAGGCATCGACCTGCGGCTGGGGGTCTAGACTTCACTATAGGGGACTGGTTGATACGGGGTTTGCTATGAAAATCCAAACTTTGGGTGAGGTGATTGACCTGACGCGCCGCATGCATCAGCGGCTTGGCGAATGCCTCGGGCAAAGCGCTTCCGAGACTGGGCAGACGTCGGAAAGATGGCTGCTCGCTTATCTTGCGGAACACGAAACGGCGCTGGCGAATATGGTTTCGGAATTTGAGTCCTCTGCGGACGCAAATGCGTTGCAGACCTGGGTATACGACTATTTGAGCCGGGCCCCGATCGATCCGGCACGGGTGTGCGATCCCTCGTATGCTGAGCTTGATTCCGAGGAAATTGGTCGGGCCATTCTGGATTTTCATAATCAGGTTATGGCTATGTATGGAGACCTTCTTTCTCGCGCGAAAATCCCAGAGACGCGTGAGCTGCTGGGCTCATTGTTGGACATGGAACGACATGAAACCCTTCGGCTGGCGCAGCAGATGAACTTCGGGCGGGATTTGTAGGCTTAGAAGCATAGGTCCGTGCCGCCGAATTGCGGCTTGAAGCCCTCGTGCAGCGTGTTCTACCCGACCCCGTGAGCCTGACTTGCGCAGACACAGGGCTATAAAACACTTTAGAGAACGGGCGTAAAGTGTTGGTATTAGGAATAAAAGGCGGAAAATGCGGCGAGAATGCGTTGGCCTACGTTGTCTAACCCCACCCGATCTCATCGAGGCGATCGTCATCGATGCCGAAATAATGGGCCAATTCATGCAACACGGTACGCTGGATCTCTGCCCGGAGTTCGTCATCCGGGAGACCCAACACAAGATGTGGCTCGCGGAAGATGTAGATCGTGTCCGGCAGTTCGGACACGTACTCCGGTCCGCGCTCGTGGAGTGGAATGCCGTCGTATAGCCCCAGCAGGTCTTCCTGCTCCGGGTTCTGCTCGAGGGTGGGAAGATCTTCGACCACCACCCGTAAGTTGTCGACACAAGCGACCGCCCATTGCGGCAGCGCGTCGAGCACCTCGTGAACCACGCTTTCAAATGTCTCGCGATTCATAACGCGTCCGGGAATGGTCTATGACAGCAATGTCTGAGGCCGGGGTTTTCTTGCGGCCCGGTTATGAGGCGGAGTTGTGGCGGATAGATCGCGTGGCACGGTGATGTTTGAATCAGCGGGTCGGCTGCCATCGGCGCCAGACGGCTCACTCCATCAACGATTCACCGGTAGCGAGCGCGCTGCGCATCAGATCGATGACGGACAGAGATGGCCGATTGAGTGTGCGGATGTCATCGTAGGCAGCGAAGATTCCAGTCCAATCATCTTGCCGCCAGCTGGCGAAATCCGGCAGCTCGATCTCCGACAGCCCGTCGGGTAATGGATATGCGGTGATGTAGAAATACGGATCCGGATGGGACGTGTCGCCGAAGGCGAAACCGAAATTCATCTGTTCGTCGGCCTGCTCCTCGTTGAATGGATCTGTGCCGGGAACCTTGCGACCGGAGAACCACAGCATCGACAGGTCGAAATGATGTGGCCAGAGATATACCGGCGATGTTTCGTTGCGCTGTTCGGCGCGCAAGCGGTTAAGTACGGTGTCAACCCAGAGCGTGGCCCGCCACAGGGCGCGCATCTGCTCGATGCAATCGGCAGGCAGCGTCGTGTCGTCGAATTCGTCCGGATCGACGTCGACGATGACGCCCCAGCCGGCCAGTCTGGCGACGAAATGGGTGGCTAGCGCGCGGGCGCTGAGATTGGTCAGCAGCAGGCGCTTGGCGCGGCCGTCACTGGACATCATGGTCGCGTGGCCGTCGAGCAGGTCAAGCCGGATCTCTAACCCGCCCCAGGGCACATGCACGGTGCCGGTGGTGAGGCCACGGGCGAATGTACGCAGTGGCAGATGCCACCAATGCTTCTGGCGATAGGCGACCGCGCCCCGGATCTTACCGATGACACGGGCATAGGCATGAACAGCGTCCCGGGCTTTGGCCCACGCCGGGCCATCCAGCATGGGTAATTCGATCGAGGGTTCACTCATCGGGTGTGTCTCCTGCCCTGTTTCTCCGCCGATCCGATCCGCCGGTGGTCTGAGGTTCCTTGGCCGGTTTTGGGAGCATCGGCGAAAGCCCCTGAGCCTCAGGTATTAGGCAACGCATTGAATTGTGAGTTGCGGATGATGCCTGATTCGAGCCCATCGCGCTGCAATGATAGAACATTATGTGAAACCGATCTCCAGCGATCGGTGAGCGCCGGGGGCGGCACGCTGCTGAAGATTCGCCGCCCTTCCCTCGTCAACGCTGTTTGCGGACGAACGCGGCGCCGAGAGCGCGGCGTCGCAGATAGCCGTACACCTCCAGCAACGGGAGTTCCTTGGGGCAGACATCCTGACAGGCCATCAGCCCGATACATCCGAATACGCCCTCATCGCTGGCGACCACTTCGAACCAGTCGCCGGTGCTGCGACCGTCGCGGGGATCCATCATGAAACGCGCCACCCGGTTCATACCGGCCGGAGCCAGGAAGTCGCCACGGGTATTGGCGACGCCGCAGCTGGCGACGCAGCAGCCACACTCGATGCAGCGATCTGACTCGTAGATGGCCACGGCCAGGTCATCGTCCATCGGTTCTTCGATCGCTTCGGGATCGAAGGCCTGGCGCTCGTGCACCCAGGCTTCGACCCGGCTGCCCATCTCGCGGAACCAGGTGCCAGTGTCCACCGACAGATCGCCGATCAATTTGAAGGCCGGCAGGGGGTGCAGACGGATGGTCGACACCAGATCGGAGGTCAGCGTCTTGCAGGCCAGCGTGGGCCGGCCGTTGATCATCATGCCGCAGGAGCCGCAAACGGCGGAGCGGCAGGCGAAATCGAACTGCAGACCGGGGTCCTGCTCCTCGCGGATGCGGTTTAGCGCCCGGAACAGCGTCATATAGGGTTCTTCGCGCAGGGTGTAGGTTTGCATCCGGGGTTCGGATCCCGGGTCCATCGGATTGAAGCGAAAGATCTCGAAGGTGAGATCGCGGCTGCTATCGGATTCAGTCGCCATCAACGCTCCTCATGTTCCCACCAGGCCCGCGCGCGCTTCGGCATCATGCCAGGCGCCCTCACGCAGACTCGCACCCATCGGCTCTTGTGTCGCCAGTCGTCCCTGTTCCTGTTGTTGCGTCAAAACGGAATCGTTGTACTGCTCAATACTGAGCTCCATATCGACGTGGCTGGCCTTGCCGTAGCCGCGATCGCCTGGTGGCAGATCGAGCAGGCCGACCGGCTCGTAGCTGAATATCGGCTCGTCTTCGCTGCCCCCCCAACGCACCAGGGTGCGGCTGAGCCAGTTGCGGTCGTCGCGGGCGGGGAAGTCGATACGCGAGTGCGCGCCACGGCTCTCCTCCCGGGCCAATGCACCCATGGCGGCGACCAGCGCCAGCCGCAGCATGCCTTTGAGACGCAGCGCGAAACTGAGCTCCGGGTTGGCGCCCGGTTCGCGGCAGCGCAGAACCGCCTGGTCGAGACTGTCATGCAACGCACGCAATTCGTTGACCGCGGCCTGCAGCTCGTCGCCCTGGCGGAAGATACCCACCTTGCCCATCATGATTTCGCCCATGGCGTCGCGGATGTCGTAGACATTGGGTCCCTGGCCGGTCCGTGCGAGCCAGGCATCGATCGTGAGCTCGGTTTCCTGGAGGAACGCGAGGGCGAGACCGGTGTCGGCCTCGACCTGGTGATCGGCGGCAAACTCAGCCACCCGCGCGCCGACGATCCGTCCTGCGACCAGGGTCTCGGCCAGACTGTTACCGCCCAGGCGATTGAACCCGTGCATATCCCAGCAGGCCGCCTCCCCCGCCGCATACAGCCCGCGCATGCCGTAGGCCTCGCCGTCTTTGTTCACCCGGACTCCACCCATGGAATAGTGCTGCGTCGGGCGCACCGGGATGAGTTCCTCCCAGGGCTTGATACCGAGGAAGTCGCGGCAGATCTCGTAGACCTCGCGCAGCTTCGTGGTCAGGTGTTCTTCGCCCAGATGCCGCAGATCCAGCCACAGATGCGGGCCGCCGGGATGATCCACACCCTTGCCGTCGCTGATCTGGCCCATCATGTGGCGGGAGACCACATCGCGGCTGGCCAACTCCTGCTTGGCCGGCTCGAGTTCCACCATGAAACGTTCCATTTCGCGATTCAGCAGGTAGCCGCCATCGCCGCGACAGCCCTCGGTCACGAGGATGCCGCTGGGCCACAGACCGGTCGGGTGGAATTGGACTGCCTCCATGTTGCCCAGGGGCACGACGCCGGTGGCCAGGGCGATAGCCGCACCGGTGCCTTCGTTGATCGTTGCGTTGGTGGTGTAACGGCCGTAGATGCGGCCGAAACCCCCGGTGGCGATGACCGTGGCCTTGGCCAGGATCACCCCCACCTGGCCCGTACGCAGACAGCGGGTGACGGCACCGT
>Ga0265306_10000912_pt1 | contig 14458 bp, 12 predicted proteins | sample Helome_3_FD_192493 | JGI IMG/M metagenome (GOLD analysis project Ga0265306, IMG submission 192493) | Marine sediment microbial communities from subtidal zone of North Sea - Hel_20160420 (Illumina Assembly) | ecosystem: Environmental > Aquatic > Marine > Subtidal zone > Sediment ...
CGTCGGCCCCCATTCTGTTAGCCTGAATATCTAGCATAACTGAATAGTTGTCAATTATTCTTATCAGAAAATACCGCCGAATTAAATCCAGCGTATTTTTTTTGACATCGGTATTCAATATATTGGCGCCTTGATGGTTTTACAGTTTTAAAATTTTCAATAATCTCCTGAAAATTAAAGAAAATTAGAAAGTGCTAAAGTTTGGTGCGAATTTTGCTATATCATTGTGAAACTGTATGGCAGATATAGTGATTGTCAAAAAAAATGCTCCGTAATCCCTTAATCCGGAAAATCATTCTGGCATGCGGTAAAAAACTCAAAATTATTGGAGTGGCTGTTTATGGGAGCTGAAATTAAAACTAACAGCATGCGTTCGTTAAAGATCTGGCCGGGCATCATCGCGGTCGCAGCGCTAATGATGATGGTGTCCTGTGCCCACCAACAAAATGAAATTGATGTCGGTTGGCAGGAAGTGAATCGTACTCCCGGACACAAACTAGATACAGCCTCATTTGAAGTACAAAAGCTGCTGGAGGCGGAATACCAACGCTGGCAGGGAACGCGTCACCGTTTAGGTGGCAGCAGTCGCAGCGGTATAGATTGTTCCGGGTTTGTAAGGGCCGTTTATAAAAATAGTTTTGAGATGGAGTTGCCGAGGACAACCAGAGCGCAGGCGACGCTCGGCCGGTCGGTAAAAAAATCGGATCTTCAGGCCGGCGATCTGGTATTTTTCAAACCACCTTCCTATCCGCGCCACGTGGGGATCTATTTAAGCAATGCGGAGTTTATGCATGCTTCCAAATCCAAAGGCGTCACCATTTCCCGGATTGACCCTTATTACTGGGGTATATATTTCTGGACCGCGCGTCGCCTGCTGACGGAATAACCCCCTGATAAATCCGTATCCAAAGGGCCCTAGTTGATGATTTTCTTAACCCTGCCCACCTGATTGTCTAAAAGGCGAACTTTGATGCCGTGGGGATGCTTGGCCGATTTTGTCAAAATATCCCTGACAACTCCCCGTGTCAGCCTATCGGTGCCCTGGTCCTTCTTCAGGACAATATCAACAGTCAATCCGGGACGTATGTCTCTGCGCACTCTGCCGTCCATCGCTCCCTCTCCTTTGCGCATAAAGTGCTAAAGTTAATCGATTAAATGCCGATATTAATTATCAGCGCTTAAAAAAAAATCCAAAACAAGCCGGTGACGCAGAAGGGCGCATCGCTTATTGGTATAAGGGTGGAAATTTGACACTGGTCGATGAAATAATTAGAGAACTTGCCATCTCCTGTTCTTTCTGGCTGTTTGTCATCCTGTTTTTGACATTCCTGACTTAGTTGGAAGGCCTTGTTCGGGTACCCCTTGCCCGGGCAAAACCGGACGCGTGCCTGCATATCTCTGAATTTCCCATTGCTTCCCATTGATTGGATACCCACCACCCATTCCGGCATCCGGTGCCGACCAGGTCCTGACGCTATCCGAAAACAGACGACCCCAAACTTGATTTTGATAAAGTTTCATGATATTTTATTAAAGTTAATAATATTAATCGTTTATAAACAAAACCCGATCTGCTGCCGGGTTTTTCCGGCCGCGATGATTATGCTGTGCGTCAGAAGGTCATTTCTTTAAATCGGCTTTTTAAAAATTTATTATCAGAAAAGGATTCATTTTGGATAAATTTTTGGTCTATCTTCCGGTGGTTTTAATTTGCGGGATCCTTTTCATTATGCTGGCCGCGATGAATGTGTTTCGAAGACGTATCCGTTTGAAATCGCTGCGTCCGTCATTTAAACAAAATTTGCTCCGAATACCCGGTGGTTCACTGCTGAGGCGCCTGGACAACTTAAATGAACAAATCAATTTATATCTGATTTGTGTCATTATCCTGCCGCTCATTATTTATTCGACCCTTATCTCGTATTCTTATTTTCAGGCAGAGCAACCGTCGCTGACAGTGGTCTGGATTTCTTCGATTATATGCCTTGCGCTAATCGCCTATCTTGTCTTTAACCTGGTTCAGTTGTTATCCCAACGCAAACGCATCCGGCTGGGCTATGAGGGCGAACTGGCTGTCGGACAAGAGCTCAACCAGCTCATGCTCCATGGATATCGGGTGTACCATGATTTTCCCGCCGATACCTTTAACATCGATCATATTATTGTGGGATCAAAGGGGGTCTTTGCTGTTGAAACCAGGACCCGTTCCAAGGGTGCTGCCCGCAAAAGCGGCCAAGAGGCCACTGTGACCTATGACGGCCGAATGTTAACCTACGCCGACACAACCGATTTCAAAACGATTGAACAGGCCGAAGAGCAAGCTGCCTGGCTGTCCAAATGGCTTGCCGCTGTTACCGGAGAGCCGATAGCGGTCAGGGCCATCGTTACCCTTCCCGGCTGGGTGGTAAAAAGAACATCTGCCGACGGGATCCCGGTGGTCAACCCCGGGCAATTTGCCTCCCTGTTCGAGCATATAAAGCCACGACCCCTGTCGGAAACAATGCTAAATAGTATCAAGGACCAACTCGAACAAAAATGCCGCAACATGGCACCGGATTGATACTGCTTTTTATAATGACGCTCAGAAATTCGGAATTTCAGAACTGAATTCCGATACCGCTGCCCCCCGAACCGATCCCGATGCCGATCCCCGGCCCGCGAACCCTGTCATCATCACGCAACCATGGCGTGTCGGTATTGATAGAAACCTGCCGGGTCTCATTGTCAACCTCAATGCCTGCCATCCGGAGCTTGGAGTACCAGTATCCGATCTCAGTGCCCTGGGCGTCACGAAGGTAGGACCCATAGGTAAAGGAGGAAACTCCTGAAAAATCGTTGACGAGGCCGACTATTTTTTCCAGCTTACCCGATTGCGGATCAAACTCCCGCCACATGACACTGGTAATCCGATAGTTGGATTTGATGGCCACGACCGCATAAGGATTGTTTTCCTGATTCAGATAATAATAGCGATGATCCGGAAAAACATGATAGGTTTCAAAGGCCTGGGCCACATCTCTGCTGTGCTTCAAACTGCCGCTGTTTTTGGTTGAGCATCCAGCCAAATAGAGGATCCCACAAAGCACAAATACGGAAATCGCTATGGTTGTATTTCGTTTAATGCTGTTTCTGGATGGTCGGCTTAAGGGCGTCATTGGCCCCATCTTTCACTCCCTATAGGTATAATACTTTCCACTCCCGGATGGCGTTATTTAGACTCATAATCAGGTTTTCTATCTCCTCGATGGTATTCAGAGCCGCGATTCTTAGATTCACCCGTAGTTCATTTTCGTAGTGTCTTTTCTGCCTTTCCAGTTCACCCATCACCGAATCGCTGTTCCAGGTCGGGTGCGATCGCTTAATCTTTTGAGTGATTAGGTAGTCATCAAAGGAATGATCAAAATTATCTTCAAGAAAATGCTGCATCTCCTCCAGGGAGGGGACCTGGTAGGTACCGGCCAGAATCTGGTTCAAGTATTCTTTAACAATCTGCCGGGCGCATTTTTTTATATCGGCGGAATACATTCTGTTTTTAGCCTTCAGACCTTTATTTTGAGGCTATGATAAGACCTAAGAGCAAAAAATGCAATCATTTAAAAAATTCAGCCGGCGCCCAGGCATATAGACCATAGGTCATTTGGATTCAGTGCCTGCTCATACAGGTAAATGCAAAGAGCGGGGGGTAACGCCCCCTTTTTATTTGACACTGCCAACCGAAATCTTTATATTGCCCCGAAAATATCATGAATTTGACCTAATACGAAATGATCTATAAACCTTCGCATTCATCTAAATGGCAAAAATATCAGGCATCCCTCCAAAAAGCCGCCCGGCGTAGACATTTTCTAAAAAAAACGCCGGCCTTTTTAATAATCGCGGGTCTGACATCCGCGGTTGTTGTCGTGCTCGTTTTTTTAGCCATCTGGCTGTCGGACCATATGCGACTGTCTGGCGCGGAGCCGCCACCGGTCAAAATGCAAGGCAACCTGCGCACAGAACCACCAACCAGGATAGACTTGAAAGCATCATTTAACGGTCTGGCCACGGATTCCGCTAAACTTTCAGAACCTATAATTCTGAATGCAGACGGCCGGCGGTATTTTATCAGCACGGGAATTTACACCAAGCTTCAAAAGTATATCTTCAAAACGCTGAAGCGTTCCCGAACCCAGCAGTCGGCAGTTGTGGTGATGGATTCCGATGACGGACGTTTGCTGTCCATGGTCAACTACGACGCCAACGGCCATCCGGATAATCTTTGTCTCCAGGCAAATTTTCCGGCTGCCAGTCTATTCAAAATCGTAACCGCCGCTGCCGCCCTTGAGGGCGCCGATTTTTCCATAGACCAGAGCCTTTATTACCGGGGCAGCAAACACACCCTTTACAAATCCCAGTTAAAAACGAAAAAGGACCGCTGGACCACCCAAACCAAATTCAGAAAAGCCTTTGCGCTGTCTAATAATGCCGTTTTCGGTAAAATCGGAATTTATGATCTCGGGCAAAACAAACTGATCCTGTATGCGGATAAATTTTTTTTCAACCGCCCCATCGCCTTTGACCTGCCGGTGGCTGTCAGTCGAGTGGAAGTCCCGGCGGATGACTTCGGTCTGGCCGAAATCGCCTCTGGATTTAACAAGAATACGCTGATCTCACCCCTGCATGCAGCCCTGCTGGCGGCGGTAGCCGTCAATAATGGCAACATGCCGACGCCAAGGCTGGTGGATTCGATTCGAAACGAATCAAATAAAGTCATCTATCAGGCGCCCGGGCCGGCTATGACGGCTTCCGTAAATCGGCAAACGGCACGGGATTTAAAAATCCTTATGCAGGATGTCGTCAGGTATGGGACGGTTCGCACGGCATTTCGCAAACTACGGCGCAAAAAAAGATTCAAAAACTTTGATCTGGGTGCCAAAACAGGTACGATTAACGACCGCATGGATCGATTCAAATATGACTGGGTCACCGCATTTGCCATATCGCCAAACGGGGCCGGCAGTATATGTGTCAGCGTCCTGACGGTTCATGGAAAAATACTCGGCACGCGCTCTACGGAAATGGTCCGTGCGATCATCGATTACTACTTCTCAACGGCGGAGACGAAAAACCCAAAATGAAGCCCTGATCCAAATTGCAGGACACCCACCCGCTTTTTTCAATAATTCTTGACGTCAATTCAAAATACCTGATAGATATCTGTTGGATTTACCATCCACCCCTCCCTTAAACACAGAGGTTGCCATGAAAATTGCAGCGATTGCTATCATCCTCCTTCTGCCTTTTTTGGCATTGAGTTCAACATTCGCCCAAACCATACAGTTGGCGTTGCCCGCTGGTGATATTTACGAGCTGAGGGTCTACTGTGGGGCCGGTTCCCTGTATATTATCAACGCCGAATGGCAAAACACCATCAAGGTGTTCGCCGAAATCGAAGTCGAAGACAAAATTAAAATTGATGACCAGGAATTTGCTGAAAAATATCTTGATTTAAGGCTTGACCGCCAGGGCTCCCGTGCCATTTTAAAAAGTGACCTGCAACGAACCTTCTTCCATTCGGTGGATGCACGGATTAACCTGACCATCGAAATCCCCAAGGGAGTCGACCTTTTTATTGATGACGGCTCCGGTCCGATTCACATTCAATACGTCTCAGGTCATCTGGATATCAAGGATGACTCCGGCCGCATTACAGTTGAAAAGGTGGTCGGCAATGTCAGAGTGGCGGATGGTTCCGGTAAAATCATATTGGAAGACATTCAGGGAAATGTCGAGATAAAAGATGGCTCAGGGGATATCGACGTCAACAAAGTCGGAGGCGATGTTAGAGTGACAGACAGCTCCGGAAGAATTTCAATTCAATATGTTAACGGCAATGTGACCGTGACGGACGAATCAGGCGAAATTGACATAAATGACATAACGGGCAATGTATTAATTCGTGGGCCGGGAACCGGTGAGTTGAATATAGAACGCATCCAAGGAACAGTTACGACACAGAACCAGATAGAAGATATCTCACCCAAAATACTCGATGAATGATCACCGTGCAAATTTGCTGGTAGCTCATAGCTGATAGTCTAACGGATTGAAAACATTTTTCTATGAGCTATGAGCTCTAGGCTACGAGCTTATTTGTTTCGCCTTACACGTTCTGGTATAGACCCGGGTAACAATACATTTACTAATTGCTGATCAGAATCTGATCGCCGGCCGCCAGGCCGCTGATAATCTCAACGCCCACGTCCGGGCTGCGTTCACCCAGACGAACATAGCGACGAACCGCTCCCTGCTGGGTCTTTACGATGACAAAATCGAGCTGCCCCACACGGGTCAAGGCCTCAAGGGGTATGAATACTTTATCGCTTTGCCCGATAGGAATCATCAGGCGGCCGAACATTCCCGGATAAAGACCGGCGCCATCGCTCAGGCTTACTTTGACCAGAAACGAGCGCGAGCCGGGATCCGCTGATGGCACTATTTCATCAACCACCACCGGATAGCGCTTCTTCAGTGCATCAATTTCGGCAACCAGCGATTGACCTTTGGCCAGCTTTGAAGCCACCGATTCCCTTACACTGGCTTCCAGCCGGAGGGTGACAGGATCATACATGCGCAGCAGGGGCTCCCCCGGCCGGGCGGTGTCGCCGGGGTCTGCCAGGCGTTCGACGATACGGCCGGCGATCGGTGCCGTCAGCTTGCTGTAGCTAAGCGCGGTTCGGGCCTCATCCTTCTGGCGCTGTAAACGCACATGTACCGCCCGGGCGGTACTCAATGCAGTCTGCAAGCGGTCACGCTCAGCCTTGGAAACAGCTCCGGAATCAGCCTTCATAATGCGCCGGACACGCGCCAGGTCTTTTTCAGTCTGGGCCAATCTGGCTCCGGCAGCGACAACCGCCTGGTGGGCCTGATCAACCCGGGCCTGCAGTTCACGCGCATCGAGGGTCACCAACACATCGCCGGCCTTGACCTCATCACCGGCCCAAACGGCAATGGATGAAATAGTGGCCGAAATTAAGGGGGAAATAACCGTCTCGACTTTGGCCCGCAGGGTTCCGGCCGCCTGCTCGATTAAAGGCTGGGAGGTAACTTCCACCACAACAGCCCGTCCGCTATCGGATGCCGGTGCCACGCCGCTGAAATCAACTGGAATCTTTTTTTCAAAAAATCCAGCAAGATAGGCCATGATACCGGCCAGCAGCACCAGGGCAATGACAATTCCCAGAATTTTCAGTGACGCTTTCACGCTTCGTTATCCCTCCTTAAAGCTAGTCCGTGCCCCGGTTGGTCGGCGTATACCAGACTGTAAATCACCGGAATCACAAGCAGGGTAAACAGGGTGGAGGCCGCAATACCAAATATGATGGCCCAGGCCAACCCGTTGAAGATCGGATCCAGGGTGATCACCATGTTACCGAGCAAGGTAGTTCCGGCTGTCAGAAATATCGGACGCATGCGCACAGCCCCGGCCTGCAGCAGGGCCTCCTGCAAATTTTTCCCCTCGCGCAGGGCCATGTGAATGAATTCAATCAGAATCAAGGAGTTGCGCACCACAATTCCGGCCAGTGCGATCATGCCGATCATGGCGGTGGCTGTAAAAAGGATTGGATTTGAAAATCCGTCCACCACCCGGTCACCGATCTGATTCAACAGCCAGAACCCCGGCATGATGCCGATAACGGACAACGGTATGGCCAGCATGATGATACCGGTAATGGCGGTTAAACCCGTTTGAATACGTAGCACCAGAAATATACCCAGCAAAGCGACACCAAAGGCAATTCCCAGGTCCCGGAAAACACGCAATGTTATCTCCCACTCACCCTCCCCGTTCCAAACCGCCCGAATGCCCTCGGGCAGCGTCCACGGCAGGCCGCTGCCGGGGGTAAAATAGGTGCGCCCTTTTAACGGCACCGGTTGTGCGAGGGTGGCGTCCCGGCCCATGTCGCTGACGACATCAAGCACGATTTCAGCCGGTGACCGGCCGGCGCCCTCGGCAAATACATATACGACCGGTCTGAGATTCTTGTGGTAGATGGCCTTGTCCTGCACGGACCACCGCATTTCACCAAGCTCGGCTAAAGACACCATTGGCCGGGGGGCATCCCGCAGCCCGGATTTTTCGCGGATCTTCAGAATTCCCGGCCTTCCTTTGATGCGTAGAGCCGAGAGGGCATGGGGTGAGCTGCGAATCTCAAAAGGCAGCCGCAATACCACCGGCAACGGGCTGACTTCGCTGGGAATCTGCAAATATCCGGCGATCAGGCCGTCGTTGGCCAGATGAATGGTCTCGGCTATGTCCCGAACCCCAATTCCGGACAAGGCTGCTTTTTCCCTGTCCGGGATAAAGATGATTTTTTGCCGGTCGTCTTCAACGGAGGTGTCGATGTCGACGACAAACGGTTCTTGCTTCAGACGCGCCTCTAAAACCCCGGCTGCCCGCTGCAGGGCAGAATAGGGCGTGGCCTTGGAACCGTAAAGCTCCACCGCCACCGTTGAAATCACCGGCGGTCCCGGCGGCACTTCAACCAGCTTGATGCGGGCATTGAAAGTTTTGGCGATGGCCTCCAGGTCACGCCGGATGCGCAGCAAGATGGCATGGGACTGCTGGGAGCGTCGCTGACGTTCAGCCAGAGTTACCCGGATATCGGCGGTGTGGGCGCCGCGGCGCAGGTAGTAGTGTCGCACCATACCGTTAAAATCCATCGGTGACGGCTCTCCCACAAACGCCGTGTAGTCCCTTACTTCCGGCACCCGGCTCAAATAAGCATTTAAGGTACTTACCGCTCCCTGGGTTCGCTCCAGGGTGGTGTTTTCGGGCATGTCGACGACGACCTGGAACTCATCTTTGTTGTCATAGGGCAGCAGCTTGAGAGGTACCAGCCGCAGGGCGGGCAATACCATCGCAACGCAGAAAAGAAGTAAGACAAGAGCCAAAAATAACCACGATCGCCGCCGGGTGTAAAGCAATGGTTTTAATAGAAAAGCGTAGCCCCGGTACAATCCTGTGCCGGTGACCTCGGGCGCGGTCTGCCGCTGTGACGGTTTAAGCAGTTTGAAGGCCAGCCAGGGGGTTACCAGAAAAGCCACCAGGGTGCTGGCCATAACACTGACCGGGACATTGAACGCCATCGGCGCCATGTAAGGCCCCATCATTCCGGTAATAAAATACAGGGGTGCAAAGGCCAGGATGATGGCAATGGTGGACATGATCAAGGCCCCCCGTATTTCTCCGATAGCCAGGATGATGCCGCGGCGGCGCGGGTGCTTTCCCATCCGCATATAGCGCTCAATGTTATCCACCCCTGTGATGGGGTCGTCGACCAGCAGTCCCAGCGACAGGATGAGGGCAAACAAAGTCACGCGGTTGATGGTGTAACCCGCAAACATATCGAGGACCAGCGTAATACCGTAGCAGATCGGTACGGCCAGACCCACCACCAGCGCAGCCCGCCAGCCCAGAAAAATTCCGATAAATATGGTGACGGTGAGGACCGCCACCAGAAGGCTCGATACCAGGTTGTTGATTTTCTCATCGGCGGTCCGGCCGTAATTTCGAATAATGCGGTAGTTGACTTCGGGCGGAAAAATATCCTGCTTCAGCTTGGCAAAGTAATCTTCCACCTCGTTGGCCACCCGGACGGCATTGGCGCCCTTTTGCTTGGCGATGGATACGGCCACTGCCGGGTAGATACCAGAGTGCTCCGGCTGAAAATCAGAAGCCGGACCAAATCCAAACCAGGTATAGCGGGTCGGCTCGGCGGGTCCATCGCTGATACGGGCCACATCATCGAGATAGACGGGAACACCATCAACCACATTGACCACCAGCTTTTTGAGTTCAGCGGCTGAACGGAAGAAATCCCCGGCCTCGACCACGATGTTTTGATCCAGGACCTGAAGGTCACCGGCCGGGAGCAGCGTATTGGAGATATCAAAGGCCCAGGCCACCTCCAGGGGTGCCGTGCGCCTGGCTGCCAGGGCCTCGGGATCCAATTCTACCCGAATCTGCCGGGGACGGCCGCCCGTCACCTCGATCCGGTTGGTATCTTTGATGGACTGCAGGTCGTGCTCAACTTCTTCGGCCAGCCGCCGCAATTCGTGATCGCCGGTCAGCGCCGGATCATCGCTCCACAATACCGCAACAACAATGGGAACATCGTCAACCTCAATGGGTTTGACCACCCAGGATTGAACAGCCGCCGGAATCCGGTCAATCTGGGAAAACACTTTGTTATAGATTTTTACCAACGAATCTTCCCGGTCCTCACCAACATAAAAGCGCACCGTCACCACACACTGATCAGGCCGGGACATCGAGTAGACATACTCGACACCGTCAATTTGATAAAGAAGTTTTTCCAGGGGCGTGGCAATCTGACGCGCCACCTGTTCAGCGCGGAGGCCGGGAGCGGCCACGAGCACATCCGCTATGGGCACAATAATCTGCGGCTCTTCTTCACGCGCCGTAATCAACAAAGCGACCATGCCGCCCACAAAGGCAACCAGCAAAATGAACAGCGGCAGCGGCCCCTGCATGGTTTTGCCGAGCACCCGTGACAACCCGTCCGGTCTCTGAGGATTAGGCTCTGTCATACTATCGATAACACCCTATTTTTTTGCTCAATCAAGATATGGAAAGGTAAACTATTGCAGAAATGGCAGCTGCTGTCAATTATCCCAACGGCCTTAAAATGAAAGTAAATCAGTATGATATAAAGTGGCTGTCAATAAGAAACCAATCCCTTATGAACGACCCCGCCGCCCCGAGTAGCGGGATCTCCGCTTCGCTACGACAAGCGACGGAGAATTAAACCCTCGTCTGCCGCAGGCGGATTAACACCGGGTTTCGACTTTACCCGCCAGATAATTCTTAACATCACCGATGGGAATTTCCCGGCGGTGAAAAATACCGGCGGCCAGGGCAGCTTCCGCCTCGGTGGCCGTGAAGACTTCATAGAAGTGTTCAACTTTGCCGGCTCCGCTGGAGGCAATAACCGGAATAGTAACTGCCGCTGCAACGGCATTGATCAGTTCAAGGTCAAAGCCCAGATTGGTTCCGTCACGATCGATACAATTGAGTAAGATCTCCCCGGCACCCAGCTTTTCGCAGACCTGCGCCAGGGTGACCGCGTCCAGATTCCGTCCTTCCCGCCCGCCCTTGATGGTAGACTGATACCAGCAGTAGCGCTCCCCGCCAGGTCCCGGCCGGGCCGTTTCAATCACGGCATGTTTGACCTCGGCGGGCGCTCGTACATATACTCGGCGCGGATCGATCGAGATGACCACGGCCTGGTTGCCGTAAACCCGGGCAATTTCTTCGATGGCGCTGCGGCCGGCAGGGCGGCCGGTTTTAAGGTAGTCTTCTGCAATTAATACAGCATCGCTGCCGATGGAAACTTTGTCAGCCCCGGATCGAAAATATTCGGCGGCCACTTCCAGGGCAGAGTATTTGCGGCCGTCTGTATCGGTGTAATCGCGGATCCCGCCGCCAATGGTCAGCGGCACAAATACATTGCGGGAAGTCTGCCGCAATATCTCAAGCATCGGCATATCTTCCAGGGGAAAGTCTCTAAAGCCCGTAATGTTAAGAAAGGTAATCTCATCGGCGCCTTCCTGATAGTAGCGTCGTGCCAGTCCAACCGGTTGGCCCAGGTTTCTGACATTGCCGTCTTGCCTGACATCGTATCGATCCCCCTTGGTGACCACCAGGTCACCCTGATCGTTTGAGCGCACATCGAGGCAGGCGATGATCCGCTTGGCCAGGGCGGTTTTACGGGAGGTTTGTACGCACCTGACCGGAGCAGCCGGTGGCTGAAGAAAATTTTGCAGCAGGCGCAAGCCGACCCGGCCGCTTTTTTCCGGGTGAAACTGGGTTGCCACGATGTTGCCTTGCTGAATACTGCTGACAAATTCGCACCCATAGTCGGTGGTTGTCAAAATAACGTCCGGATCATTCGCCACCACATGGTAAGAATGGACAAAATAGAATTTTTCGCTGCCCTGCAGCCCGGAAAAAACACAGGCGGGCTGTTTGTAATTCAGTCCGTTCCATCCAATGTGGGGCACCGAAAGATCAATCGCAAAACGCTTGACCGTCCCCGGGAAAAAACCCAATCCTTTAATGTCCGGTGCCTCCTCGCTGTAGTCAAAAAGGGCCTGCAACCCCAGACAGATTCCCAGAAACGGCCGGTCCGATCCCAGGTAGGTCAACAATGGCTCAATATACTTTTTTTCACGCAGGATACGCATCATATTACCGAAAGCGCCCACCCCGGGAAAGACAAGCTTTTCGGCAGACAAAATATCCTCGCCCCCGGTGACGACTTTGACTGTCTCACCCAGACTTTCGATGGCATTAATGACGCTGCGGACATTACCGGCGCCGTAATCCAGCAAGGTAATCATTCTAATCTCCAACCTTTAGTTGTCATTGTGCACAAGGTCGCTTCATATACCACAAAGGGTCATAAAACAAGCCCTGGAGTGAAATTCTGGAGGAATGGAGTTCTGGAGTGATTGTAAATTTGGAGTTAATTTTGATCTGAGAGTAGACCGATACAGGCAGGAAGACCTGATCGAAGGCAATGGCTGCTGATAGCGCTACAATAACCATTAACTGCTAATGGGCCAAAGGCACCAAAGCATCTTTTAGAAACTGTCCGGAGGAATGTCGATGGTCGTATACGCTTTTCAAAAAATGGATGCACTCATCACAAAAATTTTTTCCCCGGCCGTCAACAATAACTTTAACATAGCCCCGATAACCGAATTTGTTAAAGTCTCCCCGGCTCATCGGGCATAATAAGCCATTGGGTGCCGGCTGGTAGGCAGCATGGTCGGTTAAACCAAAATTATGGCCCACCTCATGCAGGGATACTTTCAGAGTGCGGTCGATAAACAGATCATACTCTTGATCGGTCTCAATATTTTCGGGGGTCAACTTGCGGGTGGATACCACGGCGACGTCGTTTTTGGGATTTTTACCTCCCAGGATGGAATTATAAAACTCATCCTCATCTTCCGTTTTTAAATCAGCGTCTGTGATTCCCAGGGTGTGTCCTGAATATTCTTCATCCAGAACCATGGTCAGCAACTGAGCATCGATGCTCTCAACTACGGGCGAATCATGGTGAGAGAAATTAACTTCTTTGATGAAATTGCGAAATGACTCTAATATTCCGGCACCAATTTTTTTCAGGCTGCTGTAAGTGATATCACTGCCGATCCGCACAATATTTAATTCGGAGATGTTTTTTTTCATTTTGCCTGACCTGTCATTTTATTATTGCGATCGGATAAGGATACAAGCGACGTTTAATTATAGTTTAACAATTTTTGCGGCGGAGTGCAATTTCCTATTTTTTGAGGAAAGTGACCAGCGGTCGGCAAACGAGGCCAAACTTGAAGGTTTGCTGAAAACGCCGGTCAAATTTGAAATATACGATCTGGGCGCGTTTCCATCGGAATCATAGCAAGAAGCTATATAAATTCCTGCAGTCCCGCCTCTACCGAATCTTTAATGGGAAACGGACTAAATTCAAAGATTTCTTTGATAACGTCATTCAAACAGCACAGCACTATTTTCCCACCTTTTTGGGAAACCTCCCTGGCCGCGTTTAAGACAACCCTCAAACCGGCGCTGCTCATATATTCAAGTTCACATAGATCAAGCAGCAGGCGAATTTTATTTTTGGCAAGGGTCTTTGCGAAGATTTTTTCGGCTTTGGGGGCAGAATCCGCATCCAGGCGTCCTTTTATTATGATACGAACAATACCATTTTCTTTTTTGCGGATAATCTTCATCGCCTGCCACTTTCAAATAGAAGAAGGCACACCGTTTATGAAGCGGGTATCCCTATCGTCTAGGACAAACCTGCAAAACTGTTCCGGCGGAACGTTGCGCTGTTTGCAGGTCAAGTGTAGCCAGGAGCATCCGACGGTGTCAAGTCTAAAACACTGTTGGATCTGGTTCACCCGAGAAGGCCGGGCATTGCGCCAATTGACTGCAAAAAGATTGTGGTTTATAAAACAGGGGAATTCACTATAAACCCCCTTGGATGAAAGGCAGCCCAATATGTGCAGACTGTTGGGAATATATGGTCAAACTGACATCTGGCGGGAAATCGCCCTGGCGTTCAGCAAACAGGCGGTATCCGGTCATGTGCCACCCGGGGAGACCCAGCAACCCGGCCACAAAGACGGCTGGGGCATCACAATGACCAATCGAGATAAAACAGCGATGGTCCCGGTAATGCGCCAGCTGGGTTCAGCCCACGGATCATCATGCTATCGGGAGGCGATCTGCGCAACGCCGGGAACGCCCGACATCCTGTTGTGCCATTTGCGCAAAGCCAGCGACATCATTCCCATTACCCTGGCCAACGCCCATCCCTTTATCCACAACGGCTGGGCGATTATCCACAACGGTACCGTCTTCAATGCCGAATCCCTTCCCCGC
>Ga0265306_10000913_pt1 | contig 14448 bp, 14 predicted proteins | sample Helome_3_FD_192493 | JGI IMG/M metagenome (GOLD analysis project Ga0265306, IMG submission 192493) | Marine sediment microbial communities from subtidal zone of North Sea - Hel_20160420 (Illumina Assembly) | ecosystem: Environmental > Aquatic > Marine > Subtidal zone > Sediment ...
CAGCCACCAGGGATCGACCGCAGGCTGGGTCAAAGACAGTAACAGCAGCGAACCGATCAGCAACAGCTGGAATATCAGCAACCAGCCCCGTCGCCGCCCGAGACCATTGGGAGTAAAACGATCCATCAGGGGCGCCCAAAGGAACTTGAGCGTATACGGCAGACCGACCAGCGCAAACAGCCCGATGGTGCCCAGATCCACGCCCTCTTCTTTCATCCAGGCCTGCAACACCGAACCGGTCAGCAACAACGGGAGTCCGGCGGCAAAACCCATGACCGCCGCCACCAGCATGCGCCAGGACAGGGCTGCACGAGCAATCGTGGCGAAGGAACGCGGCTGCTCAGGGTTCAAGTGCGTAATCCAAGATCAGTGGCGCGTGATCCGAAAAACGCTTGCTGCGGTAGATCCTCGCGTCACTGATGCAATCCCGCAGACCGGGGGTGACAACCTGGTAGTCGATGCGCCAACCGACGTTCTTGGCCCAGGCCTGTCCCCGATTGGACCACCAGGTGTATTCATCGGCAGACTGATTGACCATGCGGAACGCATCCACCCAGCCCATCGGACCGAACAATTTGTCCAGCCAGGCCCGTTCTTCCGGCAGAAACCCGGAGTTTTTCTGGTTGCCACGCCAGTTCTTGATGTCGGCCTTGGTATGCGCAATGTTCCAGTCGCCGCAGATGATGTACTCGCGCCCGTCTCTGCGCAGCTTCTGAAAGCGAGGTGTGAGTCGCGCCATTACATCGAATTTCACCTGCTGGCGAGTTTCGCTCGACGACCCCGAAGGCAGATACAGCGAGATCACGCTCAGATTTCCGAAACGGGCCTCAATCCAGCGCCCCTCGGCATCGAAATCCGGCCAGCCGAGGCCCTCGATCACCTCATCGGGTTCACGCCGTGCATACAATGCGATGCCGCTGTAGCCCTTCTTCTGAGCCGGATGGTAGTAGCAGCGGAAACTCGGTGGCCAGAACTGACGGTCATTCAACTGGTCGAGCTGGGCCTTGATCTCCTGCAGACAGACGACGTCGGCGCGCTGCCGCCGCAGCCAGGTATAGAAACCCTTGCGCGCAGCGGCCCGTATACCGTTCACATTTAGGCTTATCACGCGCATGCGGCGCATTATAGGGAAAGCCGTGGCACTCTGCCCTTGTCAGTCGCGCACGGCTTACGCAAAATGCGCACCTTCTCGAAGGTATACAGAATGCAAGACTATCAGCGCGAATTCCTCGATTTTTCCCTCGATCTCGGCGTCCTTCGCTTCGGCGAGTTCACGCTCAAATCAGGACGCATCAGCCCCTATTTCTTCAACGCCGGTCTGTTCAATACCGGTGCGGCACTGGCGAGACTCGGGCGCTTTTACGCCCAGGCCATTGTCGACTCGGGGATAAAATTCCATGTGTTATATGGTCCCGCCTATAAGGGGATACCCCTGGCTGCGGTGACCGCCGCCGCGCTCTACGATCAACATGGAATCGATGTGCCCTACGCCTTCAACCGCAAGGAGGCGAAGAGCCACGGCGAAGGCGGCAGCATTGTCGGCCACCCGCTGCAAGGCGACATCCTGATCATCGATGACGTTATCACCGCCGGTACCGCCATTCGTGAATCCATGGACATCATCGCCGCAGAGGACGCGAGGCCGGTGGGCGTGGTGATCGCCCTGGACCGCCAGGAGCGCGGCAAGGGCGAGCGTTCCGCGATCCAGGAGGTCGAATCGGACTACGGCATGTCGGTGGCGGCCATTGTGCGCCTGCAGGAACTGGTCGACTTCGTCGGCCAGCGCGGTGACGCTGCCGGGCACCTCGATAACATCGTCGCCTACCGGCGCGAATACGGCGTCTGATCAGCCGACGATCAATTTGAGCCCGACCAGGAGTGTGACGACCTCAAAGGCGCGCTTGATCCAGCGGTTGCCCTTGAGGATGGCCAGATGTGCTCCCGCGAACCCCCCGAGCAGCGAGCCTGCCAGCAGTGCAGGCAGCCAGTTCCACTGCACTTCACCCAGGATCCCCAGGGCCACCGCCCCGCTTCCATTCCAGAACACCCCGACCAGGACCAAGGTGTAGGCCACCGCCTGCCTGTAGTCTGCACCGAACCATCGGACCAGCCACAGGGTCACAAACAGCCCTGTGCCAGAGGTCAGCGAACCATTGAGAATGCCAATCCCAAACAGCCCCAAGCCCCCGATCCAAAGCCTCCTTCCCGTGCGGTTTCGCGGCTGTTCGGTCAGGCCCATCTGCCCCTTGGCGACCGAATAGATACCAAGACCCAGGGTGAGCACCCCCAATGCAATTTCAGCGTAACGCCCGGGAACTTGCAGGATCAAACTGGCACCTAAGAGAACACCGGGGATGCCGGTGGCCAGGATGAACAGCACGAACTGGCGACGCAGGCCGCCCTCGCGCAGATGCCGGATGGTTGCACCCACGCCCAGTGCAACCGAGGCGATTTTATGGGTTGCCAGGGCGACCCCAAACGGCAGGCCGAGAAATATCAGTACCGGCAGTTGAAGCAGGCCGGCCCCCCCCCCGGCAAAGGCAGAAAACATGTTCGCCACCAGGGAAATTAAAAAAAGTATGAACTGTTCCACCAATTGGCCGTTAACCCGGTACGAGGAGTCATTATAATGAACGGCCGAGCGTTGGCCGCTTGCGAGTAACTATGAAGTCAGTATTCCGTCAGTTTATTACCGGTTCGATCGTTTTCCTGGTCACCCTGCTGCCCGCCCAGGCCGGCAACATCAAGAAATGGGTTGATGAAAATGGTGTCACGCACTACGGCACTGCAGTTCCCCCGCAATACAGGGATCGGGCCCACAGTGAAATCAATAAGCATGGCATCGAGGTCCGCAAACATGAACGCGCCAAGACCCCGGAAGAACTTGAACGCGAAAAAGCGCTTGCCGCCCTGCGTGCCGAACAGCGGAAACTACTCGAAGAACAGCAGGCTCGCGACCGTATCCTGCTGAATCTTTATCGCAACGAAGACGACCTGGTCATGGCGCGCGACGGCAAGCTGGCACAGCTGGACGGTCAGATCAGGCTCAAGCACAAAGAGATCCGGCGCCTGAAGACGCGCCTGTCCGACTTTCAGATCACGGCGGCCTCCGCCGAGCGTGGGGGCAAGCAGTTGACGCCGAAGCAACTGTCCAACCTGCAGACCACCCAGCGCTCGATCGAAAAGTCGTATGCCATGATCCTGAGCAAAGAGGATGAAAAACGCGCCACGCTTGAAAGTTACGACTACGACCTGGCCCGTTTCCGCAAGCTGCGTCAGGGGGCCTCTCGGGCCGCCAATGCGGACGTCATTGCGAAATCGGATATTCCGGACCTGGTAGATACCGCAGTGCGGTGTCAGAAGGGCGACGGATGTGAACGCCTGTGGGTGATTGCGCAAAAATACGCGCGCAAACATGCAACAACGCCTATCGACCTCACGGCAGACAGGATCCTTGTGACCGCGCCGCCGCGTGACCTCAAGGATATCAGTATCACCGTTTCCCGCCTGGACGAAAAGAAAAGCGGCGGTGAAAGGATTTTCATGGATGTGCAATGCGCAGCCTTCACCGAAGGGAAGGAATTCTGCCGTGGCCCCGAGGTCTCCAAGATTCGCGACGATTTCCGTGGCGCGCTCGGCTACAGTGGGTCCGCAATCCAAGATTGACCTCTCCAGGCCCCTGCTCTGCGAGTTGCATCGGAATTCGAACGCCGGACGGAGAATATTTCTTCAGTGGGCTCAGGCCGGGTCGAAAAGACCGTGGCTGAGTACATCCCAATCGGCCTCCCAGCCGGATAGCGAGGCCTCGCTGAAACGTGAACGCAAAAACTGCTGCATCCGCCCTTCGACAAAGGCCGTCAACAGTGCGGCGGCTGCCTCTGGCGTGGTGCGCAGACTCGCATCCTGACGCAGCTGTGCCTCGCGAAGGATCTGGCGCAACTGCACATCAATGCGCTCGAAGAATTGCTGCACCCGCTCGTGCAGACGCTCGCGCTCACCGACCAGCGCGTCACCGAGAAGGATGCGTGTAATCCCCGGGTTACGGTCGGCAAACCCGAGCAACAGGAAGATCACCTTGGCAACCCGCACCTGGGTGTTCTTTTCTTCGTCTAGAATCTGATTGATCCGCGCGAACACACTCTCTTCCGCAAAACAGATCAATCCCTCGAACATTCGGGCCTTGCTCGGGAAATGCCGGTAGAGCGCTGCCTCTGATACGCCCACCGCACGCGCGAGCGCGGCCGTGGTTATACGATCGCCGGGACGCTGTTCCAGCTCGTTGGCCAGGGCCTCTAGGATCGCCTGCTTACGTGATGGCCGCGGCATGAGCCTGTGTTACCGGCGTCGAATCAGGGTGCCCACACCCTGGTCCGTGAACAATTCGACCAGGACCGCATGCGGAACCCGACCATCGATGATGTGGGCCGAGTTGACTCCAGCCTTTACGGCACTCACGGCACACCCGACCTTCGGCAGCATGCCCCCGGTGATGGTGCCATCTGCAATGAGTCCGTCCACCGAATCCAGTGTCAGGCCGGTCAACAGATCGCCCTGCTTGTCCAGCAGCCCCACGGTATTGGTCAGAAGCATCAGCTTCTCCGCATGCAGCACCTCGGCCATCCTTCCGGCCACCAGGTCAGCGTTGATGTTGTAGGAGTGCCCGTCGTCACCGACACCGATCGGCGCCACCACGGGGATGAAATTACCGTGCACCAGCATGTCGACCACCGATGCATCGATGCTCTCGACTTCGCCGACGTGACCGATGTCGATGATCTCCGGCGCCTGCGCCTCCGGGTTCGCCCGGGTGAGATTGAGCTTACGTGCACGGATCAGGTCTCCGTCCTTACCGGTCAGTCCAACCGCCGAACCACCATGCCGGTTAATCAGATTAACGATATCCTTGTTGACCAACCCGCCGAGCACCATCTCAACCACGTCCATGGTCTCGGAATCGGTTACCCGCATGCCCTGGACAAACTCGCTCTGCTTACCCAGGCGCTTGAGCAGATTGCCGATCTGCGGCCCGCCGCCATGGACCACCACCGGGTTGATACCGACGAGCTTCATCAGTACAACATCCCGCGCAAAGCCCGCTTTCAGGTCTTCGTCGACCATGGCATTACCACCGTACTTGATCACGATCGTCTTACCGCCAAAGCGCTGAATGTAGGGCAGCGCCTCAGACAATACGTGGGCGACATTACCCGCCGCTTCCACCGTCAAACTCATGATTGATCCCGATAGGTAACTAGGGCCTGTTCACACTACAAACACACCAGCGACGGCGGCCATTTTTTGCAGGGCAAGGCGCAGTGAGCGCTTTGTACTCGCTGTACTTAAGCGAATTGAAACGCAGGCCTGCGGGAAAATGGCCCCTTCCCCCCGGGTTGCGCCCCAAAACGGGCCATGCGGTGTTGCTCGTCGTTCGTTTAGAGTCACTAAACGTCTCTCCTCGCGCCTTGCCTGGCCCGTTTTGGGGCAGCAACGCTTGCGTGTTTGTAGTGTGAACAGGCCCTAGAATGGTGCCTGCATGTCCGGCGCCACACGACGCAACAAATCGCGGAAACGCACCTTGATTTCTTCCAGGGCGCCCAGATCGTCCGCCTCAAAGCGGAAAGTCAGACACGGCATGGTATTCGACGGCCGGATCAGCCCCCAGCCGTTGGCGAATTCCACCCGCAAACCGTCAAGCTCAACCAGCCGCGCATCGTCGAACACCTTATGCGCGTCCAGTGCACGCATCAGATCCCGACTCTGCCCTTCCTCGAGTCGCAAATGATATTCCGGTGTGGACGGACTCGAGGGCAGGTCCGAGAACAACTCATTGGCCGTGCGCGATTCGAGCGCCATTATCTCGAGAACGCGGGCGGCCGCGTAGATGGCGTCATCGAAACCGAACCAGCGCTCTTTGATATACAGATGGCCCGAGAACTCGCCGCCAAGCAGGGCACCCGTCTCGAGCATCTTGGCCCGCATGCGCGAATGCCCGGATTTCCACATGATGGGGCGCCCACCGTGGGCCAGGATAAAACTTGCGAGATGACGCGAGCACTTCACGTCATAAATGATATCGACACCGGGATGGCGGCCAAGCACATCGCCGGCAAGCATCATCAAAACGGCGTCCGGCCAGATGTTGGCCCCCGTGTTGTCGACCAGACCGAGCCGATCGCCGTCGCCGTCAAACGCAATCCCCAGGTCCGCCTCCTGCGCCTGCACCTCCAGCATGAGCGAAGCGAGGTTTTCCGGATCGCTGGGGTCCGGGTGGTGGTTGGGGAAGCTGCCGTCCGGATCGCAGAACAGCGGGATGACCTCGCAACCCAACGCCTCGAAGGTGGCTATCGCCGTGTCCCCGGCAACACCGTTACCGGCATCCACGACCACTTTCAGCGGTCTCGCCAGTTGCACTTCCTGCATCACGGCCTCGATGTAATCCCCAAGCAGGTCGGTCTGCTCGATCGCGCCGTTCCCGTGACTGAAAGTGCCGTCCAGCATGCGTTGCCGCAGCGACCGCAGCTCATCTCCGTCGAGTACCCCGTCGCCGACGACAATCTTGAAACCGTTGTAGTCGGACGGGTTGTGACTGGCCGTCACCATGACACCGGCCTGGACCGCCTGAGTCTGCATGGCAAAGGAAAGCATCGGCGTTGGCGCCTGACCGATATCCAACACATCACAACCGCCGGAGGCCAGGCCCTGCATCAGCGCAGAGGAAAGTTCCGGGCTCGACAGGCGCGCATCGCGCGCAACCGCCACCCGCTGTCCGCCCTGCTCCTGCACCAGGGTCGCTACCGCACGCCCGAGCAATTGCGCGACCGGGGCCGTGAGGGTCTCACCCACAACCCCCCGGACGTCATAGGCACGGAATAGACTCTCGGCGATATCGATCTGCGGGCTCCCAGCAGCACTGCCTCCAAGTAATTCGGCAGGATCGTTGTCAAGCTCCTCAACCTCCATACCCCCAAAGAAACTTTCACCCGGGGCGGACGCGGCGACCGGCTGCAGCGTGGGCTGAGTCGGAGTGCTCGCGGGGGCGGCGCCATTGCCGCGGGATTCACGGGCATACTGGCTGAGCAAAGCGATCGCATCACTGGCTGCGGCCAGGTGCGCCTGGCGCGTGGGCGAACCTTCGCGCCGCAGGATCGCCTCGCCCAGGTTGACCACTGCGCTCATATCCGCACGCAGGTCACGCGACAGCATCCGCCACTGCAAGAAAACCGTCAGCAGCAAAGCCAGACCGCTGCCGACTGCCAACGCCGCCATGGTCACGAGATTGCCCAGACCCGTCGACTTTGGGGCCACACCGTAGCTGACCTTCCAGATGCTTTCCGGAACGTCCACCGCACCCTGGTTGAGAGGACCCTCCAGTTCCCCAGGCCCTTTCGCAAGGGCATACCCTGCACCCCCGCTACCCTTACCCTGGGTCAGTTGCAGACGTCCCGGAAATTCCGGGGAATTCTCCACGATGTCAACCAGGAAGCGCAGATTCCAGGCCATGAACAGCGCGCCTGCAGTGTTCCCCGCATCGCTGACCGGCAGAGCGAGCGCCAGATAAGGGAGATCGCTCTTGACCTGGTGCACTTCGGCTGCAGGCCGGTCGCTGGCCAGGGCACGCCGCAGCAAATCCAGCCCGGCATAACCGAGCGGGGCCGGTCCAGAATCAACCGGCTGATTGACATCACGCGTCAGCAGCCTGACCTGGATCACTTCGGGCAGCTTTTTCTGCAGATCTGCCTCCACGGCCCGGATAGCCTCGGGATCCCCGCTGCCCAGCGCCGCCGCCGCGCGACCATCGGACAGGGCCAGTGCGAGCAGGTCGCGTCGGGCAAGGATGGCACCCTCGAGTCTGGCGGCGACCGAACTCGCGACGCTCTCGGCCGCCGTCCGTGACATCTCCAAAGATGCACTGTGCATGCTTTGCTGGGCAAAAATACCCACCGCCACGAACAGCAAAACGGCTACCAGCACAGATGGCATCAAATACCGCAGAAGCGAGCTACCGCTCCTCCCCGTCCGTTCAGGCGCAGTCTTTGCTTTTGCCGTTTTCTTTTTGAATAGACCCACTAGTGCCTTCCTGAATGTCCAAATCCGCCTGCACCCCGATCACTGTCATCAAACTCGTCGACCTGTTCAAACACCGCACGCACAACGGGTATCAGCACCAGCTGCGCGATCCGCTCACCGACCTCTATCCGAAAACTCGAGCTGCCCCGATTCCAGCACGAGACATAAAGCTGCCCCTGATAATCGGAATCGATCAGGCCCACCAGATTGCCCAACACGATCCCGTGTTTATGACCCAGCCCCGAGCGCGGTAGTATGACCGCGGCCAGCGCAGGATCGGCTATGTGGATCGCGATCCCTGCGGGGATCAGTTCGGTCTCACCGGGCGCCAGCTCCAAGGGTGCGTCCAACATGGCACGCAGGTCCATCCCCGCTGAACCCTCCGTCGCATAGTCCGGCAGTGGAAACGCGTCACCGAGTCGATTGTCGAGGATCTTCAGTTGCAATCTATGCATCGAAGCGGTCCGCGATCAAACTGGCCAGTTGCCCGGCGAGCACAGGCTTTGGCTGCATGGGAAACACCTGTCGTCCACCTTCCCACAGGACCAGCAAGGCGTTTTCGTCAGTCTCGAAACCCTGAGACTCACCTACCTGATTAGCGGCAATCATATCCAGTCCCTTAGCGCGCCGCTTTGCATCTGCGTACGCCTCTACATCATTTGTCTCTGCGGCAAACCCCACGCAGAAAGGACGATCCGGCGAAAGCGACACCTCGCTGAGAATATCCGGATTGCGAACCAGCTTCAGGGTGAGAGTGTCATCCGTTTTCTTTATTTTCTGGTCGACGACCTTATCCGGCCGAAAATCGGCCACCGCCGCACAGGCTACAAAAATGGCAGTCCCGGGCAGGTATGTAAAGACCGCATCGCGCATCTCCTGCGCGCTCTCCGCATCGATGCGCCTGACGCCATCGGGCGTGGGTAAAGACACCGGTCCAGCCACCAGGGTGACCTCAGCCCCCTGCGAAACCAGCGCAGAGGCCAGCGCAAAACCCATCTTCCCCGAACTGCGGTTACCCAGAAAGCGCACCGGATCGAGCGCCTCACGCGTCGGTCCGGCCGTGAGCAAAACGCGCTTGCCGGCCAGACGTCCTGAGATGAAACGGCCGCGCACGGAGGCGGCAAGCGCCTCTGGCTCGATCATACGACCAGGCCCAGTATCGCCGCAGGCCTGCGCGCCTTCATCCGGACCAAGCAGGGAAACGCCCCGCGATTGCAGCAATTCGACATTCGAACAGGTCGCCGAATGCCGCCACATGGCCTGATTCATGGCCGGGGCAACCATCAGCGGCGCCGTCGAGGCCAGACACAGGGTACTGAGCAGATCGTGCGCCATGCCCGCCGCGAGCTGGGCGAGAAAATCGGCCGTAGCCGGTGCCACCAGAATGAGATCGGCCCAGCGCGCAAGTTCGATATGTCCCATCGCAGCCTCGTGCTGCTCGTCAAACAGGGCGTTACGCACCGGCCTTCCAGTGATCGCCTGCAGCGTCATGGGGCCAATGAATTCTGACGCCGAAACGGTCATGACAACCTGCACCTCGGCACCATCCCTGATCAGCAGCCGCGCCAGTTCCGCCGCCTTGTAGGCGGCAATACCGGCAGTGATGCCTAGCAACACGCGACGTCCGTACAATGGCTGCATAGACAGGAGTATTCCTTACATTGAGCACTGGGTATGGCGCAAGAGTAACCGACCGGACTCTTCTGGCAAAGCAGCCTTTGCCTGTCGCGGCCTGCTAGGTTAGGCTTCACCAACTTCATGGACGAAGGACAGACATGGCGATCAAGGATTGGCCGGCCCGCGAGCGGCCGCGCGAACGACTTTTGGCGCACGGCCCGCAAAGTCTCAGCGATGCCGAACTTCTGGCAATTTTTCTGCGTACCGGGGTCAGCGGGAAGAGTGCCGTGGATCTTGCACGCGATTTGCTCGGGCGCTTCGGCAGCTTGCGACAGCTGTTGGCCGCCGATCTGGCCACCTTCTGCGAGGCTCCGGGGCTTGGCAGCGCAAAATTCGCCCAACTGCAGGCGGTGCTGGAGATGGGGCGCCGCCATATGTCAGAGCAGTTCGAACGCGGCAATCCCCTTCTGAGCCCGGAAGACACAACGCGATTTCTGCAGGCCAGGCTGCGAGACTATCCTTATGAGGTGTTCGCCGTCCTGTTCCTGGATAACAGGCACCGGGTGTTGGCGTTCGAAGAACTCTTTCGCGGCACCATCGATGGCGCCAGCGTCCACCCGCGCGAGGTTGTCCGGCGGGCCCTGCAACTCAACGCAGCAGCCGTTATCCTCAGTCACAACCACCCCTCGGGGATCGCAGAACCCAGTCAGTCGGACCAGCGGATCACCACCAGACTGCGGGAAGCGCTGGCCCTGATGGACATTAGGGTTCTGGATCATCTGGTGATCGGCGACGGAACCAGTTGTTCACTCGCCCAGCTAGGGCTGCTCTGAGGGGGGATTCCGAACAATTCAGAAGCCCCCCCGGGTTGACCCTGGCAGCCCATTCCGGTATAAATTGCCGCCTTTCCGCCACTCCATCGGCTGGCGAAAACAGATTTAACGAGATTTTTCGAGGCTTTAACCATGTCCAAAGTCTGCCAGGTCACCGGCAAACGGCCGCTTAGCGGGAACAACGTATCCCACTCGCATCGCAAGACCCGGCGCCGGTTCCTGCCGAACCTGCACTACCATCGCTTCTGGGTCGAGAGCGAACAGCGCTTTGTGCGCCTGCGTGTTTCCGCAGCAGGCATGCGCATCATCGACAAGAAGGGCATCGACTCGGTGCTGAACGAGCTGCGCACACGCGGCGAGAAAGTCTGAGGGAGCGACGATTATGGCCAAATCAGCCCGTGAAAAAATCCGCCTGAATTCCAGCGCCGGCACCGGTCACTTCTACACCACGACCAAGAACAAGAAGACCATGAGCGGCAAGATGGAGATCAAGAAGTACGATCCCGTCGTTCGCCAGCATGTGATGTACAAGGAAGGCAAGATCAAGTAAACACCGATCTCCGCCAACAAAAAAACCGCCAGACGGCGGTTTTTTTGTTCCCATATTCAGTCCGCTACTGCAATCAGCCGACTGCCGGATAGTAGCGGCGCAGACTGTGGGCAAAATCCTGCAGGGCCTGTATGCCACTGCTCTCGGCCTCCCGACACCATTGCTGCAATGCCGCCAGCAGGGCCTCCTGGCTGCTTGCCGTCCGATCCCAGACGTGCTGAAGCTGTTTGCGTGAACGATGTACCGTGGCCAAAACCTGGCTGTTGTTGAGTATCGTCTCCAGTCTTCGTCTGCTCGTTTCGTCCATGGAGGATTCCTCACGCACCAGCAGGCGGCGTGCCTGACGCGCCAGGCGCCGGCAATGCTGCTCGGAGCGACACAGCTCGGCGTTCGCCACCGGCTTGATCACCTCGCGTGCGTAATTGGCCAGGATGAACATACGATGCGTGACCACGGCCTTGACCGTATCCATGTCTATCGCACTTCTCGATGCATCCACCGCGGGTTTGCGCGCGACACGCCGGACCTCTGCCAGTCCGAGCAGGGAGAACAGCCGGATATACATCCAGCCGATATCAAACTCCCACCAACGGGCGGAGAGCTTGGCGGAACTCGGAAATGCGTGATGATTGTTGTGCAGTTCTTCGCCCCCGACCAGTATCCCCCAGGGCGAGATGTTGGTCGCGGCATCAGGTGACTGGAAATTGCGATAACCCCAGTAATGGCCGATGCCATTGATCACACCCGCGGCGAAAAACGGTATCCAGATCATCTGCACCGCCCATGCCGCAATACCGGGGATACCGAACAGGACGAAGTCGACCACCAGCATGATACCGATCCCCAGCGAGCGATGGGGGTTGTACAGACGACGCTCTATCCAGTCGTCCGGCGTTCCGTGTGCATATCGATCGATCAGATCCTTCTTGGTCGTCGCATCCTGGTAGAGCTCCGCCCCCTCCCACAGGACCTTGCTCAGCCCGAGCACCTGCGGGCTGTGCGGATCCTCGGGGGTCTCGCAGCGTGCATGGTGCCGCCGATGGACCCCCACCCACTCGCTGGTCACCATGCCCGTGGTCATCCACAACCAGAAGCGGAAAAAGTGTGCCAGCACAGGATGCAGATTCAGGGCCCGGTGTGCCTGACAACGGTGCAGATAGACGGTGACCGCGACGATGGTGACGTGGGTCAGGCCCAAGACAACCAAAACCAGCTGCCACCATGAAAGGTCGAGTAAGCCGTTAATCATCGCTCTTCTCCTCGGGCGGACGCACCGCCGGACTCCAGGACTGCCACAAACCGCGGTTCCCGGCTATTCAACTTCATAATCTCATCATAACGCCCCAAGTCCAACATGAGCTCAACGACGGCGCCGTTCAAGCACCACTGATGGCAGCCGATATTTCTGCAAGCGAGCAGAATCCCGCACGCAGAAGGACCTATGCAATCTTCGAATCCGATCATCGAAGGCTCGACGGATACCATCCAGGTGGGCCGACAGGCTATTTTCGACCGCGAACTGAAGGTATTCGCGTACGAACTGCTTTACCGGGACGCCGGAGGCAGATGCTCGATCTCTGATGGCGACCAGGCCTCGTCGGTGACCCTGTTGAATGCGTTCATGGAGATCGGACTCGACCGCATCACCGGCCCGCACAGGGCATTCATCAATCTTACGCGACACTTTTTCGTCGACATGCCGCCGATACCCTTCGCCCACGATCGCGTGGTCCTGGAGGTGCTCGAAGACGTTGAAGTGGACGATGCGCTGCTGCTGGGGATATCCAATATGGCGACCCAGGGTTTCCAGCTGGCCATGGACGACTATGCCTTCCAGCCCCAGCTCGCCCCCATCCTGCCATTGGTGAAATACATCAAGGTAGAGATCTGCCCCGACGGCATGCCAGAGCTGGTGCGCCGCATGCCCGAACTGCGCGCCACCGGAGCGAAACTGCTGGCCGAGAAGGTCGAGACAGCCGAGCAGTTCCAGCAGCTCAGGGACCTGGGCTTCGATTATTTTCAGGGCTATTTCTTCGCTCGCCCAAATCTGGTCCGGTCGGATCGGGTCGGGGAAAACTCGGCCATGGTAATGCAGCTACTGGCCCGCTTGAACGATCCGGACGTCATGATGAAAGAAGTCGTGACGCTGGTCAGCCAAGACCCCGGTCTGAGTTTCAAGGTACTGCGCTGGGTGAACTCCGCCGCCATCGGGCTGCGTTACAAGGTCGAGTCGATCCAGCGCGCCGTGATCCTGATGGGTCTGGAACGCATCCGCGCCTGGACCACCCTTTTCACCATGGCGGGTCTGCGCAGCCGCCCAACCGAGATCCTCAACGTCGGTCTGTTGCGTGCCAACCTGTGCGAACGGCTGTGTCGGCTTTGCCGCACCGGCGCAGCGGATACCGCTTACACGGTCGGCCTGCTATCCGTGCTGGACGCCATGATGTCGCGGCCGATGGATGATCTGGTCAGGGAACTGCCGCTTTCCGATGAGATCAAGCGCGCCATCGCGCTGCGGGAAGGCAGCTATGGCCGACTGCTGGAACATGCCTGCCGGATAGAACGCAATGAATGGCCCGAAGACACCTGCGAAGGCATTACGGCATCGGACCTGGTCGAGGCCTACGCGGCGAGCTCGGAGGCCGCATTCACGACGCTGGAACTACTGGAAGACCATTAGACTCGCGTGTCGCACGAAGGCGGTCAAGCGTGTTCAGTTTCTTAGCGTTAATGCAGGCATTCCGATTCCTTCATGCAACATGCGGGTTAAGCATGAGGTTGCCCACGGCATCCACGTTCATCGACCAGCCGGGCGCGATCCAGCTTGTGGCTACCTCTTCGCTCACCAGGGCCGGACCCTCCAGCACCTGCCCGGCGACCAGGTCACGACGCCAGTACTGAGGTACCGGCGATTTCAGCCCGGCGACTACGCATCGATCAAAAGGCTTTGCCGGCGGCATGCGTGGCAGCTGCGGGAGTTCGAGTTCCGTTTCCGGCCCCCTCACCCATTGACGCAGGTTCACCAGTTCGACCGGCAGCTCGAGCCGGTGGCCGTAGCGCTGCTGATGAAGTCGGTGAAAATCCGCGCTGGTGGCGGCAACACCCCGCCATGGCAGGTTCAGCGTGTACGACTGCCCCGCATAGCGCAGATCCACCGAGGCCAGGGCATCACAATCGCCCGGTTCAAATCCTTCGCGCTGCAGCGCATCGAGACCGAGCGCGCGCAGCTCACTCAGGATCTGCTCGACTTCGTCCATCGGCACATCGTGCAACAGACCGATCAGGGTGCGGGAAAGCTGTCGGCCCGGACGTGCCACCAGCATCCCCAACGCGGACAATACGCCGCCATGCACCGGCACCATCGCCTCGGTCATATCGACG
>Ga0265306_10000919_pt1 | contig 14408 bp, 14 predicted proteins | sample Helome_3_FD_192493 | JGI IMG/M metagenome (GOLD analysis project Ga0265306, IMG submission 192493) | Marine sediment microbial communities from subtidal zone of North Sea - Hel_20160420 (Illumina Assembly) | ecosystem: Environmental > Aquatic > Marine > Subtidal zone > Sediment ...
CCTGCCGGGGATTTTCGAATCGGCTGAAATATTTGCCGGTGTCGATGTCACCCGCGAACCGATTCCGGTATTACCCACCGTGCATTACAACATGGGTGGTATCCCGACCAACTATCATGGCGAAGTCGTGACCCTGAAGGATGGCGATCCGGATTCTGTCGTACCCGGGTTAATGTCGATTGGCGAGGCAGCCTGCGTTTCCGTGCACGGCGCCAATCGCCTGGGCTCGAACTCGCTGCTCGATATCGTTGTATTCGGGCGTGCGGCAGCCCTGCGTGCCGCCGAGATTATCAAGCCCGGGATGGCACAAAAGCCACTCGCCAATGATGCTTGTGACGGCATCATTGATCGTTTTGATCGTGTGCGCAATTCATCGGGCGGCTCGGGTACTGCAAAAATCCGCTACGAGATGCAGCGCGATATGCAAAAACATGCTGCCGTTTTCCGCACCGGTGACTCGATGCAGGAAGGGGTAGACAAGATGAATAACATCTTTGCGAGTTTTCAGGACCTGGGGTTATCGGATCGCAGCCTGATCTGGAACACCGACCTGGTCGAAGCCCTGGAGCTGGACAATTTATTGTTGCAGGCACAGGCCACGATTCAGAGTGCCCTGAATCGTACCGAAAGCCGCGGCGGTCATGCCCGTGAAGACTATCCGGAACGTGATGACGATAACTGGATGAAGCACACGCTATCGTGGGTTGATGACAGGGGTAAAGTCAGTTTCGACTATCGCCCGGTGCATATGTACACGCTGAGTGATGAATGTGACGTGGTTCCACCGAAAAAGCGTGTTTACTAGAGTCGTGAGGAATTAAGCAAGATGGCAGAATTTACCTTACCCGCCAATTCGGTAGTCAAGCTGGGCAAGCAGTTCAAGGCGGCGGCCGGCGCGACCAACACCAAGCGTTTCGTCGTTTATCGTTACGATCCGGATAGCGGCGAAAATCCGCGTACCGACAGCTACGAGGTCGACCTGGATACCTGTGGGCCGATGGTGCTGGACGCGCTGCTCAAGATAAAGGATGAAATGGATGCCACGCTGTCGTTGCGTCGTTCCTGTCGTGAGGGCATCTGTGGCTCCTGCTCGATGAATATCGATGGTGTCAATACCCTGGCCTGCACCCAGTCGATTTCGGCAATCAAGGGCGAGGTGAAGGTTTACCCGTTACCGCACCAGCCGGTGGTAAAGGATCTGGTATCGGATTTAACCAACTTTTATGCGCAGTATGCATCGGTGGAACCCTGGATGAAAACCCAGTCGGCGACGCCACCAGACCGCGAACGCCTGCAATCCAGGGAGGACCGTGAAAAACTGGATGGACTCTACGAATGTATACTCTGTGCCTGCTGCTCGACCAGTTGCCCGAGTTACTGGTGGAATAGCGACCGATACCTGGGTCCCGCGACGTTACTGAATGCTTACCGATGGATTGTCGATAGCCGTGACGAGGCCACCGGCGAGCGGCTTGACGAACTCGAAGATCCTTTCAAGCTCTATCGCTGCCATACGATCATGAATTGCACCCAGGTTTGCCCGAAAGGTTTGAACCCTGCCCAGGCGATCGCGGAGACCAAGAAACTGCTGGTTCAGCGCAAGATCTAACGATCGATGTCCGAGCTCTCTCGCTTGCGTTGGTTATGCCGTCGCGGCATGAAAGAACTGGATGTCATCATGAGCCGGTATCTCGAGCGTTATTACGAGTCTGCATCGACGGCTGAACAGGATAACTTTAGGACATTGCTGGAAATGCCCGACCCGGACCTTTACGATCTATTGCTTGGACGCAGTGAGGCAAAAGATCCAGAACTTCGACATTTGGTCGGCTTGTTACGCAACATGTCGGGGCAAAAATGACAGGGAAGTTGTTTGCACGAATACTACGAAATACGGCCTTCTAAAACGCAGCTTGTTTTTCTCCTGGTCAGTCATGCGCTGCTTGCGCTGGCAATTATTTTTTATCTGCAACCTGGCTTGCTAAAACTGTCCGGCCTGGCCCTGATGCTGCTATTGGCAATACGTGAATCCAGGTGTCTGATTCGACAGGAGATTATAAAGTTGCGCCTCGATCCAGTAGGCGCGTCGATCGAGCTGGAGCAGGGCGGCCAACCATATTTTTACAGTAAAAACAAGGTTTACCAGGCCCGATGGTTTGCTATTCTTAAGCTCATTAATGAACAACAATCCAGGACCCTGATTTTGAATTCTGATCGCTTCGATTCGATCCATTGTTACCGACGCTTACGCTATCGGTTGCGCCAGATGGAGCATCTTGATGCTGCTTGATCTGACACCCGTTCGCCGAGGGCGCGACGCCAATGCGCGCAGCTTTGCCGGCTTAATGGAACTGTACGAGCAGAACTATATGAGGTTGCGCAATATCGCGCCGGATTTGTATGTCGCCAATGAAATGATTTCGTCGGTGCCAGGGTACCAGGACCTATACCTTTCGATTACCGAGCGCTGCAAGTACACGACGATGTTGCGCATGACCTATCAATTTGAAGAACAGGGACAGCCGTTGTTTGAACCGGATTTGCATCTAAAGGTTTACCATGACGCACGTGTCGTCGAGGTGCAGCAATTTCACTCGCGCACGCGCGGCCCGCTTTATATCGCCAGGATGATCGAACAGAAGTGGATGATGAATCGATTTTTATATAAATGGCTTGGCTACTGTTTGTACCAGGGACACTACTTCCACCCGATGCAACATTTGAAAGTGAGTCAGAGATAGCTTTAAAAAAGATCTGCAAGCCCTTGAATTACAACGTATAAATTATCTAAACCGCCGCGTTAGAAAATATTAATCAAGTCCGTAAGAAATACATCTTGACCTGCTCCCGGTCATCTATATAATTCCTGACTAAATTAGTCAGGAATTAGTCAGAATCTCATGCGATTATCTACCAAAGGACGTTACGCCGTAACCGCGATGATGGATATAGCTTTGCACGAAAGAGTGGGTCCGGTAACCCTGGCCGACATTTCACAATGCCAGGGAATTTCATTGTCTTATCTCGAGCAACTGTTTGCCAAGTTGCGCAAGGGCGGTCTGGTTGAGGGCGTCAGGGGTCCGGGCGGAGGTTATCGCCTGGCGCGACCGGCAGACCAGATTTCAGTCGCCGACATTATTCAGTCAGTCGATGAGAAACTCGACATGACCAAATGCGGGGGCAAGGGCAATTGCTCGCAGGGCGAGAAATGCCTGACCCACCAGTTATGGTTCGAACTTTCCTGCAATCTTTACCGGTTTTTAAGCGGTATCAAGCTTGATCAATATGTTAATCGCCCAGATATAAGTGAATTAGTAAAGAAACAGGATATCCAGTACGGGCGATTCATCAATCGCCCACAGGCGATTGCCTGACTGGAAATGTTGATGATTGGAGAATTTTGCAGTGAGTAATATCAAACTTCCTATTTATCTCGATTACAGCGCTACCACGCCGATCGATCAACGGGTCGCCGCCAAAATGTCGGAATACCTGACCATCGAAGGCAACTTTGGTAATCCTGCATCGCGCAGCCACTCTTATGGCTGGAGCGCGGAGCAGGCGGTTGACCTCGCCCGGGAGCAGGTTGCTAATCTCGTGAATGCAGATCCGCGTGAAATCGTCTGGACCAGCGGCGCGACCGAAGCGGATAACCTGGCTATCAAGGGAGCTGCCCATTTTTACCGCAAGAAGGGTAACCACGTTATCACCGTGAAAACCGAGCACAAGGCGGTGCTGGATACCTGTCGGCAGCTCGAACGTGAAGGCTTTGAAGTTACCTACCTGGACCCGGAAGAAAATGGCCTGCTCGACCTTGAAAAACTGAAAGCTGCGACCACCGACCAGACCATACTGATTTCTGTCATGCATGTTAATAACGAGATTGGCGTAATTCAGGATATCGAGGCCATCGGCGAGTTCACCCGCGAACGCGGCATCATCTTTCACGTTGATGCAGCGCAATCGACCGGCAAGGTCGAGATTGATCTCGATCAGATGAAGGTTGACCTGATGTCTTTCTGCGCGCACAAGACTTATGGTCCCAAGGGTATTGGCGCGCTCTACGTGCGACGCAAACCCCGCGTCAGGCTCGAGGCACAGATGCACGGTGGTGGACACGAACGCGGTATGCGCTCCGGCACCCTGGCCACGCACCAGATCGTTGGCATGGGTGAGGCCTTTCGTATCGCCAGGGAAGAGATGGCCACCGAGAATGAACGTATCCGTATGTTGCGCGATCGACTGTACGACGGCCTGAAGGATATGGAAGAGGTCTATGTCAACGGTGACCCCGAACATCGCATCGCCGGAAACCTGAATATCAGTTTTAATTTTGTCGAGGGCGAGTCCTTGATCATGGCGTTGCGTGATCTTGCGGTCTCGTCGGGTTCGGCCTGCACATCGGCAAGCCTCGAACCTTCCTACGTGCTGCGCGCGCTGGGTCGTAACGATGAACTCGCACACAGCTCTATTCGATTTACCATCGGGCGCTTTACCACGGCCGAAGAAATCGATTACACGATCGAACTGGTGCGTGCCGCGGTAGAGAAATTACGTGATCTGTCCCCGCTTTGGGATATGTACAAAGACGGTATAGATTTGAATTCTGTTGAATGGGTGGCGCATTAAGCGCTGCATTTAGAGGTGTAACATGGCTTATAGTGAAAAAGTTCTAGATCATTACGAAAACCCGCGCAATGTAGGCGTGCTCGATGACGATGACTCGGTTGGAACCGGAATGGTGGGTGCTCCCGCCTGTGGTGATGTAATGAAACTCCAGATCAAGGTGAGCGACGACGGTATTATCGAAGATGCCAAGTTTAAAACCTACGGCTGCGGTTCGGCGATTGCGTCGAGTTCCCTGGTAACCGAGTGGGTGAAGGGCAAGAGCCTGGACGAGGCCGCGGAGATCAAGAATACTCAAATCGCCGAGGAACTGGCTTTACCACCGGTCAAGATTCACTGTTCGGTACTGGCTGAAGATGCGATTGCGGCGGCCATCGATAACTACCGCGAAAAACACCAGTAACAATCCCTAATAGGCAGAAAAAGCCCGCGGCAGCGGGCTTTTTTTATCCCCCATTGTGAAGATGCCGGAATTCATCCAGTCAGCTTATAATCCTCAACAGGGGATAGATAATCGATGAATTTTCTGCCGATCTTTTACAAAATTTCAGATAGAACCTGCCTGGTAGTTGGTGGTGGTGCGATCGCCGCGCGCAAGGCTGAACTGCTGTTAAAGGCGGATGCCAGGGTGCGGGTAGTCACCGTCGAGGTCGGCGACCGGATGCGCGAAATGGCCGCAGTGGCCGAGCTCGAGATTGAACAGCGGGCGTTTGTCGAGGCAGACCTGGAACAGGTGGTTTGCGTTATCGCGGCCACTGACGATGAGACCGTGAACCGTGAAATCTCGCGCCTTGCGCAAGCCCGCAACATCCCGGTCAACGTGGTCGATAATCCCGATCTTTGCAGCTTCATCATGCCGTCGATGATCGATCGCGATCCGGTCCAGGTCGCGATCTCCACCGGCGGCGTTTCGCCGGTGCTGGCGCGCATGTTGCGCTCCAAGCTCGAGAGCTGTATTCCGGGTGCCTATGGCGAGCTTGCCAGGCTGGCCGAGGAATTTCGCAACGCGGTGAAAAGCAGTTTGCCGGATGTCGAGTCACGCCGGCGTTTCTGGGAATCGGTGCTTGAAGGCCAGGTATCAGAGCTGGTTTTTTCCGGCAGGCTCGAGGACGCCCGGGAACTGCTGCAACAGCAGTTAAAGGATTTCGATGTTGATAGGGTCAAAGGCGAGGTTTACCTGGTGGGTGCCGGTCCGGGCGATCCGGACCTGATTACTTTCAAGGCCTTGCGCCTCATGCAAAAAGCCGATGTCGTGGTTTATGACCGGCTGGTATCACCCCCGATTCTCGACATGGTACGCCGCGATGCCGAGAAGATTTACGCGGGCAAGGCAAAATCAAATCACGCCATTCCCCAGGAAAATATAAACCAGTTGCTGGTGCGCCTCGCCAAGGAAGGCAAGCGTGTGCTGCGTTTAAAAGGTGGTGATCCGTTTATATTTGGTCGTGGTGGCGAGGAGCTTGCCGAACTCATCGATGAAAGAATCGAATTTCAGATTGTGCCGGGCATTACCGCGGCGTCGGGTTGCGCCAGCTATGCCGGTATCCCGTTGACGCATCGTGACTATTCACAAGCCTGCATCTTCGTCACCGGCCATCGTCGTGAAAGTGCCGAGGATCTTAACTGGGAAATGCTGAGTCACGCTAACCAGACCGTCATTTTTTACATGGGGCTCGAGAATGTCGAACGCATTTGCAGCTCGATGAAAGCCCACGGTCGGGCTCCCGGCACGCCGGCGGCGCTGGTCGAGAAAGGGACCACCACCGAGCAGCGCGTGTTCGTGGGTAATCTCGACAGTTTGCCGGGGATAATCGCGCAAAACGAGGTGCGCGCACCTACCCTTATCCTGGTCGGAGAAGTGGTTGCACTGCATGCCAGGCTGGGTTGGTACAAGCCCGGCGGCGAGGTATCCCCTGTCAAATCCGAAGACCCCGATCAAGCCTGATTCCTGAAATCCTGCCGGGTTAGCGCGGGTACCAATATTGCAATTTCTGCAGCGATCTCAAGCCCAATAAAGTGACCGAGTTCACCAAAACAACCGGGAAACGTCGGAATTACGTAGTCTCAATGATTCCCGACCAATTGAGCGCCCGGAAATGACGCAATATTGACGGTTATGACCTAGACTAAGAATTGGCGTATTGCGGCAATTTACGGGAAATTATGCGGTTTTTACCAGTGTCAACGGGTCTGCTTCTGTTTGTCATCAGCACCCTGTTTCCAACCCAGGCGGATGATCTTCAGTTCTTTCGCATCGGTACCGGCGGCGTCGCCGGGACCTATTACCCGATTGGCGGAATAATTGCCAGTGCGGTCAGTAATCCGCCGGGCTCACGCCCCTGCAATCAGGGCGGTAGCTGCGGTCCACCCGGTCTCGTAGTCATAGCCCAGTCGGCCAATGGTTCGGTGGCGAACGTTATGGATATGCAACAGGGCCACCTTGAATCAGGTTTTGTGCAGTCGGATATTGCCTATTGGGCCTATACCGGTACCGGCACCTTCAATGGCCAAAAACCTTTCCGCAAGCTGCGAGCGATTGCGAATCTATACCCCGAGAGCATTCACCTCGTAACGCGCAAGGACTCGGGTATTCGCAATATACGGGACCTGGTCGGTAAACGCGTATCACTCGACGAACCGGGGTCAGGCACCTTGATCGATGCGGAGCTTGTTCTCCGTGTATACGGCCTTTCCAAGACCGACCTTCATGTCGAATACTTGAAGCCTGAACTCGCGGTCAAGCGGATCATCAGCAACAAGCTGGATGCCTTTTTTGCTGTTGCGGGTTATCCCGCTCGCGCCGTTGCCGAGCTGGCAAAAGATACAGCGATTAACCTGATTCCCATCGATGGTCCCGAGGCTGATCAGCTGGTTACCCAACATCGATTTTTTTCTAAATCGGATATACCCGCCGGGGTCTATTCGGGGGTTGACAGAGTCGAGACGGTGAGCGTCGGCGCGCAATGGTTGGTGGCCGCAACCCTGGAAGCGGAAACGATATACCAGATAACCAAAACCCTGTGGAACCAGAATTCCCGATTACTGCTGGATAGTGGCCATGCCAAGGGGCGATATATTACCCTCGAAACCGCTATGGATGGTATCGCGGTGCCGCTGCACCCTGGCGCCAGGCGATTTTATGATGAAATCGGCATGCTGGTGGAGTAATCTGGTTTGTTCGAATTTCGCGGGATAATGATGCAGGCAGGCTCTGATTGATGAGAAAACTGGTTAATAAGCTGCTGGCACGACCGGCGATACCGATCTCGCTGGTCTTACTGCTGCTGGTCGGTACCTCTAGCGTCATTTTTTACGTGGAGCGAACGCTCTCGGAAATTGAAGAAGCGCTGCCGATCAGGCTGTCGAAACAGGAACGCGATATCCGTGTGCTCGTCAGCGACATGGGAACACTGGTACAAAGCATCGGCATCGCTCGCACCAACCAGGCACCCGGGAACTTCAGTATCGTCCTCAGGCAAATCCACGAAATCCAACAGTTTCTCGAGGTAATCAGGGAAACCTACCGCTTTAACGATGTACTGGGAGTATCCGCAATACATGCCAAGCTTAATCCCGCGATCTTCGATATCAACACCTGGCTGACGAAGGGGCTTTATAATTTTGAGCCAACCTCTGCGCAAACGCTGAGAATGGCCGAGTTGCGAGCCAAGGAAGCGCACCAGGAGGCCGAAGTCCTGCTGTTAAAAGTCGGCAAAACAGCCATCGATGTGCTGACCGCGCAGGCGGATCGAATAGATGCCTTTCGCAATATCATGATCCTGACGCTTGCGGTTTTAACGATCATGACCGTGGGGCTGGTAATGCTGGGGTTCCGATTGCAGAAGAGTGTACTGGCGTTAAAAGACAGCGAGGAGCAGATACGCTACCGCGCCAATTACGATTCGCTAACTGATCTCCCCAATCGACTGAATTTCGTCGAGCATTTAAACGAGGCGGTTTCTCGAAACCGGCGCAATCCGGGCCACACCGTCTTAATGTTTATTGATCTCGATCGATTCAAGACCATCAACGATACGCTGGGCCATGATTTTGGTGACGAGTTGATCCGGCAGGTGGCAACCAGGATCGGTGCCGTGATTCGCGAAACCGACATCGTATCGCGCCTGGGCGGGGATGAGTTTACCGTGTTGCTGCCCGACATGACGGACGAGATACATGCCTCGATCATTGCGAAGAATATTCTTGCGAGCCTGGCAGAGCCCTTCATGCTGTATGGCCACGAGGTCTACTCCAGTGCCAGTATCGGTATTACGATCTGCCCGGACGACGGTGACGACGCCAATACGTTGTTGAAAAATGCCGACATGGCAATGTATGAAGCCAAGGACCAGGGACGCAACACGTTTCGCTTTTTCACGTCACAGATGACCGATCGTGCCCGGCATTTTCTCGAACTCGACAAGGATATGCGCAGGGCCCTGGCCCAGAATGAGCTCGAGGTTCACTTTCAGCCCATATACGAAATTAAAAATCACGCCCTGATTGGAGTCGAAGCTCTGCTGCGCTGGCAGCATCCCAAGAGAGGCCTGATATTGCCGGCAGAGTTTATTCCCGTGGCGGAAGAGACCGGGTTGATCGAAGAGATCGGCCTGTGGGTTTTGCGTCGGGCCTGCGTTGATGCCTTGCCATGGCTGAAACAGGAATTACATTCCAGTTTCTATCTCGCGGTGAATATTTCGATGCGCCAGTTCAAGGGTGGTTTCGATAAAAAGCAGATGGACCTGGTTCTTGAAGAGACCGGTTTTCCGGCTGACAAGCTGCTGCTGGAAATTACCGAGTCCCTGTTGATGGATGACGATCGACGAATCAAGGATGTCTTGGCCGAGTTTCGCAGAATGGGAATCAGGTTGGCAGTTGATGACTTTGGCACCGGTTACTCGGCGTTAAGCTATCTCAGGGAATTCCCGGTCAATACGCTGAAAATCGACCGTTCTTTCATCCAGGATATCGGTGTCAGTAGCAGTCATCGACGCCTGGTCGAGGCGATCATCACGATGGCGCACGGTCTTGACCTAATGACCATCGCGGAAGGGGTGGAAACGTCAGAACAGGACTCTCTTTTATCCGACGTGGGATGCGACATGGTACAGGGATTTTATTACTGCAAGCCCGTCTCGGCCGATATCATAAGAGATCTAACCGCGGTCAGGAAACCCCGCCTGGTGTTGCTCGATCCAAAGAACAAGAGCACAGGTGTCTAGATCATCAGGGGGCGCTAGCGAGAACCCCGTCAGGGGCTCCTAGTCGAGGTCGTTGAGTAAAGAGGCGCGGGTTTCGCCCTCGATGTCGACTTCGTAAGTGTATACGGCATGCTGAACGCCAAGCGTCCACCTAGCCCCGACTTTTAATTCCTGTGCCATTTCATCAGTAACTTCAAAGCGCACAAAGTGCACGGCAGATGTCTTGGTGTCGGTCGATCTCTCGAGATCCTCGTCCGCGATCGACCAGATCTTGTCGTGGTCTCCAACCTGCATCCACAACAGGTCTTCGATGCCGAGCAGTTTTTCCAGCTGCGCCGCGCGAATGACGGGATCGGGATACTCGATCATCAAGGTCGCCTTGAAATTTCTGCCAGTGGGGACCAGCGGATTGTAGGCTTCCAGCTCTTCGTTGATACCATCGGCTTCGAACACTTTCTCGATACGTAACATTTCCTGGATCTGGTAAAGCAGCGTCAGTCGATCCTCGAAATAAAGCGTTGCATTCGGGCCCAGGGCAACCTGGCGGTGCTTCTTGTGCTGCAACACCTGTTCACGGAACTCGCCGCGTTTTTCTGCATACTGTTCCAGGCTCATTAAATCGTCACGAGTGATCGGATTACTCATAGTCGTTTCCATAATCAGATTCCATAGGCCTGGCGTAACAGGCTGATAGGGTGCTGGGTGCTGCTGCCGTCGTTGAGCCCGGCGGAAATGTGGTGTCCGGCCATTGGACAGTCACTCGCATAAGCGTCAGGCTCTGCTTTTTGCACCTTGTTGACCACCGGTTTAACAATCTTCATCGACGCTGCGTGATATTCCTTTTTGATCGCGTAGGTGCCATCGTGGCCCGAGCAGCGCTCGATGGTGTCGATCTCGGTACCGGGTATCAGCGACAGGATGTCACGTGTCTTCATACCAATGCGCTGTACGCGCTGATGGCAGGCTACGTGGTAGCTGATCTTGCCGATACTGTTTTTAAACTCGGTTTTCAATAAGCCCGCCTTGTTGCGCAACGCGAGGTACTCGAAGGGATCGAAAAAAGCCTGCTTGACCTTCGTCACCGCATCGTCCGCGGGGAACATCAAAGGCAGCTCCTGCTTGAACTGCAGGGTGCAGGAAGGCACCGGGGAGATGATGTCCCAGCCCTCGTCGACCAGTTTGGCCAGTAGCGGGATATTGTGATTCTTGAGGCGTTCGACCGAGTCGAGATCACCCAGCTCCAGTTTGGGCATGCCACAGCAAACCGTATTCTTTACTACCATCGTGGGAATACCGTTATGCTCGAAAACGGCCAACAGGTCTTCTCCCAGCAGGGGTTCGTTGTATTCGCCATAACAGGTGGCGAAAATTGCGACCTTGCCGCGGGTTTTATCGCTGGCCCGGACCTCGACCCCGGCCGGCTGGTGCGCGGCCGTGCGCTTGCTCAGGGTTTTGCTGTCATAGCGCGGCAAGCGTGCCTGGGCAGCGATACCGAGGGAGGATTCGAGCAATGCGCGCGTGTGTTCATTGTGGTTAACCGCGTTGACCACGTTAACCACGATCGGAATGCTGGCGAGACTGCCGATGCGGTCGGTCGAGGTTACGATCTTGTCACGCAGCCTGGCGCGACCCTGCTTGTACCCGATCGCCTTGGCGCGCAGCATCAGGTGCGGGAAGTCTACGTTCCACTCGTGTGGTGGCACGTAGGGGCACTTGGTCAGGTAGCAGAGATCACAGAGATAGCATTGATCGACCACTTTCCAGTAGTCGGTCTTGGCGACACCGTCGACTTCGAAGGTCTCGGATTCATCGACCAGGTCAAACAGTGTCGGGAAAGCATTGCACAGGCTGACGCAGCGACGACAGCCGTGACATATGTCGTACACGCGCTCGAGTTCTGCAAACAGCGCTTCGGCATCGTAAAAGCCGGGGTCGTTTTGACCGAGCGGATGTCGAGTGGGCGCTTCGAGACTGCCTTCACGAGACTCTGTTGCCATTGGGATTTCCTGGAAAAAAATCCGGATCCCGAAGGATCCGGATATCGGCGAACTTAAGCGTCGAGGTTGTCGAGCGCTTTCTGGAAGCGGTTAGCGTGTGAACGCTCTGCCTTTGCCAGGGTTTCGAACCAGTCGGCTATTTCATCAAAGCCTTCATCGCGGGCCGACTTGGCCATGCCGGGATACATGTCGGTGTACTCATGGGTTTCGCCGGCAATAGAAGCCTTGAGGTTGTTCTCGGTACTGCCAATGGGCAGGCCGGTGGCAGGGTCGCCAACTTCTTCGAGATACTCCAGGTGTCCATGCGCATGACCGGTTTCGCCTTCTGCAGTTGAACGAAATACGGCTGAGACATCGTTGAAGCCTTCAACATCGGCCTTGGCGGCAAAATAAAGATAACGACGGTTAGCCTGAGATTCACCTGCGAAAGCGTCTTTCAGGTTTTGTTCGGTTTTGGATCCTTTCAGGGACATGATGCCTCCAGTTGGGTTAGTTAACGAAACGGAAGCGCATCATAGCAATTCTGTTATATAAATGAAGTTAATTTTATTTATACAATCGATTTACTATGGCTATTTATGAGGACAAAAAAAACCACCGAAATGGTGGTTTTTTTCATGCCTGACACGCTCAGCTATTATTCTGTCTCTTATGGTGCTGAGGCCTATGCCCGGCAGGGTTTTGCAGGTACAAATCGCGGTTGCTTTCCGACTCGAAATAGATGACGAGACTATCGTCATTGTCGTTTTCAATGACGTATGGCATGTCGATTAATTGCTCCAGCGTTTTGCCGGTAATCGGGTCGGTGGTTTCGATGCGATACATTATCAATACCCCCGTAGTTGACAAGTAACTCTGTATATATAGACGTTTTATATGACTTTGAAAAGGATAAACAGCGAATATTTCGGGATTAATTTTGTTTTCACCGGCGAATCAAAAGATTATCCTAGCAAGCTGACAAGACGATTAAACTGCACCGAATAAACCACTGATTAAAGGACACTTATGAAGAAGTTTGATGTATACGCGATCGGTAATGCCCTGGTCGATATCGAGTACCACGCCACGCCGCACCAGCTAGTGGAAATGGAGATTGATAAAGGTGTCATGACACTGATCGACGAACAACGCCAGAACAGCCTGATCGCGCAGCTGGGGGAGTCGCACGAGAGTATGACCTGCGGCGGCTCGGCGGCGAATACGATTATCGCGCTGGCACAAATGGGTGCCAGGACTCACCTCGACTGCCGGGTTTCGAGCGACATGACCGGGCAGATTTTCGCCCGCGACCTGCACGAGTCCGGTGTGAATTCAAATCTCGATTTCAAGCCGCTACCGCCCGGCGTAACCGGCAAATGCCTGGTCTTCGTTACCCCCGATGCGGATCGCACCATGAATACCTTTCTCGGGGTCAGCGCCGAACTCGATACCAGCGATATCGATACCGAGGCCATAAAACAGTCCGAGTACATTTATATCGAGGGTTACCTGGCGAGCTCCGAAAATACCCGTGAAGCCGCTATCGAGGCGCGCCGAATCGCCGAAAGCCGGGAAATCAAAACCTCGTTGACGCTTTCGGACCCGAACATGGTCAAGTTTTTTCGCGAATCGATCGAGGCGATGATTGGTGACCGCGTCGACCTGCTGTTTGCCAACGATGATGAAGCCAGGGAGCTGGCCGGAACCGATAGCCTCGACGAAGCGGTGCAATTGTTCAAGAAGATATCGCGCAGTTTTGCAATTACCCGGGGCAAGGACGGCGCGCTGCTGTTCGACGGGGTTGCTCTAATCGAAATAAAACCGCTACAGGTACAGGCGATCGACACGTTGGGTGCCGGTGACATGTTTGCGGGTGCGTTTCTATATGGGCTCTGCGAGGGCATGAGCTTTCACCAGGCAGGAGATCTTGCTTCGCTGGCATCGGCAAAGATCGTTACCCAGTTCGGCCCACGCCTGAAGACCGAGCAGACACAGACCTTGCTGGCATCATTTACTGCTGGTAATTGAGCTTTCAATAGTTAAGAATACCGCCTTTTTTCAAGTAGATAGCCGTAGCGGGAAGATACCCAACATGACGATGCCCCAAACCAAAGACCTGCGCATTACCGGCACCAAGGAAATTCAGACTCCCGAGGAGCTGATGCAGGAACTTCCCCTGTCGGAGCTCGCTGCGAACACGGTTGCTACCACGCGCCAACGAATTTATGACGTGCTGGACGGCAAGGACGACCGGCTGGTGGTGATAATCGGGCCCTGCTCGATACACGACACCAGGGCCGCGCATGAGTATGCCGACCGGTTGCGTAAGCTGATGCAGGAACTTGATAACGAGTTGATTATCGTGATGCGGGTTTATTTTGAAAAACCCCGTACTACGGTTGGCTGGAAAGGCCTGATCAACGACCCCGACCTGGATGGCAGCTTCCATATCAACAAGGGCGTGCGCAAGGCGCGGGAATTGTTGCTAAGCCTTGCCGAGAAAGGCGTGCCGGCGGGTCACGAGTACCTTGATCTGATTAGCCCACAGTATATTTCCGACCTGGTTTCCTGGGGCGCGATTGGCGCGCGCACGACCGAGAGC
>Ga0265306_10000920_pt1 | contig 14398 bp, 13 predicted proteins | sample Helome_3_FD_192493 | JGI IMG/M metagenome (GOLD analysis project Ga0265306, IMG submission 192493) | Marine sediment microbial communities from subtidal zone of North Sea - Hel_20160420 (Illumina Assembly) | ecosystem: Environmental > Aquatic > Marine > Subtidal zone > Sediment ...
CAGCTCGGACAGCCCGCGGAGCACGGTCTCGCGCGTGGTCTGATTCGACTCCAGGGCCAGGCAGGGATCTTCTTCCAGCAACTTGTGCAGCGCATCGGCCATCCGGTGTTCATCCTTCGTGCGACGGACGCAGATAGCCAACCCTGCCACCGGCAGCGGGAAACGCGAGGGCTGCAGGTGCAGGAAATCCTCGTCGTGTGAGTCATGCAGGATGGCATCGGGGTGGATTTCATCGACCTTTGCAACCGCCCGGATGTCCCCGGGGATCCCGTTCTCCACCTGAGGGTGCTCCTTGCCGAACAGGGTGAACAAATGGCCGACCTTGAAAGGCTTTCGGCCGTCCCCGATGTACAACTGGCTGTCACTGGTGACCGTGCCCTGATGAATTCGGAACAATGCGAGCTTGCCGACAAAGGGGTCAAAGATGACTTTGAAAACGTGTGCCACCACATGCTTGACGGGGTCTGGTGTGACTTGGTAGGGCTTGGCCTGCTCGCCCTCCCCGATCAGACAATGGGGTGGATTACCCTCGGTCGGATTTGGTGCCAGCCTGGCAATCACGTCAAGCAACTCAGGGACCCCGGCACCGGTTCGCGTCGAGACGAAGCAGACCGGGATCAGGTGACCTTCACGCAATGCCTGCTCGAACGGCGCATGCAACTGCTCGGGCGCAAGTTCCTCGCCCTGTTCCAGGTAAAGCGCCATCAGCTCCTCATCGACCTCCACGACCTGGTCGATCAGGGCCTGATGTGCCTTGGCGACGCTGGAGAAATCACTGTCCCCGGAAGGATTGAAGAAACAGTCAACCACCTTACGGGCGTTGTCGGCCGGCAGGTTCAGTGGCAGGCACTCCTGACCATAGGCCTGCTGCAGTTCACCCAGCAAGACCTCGAGGTCGACATCCTCCGCGTCGATGCGGTTGACGATGATCAGTCGGCACAACTCCCGTTCAGCGGCCCTGGTCATCATGCGGGTGGTGACCGGCTCGATGCCGGCCCGGGCATTCACGACTACTGCGGCGGTTTCGACCGCGGGCAGCGCCGCCACCGCCTTGCCCAGATAATCCGGAGCCCCAGGTGTGTCGATCAGGTTGATATGGCAATCGTTGTAGTCGAAAGACACCAGGGCGGCGTCCAACGAGTGGCCTTTGGCCTTTTCCAGCGGATCAAAGTCGCAAATGGTATTGCCCCTGGCCACATCGCCGGTCGTGGAAATGCAGCCGGCAGCGGCGAGCAGCGCCTCGGCCAGCATCGTCTTACCAGCGGCGGCATGCCCCACGAGGACGATATTGCGAATGTCCGCAGTGCCATAAGTCATAAAACCGATCCCCCTCAAAGTCCAGGTGCGTGACTGGAAAGCATAAGCGCTTTTTCCGATACATGATCTGCTCCGGGTCAAGGTCGAGCGTCCTCGCGGGCCTCGGTTGCGGCGGCAGACGCACAGCGGTTTGATAGCCCCACCACCCCGCAGGCCAATGCCTCGCCTGGTTCGAATGCGATCTCATCCTCCGCGAAGAGACGAAATTCGTTTCCCGCACCAGCCTGTGGCGATCCCAACGAGGACCGTCTAACTGTGAACTCCAGCAACATTGTTCACACCGGGCATCCGGGTGAAGGATCGATTCCTCCGATCAGAAGAAGCGAGAAGTACCCGATCCAGGAGCCGAGGGCGAGCAGAAAGGAAATCTGTCCGAAATGTCGCGTCATCGCGCAAGTCTCTCATGATTGAAGAATCGTTCGTGCAGGGCTTCTGATACTCGGCAGTGGAACGTTTGCAGACAAGTTCCCAAAACAGCATTGCCACACCGGCAAACACTGCATTGATCACCGGAAGCACCAGATAGATTCGATGTTCGATCCACGACCGTGGCCGATAGCCATCACGCCCACAAAGAGCGAAATACCCAGGCCGACGCTCAGTGCGAACCAGGCGGTGCTGGCCAGAAGTGGTCCGACCCGGTTGTCGCCCTCGGCGATACTCTGAAGCAGGCTGGCGAAAAAGTAGGTTTCAAACCCGACGGCGGTGACAGCCGGCAGCGTCAGCAGAAACAGGTCTCGAGCAGTGACGTCGGCAAATGCAATGAAACGAAAGCTGCCTGCGGCACCGACCGGGGTGGATACATTCTCATCTGCAAATGCGCGGGTACGGACATCCCGCCAGTCGCCGAACGCCGGCCATTGGGCGTCGGGCGATGTCTAACCGACTGACGACTGCGTGACAGGGGCCCGCACCGCGCTACAAAAAGCACCCCGGGAACAGCTATCAGGAGATCAGAGGCTCTTGGTATTGCCGTCCTCGACAGCCGCAATGGTCGTGATGTGTTTGCCTTTCTTGATCAGGTTATAGCTACCATCAGGCTGTTCGAAAACAACGAAACACAGTGGCTTGATCTTGCCATCCCAACGGATACAGAGACGGGTCTGGTCGTCGAGAAACCAGCGGCCATCCCTGCGTTTACCGTCTGCGTGCATGATGCGTTTGATTACGCCCTTTTTAGTGAAGTAATTCGAACACATGCCCTGGTCTTTCTCCCTGCGACACTCGGTGGTCTTCTCCCTGACCAGATCGATGATGTCCTGGCGACCCAATGGTTCAGGATCGTCTGCCATTACACCAGTCAAAGCAGCATCAGCAAAACTGTCGCACAAACTAGGTTAAGCGAAAGTCATACGTATTGCGAAACAGCCACAGAGAATAAAGTTTAGAACCGTCCCGAATCATAATCCTCAAACGCCTGACGTATCTCGGCCTTGGTGTTCATCACAAAAGGACCACCCCGAGCAACGGGTTCGTTCAGTGGCCTGCCCGCTACCAGCAGGAAACGCGCACCTTCCGGGCCGGCACTCAGGTTCACCTGGTCGCCATGCGACAGGACTGCAAGCTCATCACGCCCAAACCGCAATGCTTTCCCCTCGAAATCTTCGGCATCGAGGGAGCCGCCAATGACATAGACGAAGGCGTTGTGACTTGCCGGTACAGTCTCGCGAAACAGGATGCCCGGCGGTAGCTCGACATCGAGATACAGCGGTTCAGTCAGGGGTTGCTCCACAGGACCACGTTTACCCGACGCTGTCTCCCCCGCGATGACCCGCACCAGGACGTCATGCTCACGCTGCTCCTGAGGAATGTCTGCAGCCGGGTGTTCCTGATAGGCCGGCGCGTCCATCTTGTGCGCCCCGGGCAGGTTTACCCAAAGCTGGAAACCCTCCAGCAGACCTTCTTCCTGTTCCGGCATCTCGGAATGCACGATCCCCCTGGCGGCGGTCATCCATTGGATGCCGCCCGGTTCGATCACGCCTTCGTGGCCGGCGCTGTCCTTGTGACGCATACGCCCGGCCAGAAGATAGGTTACGGTCTCGAAACCGCGATGCGGGTGTGGCGGGAAACCGGCGATGTAGTCCCCCGGCTGGTCAGAGCGAAACGCATCCAGCAGCAGAAAAGGGTCAAGCATCGGTAGTGCCGGCTGCGCGATAACCCGCGTCAGTTCCACCCCTGCCCCATCGGTGGCCGGCACGCCGCGGATCACACGTGACACCTGGCGCCGTGACGGCTCTCCGTTTGTCGCCTGTTTGTTCATCGCAACACCTTTTTGATCGTGTTCCGGCCGGCAGCCGTGCGTACCCGTCTTTCAATCGAGTCGCTCACTGTCTGTCTCCCTTGTGTTTTGGCGCAACCCCGGTGGCCGCCCTCGGGGGAAAGCATGGTTGTACCCAATAGAAAGATAAACAGCGCCCTTTGATATACACTGTTCTATATTTAGCAACAATATGGATAAACTCGCAAATATCGAGGCCCTGGTGACCGTGGTGGAGACCGGCGGTTTCACCAAAGCGGCCGATCGCCTCGATATTGCGAAATCCGTTGTCAGCCGCAGGGTGCGGGCGCTCGAGACGGAACTCGGTGTCCAGCTCCTGCAACGCACGACGCGCACGCAGTCGCTGACCGGACCGGGCCGACAATATTACGAACGTGCCGTCCACATCCTGGCCGACCTGGAAGAGGCCGAACAGTCGATCATTGACGCCTCGGCCGATCTGCGCGGTAAGCTCAGACTGGCGGCCCCGCTGTCATTCGGCCTGCACCACCTTACCCTCGCACTGTCGACATTCATGCAGGAACACCCCGGGATCGAACTCGAGCTCGACCTGAACGATCGCGAGATAAATCTGGTCGAGGAAGGCTTCGACATGGCGGTCCGGATCGGTCACTTGCGCGACTCCACCCTGCTGGCACGCCGGCTCGGCAGCGCGCGCCTGGTCACCTGCGCCAGCCCTGACTACCTGGCGCGACACGGTACGCCGGAACACCCGAGTGAGCTGGAGAAACACGTCGGTCTGCATTACGCCAACGTAACCCTCAAACGGGCCTGGCAGTTCGACACCGGCGGGCGGGAGCCGCTGACTGCGATACCGCGCATCCGCATGCGGGCCAACAATGGCGACGCCCTGGCAGGCGCCGCTGTGGCCGGCCTCGGCATCATCAATACGCCTGCGTTCATCGTGGCCGATCTGGTGGCCGGAGGGGAACTCGTCTCAATTCTCAACGAATTCAGGCGTCCGGCTCTGGGCATCTATGCGGTTTATCCGCCCGGCCGCCTGATGCCCAAACGCGTTCAGGCCCTCACCGACTTGCTTGCACGGCGTTTTGGCGATCATCCTTAATGGGACTCGGCGCCCGGCATTGTCGCTTGGTCCGGCACAGTCTCAGTTGGCCTTGGGCAAGGTGACGCGGAAGGTGCTGCCCTCGCCCAGCTTGCTCGATACGCTGATCTGTCCACCCAGCCCCTCGACGATCTTGCGGCAGAATGAGAGCCCCAGCCCCGCCCCCGGATAGGCATCACGCGGATGCAGTCGGCGAAACGCCTCGAACACGGCTCCAAGCTGATCTTCAGGAATACCCATGCCGTTGTCGCGCACCAACACCGTGATCTGATCCTCGCGCGCATCGGCCGACGCTTCTCTATCCGACAGGCAGATACGGATCTCAGGAGACCGTTCCGGATGACGAAACTTGAGCGCATTCTCGACCAGGTTCCAAAACACCTGCCGAACCTGTTTTGCGTTACCCAGCACCCTGCCCAGCTGCTTTACCGATACGCTGGCATCGGCCGCCGCGATCTGCCCGGCAAGGTCCTTGCGAACGTCTTCCATTACCTCGTCCAGATCGACGGTCTGATCCGTTGGCTCGCGTTCGACGCGGGTGTAGTCGGCAAGCCCCTTGACCAGCTTGGTGACACTGCGCGCATCATCGGCGAGAGATTTCAGCTGTGCCTTTTCGCTGCCACTGAGCACGGTGACAGAGCCGGACTCCAGTGACTCGCCCAAAGTGGTGATCCGTTGCAGCGGCAGCTGCAGATCCCTTGAGGCAATCTGGCTGATTTCCTCCAGTTCCTGGTTCGAGCGCTCGATTGCCAGTGCCTGCGAAACGATCTTACGCTGCGCATCCTTGTAATCCGTCAAATCATGCAGAATGCCTACGAAGATGCGATCGTCTCCCTCGTGTGATTCCCCCAGGGTCAAAAGAATCGGAAAACTGCTGCCATCCTTTCGCCTCGCCATTACGTCGCGTCCGTAGCCCAGGATCTTGCTTTCTCCGGTCTCCAGATAATTGCGCAGATAGCCATCGTGCGCCGATCGATCCGGATCCGGCATCAATATCCGGACATTGGACCCAATCAATTCGTTGGGCTGGTACCCGAACAGACGCGTGATCGCATTATTCACATGAAGAATCTTGCCCTTTGAATCGATCGTGACCATGCCATCGACCATCGATTGCAGAATCGCGCGCTGGCGGCTGACGCTGGACTGCAGGCTCCGCATGAACAATGAGCTGTTGCGTTGCTCGGAACGTCGAATGGATACCAGGAGCACGGTGCTGATCAGCAACAGCGCGATCACCAGTGCCCCCACCTTCGTGTACACGGTGTTTATCTGTGCCGAGAGCGCGCCGGTATCGGGCAGAACCGCCAGTTGCCAACGGGTCCCCGGGATGTCGGCAATGAAATGGCCAGGCGCCAGGGCCTCCGGTTCAAGCCGGATCGACTCGCCCAGCGTGTCGCGTGCGCCGCTGGAAGATATCTCTATCAAGGTGGGATCGTCGCGATTGACCAACAGCATACGTGAACCGGAAGCCTGCTCTGCCGCGCCGAGCAGTTCGGCGATACGACTCGGCGACATGCTGACAAAAAACAGTCCGTTCTCGTCGTTTTCCAGCCTCCACGGGCTGATCAGATCGAAATGGAAGGCATCCGGGACGGGATGGATCGGCGGTATGTCAATCTGCGCCAGCCCCACACCCATCGATTTCACATAGTCGCGCATGCTGGCCTGGCATACCGGGCCGACCAGGCCTTCGAAATCCTCGAACATCGGCTTGCCGTCGGCACCGGTGACACTGAATGCCAGGGCGCCACGGAACATGCGACGCAGACTGGTCTGCATGGCATCGATAGCAGGCCAGTTGTCGGGGAACCCCAGGATCTCTCGAATCGCCGGCTCTTTCTCGATGACGAAGGCGTGCAGGCGCTCGTGCTCACGATTGAGGAACCCGGTTATCTCGCGTGCCGTCAACTGGCCATCGACGCGGGCCTTGGTAGCAGCAGACTGTTGCAGCGTATCTGCCAATTGGTAGCCGTAATAGACGATGGCACCGCATGCCACCACGATCAGCAACAGGGGCACTGTCAGACTCGAGCTGAGCAGCGGCCGGCGCAACTCCTGCAGCGCCCCTTCGGGTTTGCTCACAGTCGGGCACCGGTCGCGCAGATCACAAGGATCATTCGTATCATTCCACGCATCCCCCCAGCTTCAAACAACGGTCAGCTGCCGGGCACGATCTCACTGCATCCACCCCCATGACCAAGCGACCCTCCTTTATCGATTCACGCAACCGGATACCCGGCGACAGAGACTGAAATGGCCACCATCCGCCGGCGATCACCAGCGCCTGCGTGCCACTTCGGCAATCTCTTGAATATGCATGGCCGGAATACAATCAGGCACTGTGGCGTTCGGTTTTTCCAATAATTGCGCCCCGACGTACCCTTTCCGCGTCTCGAGTTTAACCGAGTGCCGCCGGCGAAAACAAAAAAACGGGCCCGAAAGCCCGTTCGGATTATGCGGATAGGCGAAGCTTATTCTGTGTGATCGCTCACGACGCGGTCGACCACTTCTTGCGAACCCAGGATCACCGGCACACGCTGATGCAGGTCGCGCGGTTTGAGATCCATGATGCGCTCACGCCCGGTAGACGAGGCACCTCGGCCATCATGGAGGCGATCCAGCGCATGTTGAAATCTTCGCCGCGCGCCCCTTCTCTGCCTGCAAGGCACTCTTCCACGTAACGTTTCACCGGGGCCTCCCAGAAACGCATGTTCGGCGCGTTGATCGCGAACTCACGCGTCTGCGCGGGGATGGTCTTATTCGGATGGGTGAGTATGAACTCGCCAATGTCCTGATCGAGTGTGAAGCCGTTTACGCCGTTGCCTGTGGTCAGAACCATCATGGTCGAGGGTCCGTACAAACCATAACCGGCCACGACCTGATGGGCACCGGGCTGCATAAATGCATCCAGATTGGGACAAACACATTCTCCCGGACAGCGCAGGATAGAGAATACGGTCCCGACGGAGACATTGACGTCGGTATTTGACGAACCATCCAACGGATCGAAAGTCAGCAGGTACTTGCCGCATGGGTACCGGCTCGGGATCTCGTAGATCTCGTCCATTTCCTCCGACGCCATGGCTGACAGATGGCCGGCCCACTCGTTCGATTTCAGAAACACCTCATTGGTAATGATGTCGAGTTTCTTTTGCGTCTCACCCTGGACGTTTTCGCTGCCGGCTGAGCCCAGTACGTCGACCAGCTCACCCTTGTTGACGAGATTTGAAATCACTTTGCACGCGGTAACGATATCGTTCAGAAGCGATGTGAAATCACCGGTTGCCCCCTCGATCTTGCGCTGCTCTTCGATAATGAACTGTGCAATGGTTGTGCCGTTGTGCATGCCTCGGTGTCCCTCGGAAAACTGGATTCGGCAGGCCGGTGAGGGCCGCGTTGTTAAATGAGGGAGCTGATTAAATTAGATTTCTCTAATTTTCTAAAGCGGACGAAACCGAAGCGGCCGGCTCAGGGCATCGGTTGGGGTATCGTCAGCGGCGCGGATACATCATGCATCCGACCACACGGCCAGTTCATTCCCGCTCGGCTCCGTAAAGTGAAAACGTCGCCCGCCCGGGAAAGAAAATATCGGTTTGGTGATTACCCCGCCCGACTTTTCCACCTTGACCCGGGTCGCCTCGAGATCACGGCTGTAGAAAACCACCAGCGCAGAACCCTGGTCCGCGCTCGCGGACAGATCAGACTTGAAAAAACCACCGTCGATTCCCTGGTCCGCAAACGCCGCATACTCCGGACCATAATCCTCGAACGTCCAGTCAAAGGCGTCGGCAAAGAACGTCTTCGTGGCCTTTATGTCGGATGCGGGAAATTCGATGTAGTTGATTTTTTCATGCCGGTTCATCTGTCGCGCCTCGTGCCTGTTTCGGTCTGCTGGAATCGCTTTGGACACCGGACAGGCCTTTATGGCCGCCGGATTGAAACCGATTGTCATGCCAAACCCTTTCCATCCACAATGTCATCGGCAAACGCCTTACCCTGGGCCGCATACATCCAGGATGAGTCCGGAGCCGGCTATACCCTGGAACAGGAGGAGTTGTATCAGCGCCTTATGAAACAGGGTGTCGACAACCCGCATAAGATCGACCTCACCGCAGCGATCGAGGGCATGAAACGCGAGGCCGAGATACGGATACGGGTCGATGGAAGCGGCACCTCGGATAAGGTGCTTTTTTGCTCGGTCGCCAGGCCACGCCTTATCTGCCGGGTTCGGCCCCTGCCCAAAAGGACAAGAACCCCGTCGGCCCGATACAAGAGCGACTCATGTATTCATTTGAGTTTTCGAAAAACGAAACGAAGGAGTGGATATGATTGCCGAAGCGGATCCCGTTCTGCTGAAGAGCGATAACATCGAGGGCGTGGTGACACTGACGCTGAATCGGCCCGGCCAGTTCAATTCGCTATCCGATGAACTTCTGGAAAGCCTGCAACACGAACTGGATGCACTGGCGCAGGATTCGTCGGTGCGGGTAATTGTATTGGCAGCCAATGGGCGTGCCTATTGCGCGGGTCATGATCTGAAACAGATGCGCGCGCATCCCGAGGAGGCCTACTACCAGAATCTGTTTGCGCGATGCGGCCAGCTGATGCAAAAAATCATGCGGCAGCCGCAGCCGGTGATTGCGCGCGTACACGGCATTGCCACGGCGGCCGGCTGCCAACTGGTCGCCTCCTGCGATCTGGCGGTGGCCTCGGATAACGCCCGCTTTGCAGTTTCCGGCATCAACGTGGGACTTTTCTGCAGCACGCCCAGTGTAGCGCTGGCGCGTAATGTCGGTCGCAAGAGAGCGCTGGAGATGTTGCTGACCGGCGAGTTCATCAGCGCCGAGCAGGCAGTCATAGAGGGTTTGATCAACCATGCCGTACCGGCCGAACAGTTGGATCGGTCAGTGGCGCAGCTATCCGATGCGATCTGCGCCAAATCCGCGATGGCGATCCGCGCCGGCAAAGAGATGTTCTATCGGCAGTTGGAGATGGGGGTGGCGCAGGCATATGAGTACGCCAGCGGAGTGATGGCCTGCAACATGATGAATGGGGATGCCGCCGAGGGGATTGACGCATTTATGCAGAAACGCAAACCGGTATGGAAACGATCGGAGTAACGCCTGTCCCAACGATGCGCTAACTTGAACAGGGCGAGTTCACGCGTCCGGTGCGCAATTTCCTGGCGAATGCGAATAGCCGAGGTTTTCTTGAGCTTGAACGGCATTTTCGGCCAATCACCTTGCCCAGCCTGAAATGACCAGAAGAGCAATTAGCGAGATCGCCTTTCTCGTTGCTTCCATAGCGGCAGATTCCTTTGGGCTGAGAGAAAAGTGATAAGAGAATCATGGGACGGACGTGCGTCCCGCACCTGGGGTGGCATCAACAACGACTATCCGGGTGGGTCAGGCGTTCGTTGCCATCTGCAACGAGTCAAAGGATCATATTGACGACTCAGCTGCCACCCTTGTTTCCTGCTCCTTTGATCGCAGCAATGACCTTGTCCTGCCAAGACTTGGCCCAAGGTGGCTGAGGCAGATTCCAACCGATCACGATGCCTACGCAGACCCAAATTAGAGTGGACACAAATTTATCTCCGAGGTGGTTTTGCTATCGGTGGGTGGACGGTAATTATAGTTTGTTCACATCGGCTTTCCGACGTTTCTCGTTATCGCGCTCGGCCAATCGGACCGGCGGCTTCGCGTGGGAAGCAACCATGCCTTTGTGCATGCTCATAGCTGAATAACGCGGTCCCGACGCTTTGGCAGGAGCCGGCCATCAGCGGTGATGGACGAACGGTTGAGGCAGCCCTCCTGAATGGCAGCTTCGTCCGGCTGACCGGTCATGGATGCCTCCACCTCCACCATTGACGGCCTTCAATCTTCCGACACCTGAATTTCTACTGTGTAATCCAGCGAGCTACTCACCCCTTCTCCGTTAAAGACGCCACTTACCGGCATGGTGTCGCGCGCGTTCGCCGCTGCCGCAATGGTGACATGATTGTCAGCCACGGCCTCGCCGTGGGTGGGATCGAACCCGCGCCAGCCACCGCCCGGTAGATACACTTCCGGCCACGCATGAAGATGGCGTCGCTCGCTCTGGAGATTGCCCTTCTGGTAGCCACTGGCAAAGCGTGCGGCAATCCCTTCAGCGCGACAGCAATCGACGAACAACACGGCCAGATCTCGACAAGCCCCGTGGTGGCTCTGAAGGGTAAAAGCCGGGCTTTGTGGCGCCCCCGTATCACGATGCACCTGGGTGAAGTCCGCGAACAGTTGGCGGTTCAGACGATCCAAGAAGCTCAGCGTGTCGCGTTTGACTGCCAGGCTGAGTTCAGCGGCGAAGGCGGTGACGGAATCGTCGGGTTGGATGCGCTCCAGATAGGCCCGCGCACAGATAATGTCGTGCTCATGGTCGATGGGCAAGACCGCTGCTTCCGACGCCAGAATGAACTCGAAGGCATTCTGTCGTAAGGTTTCGACCTGCATGGTCGCCTCGATATCGAAGTGGTCCGTTTCCTCCTCAAACCAGACCTGGGTCACCCGGTTTCCCTCAAGATCGAGATGTTCATTGCGCCCTACCGGCATCGGGGTGATATTCAGCTGATGAGCGATGACTCGCTGCGCCCCATCGTCGCGAGGGTGAAACCGAAGCCGCTGCGCGTTGAACCGCACAGGTTGCGAATAGCGATAGCAAGTACGGTGTCGGATTGTGAAGTGCATGTATCAGAACCTAAGCAATTGTTGTTCGTCGTTTTTTCCATGCAAGCCGGCTGATCACGCCATCGCTGACCAGACCAAGGAAATGGCTAGCCCAGTGTCCTGAATCGATGCGAACTTCTGATTCAGGACACTAGGATGCATTCCACACCTACGGTTTTTGTTGTCGGATAGACAACGGGCCCGAACTGATTGTAGATGGCGACATCCGCGGCATCGCGGCCGTAACCGACAGACACGTATCCTCCCTTTAGCCTGGCCTGCGTTGCGTCGAACGTATACCAGCGACCACCCACGTAGGCCTCGAACCATGCGTGCAGGTCCATTGGCTCCAATCGGTAGAGGTAACCCACCACCATGCGTGCGGGAATACTGAGGCTGCGGCACAGCGCGATTCCGAGATGTGCCAAGTCCCGGCAGACACCTACCTGTTTGGAATTGACTTCCGCCGCTGATACGGGGACATCACTGCTGCCAGGGAAATAACTGATGGTATTTCGCAGCCAGGTGACGATTGCGGCCACCTGGTTATAGCCCGGCCGCTCGCCGGCTGTGATTTCGCTCGCCATGTCATGAAAACGGTCCGACTCGCAGTAGCGGCTGGGCAACAGATAGCTGAGTACGTCGTTGGGCAGATTCTGGATTTCGACAAATGGCGCCCCGAACGCTTGGTCAGCGTCGTCCGAAGTCATCACTTCGGCACTGGTGCGTACTTTGAAGACGCCAGCGGGCGCAATGAGGCGTTGACAGAGGTTGCCGTAGTTATCCGTGAATTCGAACACGGGGACGCTTGGCTCCAGCCTGTACTCCTCGCGCGCGATCCATTGCTGGGCACCACTGCGGGGCCGCAACATCAGCACAAAGGGCATAGGCTCTGTGATTTCGAATGACAAATCGCAGCTTGTTTTTAGCCACATGGGGCAAATCGTTCCTGGGGGCGGGATCTGAACGCATTATCCACCCATTCTGCGAAAATCCACTTGGCAAATGCTTCTGGCGGGTGTCCATCTGAAAACATCCCTTTCCCGAGCAATAAAGATGCCTCGGCCTCACCACTTGATCAAGCACCTCAGTGAAGGGCAACTCCCAGTAGAGTATGGATGTGACACGGTGGCCTAAGGTTCGGCCTATCTGTTGCCGCCCCTTTCGTCTGGCGGTGCCTCAATAGCCGGACCATCACTCCGTTTCCACATCCTCCTCATCGAACCGGACAAGCAGATTTCCCAAGCCGTTAAGTTAATCTGTTGATGGTTCTTGAAGCTGGGTGACGCTACTCCACTGGGCTGTTGGTGTTGGTCTGCAGGGCATCACCGACCAGACTGTTGAACAAAGTTGTGGCGACAGATCTTCATGCAAACCGTTTTACCAACTCGGCAGGAACCGGGGATTGCGCGGGCGGCCTGAGGTCAGGAAAAATAAATGATGTCTTCGTAGTCCAACGGTGCTTGAGCAAGTCCAAGACGTTCGGCCGGCGTTTTGCCATCCTTACCGGGCAGAATGTAGTTGTGAACTGTGCGCATGATATCAAGCACCTTAGTAACATTCCCCGGATTGTACGGTGAGTAACCGCTCCAAATCCGGCCCTTGTTGGACTTGGAATGGATCGGTCGTTCGAGCAAGGAGAGCCGTCGGCGTACTTGGTTAAAAAATGAATCAACTCCATGCAGGCTCACCTTGTTGTACAGCCAAGCTTTGTGGTCTTCGTCGTAGTCGCCAAGGTCGGTGAGGTAGGCTACGGCCTTCTCTGGCTCGCCCATGGTCGGGAAGGGATGGTCAAGCCACCGGTCCTGCCATTTTCCGTGCGCTGTCATGACGGCTAGACGCTCTTTGATCAGCTCTCGCTTGACCTCCTGCGGCTTCATGTCTGGGTGCGAGGCTTTTGCCTGCTCGAACACTGCTTTAGCGTCGTTGTACCTGTGGCGTCTTTCGTCCACTGTCAGCTCCTTGTTGATGCGGACATAAAAGACGTCTGCTGTGCGGCCCCGGATCTCGTCGTGGAATGCCGCCAGGCATGCTGCCCGGAGGCCAGGATCCTGGTCGATGAAGAAGCGCCACTTCTGGACATTGCCCAGCAGGCGTTTGAGGAAGAAAAAGTGCCCGTACATCGTGTACTCGCCATGGATCTGCATGCCATATTCGGGGAGTCGCTCTAGAGATGATGGTGCATCGGGGCTTTCAATGTCGTCACGCGTCAATGCCGCAGCATAGGTGTCATCGATCGCTGTTGACAGGCTGAGATTGCGCCGCTTCGTAGCCATTGACCTTGAGCTGGCTTCGTCGTGATCGGTACTGAGCCAAAGACGGGCAAAGCGCCGATGCGGATAGGGCATGTGGAGATCGCCATTGGTCTCGACTTCGGCCTGGATGGCTGCGGCGTCGAGCGAAGGGTCAAAGTTAAGATGCACCCCGAAGCAGTAGCCATGTTCGTTGTCCACCGCTGCAATGGCCGATAGTTGGATGTTGCGTTTGTCCTTGCGAACCAGCCAGTTCACCAGATAGTCCTGCCGATCCACGCCGAGGTATAGCCGGCGGATGGCAAGGTTGGCTAAGGCGCGCTCCCTGTGGGCAGCAAATGCCTGGCACTGGCGATGGAAGAAGGCCAGGCGATGATAGAAGGTTTGGGGTGCGATGTCGGTGACTTCGATAATGCGTCGTACTGGCATCTTGTTGACCAGCAGTTTGAAAATGGTTTTGTTCTTATAATGATCCCTTTGCCGAGCGGTGGCCTTAGTATTTTGGGAGAACGTTTTACCGCAGAGGCTGCAACGCCAGCGGGGATTACCAATCGCGGTCTTGCCGAACGAGGCGTACGCTTCGGCAATTCCGACGGGCACCTGATTGGTATGGTTGGCACAGGCCTCGTTGGGGCAGCACACCGCACCAGGAGGCGATAGGTAAGATACCATCCGCTCGACTTCTTCGACGATGCCGAGGTTGCTCTTGAGAGGAAATTCTACGCCGCAGAACGTGCAAACACAGGATGCAATACCTTTGCTGCGATCCAGGGTATAGCGA